>PPYE01275991.1_pt1 | contig 11536 bp, 9 predicted proteins | sample 1559881 | NCBI WGS metagenome assembly PPYE01 (sample SAMN08240022, study PRJNA423297) | Human gut metagenome, whole genome shotgun sequencing project.
AGGAACTCCGCGTCCCCGCCGACGCCGGGATGCAGCCTCTCGTAAGCCTCCCTATGCGCGCCCCTGACGAGCCGCTGGGCTGGCGTGAGCGACGACTCGTCGCTGCCGTCCCATGGGGTCGCGGACGCGGAGGGAGCATGCCATTCCTCAGCCATGGGTGGTGGTCCTCGCCGCGCTGGCGGGAGGCGGGGCCGAGGACCACCACGTCGCAAGAGCCCCGTCGCCCGACAGCGCGCTCTCGCTGGTGGCTAACTCCAGCCTCGATCATATGGCTCGGGGTGAAATGGACGCCACTTGTTACCAACACTGTGCAAGAGGGGATTGTGCCCGTATTAGCTGAATCTGCGCGAATCGACTATTGCAACATCCGTTCCAGCTGCATGACATGCCGCCGCCATATGATTCGATATACCCTCGTCAGTCACAATTAGATCGACCTTGCACAGCGGGCAGATGGAACAGAGCCATTCCATCCCAAGTTTGCTGCTATCTGCAGCACATATTGTCTTCTTTGCTCTGGTAACCAGACTCTTCTTGAAAACCCACTCGGGCACATTCGATACCGAGAGCCCGAAACCAGGGGAGATGCCCGCGACTCCAATGAAAGCGATATCGACATCCTGCCTGTTAAGAAAATCGATAGCCAGGACACCGAGAAAATCAGCAGACCTCCGTCTGTATGAGCCAGGGCACATTGAGAGGCAGGCCCCGTCCGCCATCGCCACCACAGACGCGACAGATAACGAATTTGTGACGATAGCAACCCCTAATCTGGTCACAAGGCTCCTGGCGACTTCTGTGTTTGTGGTACCCGCATCGATAAATACCGTCTCATTGTCCTCAACGAGGTCTGCGCAGAATGCCGCAATTGCCCGTTTCTGCGCGAGCCTGACGTATTTCTTCTGCTCTAGATTCAGCTCGAACAAGACGTCTCGCTTTAGCGCAATCTTCCCCGAGATCGGATGGAACACAATGCCTTCATTGGACAGAAGGTCAACATCTCTCCGTATGGTCATCGTGGAAACCTGGAGCTGTTCCGCCAGCTCATCATAAGAGAGGCTGCCCCGGGCTTCGAGAATCTGCACGAGTTCATAACGACGCTCTGCTGCGCTCCTAATGCTCATTGCTGCAGCCTCGCATCCTGAGCGCGCACCACTTTAACCTGTACCTGATGACCTCTGCACTCCTCAAGACTTTGTTCCGTTATCCCGCAATCGGTCACTATGGCATCGACATCCTCTAATGGGCATATCGAGCAGAGCCATTCCTGCCCAAACTTTGTACTGTCAGCCACAAAGACCACCTTGCGGGCGACATCGAGCATCTCACGCTTGGTGATACAGTCATCGGCGTCAGGGACGCTCATGCCGATTGTTCCGCTTATGCCTTCTGCACCCATGAACGCTATATCCACTTTGAAGTTCTTCATGAACTCGATGGTCGTCTGCCCAAGGAAGCCCATAGTACGCGGTCTATATTCACCAGGGCACATTATCAGCTGTAGATGAGGTGCCTTGGAAAGCACTGATGCAGCAAGAAGGGAGTTGGTGAATACCGTGAGGTCCTGGTGATGTACCAGCTCACGTGCAACAGCAGCTGGCGTCGTTCCACAGTCAATGAAAACCGAACTGCCGTCTTCGACATCTATCGCACCGGCTTTTCCGATGGCCCGCTTCTGGCTGTCCTGGACCCTCATTTTCTGACTAATATCAAGCTCGAAGAGAGAGCCATGCTTGAGAGTCGCCCCGCCACCACTTCGAGACACGATTCCGCTTTCGGACAGAGCCGCAAGGTCCCGCCTGATTGTCATGGCGGAGACATTGAAATGATCGGTCAGTTCAGAAACACTGACGGCTCCCTGCTCCTCAAGCATCCGAGTTATCTCACGACGGCGAGCAGCCGCTTTCAGCTGACCCATAGGCCTCTCCTTATGGCTGATGTCCACCAGTCTCCATCACGGGCAATAAGCCCGACCGATTCAAAGCATAACCGGTCGGGCTCAAACCGTCTGAACGTCGAGACTTTTTGTGGATACAGCTTATTCAAGCTCCTTCCCATTAGTCTCTATAACCTTCTGATACCAATAAAAAGAGTCCTTGCGGAGCCTCTTGTAGCTGCCATGTCCCTCATCGTCAGCATCTACATAAACAAAGCCATATCGTTTGGACATCTGGCAAGTTCCTTGTGACACGAGATCTATGGGACCCCACATGGTATATCCGAGAACATCAACACCGTCACCTATTGCATTGCGCATTTCAGCAATGTGCCTACGCAGGTAGTCAATCCTGTATGGATCATGCACTCTGCCGTCCACATCAGGCATATCGGATGCACCGAGTCCATTCTCGAGGACAAACAGCGGCATACGGTAGCGATCCCACATTCTGTTAAGCGTAATACGAAGGCCCACAGGATCGATTGGCCATTTCCATGTACTGACGGCGAGATATGGGTTCACTTCAGATGCGACAAGGTTTCCGGCATTCTTCTCTTTGCCTTCTTTGCATGAGGTGAGGTAGCTCATGTAGTAGCTGAAGCCCGAAAAATCTGCCACGCCCTGAGCAAGAATCTTCTCGTCCTGCGGCTCCACAGCAAACTCTATCTGACGGTCTCTGAAATAGCGCCTGGCAAAGCCAGGGTAGCAGCCTCTCAGAGCAACATCGGTGTAAAAGAAGTTCATTTGATTTTCCTGCTGTGCCCTGAGCACATCATTCGGGCTACAGGTCATAGGATATGTTTCGAGGCGGGCTATCATGCATCCCACATGTGCCTCGGGCATGAGCTTCTTGCCAGTTTGACACACTGGGCACTGGCAAGAAGCTGATGATGCGTAATCTGGTACTGCAAAGATTCTAGCGGCATCGTGGAACGCGAGCGGAAACAGCCGCCTCCCACATAGACAGAGGTTCTTACCATGTTGATTTCGTTGAACGGAATCCACCAGCGCACTCTATCGCGATATCGGAGAAAGATCGTCTTTGCGAAGCGCAGAAAAAGCCCGATTGTGCCTCGACTGTCCCAACCATTATTTTTGAAGGCAATGGCAGCAGGCATTTCATAATGGCTCAGAGTCACCAATGGTTCGATATGATGCAACAGCAGCTCATCAATTACTCTGTCGTAGAAGGCAAGGCCCGCTTCGTTCGGCTCGGTCTCATAGCCCGTAGGGAAGATTCTGCTCCATGCTATGGACATGCGAAAGACTTTGAATCCCATCTCAGCCATAAGTGCAATGTCTTCTTTATAGCGATGGTAGAAATCATTTCCACGTCTTTTTGGAAAGTTTCCCGCAAAGGACGGATCCATGTATCTCAATGCTTCCTCATAGCTCACGTCCATATCAGCTATGTTGGCTGACACCTTTTCGGGGCGATACGGCACAAGGTCAGCAGTAGAGATTCCCTTTCCTCCCTCATTCCACGCACCTTCGCATTGATTTGCGGCGCAGGCACCACCCCAGAGAAAGCCATCTTTAAACGCCAGGCCATCATTCTGCATTCCGCTCCCCCTCCGCCTCGTGCTCTCTGCGGTATCGAGCGATGAAATCCCGATACCACCAATAGCTCTTCTTTGGCGTGCGTTTTTGTGTCTTGAAGTCGACGTAGACCAATCCGTAGCGCTTCTCGTATCCATTGATCCAGCTGTAAAGATCCATGGAAGACCAGGCATAGTATCCGCAGACATTACATCCGTCCTGCATGGCTTCGAGCATCTTGTCGATATAGCCGCCCATCATGGAAATGCGTTCATCATCTTCGATAACGCCTTCGGTGTTCGGAGTCTCATACTCGCCATGCCCGTTTTCGGTGATATAGACGGGAATGTCGCCGTAGCGGGTCTTGATCTCCCTGAGCGTGTCATACATGCATTGTGGATAGATTTCGCGACCCCAGAGATTGCGCTTGGCGGCTGGATCCGTTGCCGTCTCGAACCATCCTTTGAGTCTGATGCCTTCTTTCGTTTTTGCCCGAGCGCCTAGATTGTTATGGAAGACCTCAGACTCACCATTAGAGCAGTCCGTCACGTACATGCGGTTATATACGTTCATGCCAAGCCAGTCTATGGTGCCCTTCTCGAACGTGAGCGTATCCTCAAACCTGATATAGGAGCTATCTATTCCATTCTCTCGAAGGAAAGGAATCAGATTTCCTGGCAATGTACCTTTAATCGAGGTGTCGAGCACAAGTCTGTTGTAGAACAGATCGGCAATCAAGCGCACGTGCGCCGGCTCCCTGGTTCCTGCTGCAACATCCACATTGGAGCTATCATGGACAACCCCTATTGACCCCGGAAGACCCATATCGTGATAGAGACCTACAGCCTTTGCGGATGCCAGCACTTCGTGATAGAGGACACAGAAATACCGGTCGAGATCCAGATGATGGTTGGGAGGATAATTGCCAACAACGTTTGTGCAGTAGGCATAGTACTTTGGCTCGTTGATAGTCGCCCAGAGCTTCACCCTGTCACCAAAGGCCTCGAAACAGGTTCTTGCATATGCCTCAAAGTCATCGACAATGCCGCGGCGCGCCCAGCCCCCTTTATGGGCAAGCGCGGCAGGCAAGTCATAATGGAAAAGCGTGACACTAGGCTCGAGACCACGCTTGAGACAGGCATCGATCAACCTGTTATAGAAGTCGACGCCTTCGGTGTTGACGCGTCCTGTCCCCTCTGGAAAGATGCGGTCCCACGCAATGGAAAAACGGAAGGTGTTCTGTCCCTCTCTCTGTGCAAGATCCAGATCTTCTTCGTAGCGGTGATAGAAGTCACAGGAAACATCACCTGATGCATTGTTCAGGTTCAACGGATTGCCATGGGAGAATTCATCCCACTCTCCCAGACCTTTGCCGCCCTCATCCCATGCCCCCTCGCATTGATAGGCAGCAGTAGCAGAACCCCAGAGAAACTTCTGCGGGAACCCCATTTCAATCCTCCTGTCATCTCAGCGCAGCAGAAGCTGCTGCAGATAAACCGAAAACAAGACCGCTATCCGCGAAGAGTCTTTTCCTGATCCAGAAGATATGGACGGAAGTATGCCGTCGCGATGCTTGTCGGAAGGACTTCGCGCGGAACATTGATGCCAAGCTCCTGCTTCATATACTCCTTTCGGACACAGATGCGTTTCCAGAGCTCAGGGTATTGGTCTTCGATGCTTTCTCTGAGAGCTTCATCTGCCAGGAGCACTCCGGACTCGCAACTTGCTCCGGCATATCCAGGCACAGAGGGAATGATGTCAATCTGAAAAAGCATGCCTGACCTCAGAGGAGCGGTGCTACCTGCAAAAACCGGTGAGCAGAGCCACTCTTCGTCCGCGCAGAGATGTCCTGGATTGAGCTTCCATCCGTACTGGGCTTTGGGCAGCACACTATTGACCAGGCTATAGAGCTCTCCCCCGGTCATCCCGATATGGATGGATTCAATCCAGGCTTTCACGCATGTCTGGTAGGGAATGACCACCTTTTCCAGCCAGTCCCGCTGTCCTTCCGGGAGCTCCTCTGCACCGTGCACCGCATAGGCGGACCGGCTCTGCAGGCCGCCTTTGTATCCAACAGTCAGTGCTATAGCGTCACCGATAGCGACCCTGCGGCCCGTAGGATACATGTTGCCGCCAATAAAACGTTCTCCCGCTGCGGCGATAGTCACAACAGAGTTGCGCTGACCGCAGGAATCGAGACAGTCGCCCAGTTCCATCTCGGTCACGCCCGGGTGGACAGCATCCATTGCCGCCAAGATTGCATTGCCGGCAAGAGCAGCACCGAACTCGTAATGGGCAAATTCGTTGGCATTGTTTGTCGTGCGTACCCCTCTGTTGCCTATGAAGATATGCGTTGCATTCGAGAAGGCCGACTGCGGGCAGATTCGACGGAGAGACTCCATGAGATAGGAAGGAATATCGTATAGCTGCGAGTTGTCTTCAGCCTGCGAAGTGAAGAGCTTCCATCCAACGACGCCGATCTTCTCGGCGTGCTGGATTCCAGTCTCAGCAAGCGTATCGTCGACGCTCTCCCCGGGTTCCATCGGCTGATTTGGAAGAGAGAAATGCGGCAAATGCACAGGAGTGTTCGGAATCAAAGCTTTGCTGGCTTTATTGAGATTCTCGTTTCCCAGCACCAGCTGGGAAGTGCCGTCAGCCCATAGGACAAGCAGTGCCTCTTCGAAGCGAGGCAGAAAGCCAACCAGATATTCCCAGTTGCTGCCATGTTCGAGATCTGCATAGACAACAAGTGCATCGTAGCCTTCCTGAGCCATTCTGGAAGCAACCGCTCGCCTCCTTTCCGACATCGTATCCTCAGTAAGGGCAACGGGGACAATTCCCGCTTCCTGCAGCGGCTTCGCAACTGTTGCCAGATGAATCATGGGGTTCTCCTTAAGCAGCAACGGCAATCATCTGCCCGGAATGAACAGAGGCATTAAGACTGCCCTCAGATATTGTCGATCGGATACATAGGCCGCATGATGCGCTTGAAGTTCAGGCGGCTCGTATTCTGCAGAGTCGCTCCATCTGTCAAGGACATGACAGCTATTGCGCCATCTCGCTTTACGTCTGGGAATGCATAGCCTGTCTTCAGCACCACGATGTCATAGTCGAACCAGGATGTGCCAAAGGCTTCGATCTGATGATTCTCGACGAAAGGATGGTTGGTATCCGTGACGATGATTTCGATAGGCTTGCCAGCCACCCTGATTCTGACGCCCCTGCCGCACCCATCCGCTTCGCCGAACAGACGCGTCCCTTGCTGCACCCCTGCAGCGCACACGGTTGCCCGGAGGCTGATAGGTGCAGACATCTCGTCGATTCCCATCCCAACAGATACATCGACTTCATCGCCTGCATGAGAGCATGATAGCTGCGCATAGGCCAAGTCATCATGTATAGCTGCAAAGAGGACCTTCTTTTCCAGCTTCTCAAGTGCGAGAAACTGTCTCAGCACAAAGGTATTTGCGCCCATGGCTCCCGAGGTGACATTGTCGCCAGAATCGGTCAGGAATGCGGGACTGCCCTCCTGTGCCAGGACCATGGCAAGCGCCTTGTCCGGCGCTGCAGCAACCCCGCTGTAATGGAACTCATGGCGGCGCGCGAATACATAGTCCGCGAGTTCCTCAGCTGCCTGCTCAGCAAATGCCTGATATCTGGCGCTCGAAGGAATCACGACGATGCCGGCACCAGCCACATCGGTATCATGGCGAATATAGCCGACATGCCAGGAACAGCTGAGAATACGCTCATCCTTTTCAAGCTTATCCATGTGCTCGTTGATCGACCTTACCGGCTCGTCCGAAGAGACGCTCTGCTCTCCTCCGAGAATGAGCGGAAGCTTTCTGTACACAGGGCGGATTCCCGTGGGATGGCGGATCTGCTCAATGAGGGCAGAGGCGACAAACCTGATCGTACTTTCGATATCGGTATGAGGCGATTCCCGATAGGAGCGAATGATGGTACACGCTTCGACGTAATCTCTGCAGAGATTTCCATGCGGATCGCAGGTGACTCCTATTGGCATATATGGTCCGACAACCCGACGCACTTCTCGCAGGATATGGTGGTCTCCTGAGCCGATGCCTTCAACTTCAGATGCGCCATGAAGATGGAGATAGACGCCATCGATCTCATGGATGTGCTCGCGCACACTCTCAAGTACCCTTCCCTCGATGTAATCGAAGCAGGACCGCTTCATGACACCGGAAGACGAAGCGTCTGCCGAAAGAGCAGGGATGACTTCGGCGTCGGCTTCCGAAAAGACCTCACCCAGCTGCATTGAAGCGAGGCAATCTGGACCCGTCCTCAGGGATACGTTCTCCATATCGCACATCATGGGTATGTTTTCATTCGCTTCAAGCACGAATTTGGCCGCAAGGATCTTCATGGCAGCTATCATCCCTCCACGATCTTCGATCAGATATTGTCCACGGGATACATCGGCCGCATGATGCGCTTGAAAGGCAGGCGCGCGGTATCCTGAAGCGTCGCTCCATCCGTCAATGACATGACGCAGAGCGTCCCCATTGCCTTGAAGTCCGGGAAGATATATCCCTGCTTCACGATTACCAGGTTGTACCAATCGATATCTATGCCTACGCGTTCCAGCTGCTGTATCTCGCATACGGCGAAGCCATTGCTTGCAACCATTACATCTATCGAGGTGCCAGCAATGCCGACAAACACATATTGGCCGAACTCGACGTTGTGGTCATGCATCATGAAGCCGTAAATTGGACCGCGCGACTTCACTTCGACATCAAGAGGCACCGGTTCGCTCAGCCTGTCGTAGCCTACTCCCAAATCGATATGGAGGCGTGTCCCATCATCTGATGCAGCAAGCTTCTCATACGCCTTTGGATCGCAAATCGTTGCAAAGAGGATTCGCTTCGAGGGGTTGGCCTTGAGGACCTGTCGCAGCACATACGTGTTCCATCCCGGTGCTCCCGAAGTGACGTTGTCGCCCGAATCTGTAAGGAAGCATGGGTGTTCGCCCCGCGGTGCTGCCAGCGCCATCCGGAGTGCTTCGTCGGGAGCCGCCGTGGTTCCGGTATAGTGAAATTCATGGCGACGGGCCCAGACGAAGTCAGCAAGCTCGTCTGCTTTCTTTTCGGCATACTCTTGGTCTGCCTCAGTCTGCGGCACGACAGCAATGCCACAGCCTGCGCAGTCAGTATCATGGCGGATATAGCCAACGTGCCAGGAAACGCTTCTGAGACGCGGATCCTTCTCCATCTCGTCCATAAAGGCATTGATCGATTTGACCGGCTCATCGGCAGAAACGCTCTGCTCGCCGCCCAGAATCAGAGGAAGCTTGCGGTAGACGCTATGGATTTGTTGCCGATCATGCAGAAGATCGCAGAGCATGCCGGCCACAAGCCGCATGGTCTCATCGGCATCAGTGTGCGGAGACTCACGGTAGGACCGAATGATCTGGGTACTTTCCACATATTCCTCGGTCAGGTTCCCATGCGGATCACAGACGACGACAATCGGCAGATAGGGTCCTACAATCTTTCGGATTTCAGCCAGAATATGATGGTCCCCAGAGCCAAGGCCTTCCACTTCGGAAGCTCCATGCAGCATGAGGAAGATGCCATCTATCTCATGGATATGCGCACGGACAGCTTCCAGGAATCCCTTCTCGATATAGTCGAACGCATCGCGCTTTATGACACCGGCTGCAGCAGCATTGGCCCAAATCGATGGAATCGGCTCTACGCCATGCGCTTCAAACACATCGCGCACGCGCATCTTGTCGATAACCGGCTGCCCAAAAGCAAGGTCATATGTCGTCAGGTCGGTCAGATATGGAATGTTCGCATTTGATTCAGTAACAAAATCGCCGCACAGCACTTTCATCTTTTCCACTGTCTATCACTTCAGCCCCATTATCAAGTCGATCAATAGCTCTCCGGTACAGAAAGAGCTGCGCAGTGCTCCGCAGCCCCTCAGGATTCAGTTGGTCACGGCATTGGTTCGTGCGATGATGATGCGTGTAGCAATAAACGCAACGGCTATCGTCACCGCGCATGAAATCCAGTAGAGGATGAAGTTGCCCATCGAGCCGTCAGAAGGCAGGAAGAAGAGTGCGGTCAGAAGTCCTGGGCAACCACCAACCACATAGTTATGAAGCCCACCAATACCGGCGACAAGACCTCCTGCAGCTGCACCAATTGCAGTGCCAATCAGGCATTTTGGCCGCATGATCAAAGAGCCATAGAAGGCCGGCTCGGTAACACCGCAAAGTGCTGTAAGCCCGAAAGAGCCAATCATACCCTTGACCTCAACATCCTTCGTAGCATGGGCAACAGCGAGAGCAGATGTACCAACTGCAAGGTTGGAAATGAGACCCATCACCATGTTGAAGGGATCATATCCCAACGTGGCGATAGACTGAGCCATGATTGGCGTGAGCGCCTTATCGAGACCGAGCATGACCATATAAGGATAGAGGACTGAAAGTATTGGAATTGCGATGCCGCCGATAGCATCCATCATTGCAGTGATGCCAAGTCCGACACCGACGGAAAGCCATGTACCCAGAGGACCAAGCCAGAGCAATGTCACCGGCGCAACGATAATCATCGTAAGAAGCGGCTTCAGGAAGTACATGCAGAACTCGGGAATGATCTTCTTCAGCAGCTTATCAACGTAGTACATCAAGAAGACGCCCAGAACGACCGGGAGCACCGAGGACTGGTAGCTCACAGCCGGAACGCTCAGGCCAAAGAATTCCAGCCCCTCGACACCCGAGCACATATAGAGGACGGCGCCGAGAAACGCTCCCATGATCGGTTCCATACGCAATGTCTGTGCAAGAGTGTAGCCAATCCATACCGGGAAGAATGCAAAGCCAGCAGTAAAGATATTCAGCAGAAGCTGCGCCGTGCCGCTATCCGTCGAGAACCCCATATAGTTGACGAGTAGATTCTTGATTGCGAGAATCAGTCCACCCGTAATGAGGGCCGGAACAATGGGCATGAAGACTGCTGCGCACTTGTTACCGAACTTGGTGAGATAGTACATGAAGTTGTGTGGCTCATCGCTGTCGTCAGCATCTTCGCCAGAGCTGGCGCCTGCCTGAGATTCCAGCTTCCAGCCCGAGACATCGAGGAATTCATTGAAAGCGTCATTCACTTCTGGACCAATGATAATCTGGACCTGGCCAGCTTTCGGCACGACACCGACTACCTTGTCTGCCGCCTTGAGCGCGTCGACATCAACCTTGTTCTTGTCGTGATAGTGAATACGGATACGCGTTGCGCAGTGTTCGACCAATGAGATGTTGGCGAGGCCGCCCACACCTTCCAAGACCTCATTTGCCATAGCCGTGTATTTGCCCATAGGTCTGTCCTCTCCCGTAAGACACCGCTTCAAGCAGGCTTATGTCATAGAAGCTCCGGATACCTCTTATGGCAGCCATAGGAAATCAGCTCTGGTTCCTTGGCATAGACTTTACGGGGACGGAATAAGGCCATCAATATGATTGTTCGTGAGTGTTATTGCTTGTTCGTAATTTGGGAATCTGACTATAAAATGACTGTTCATTCACAGCAGTGAACAGCAATTTGTAATGCACTCTACATCCTGTAGAATCATTGACGTGACAGAACATCGAGCCGGTTGCCTATCAATTCCCCAATCTGGCTTTGCCCCCAATCGATCGCGCACTTCCGAATCGATATGAAGGAACAAGAATTGTATGGCATTTCCTCGCGATAAAGCGTTCTCTCTAACTCCACTGGAAAAGGATGCCGCATATCGGCGACTGCACTATCACGTGGCTGCGGTCGACAACACATAGAACGCATGGCTTCTCTGGTGGAATTACTGCACTCTGGACAGAAGAACTATTTCCAAATCTAACAGTCAAGAAGCCGGGTGACGAACATATGTGCCTGTGCCCGGCGTGCATGGTATGATTGCGCCGCCAAACAGAGAATGCGACCTGGAGCCTGCCCGGCCCTTTGTTTGGCGACAATCCCACCGGGCAGGCTCCAGGCTGCAGATGGGATGCCGCCATGCCGAAGGGGAATGCCTTCGCAGGTGGTC
>PPYE01682359.1_pt1 | contig 11536 bp, 10 predicted proteins | sample 1559881 | NCBI WGS metagenome assembly PPYE01 (sample SAMN08240022, study PRJNA423297) | Human gut metagenome, whole genome shotgun sequencing project.
CTTCCTTCGCACGCTTCGCTTCGATCTTCTTCATATTCTCATTAACCAGATCATCAATGTTCATCTTATCAAGATGACGATTGATCGCAAACTGCTGGGCACTTCGAACGACAGCACTGGCGATCCAGTAGATACCAAGACCAACCGGGAATGTGAAACAGAAGAATGCAGACATCAGAGGCATGACCATGTTCATGGTTTTCATGGAGTTTGCCATTGCACTGGCCTGATCATTTCCGTCTGCCGGCTGTGTTGCAGCCTGTGGCATAAGCTTCAGGTTCAGCATCTGAGTTGCCCATGCAAGAACCGGGATCAGAAGTGCTACGATCGCAAGTAACAGAGAACCATGATTTTTGAAGAATTCCATGATATAGTACAGCGGCTGGTCTGCGATATTCAGTCCACAGAAGCCCTGCATCTTGGAAATATTGCCGGATGCTTTTGTGATCGCATCAGAAAATCCTGAAAACTGATTCATCTGTGCCAGCTCTTTCCACTGGGAAGGAGAAAGTGCATACAGAAAATCAACAATAGAGTTACTTGTAGCATTTCCGGCACTGTCCATAACGAGGCGCACTCGTGTCATGGAATGGTCTGTGATAAACTGCTGCAGGATATCTGTGTATCCGTTTACAGCTAGCAGGTTGTCAACTACACCAGTAAAAATGTTCTTTACACTTCCAACGTAAGCAGGAATCCGGTAGATAACCTGATACAGAGCAACCAGAATAGGCATCTGAATGGCTAACTGTACACAGCTACCGGTTGGAGAAACACCATATTTCTGATAAACAGCCTGGGTTTCTTCGTTCATTTTCATCATGGAAGCCTGATCCTTTTTACCCTGATATTTCTTCTGGATCTTCTGGATCTCAGGCTGCATGATCGCGCTTAACTTGGAGAATTTCTGCTGCTTGATCTGCAGCGGTGTCATAAAGGCAAAGATAAGAATACTGAAGATAATGATACAAAGACCAATGTTCTGGATTCCGAACAGGCCGTCAAGCATCTTATATATGCCATCCATGATCCATCCCATCACAGACGCGATCTGTCCGATAATAGGAGTTCCGGTTTTTGTTGCTAAAAACAGTTCCAAATTCATTTCCTCCTAGACTTCTTATTCAATTGTAAAAGTCCATGCAGAAAAGCACTCTCGATCTCGTGAAAGCTCTTGCCCTTGGCTGCGGCTCTCGCTACTACTACAATATCAAGGTTACTGTCAAAATCTGTTTCGTTGAGACGATAGCTTTCTCTGATCAATCTGGTGAGTCTGTGGCGAACCACACTGTTCCCTACTTTTTTGCTTACTGATATTCCCAGACGATTCTTCATGTGCTGATTCTTCAGCACGTACATCACCAGAAGCCGATTTGCGTACGATGTTCCGTTCTGATATACAACTTTAAAATCTTGATTTTTCTTTAAGGACTCTGATCTGATCAAACGAATCCTCCTTAATTAGATTCCGCCTGCGCGGATATTTCTCCGGATAGAAGAAAAGACCACATAAATGCGGTCTTGCAGCTTATGCTGATAACTGTTTTCTTCCTTTTAATCTTCTTGCAGCTAATACTTTACGTCCGCCCTTTGTGCTCATGCGAGCTCTGAAGCCGTGAACTTTAGCTCTGGATCTCTTTTTTGGCTGAAATGTCATCTTCATAGGTAAAGCACCTCCTTTATCTATTTTTAATTGTTATGAAATAACTTATCATTCAGAACATCGTTTCAATTATATAAATAAACCTCCTTTTCGTCAAGTAAAAATTGCAAAAAACCCGTAACATTATCCACATTTTGTGGATAACTTGTGGATAACTTGTGGATTGACCGGAAATCTATCCACTTTTTCGGAGGGTTTGTTCACATCGTTTTCAAAAAAACCCTTTATTTGCGGTATTTTTAAGGTGGATTTTTTTATACACATAATTCTTCCACATTTTCCACCAATTCTCGACTTATGGAAACCTCCAGGACTCTTATCCACAATAATCCACCCTAATCCACAGTAATTTCCCCACATTATCCACATTCTTTTCCCCAAAATCTCAAGGATTTTCCATTGCGAAAACCCCATTTTCATTGTAATATATAAAAGGATATCTATCTCCAGTCGCAGACTGGGGTTATTATAATACTCATGGGAGGAAAAAATGGACGCTGTTATTGAAAAATGGGAGGAGATCCTGCAAACTGTCAAATCTGAATATGAGGTGACTGATGTCCCTTTTAATACCTGGCTCAAGCCGCTGAAAGTTTATGAGGTTGACGGAAAGCTGATAACAGTGGTTGTTCCCTCTGAACAGGCAGCGATCGGAGTCAATTACATCAGTAAACGCTACAAAATACCCCTCCAGGTTACTATCTGTGTGCTGACAGGCATGGAAGAATGCGAGGTTCGCTTCGTTCTGGAAAAAGATCTCCCCAAAAAAACAGAAAAAAACACTTCTTATGATAAACAGGTTCAGGATACACGTTACGAAGAGGCGCATTTAAATCCAAAATACACCTTCGACACCTTCGTTGTAGGAAGTAATAACAAATTCGCCCAGGCCGCAGCTCTTGCAGTTGCCGAATCACCGGGAGATACCTACAATCCACTGTTTATCTATGGCGGAGCCGGTCTTGGTAAGACGCATCTTATGCATTCCATCGCTCATTTCATTCTGGAACACGACGAAAACAGCCGTGTTTTGTATGTAACCAGTGAGGAATTTACCAACGAGCTGATCGAAACCATCCGAAACGGAAATAACACGGCAATGAGCAAATTCCGTGAAAAATACAGAAATATCGACGTTCTTCTTGTCGATGATATTCAGTTTATTATAGGAAAAGAATCCACACAGGAGGAATTTTTCCATACATTTAACAGTCTTCACAGTGCCAAAAAGCAGATCATCATATCCTCTGATAAACCACCGAAGGATATGGAAATCCTGGAAGAGCGCTTCCGTTCCCGGTTCGAATGGGGTCTGATCGCAGATATCACGCTGCCTGATTACGAAACCCGAATGGCGATCCTTCATAAAAATGAAGAAATGAACGGCTACAACATCAGTGAAGATGTTATCAAATATATCGCTACCAATATCAAATCCAATATCCGTGAGCTGGAAGGTGCCTTCAACAAGGTCATGGCCGGAGCCAAGCTTGAGAAAAAGGAAGTAACTCTGGAGCTGGCAGAGCAGGCACTGAAGGATATTATTTCTCCGGATGAGAAAAAAGTGATCACACCAGAATACATCATCTCCGTTGTTGCAGAGCATTACGGAGTCACACCTGCGGACTTAAGCGGAAACAAACGAAACTCCAAGATCGTCATGCCCCGCCAGGTTTCCATGTATCTCTGCCGTGAGATCATATCCACACCTTTGAAAAATATCGGAAAAGCGCTCGGAAACCGTGACCATACCACCGTTATGCACGGTATTGAAAAGATCGAAAACGAATTGCAGAACGACGATAACTTAAAAAATACCATTGATATATTGAAAAAGAAGATTAATCCACAAGGTTAGGGAAGTTTTCCACATTACTGGTGTATAACGTGTTGATTGTATGTGGAGAGATGTGTACAACTTTTTTGCCAAAACGCGGCGGTAATTTTATCCCCGGGTTATTCACATGCGAAACTACCACTTTTACACAAAGTTATCCCAACGGAAAACCCCTGAAAACATCAGGCCTGCGGGAGTTTTTCACAAAATCTGGCCCCCTACGGCGGTTACTGCGGATTTTTTCTATAAATATATTTATAAAAACCACAAATTGTTCAGAAAGGGAGTTATACACACTATGAAAATCATCTGCTCCAAATCAAGTCTGTTAAAAAGTGTAAGTATCGCACTCAAAGCAGTTCCATCAAAAACCACAATGCCAATCCTGGAATGTATTCTCATGGATGCAACCACAAACCAGATCAAATTTACCACCAACGATATGGAGCTGGGAATTGAAACCATCGTTGAGGGTACTATTGAAGAAAAAGGTAAAGTTGCTCTTGATGCAAAAATCTTCTATGAAATCATCAGACGACTTCCGGATAATGATGTTACCATTAAGACCGATGATAAATATGCAGCAACCATTACCTGTGAAAAAGCAAAATTCAATATCCCTGGAAAATCAGGAGAAGATTTTGCTTATTTACCGATGATCGAGAAGGATGAACCGCTGACAATCTCTCAGTACACACTGAAAGAAATGATCCGCCAGACTATTTTTTCGATTGCTGTAAATGAAAACAATAAGCTTATGACCGGTGAACTTTTTGAGATCAAAAATAACTGTCTGAAGGTAGTTTCTCTGGACGGACATCGTATCTCTATCCGCAAAATGTCTCTTAAGAAAGATTATTCTGACCGTAAGGTGGTAGTTCCGGGCAAAACTTTAAGCGAGGTCAGCAAGATCCTTTCCGGAGAAGTGGATGATCAGGTCAGCATTTACTTTACAAAAAACCATATTTTATTTGAATTTGATCAGACTATGGTAGTTTCCAGACTGATCGAGGGAGAATATTTCAGAATTGACCAGATGCTTTCCAGTGATTATGAGACAAAACTGAAGATCAACAAAAAAGAGTTCCTGGATTGTATCGACCGTGCCACACTTCTGGTACGTGAGGTTGATAAAAAACCGATCATCATCAACATCACAGACGATGATATGGAGCTGCGCATTGATTCTGCAATGGGTTCCATGAATGAAGAGATCGATATTGAAAAAGAGGGTAAGGATATCATGATCGGCTTCAACCCGAAATTCCTGATCGATGCGCTTCGTGTTATTGATGATGAAACTGTGACGATCTATCTTGTAAATCCGAAGGCACCGTGCTTTATCCGTGACGATGAGGAGAACTATACTTACCTGATCCTTCCTGTAAACATCAACCAGAATCAGGCCAGATAAGACCTGGGGTAATGTGAACGTTTTTGATCGATTGTGCATGGGAATGCGATCGTGTTCTGAAAATTGTTTTATGCGTAAACTGCTGGAAGGGGGTATTTAAATTACCACCTTCCGGTGAAATTTGTATTAGGGGGGATTTTAAATACCGCCAGAAGATCAGAAAAGATCGATCTGACGGAGAAAATACCCCGGAGATAAGAGGAGAAAAAATTGGAGATCAGAATTAAAGACGAATTTATCAAGCTTGGTCAGGCGCTGAAGCTGGCCGGTGTTGTGGAGGACGGCGTTGAGGCGAAATATGCCATCAATGATGGTCTGGTACTGGTGAACGGTGAGGTGGAGAACCGCCGTGGCCGCAAGATCCATCCTGGAGATACCATTTCCTACGATGGAAAAGATATTTATGTGATCGGGTGAAGGAATGTACATTGAATCCATCAGACTGAATAATTTCAGGAATTATGAGTCGCTGGAGATGAATTTTGATCAGGGCACCAATATTCTCTACGGTGACAATGCCCAGGGAAAGACCAATATCCTGGAGGCGGTTTATCTGGCAGGTACTAGCAAATCCCACAAGGGAAGCAAGGACCGGGAGATGATCCGCTTTGAGAATGAGGAATCCCATATCCGAATGATGGTGAAGAAGGGCGATCTTTCATACAAAATAGACATGCACCTCCGGAAAAACAAAGCAAAGGGAGTTGCCATCAACGGGCTGCCGATCCGCAAGGCAAGGGAGCTGCTGGGGGTGGTGAATCTGGTGTTTTTTTCTCCGGAGGATCTTAATATTATCAAGAATGGACCGGGAGAGAGAAGACGTTTTCTGGATTCGGAGCTTTGTCAGCTGGATGGTGTTTATATCACGGAGCTGGCCGGCTACAATCACATCGTGAACCAGAGAAACCGTCTTCTCAAAGACTGTTATATGAACCCCGGGCTGAAAAGTACCCTGGATGTCTGGGATATGCAGATGGTCGATTACGGAAAGAAGATCATCGGGAAGCGGGAAGCCTTTGTGGAGGAGCTTAACGAGATCGCAAGGGGGCTTCATAAAGGCCTTACCGGCGGGATCGAGGAGCTGGAGATCCTGTACGAGCCAAGTGTGACGGCGGCGGAGTTTGAGGATAAGCTTTCCAGGAACCGGGAGCGGGATCTTCGGATGAAGCTGACCTCCGTGGGACCGCACAGAGATGATTTCTGCGTAAAGGTCAACGGGATCGACATCCGGAGGTATGGTTCCCAGGGGCAGCAGAGGACTGCGGCCCTTTCCCTGAAGCTTTCGGAGATCTATCTGGTGAAAAAAAAGATCCGGGATACACCGGTTCTTCTGCTGGATGATGTTCTTTCGGAGCTGGATAGCAGCAGGCAGACATATCTGCTGGAAAGCATCCACGATATACAGACTCTGATCACCTGTACAGGACTGGATGATTTTGTCAGCCATCAGTTCAAGATCAACAGGGTTTTTCAGGTGGTAAAGGGGCATGTTTATATGCCTAAAGGGTTTTGACAAGCCCGTATGCATATGGTAAACTGATTCTGATTATGGAAAGTTGGTGAATATTTTGGATAAAGAGGAGTTTCGCGTTAAGCTGGGACAGATCAATAAGCTGGTCGAGACCCAGGATTACAAAGGCGCCATGCAGATTGTTGACAGCATTGACTGGCGTCGTGTGAAAAACGTCCGTACCCTTTGTGTAGTGGGCGAGATCTACGCGGCCAACAAGCGCTATGAAGAGAGCAAGGAAATTTTTCTTCTTGCCTACCACAGAGCGCCGATCGGCAAGAACATACTTTACCGTCTGATCGAGGTTTCTCTGAAAATGGGACAGATCAGTGAAGCCACAGAATTCTTTGATGAATACAGAGAAGTGGCAGGTAATGATAACAGCCAGTATATACTGAAATATAAGATCGCCAGAGCGAAGAATGCATCTCTGAATGAACAGATCCGTATTCTTGAGGAATATAAGGAGAAGGAATTTACGGAGCGCTGGTCCTATGAGCTGGCCAAGCTCTATTACAAGGCAGGAGACAAGCAGAAGTGCCTGGATCTCTGCAATGAGATGATCCTTTGGTTCAATGACGGAACTTATGTGATGAAGGCCCTTGACCTGAAACAGCGGATGGGTGTTCTCACTGGCGAAGAGAAAGAGAAATACGAACAGCGTTTTATCCCGAAGCTGATCCCGCCGGAAAAGGCGCAGGAGATCAGGGAGAGCAAGGAAGCATCCGGCGAGTATGAGGAGGCAAAACCGGTCACAGATACCATCCAGGTAGATGATGAGCGGGATCTGAACAGTGCGGAGACATTCCAGGAGAAGCTTTCCAAGGGATTCCGTGATATCTTTGGCGGACATAAGAAATCTGCGGAAGAGGATATGGAGGAAAAAGAAGCTGCGCAGGATGAAGAGCAGGATGAGGTTTCCACAGGCTCTGAGGATGTGACGGAACAGGCGGAAGCGCCGGAGGCTGAGACTGCTGCGGCAGCAGAACCGTCAGAGGAGTTTACAGATTCTGAGGAGATCGAAGCAGCAGAAGGAAGTGAGGAAGCTTCGGATGAGCCTTCTGAAGAGCAGGAAGAGTTTTCCGGACAGGAAGCGGATGAGATCCCGCTGGCATCCGGTGTTGAGAACCTGTCATCCGGAAGTATGAAGCTGCAGGCTCAGGAACAGCAGGATAAAGAGGAAGAAGAGACTTATCAGGAAGCGGAAGAAGCTGAGGCTGAGAAAGCTACAGAGATGTCTTTGTCCCAGAGTGTTGCAGAGATCATGAAGGAGAAGGCTGCCGGAAATGAGGAAAGTGAGGAGAAGCCTGCAGGGGTTCCGCTCAATGAGGAAGGCAAGCCTGATTTTTCCGCAACGATCCGTATGCCGGAGCTGAAGATCCCGAAGTCCATGATCAATGTGGACCCGGAGAATGCAAGCAGTTCCGCAGAGATCCCGGACGCGTCCGGAATTTTCGGAAATATCGAGGATATTGCGGCATCTGTAGGTGACAGGTCCGAGAAGGATAAAGATAAGGACTTCAACCTGGAGGATACTATTCTGGCAGCAGCTACACAGCAGGGAATCGATATCCCGGAGGAAGAGAAATCTCCGGATGTCCAGCAGTCCGATGTAACGGAAGAGCCGGCAGGTATTGAGGATCTGGATATTGCGGCTGATGAATTTGTTCCGGAGGAGCCGGATGCGGCAGATATCGAGGATATCATGGCGCAGATCTCCGCTCAGCAGGAGGAAGAGGTAACGGAGACTTCCGATACCAGACTTCCGGATATCGTATTTGATGAAGATGAGGAGCCGGTTACTGAGGAGGATCTTCAGGCTGCAGAAGCAGAGTTTCTGAATGGTCCGTCAGGAGTACAGAAACCGGTGGAAGAAGAGGATGTGCTTCCGGAGATTCCTTCACTGGAATCTGAGGAGCAGATGCAGAAGGCGGCAGCAGAGCCTTCAACGAAGCTTCATCATGAGGAACCGGTGGCTGCAGCGGAAGAGGAAAATCTTCTTGATGAGGAAGAAGAATACAGTGATGACGCATTTGACTTCCAGGCTGAGGAGGACGACGATGATGACTTTATCAGCAGTCTCATCGGTGATGATTCTGATGAAGCCATGGAAGAGGACGATGAGGAAGAGGAGCTTAGCGAGGAAGAGCAGCTTGAGAAATTTATCGCTACGATCCATCCGGAAAAGGATCCTACAAAGATCGTTTCCAGAAAGAAAGAGCTCACAGATGAAGAGAAACAGCTTTTCACCTATTTTGTTACAGTTCCCGGAATGAAGGAACAGCTGCTTGATGTACTCTGCGATGTGCAGATGGGCGCAGCAGACAAGACCTCCCAGACTGGAAATGTGATCGTTATGGGCGGCAGAGAAACAGGTAAGACGAGACTGATCTCAAGTCTGATCCCGGCAATCTGTAAAGAGCTGAATATCGAGGCTTCCAAGGTTGCCTATATATTTGCGGATGATCTCAACGGAAAGGATATTCCGGAGATCGTATCCAAGCTTGCCGGCGGTTTCCTTGTTATCGAGGATGCAAACCAGCTTTCCCAGGAAACAGCAGATGAGCTTGAGGAAGCTATGACCGGAAACACAAAGGGAATGATCGTGATCCTGGAGGATGAAAAGATCGGTATGCGTAAGCTGATCGCAAGATATCCGAAGCTTGCGAAGAAGTTTACATCCATGATCAACATTCCTGTATTTACAAACGATGAACTTGTTAATTTCGCCAAGGTCTATACCATGGAGAATGGATTCCGTATCGACCAGATGGGCATGCTTGCTCTGTATAATCTGATCGGGATCAACCAGAAGGAGGATCAGCCGATGTGCATCGGTACTGTGAAGACCATGCTGGATAAGGCTATGGAGAGAGCTCAGAGCGGATTGTTCAAGCATTCCAAGAAGCGTGTGGACCGTGATGGCTACACGGTACTTTTTGAAAAGGATTTCAGCTGAAAATAAGAAAAAGCAGAGGTAAAAAATATGGCCAGACCTTATCTTGGTAACCCGAAATATACCATTGAAGTCCTTCAAAAGTATCATTTTGTTTTCCAGAAAAGGTTTGGTCAGAATTTTCTGATTGACGAGCATGTTCTGGAAAAGATCATTGAGTCTTCGGGTATCACGAAGGATGATTTTATACTGGAGATCGGTCCGGGTATCGGAACTATGACCCAGTATCTTGCGGAGGCTGCCAGAGAGGTGGCTGCTGTGGAGATCGACAGTTCGCTGATCCCGATCCTTAAGGATACGTTGAAGGACTGGGATAATGTTTCCGTGATCAATAACGATATCCTGAAAACGGATATCAAAAAGATCGCAGATGAGAAAAACGGCGGTAAGCCTGTGAAGGTGGTTGCGAATCTGCCGTATTACATTACGACTCCGATCATCATGGGGCTTTTTGAGAAGAATGTTCCTGTGGATTCGATCACTGTCATGGTGCAGAAGGAGGTTGCAGACCGTATGCAGGTTGGTCCCGGTACCAAGGATTACGGTGCGCTTTCCCTGGCTGTGCAGTATTATGCGAAGCCGGAGATCGTTGCGAATGTACCGCCGAACTGTTTTATGCCGCGGCCGAAGGTTGGAAGTGCGGTGATCAAGCTGACGCGTTATGAGAAGTCGCCGGTGGATGTGAAGGATGAGGGGCTTATGTTCCGTCTGATCCGTGCATCTTTTAACCAGAGGAGAAAGACGCTTGTGAACGGGATCAGAAATTCCGGAGATTTTTCCCTGAGTAAGGAGGAGATCGAGGATGTGTTCAACAGGTGTGATCTTCCGTTGAATATCAGGGGTGAGGCGCTGACACTGGAGCAGTTTGCGATGCTTGCCAACTGTATTTATGATGAGAAAAATTAATATATGATAAACGCAAAAAGAGCCCGGGCAGCTGTTCCGGGTTCTTTTTGCGTTTCCGGACGGGAATGTTGGAGAGGTTTCCTGTCCGGATCTATATATTAGTCATAGAAAGGAGGTTATGTCTGAGGTGTCAGACATAAGTAAGTAATGAAAAATTTACATTTTTTATTTTACTGATGAGATGTTAGGAAAGTTTGTTTAAAATATGAAAATATTGTGAATATATTTTTGGTGATATACATAAAGTCTGAATGGTGTGGGTGGGAATGGGGAAAATTGCGGTTTACAGAGGGGTGGGGGTGTGTGGTATACTGAGGGACGTTGAAGAGGTAATAAAAAGGCAGTAAATGGCAATGTGAAGTTGTTGAGGCTGATGGAAGTTTTTTGATAAGGGCTGGTGCCCGTATGGAGGTTGAATATTATGAGAAGATTGAACAAGGTTACAGCTTTGGTTATTGCGGGTGTTATTTCATGTACATCTCCGATGATGGTTATGGCGTCTGATTCCGGTTCTGTTATGAGTCAGGCGGAGGAGATACTGAAGGATAATGAGGTTGGGTCTCTTGCTTCTGATCCGGATAAGGTTGGGGATATCATTGTTTATGTGAAGGGGCTTTTTGATTCTAACCAGATCACGGATGATGAGATTTCTCAGGGGATCGATGAGGCTGCGGATCATTTTGGGGTGAGTCTTAATGAGGATGATAAGAGTTCGCTGGTTAATATTATCAGTAAGTTCCGTGGGATTGAGATGAGTGATGATCAGATCAAGGGGTATGTGAGTGATGCTTATAGTACTTTGAAGGATATGGGTGTTACGAAGTCTGATGTGAAGAATATTTTTGAGAAGGCGATTGAGTTTATTAAGGGGATGCTTTCACGGCGGTGATGGTTTGTGATGGCTGGTGTTTTTGATGATGTTTTAGATGGAGTTTGAGTTAGAGGGTGAGGGTTGTGGCTCTTTTGTTGGGGTTGTTGTTGGTTTGTTTGGCTGAGATGTACAATATGTACAATGCTTAGGGTTTTGGCTTTGTTTGCGAATGTGGTGTTTTTATAAATTGGGGGAGGGTGTTTTGAAAAAAATTGTGCAAATGCGCTAATTGTTTACGAGATGTTCATTGTTTGTTCATATTTGTCTGGTAGTATAGGGATAGTTCGAAAGAACGTTACGAAAGACGCTGTAATGGTGTGTATCTGTATCATTACACATACAATTTTTTTCATAATAATCGCCCCGGTAAGCCACTACC
>PPYE01414111.1_pt1 | contig 11531 bp, 8 predicted proteins | sample 1559881 | NCBI WGS metagenome assembly PPYE01 (sample SAMN08240022, study PRJNA423297) | Human gut metagenome, whole genome shotgun sequencing project.
GTGGGTCTGTTCACCCTGCTGAGCGGCATCGTGGGCGTAAGCAACATCATGCTCATCACCGTGAAGGAGCGAACCCGAGAGTTTGGCGTAAGAAAAGCCATCGGTGCCAAGCCTTGGTCGATACTGAAGCTCATCATTACCGAGAGCATCATCATCACCTCGTTCTTCGGCTACATCGGAATGGTATGCGGCGTGGCGGCAAACGAAATCATGGATGCAACCATCGGCCACACCACCGTAGATACCGGACTGTTTAAAGCCGCCATGTTTGTGAACCCTACGGTGGGCATCGGCACCTGTATCGGCGCCACCATCACCATCGTCATCGCAGGCACCATCGCCGGAGTCATCCCAGCCATCAAGGCTGCAAGAATCCGACCGATAGAGGCGCTGAGAGCGGAGTAATGCAAAATGTTGAATGTTAAGTGTTGAATGTTGAATTCATTCTTGCTTACACCTTATTATATATATAGAATAGGCTATGCGATTAGATTTAGATACATATAAAGAGATTCTCGACACCATCACGAGGAACAAAAGCCGCAGTCTGCTTACGGGCTTCGGCGTGTTCTGGGGCGTGTTTATGCTCATCGCCCTGATGGGTGGCGGACAGGGACTGAAGGAGATGCTGCAAAACAACTTCACAGGCTTTGCCACCAACACCGCCATCATCTGGGCGCAGAACACCACCAAACCCTACAAGGGATTCAACAAGGGGCGCTCCTGGCAGATGGAAGAGAAAGACCTGGACAGATTGCGCCACCAGATGCCCGAACTCGATGTCATTACCCCGCTGCTCTTCGGCGGCAACAAGTCGGTGGTGTTTGGAGACAAAAAATTCAGCGGCAGCACACAGGGCGTAAATCCTGCCTACGCCCAGGTTTCTGCGCCACAGATGTTTTACGGCAGATACATCAACGAGATGGATGTGCGCCAGCAGCGCAAGGTTTGCGTCATCGGCAAACAGATTTACAAGAATCTCTTTCCTGGCGGAGGTGATCCGTGCGGCAAGAGCGTAAGAGTAGATTCTACCTATTATATGGTGATAGGCGTAGATTACCGTTCGGGCAACGGTATCAATTTCGGCGGTCGTGCCGATGAAACCATCACCCTGCCCCAATCGGTTTTGCGCAGCGCTTATAACCGGGGTAAGGCAGTAGACATCATAGCCACCACCGGCAAACCGGGCGTAGTGATGAGCAGCATTGCCCAACGGATGAGAGAAACCGTAGCAAGAGCCCACAGCATAGACCCTACGGACGAAAAGGGCATCATGGTGTTCAATACCGAAGTTCTCTTCCAGATGCTCGACAACCTGTTCAAGGGCGTCAACTTCCTCATCTGGCTGGTAGGCATCGGTACCCTTCTTGCCGGCGCCATCGGAGTTTCCAACATCATGATGGTAACGGTAAAGGAACGAACCACCGAGATAGGCATCCGCCGAGCCATCGGAGCCACGCCTAAGATGATTCTCTCGCAAATCATCTCCGAGAGTATTCTCCTCACCCTGGTAGCCGGCATGAGCGGCATTCTCTTCGGTGTTGCCATCCTGCAGATGCTGGAAGTAGGAAGTACCACGGATGGCATTCTTACCGCCCACTTCCAGGTAGATTTCTGGACGGCCATCTCTTCAGCCATCCTCATCTGCATTCTCGGCGGCTTAGCCGGACTCGCCCCTGCATGGCGAGCGATGAGCATCAAACCGGTAGATGCGATGAGAGACGAATAAAAGAAAAATAAGATATAAAAGATATGAAAAAGTATTCAAAGTTGATTGTTGCGGCGATTGTCGCCTTGATTTTCATCGGAACCTTCGTGTTCCTTTATGAGAAATCGCAGCCTAAGCCTGTGGAGTATACTGAGTTTACTCCTAAGATGGCTGATGTTTTGAAAACTACCGTCATCACGGGCAAGATTGAGCCTCGCAACGAGGTGAACGTAAAGCCTCAGATTAGCGGTATCATCACCGAGATTTGCAAAGAAGCAGGTGATTATGTTCAGGCGGGCGAGGTTATCGCCAAGGTAAAGGTGATTCCGGATATGGGACAGCTCAGTTCGGCGCAGGCACGCGTGCGCCTTGCTGAAATCAACCTGAAACAGGCACAGGTGGATTACGGCCGCGAGGAACAGCTCTTCAAGAAACAGCTGGTCAGCGCCGATGAGTTTGATAAGGTAAAGCAGGCGATGAAACAGGCACGCGAGGAGGTTACCGCTGCCGAAGATGCTCTCCAGGTGGTGCGCGATGGTGTAAGCAAGAGCAATGCCAGCGCTTCTTCTACCCTCATCCGTTCTACCATCTCGGGCATTATCCTCGATATTCCGGTCAAGGTGGGTAACTCGGTGATTCTTGCCAACACTTTCAACGATGGTACTACCATCGCCAGTGTGGCCAACATGAACGACCTCATCTTCCGTGGCAATATCGATGAAACCGAAGTGGGAAGTCTCGTTACAGGAATGCCGATGAAGATTACCATCGGAGCCTTGCAGAACCTCAACTTTGAGGCTAACCTGGAATATATCTCTCCTAAAGCTGTAGAAAACAATGGTGCCAACCAGTTTGAGGTAAAGGCAGCCATCCGTTCTACCAAGGGCGGCAAAATCCGTTCCGGCTACAGCGCCAACGCCGAGATTGTACTGGCAAAGGCTACCCATGTACTCACCGTTCCGGAGAGTGCCATTGAGTTTAGCGGCGATTCTACCTTTGTATATATCATAAAAGGTAGCGGCGAGAAGAAGACTTATGAGCGCAAACAGGTAACTACCGGTTTGAGCGATGGAGTAAATATTGAAATCAAGAAGGGTCTGGGACTCAAAGACAAGGTTCGCGGTCCTCAGGTAATAGCAGAAAATAAGGATGATGACGAATAGTCATCATCCTTATTCTTTTTTATAGGCATCAGATAACTTAGATGTTATCCTTTTCGATATCCTTGAAGTAGCGGTAAGTACCCACCTTCAGTTCATCGCAGGCAATCTCATCACAAACGATGATGCCATGCTGGTGCTGCTGCAGAGCGCTGATGGTCCAAGCCTGGGTAACAGGACCTTCGATGGCAGCCTGCAGGGCGCGGGCCTTGTTATGACCGTTGCAGAGAATCATTACCTCTCGGGCAGCCATCACGGTACCCACACCTACGGTCAGAGCCAGACTAGGTACCTTCTCAGGATCATTATCGAAGAAACGGGAGTTGGCAATCTTGGTGTCTGTAGTGAGCGTCTTTACTCGTGTGCGGGAGGTAAGAGAAGAGAATGGCTCGTTGAAAGCGATATGGCCATCAGGACCGATGCCACCGATAAAGAGGTCGATGCCACCCGCTTCTTCTATCATCTGCTCATAATGACGGCACTCCTCTTCCAGATTCTCGGCATTACCGTTCAGGATATGAATATTCTCCTTAGGACAGTCGATATGATTGAAGAGATTGGCAGCCATGAAAGAGTGATAGCTCTCAGGATGAGATTCCGGCAAACCTACATATTCATCCATATTGAAGGTGATGACATGCTTGAACGAAACCTTACCTTCTTTTACCGCCTTTACCAGATTGGCATACATGCCCTGAGGTGAAGAACCGGTTGGCAAACCCAGAACAAAAGGACGTTCAGCAGTTGGTTGAAATCTGTTAATTGTTTCAATTACATGATCAGCTGCCCACTTTGACAGCTTCTCATAATCTTTTTCGATAATAACACGCATAATCTATTTCTTATTGTTTAGTTGTAAATTCAGGAAACAAAAATAATAAAAATCTGTTTCATTACCGCTAAAAGATGGCAAAAATTATATTTTTTTACAGTTTGCGGTATCTACTTCTTCATAGCCCTCCTGCTCTACATATTCATCAAAACCGATGCTGATATCGGCGCCATTCTGCTCGAAGAGACGCAGTAATTTCTGCTGCATATCGGGTGCGATGAGGATGGCGCCGCGCTTCGCCTTGCAATAGGTGCTTTCGCTGATATAGGGCGAAAAGTGCCAGAAATGAGGCGTATTGGCAGAAGGTATCGTACCGAACATGCGGCGGAATCCGCGTGCCATGCGTATGATCTTCTTCTGAAGCCGATAGGCGCAGCCCTGCTCGTTGCAGGCTATACGGTCCGGGTTCAGAATACTGAACACCTTCTCCGACTTACGCAACTTCTGATAACGCTCAAAACGAGCACAAAGGTGATGTACCGGGCACGCCTCCTTGAGACATACCGTATCAATGGAATGGATTGAAATGTTGTTCATGTTCTTTATTTTTTTAGTTGGATAAATAATTTTTTCTTCGAAAGATTGAGAGGCTGTTATCGGCAAATAGCCAACTGGCGAACCACTGACAGCCAACTAGCCGCTATGAGAACAGTGGGCTGTTCTAGTCAGACAGCTATCGGAAAAGCCTGAGAAAGAATTTTAAGAAAGGAACTGCGAAAAACTCTTCACTCTTCACCTAACCCTCGGAAACACCGATAAACAGAGGGGATTCGAGGGGTGAAGAGTTGTTTCTCACTCTTCACCCACTCTTCACCACTCTTCACCCATCTGCCGCTTAGCTATATTTTCAGATTCTTACAAGCAGATAGGCCTGACCCTTCTTGGTATGCTTCATCTTGCAACCCAGGAGTTTGAGCGACTGCCCTATGCGAATCTTGGTACTCAGATTACTGATCAGCATCGGAAATCTTTCGTGCAGAACCTCGAAAACATCCGAACAGATGAGCCATTCGCCCGTTTCATTATCCTCGGGAACACGGAAGCAGCTCTTCAGCATCGACTCAAAATCATCTACCTTGAAGAAAGGAAGATTGCACTTCTGGATGCGGTCTACCTCGGCATTGGTAAACCAGTAAGGCGTCTTCTTATGGCAAAGCTCATACATAACTTGTGCATAGAGCTGGTCATAAATGATGGGTGAACCGTTGTCGATATATTCACCTGCCGGAATGTGCAGACAGACGAATCGGCGGCTACCCGTAGGGTCGCAGAGCGGATGCTCATCATTGGTAGTTGCCAGGAAGGAAGCGTAACGCGGACGGTCATCCTGACACTTGCCGAAGATAGGGCGCCCGTTCACCTTCACCTTCGAAAGCATCTGCTTCAGCTTGCCCTGCTGCGATGGTCCCATATTCGCAAACTCATCTATGTTGACAAAGAGATTATGAGTAAGCGCCATCTCGGAATCAAACTTATTGGCAAAGTTGATGTGGTCGAGGAAATACTGGCGCAGATGATCCGGCAGCAGGCGATAGGCAAAGGTACTCTTGCCGCAACCCTGCTTGCCGATAAGCACAGGAGTGGTTTCGTTGCCATGAAACATATCCATCTGCAACCAGTGGGCGACAGCCGAACGGAGCCAGGTGGCGCACCATCCCAACTGTTCACTTGTAAGCCCCGGAATCCTGCCAAAGAGTTCAGCCACATGGTTCTTACCATCCCATTCCGGCAGGTTTTCGAGATACTCCCTGATAGGATCAAACTCCTGAACCTCTTCTGAACGTACGAACTCCTCAATATCCTGTCGGGGCGACTTCTTGCCTCCTACACCCAACCGCTTGGCGTGACGGACGATAGAATTGAAAGCCTCCGGAGTCAGCACCTTCCAGGTTGAGTCAGAAGATTCCTCCTCTTCCCCGCCGGTTTCCGGTTCCTCTTCTACGGCCTCCTCAGTTTCGTCCTCATTCTTTGAGAGAGTGAAATACTCGGTTTTACCACTTAGCACATTTCTACGGAAGAGATAATACTCATCGAGAAAACTCTCAACAAGAGAGAGTGCAGAAATTTCGTTTGTCATCTTATCTGATGACGATAAGTTTTTTAAATTTTCCATTATTTGTAAATTTTAAGATTAATAATAATCATCCTTTTTGCCCTTATATATAACAAGGTGAAGAGTGGTGAAGAGTGGGTGAAGAGTTGTCTCTGACTCTTCACCCCTCGAAACCCCTCTGTTTATGGGCATTTCCGGGCTTCAGGTGAAGAGTGAAGAGTTTCAGCTCATTCATGGCTCAGCATTTCGCCGCTCTTTCGTTTTCGATTGCAAAGTTAATACTTCCCTTCACCGATTCCAAATTTTCCCCGCCACCTTCCCGCTACTTTTCTGAAATCAGGGAAGAAACAAGGGGGCTACGGGGAAAAGTATGGGGAAAAAAGAGGAAAAACAAGCGCATATCCTTGCATAATCCGAAAATAAATCTTACCTTTGTGGCAAAACTTATTTTCTTAAAACAGACTGACAATGAATGAAGATAAAGATGAAATAGAATTCAGCTACGAAGTCTTCGACCGACAGCTCGACAACTTCTGCCGAATGCTCAGCATTCTGGTAGATGCATGGGAAGATTACAGTCCGCAGGAACTTACCTTCGATATCCGTTCGCTCTGCACCAAAGCCACCCGGCTCTGCTATATGGCAGAGAAAGATATGGTGCTGCAGCACAACGATATAGCCAAGCAGCGAAAGGAGCAGAACGAAACCCACGAAGTAAGCATCAGCATCATCGTAATGCAGAAGTTTACACCCCTGATGGCGCATATCATGGAAGACATGAAAAAGGGAAAACAGATAGAAGGAAAACGGATGAAAGTGGCACCGCTGGATATGACCCGCATCCTGCCGAAACTCAACGAATTTTTTGAAACCGATGAACTGGGCAAAGGAAGTACTATCGATGTAAACGAAGTAACCAAACTCCAGAAAGAACTGTTACGCCAGGTAAAACCCACTCATATCCCCGGTGTAAAACCCGTAGAGCGCCTCTGGAATCTCTTCCAGCTATACAGCATGGCATGTTATCTGATGCTCCACTTCCGCCAGCTGAGCCATTTCACCAACCTCGCCATGAGCGAAGAGCAGACCACCCGCCTCTTTGAAATGTCGCTACAGGAATATCAGGAAGAACCAAAGGGCATCAGCGACATAGACCGATACTTTACAACCCTGGAATATGATAACAACGGAAAGCAGCTCTCCGTCAGCCAATTGCTGGAAGTAAGAAAAACGCTAAAAGACGAGGTACCGGAAAATCTGCGCCTCGACTTTATGAAATATATAAGAGACACCCAACTGCTGGGCGCCCAGCTTGCCCACGTCAATTTTACAGCACAAGAATATCTCAAGCTGGTATCAGCCACCGTAAAATGGCACATCATCGAGCAGGAAATCTACGATTTGGAACATCCCGAAGGCATTCCGGAAACCCTTCCCAACGAGGTTTTCTACAAAGTAAAAGACGGCAAATACATCGACATGCAGAATCTGAAGACTCAGATAGCCAATATGTTGAAATTTGTTACCCGCAAGAACCACTGGTTCTGCGTATGGTGTGTATTGAATCACAACTGCATGCTTCAGGACAACCAGAACTTCGAAGCCTTTGCCACCCAGATGATGACTCCCGAATGGTTTGGCGACATCGACGATTATCTCCATTTCTCGGGTGACAATCTCCGCGACTACCGCCGTTATTTCTCAGAGATAGATTATCCGCAATGGGAGGAAAAGAAGTTTAAGGAAATCAAGGACCTTTACAACATGACGAAATGGTCAGACAAACTCCTCAGCAAGTTCCAGCATCTCTGCATCACGATGAATGGTGTGTTTGATAAGAAAAGCCTCTGATTACGGCTTGTTTTATGCATAAAAAACAGCTTTTAAATGCCTGATTTACAAAATAATATTAAAAGTTCACAAGTTTGTGGACCACAACCTTGTGAACTTTCATTTTTTTGCTTATCTTTGCATCCGTAATCAAGCAAAAAAAACAATGGAAAAGGCATTCGTATATGGTATGTCGGTTGCCGGAAACAACTTCACCGACCGAAAAGAAGAAACCAAGCGCATCAAGGCAGACTTTGAGCATGGCATCAACGTCATTCTCATCTCTCCCCGACGCATGGGCAAGACTTCGCTCGTCAAAAAGGTAATATCCGAAATTGATAATCCAGAGATAAAAGTGGTGTATATGGACATCTATGACTGCCGAAGCGAATATGATTTCTACAATCGCTTTGCAGAAACCATTATGAAATCTATGGGTAATAAGCTGGAACAAGTAGTAGAAAACATCAAGCAGTTCCTGGTAAAAGTTTCACCAAAAATCTCCTTTAGTCCAGATCCTACATCCGAATATTCATTATCTCTGGGAATTACACCAAAGGACTATTCCCCTGAAGAGATTCTGAATCTTCCGGAAAGAATCGCTCAGGAAAAGGGAATCCGCATGGTGGTCTGCATCGACGAATTCCAGCAAATTGGAGAATTCCCTGATACTCTTACGGTTCAGAAAAAACTGCGTGGCGCCTGGCAGCATCATCAGAATGTATCATACTGTTTCTTTGGAAGCAAGAAGCATCTGATGGAAAACATTTTCCAAAACCGACGCATGCCTTTCTATATGTTTGGCGAGATGCTGCACTTGGATTGCATTCCTACAGAATATTGGGTGCCTTTCATCTGCTCCCGATTCGAGAAATACGGAAAGAAAATATCTGAGGAATATGCTACAAGAATCTGTAAAACCGTAAAGAACTATTCTTCCTACGTGCAGCAACTAGCTTGGAACGTGATGGCAGAAACCGAGAAAGAAGTAAACGAAGAAACCTTACAAAGTGGCATCAGCGCCTTGCTGCAACAATGTCATGGTCTTTTCGTACAGCAAACCGAGGGCTTAACCACCTATCAGCTCAATTTTCTGCGCCTCCTCTGCAGTGGCATCCACTCAGGTTTCACCGCCCAGGCTGTAACAGAAACCTATCCGCTGGGCAGCAAATCCAATATCGACCGCATCAAGAAAGCCCTCATCGACAAGGAATTGATCACCCTGGAGAAGGACGGCATCTTCATTGCAGACTGCGTGTTCGAGCTTTGGTTTAAGAAGGAAATGATGTAAAATAGTACAGAATAAGAAAGATTTTCTTGTTTTTTGCATTCTGTTTCAAAACTTTTTGCTATTTTTGCACCGAAAAGTATGCAGAAGACAGAAATCTCTGTTATCGGAAAACTGCAGATTATTGATTGTTAAACATTTAAAATTAAAGAAGTAAGAAACAGATAGTTACAAACAGAAAGAAACGCAAAGAACTGGATTTTCTAAGAAAGTTCAATTCCTTATAGAGAGTAAGCAATTGAGTTCTATGCAACTCTAGGTTTATAAACTAGCGTTTCCGTTCTAAACTTTTAGATATTGAGCTTTTAGCTCTTGTTCTCTAATTCAGAATACCGCCAATATTCAACACACGAGAACAAGCAGACTGAGAGTTCACGCTTATAGGCGTGGACTGTTTGGTGCTTGTTGTGTGTACAGGTAACTTGGCGGTAACCTTGAATTAAACAAGTAAAGAACGGTTACACGCCTTTTTAATTAATATTATTTATGATTAAATTTACATTTAAAATTTTTCTTTTATTAGTATCTATATTTACCCCCATTTTTGCAATGGCTGAAAATGAGGATAACAATGAAGTGGGTGATTTAAAATATGAAATCACTGGTGAAAATACTGTTTCTGTACGAGGATTTGCTAATAACAAATTTGTTTCAGATTTAGTTATACCAGAACAAGTCACATTAGGAGGTCAGAAGTATACCATTACAGGAATAGCTGATGATGCATTTAATGCAGATAATGAAGATAATACAGAATATTCTGCTATTAAAAAATTGACGTTACCTAAGACTGTCAAAGAAATAGGTAATAGAGCTTTTAATTGCGTGGGCAGTTTGGTCGAAATAAACTTTAATGAGGGACTAGAATACATCGGGCAAGAAGCATTTTCACTATGCAATAATCTTAAAGAAGTATCCTTACCTAACAGCTTGCAAAAAATAGACTATGGTGCATTTATAGGAGACAAAAATTTGGAAAAAATAACACCGTCTAATAACCTCAAATGGATTGATGCATATACATTTCAAGCTACAAAATGGCTAGACAAGCAACCTGAAGGACTCGTTTATTTCGGAAATGCACTATTAAAATATAAAGGTGCAGTAGAAAGTATTGCATATGTGAAAGAAGGAATCACGCTGATTGCAGAAGAAGCGTTACGAGACTGCAAATCTATCACGAAATGCATTCTTCCAAAAGGCATTAAAAGAATAGCTGGAAGAGCATTTAAACACTGTGACTTTCTAACATATATATATGTACCAGAAGGCATAGAATATATAGCTGATAACGCTTTTTATCCTCACTCAGGCAATAGTTTAAAGACAACAGTATCTTTGCCTTATAAAAACAGTACATATACGCTGACTTGTAATGATAACATAAATTATGTTATCAGATATTCAGACAATCAAGATATGAATATTACAACAGCAAAGAAACCTATATACAATGCTATTGACAACATATATGTACCTGGAGGTTGTTCTAAATTCTATATAGAAAAAGGATTTACAAATGTAAAAGAACTATACTCTTACGAAGTAGCCTCTACAGACAAATATATTTTTGTTAAAGTTAATCCTAATTATGATTTTATTAGAATTAACAATGTAAGTTTTTTGGATATGGATATGACTTATGATGAGAATGAAAAAGTTTGGAAATATCCAGTCAATCCAAGTCGTGGAACTAGAGCTATGGCTATTAATGAAATAGAGACCCAAATTACTTGTACGATAGGGAACCTAACTGCAAATATAGTCTACACTGGAGAAGACAATAAATACATTTCTACTTCAATTGGTCCTGTTTACAAAACAGAATATACAAATAACACAAAACATTATAATATACAAGGTATAGAGATTTCGCCTAATACAAATGGCTTACATATCGTCAAAGACAAATTTGGTAAAACAAAGAAAGTAATAATCAGATGATAATAAGATGATTATAAAAAATATCTTTAATTATTTGTCTAAGTCACTTTTTATAGTGACTTAGACAACAATTTTTCTCTACTATTTGTTTCTACACCTATAATTAATCATTTTTTATCCGAATATTGCAGATACGGAATATAATGGATAATTGGCAAGCCAATCCTGCTCTCTATAAGGTGACATGGATAGGCGCATACCTTTCAATCCCTGATTGCGCTCTACAAACACCCTCAAACTCTTAGCCTGCAAATTCTCCTCAGCCTTTACTTCTATCGGAATGATTCTTTCTTCATCCTGCACTAGAAAATCTATTTCACCACGTGAATTTTCTGCCGACCAATAATAGATAGACAAGGAAGATTTCTCCTTAAGCTGCTGCAGGACATACTGCTCTGTCAGCGCCCCCTTAAAATCTGAAAACAGCACATTTCCTTTCAGCAAGCTTTGGGCAGGAATATTGCTCATGGCTCCCATCAGTCCCACATCAGACAGGAATAACTTGAAAGCAGAAAAATCCTCGTATGCAGCCAATGGCAACAGGGCTTTCTTACAACGGTTTACCTTATAGATCAACCCTGCATCTTTCAGCCATTCGATAGCGAGTTCAAAATCCTTTGCTCTGGCTCCTTCCTTTACGGCACCATAGATGAATTTCTTGTTTTCCTTGGCAAGCTGGGATGGGATGGATTTCCATACCATTCGGATACGTGGAA
>PPYE01682203.1_pt1 | contig 11527 bp, 10 predicted proteins | sample 1559881 | NCBI WGS metagenome assembly PPYE01 (sample SAMN08240022, study PRJNA423297) | Human gut metagenome, whole genome shotgun sequencing project.
AAAGATGGATTCGAACCACCGAAGGCGTAAGCCAGCAGATTTACAGTCTGCCCCATTTGGCCACTCTGGTATTTGCCCCTACATTATAAAAAGAACTCTTTTCCTTACTAAATCATCGCAGAGTGAACTTTACCCGGACGATTTCCGTTCTCATATCATCTCCACCTCGTGAAGAAAGACTCATTCCACTCATCCTTGAGCGAGCCTCTTGTCGGATTCGAACCAACGACCCCGAGATTACAAATCACGTGCTCTGGCCAACTGAGCTAAAGAGGCAAGCTAAAAAATGCAACCGTAACGTTCATAGTGTGAGCGAAACGGCTGCAAATTTAGGCATTTATTTTTTACCCGCAAAATTTTAGCGGAAAATTATTTGCTCCGTTGCTTTTCCTTGTACTTAACCAGCTGTTTTTCCAAAGCTTCCAGACATAAATCCACTGCTTCTTCAAACGTATCACAAACCTTGTTTGCATAAAACTCGCCATTGGGAACCAATACTTTCACTCCGGCTTCTTTATTTTCGGCTGTTTCTGGTTTTACTACCTTTAATGACACCTCTACTTTCTTTATATCGTCGTAAAATTTCTCCAACTTAGCAACTTTCTTTTGAACGAAAGACTGCAATTGCTCTGACGCATCAAAGTGAATCGATTGAATTCTTACTTCCATACTTACCTCCTTTTTACTTTAGGCTCGGGGATGAGCCTGATTATACACTTTTTTAAGCTCTTCAAAAGTAGTATGCGTATAAACTTCCGTTGTCGCCAGACTCTCGTGTCCGAGGAGTTCTTTTATCGAGCCTAAATCAGCACCATTGTTCAGCATAGCCGTTGCAAAGGTGTGCCTCAGCACGTGGGGACTTCTTTTTTTTACAGTCACTACCTTCGAAAGGTTTCGTTTCACAAGGCATGCTACGATACTGCGGTAAAGCCTTTTTCCATTCTTCCGGACAAAAAAAGCATCCGAGCGAACCGGGACAGCTTCATTCCGCACATTGACATATTCTCGCATCGAGCGTCCCAGCTCCTCATCGAAAGGTATAAGACGTTGTTTATTCCGTTTTCCCGTCACTTTAACGAGAGAAGCCGAAAAATCGACATCCTTATCATCCAACCCTATCAATTCTGAAAGTCGCATGCCGGTAGCATAAAACATTTCAATAATCATATGGTCGCGACACCCTTCAAAACCTTCACCAAAGTCCATATCATCCAGTAACCTATTCATCTCACCCTCTCTCAGAAATACCGGAAGCGGCTTTTTCTTCTTGGGCCCCGTCACTTTCCGCAACGGATCTACCGCGACCTCGCCTCTCCTCAAAAGGAATTTATAGTATGTCCGGATAGAACTCAGCTTTCGGTTTATCGTATTAGAAGCAAGTCCTTTGTCCATCAAGGAAGCAATCCATTCACGAACAAGTTCCGCATCTACATCCGATGGAGTCAAGTCTCCCAACATTTCTTCTCCAAACCTCTGCAGTTCAAGAATATCTGCCCGATAGTACTCAACCGTACCTTTGGAATAGTTCCGCTCGTGCAGAAGATAGTCAAGAAAAGAATCTGTCAACAACATATCGCTACATATCTAAAATCATGCAACGAATGTATGAAAAAGAATTCAATAATTCAAAGGAATTTACGAATTATTAATCTTCTACTTGCTGAAGTTGTTGAACGTAAACAGCACGTTCTTTCTTAAGTCTTTTAGTCACAGACGGTTTATCAAACTGTTGTCTGCGTCTCAATTCCTTAACTGTGCCAGTTTTTTCAAACTTTCTTTTGAATTTCTTCAGCGCTTTTTCAATGTTTTCGCCTTCTTTTACAGGTACTACAATCATTTTCTTTTAATTAAATGTTAATGGTTTAAAAATCTCACGATTAAATTGAGCGGCAAAATTACACATACTTTCTTTATTCACAAAACTTTCTGCAAAAAAATTACCCATGATTCCTAATTATCAAACGAATGAGCAAAGGGAAAGATGTTTTTATTGAGCCAATCCGCTAAAATCCGTGAAGCATAGCAAATTTTTAAAAGAGAATGTGTAACTTTGAAAGCAGAGAATGAAGAGATTATAAACTCATTTACACGCCTACTTAATTACATTTATAAAAATATGGCTCAGACAATCAATCAACGTATAGATGCTCTACGGGCATTGTTAAAAAGAGAAGGCATAGACGCTTTCATTATCCCCAGTACCGACCCGCACCTAAGCGAGTACGTAGCACCGTACTGGAAATCAAGAGAATGGATATCAGGCTTCACCGGTTCGGCAGGCACGGCGGTGATTACCACCGACAAGGCGGGACTGTGGACAGATTCTCGCTATTTTCTCCAAGCCGAGCAGCAGCTGGAAGGCAGCGGCATCGACTTATACAAGGAAATGCTGCCCGAAACGCCCAGCATCCTCGATTTCCTGCGGGAGAACCTTACAGCGAATTCAGTTGTAGGTATAGACGGAAAGGTATTTTCCACCACACAAGCCATAGCCCTGCAAGAGGATCTGGCAAAAAACGGCATCACCGTAAAGAGCATTGCCGACCCGATGAATGAGATATGGACAGACCGCCCTCCCATGCCCGAAGCACCCGCCTTTATCCACGAGATGAAATACGCCGGGAAAAGCTGTCCGGACAAACTGGCTGCTATCCGCCGGGAGATGAAAAAGAGTGAAGCGGACGTATTATTGGTGTCGGCATTGGACGAGATAGCATGGACACTCAATATACGCGGCAACGATGTGCATTGCAACCCCGTAGTAGTAAGCTACCTGATAATCAACGAACAAGAAACACACTTTTTCATCCAGCCCGAGAAAGTAACGGAAGAGCTTTCAGCCTATCTGGAAGAAGCCGGCGTCACCATCCATGCTTATGGGGACACCGAATCCTTTGTGACAAGAATACCGGACGGCAGCATCATGCTCGACATGGGAAAGACGAATTATGCCGTTTATTCCGCCCTCCCCCCTTCCTGCCGGGTACTTGACGAGCGCTCACCGATAGCCTTGCTGAAAGCGGTCCGCAATGACCGGGAAATAGCCGGCATCCACGCAGCCATGCAACGCGACGGAGTGGCACTGGTGAAGTTCCTGAAATGGCTGGAGGAGGCCGTTTCCGCAGGCAACGAGACAGAAATCAGCGTAGACAAGAAACTGCACGAATTCCGTGCCGCACAGCCACTCTACATGGGGGAAAGCTTCGACACCATTGCCGGGTACAAGGAACATGGAGCCATCGTACACTACGAAGCCACTCCGGCAACGGACGTGCCACTGAAACCCGAGGGATTCCTGCTGCTGGACTCGGGTGCGCAATACCTGGACGGCACTACCGACATCACCCGCACCATCGCACTGGGGAAACTGACCGAAGAAGAGAAGACGGACTACACCCTGATACTGAAAGGACATATCGACCTCGCCATGGCTGTCTTCCCGGAAGGTACGCGAGGAGCGCAACTGGATGTACTGGCCCGCATGCCGATATGGCAACACCACATGAACTTCCTGCATGGTACCGGGCACGGCGTAGGCCATTTCCTCAATGTGCACGAAGGTCCGCAAAGCATCCGCATGAATGAGAATCCGGTAACCCTACGGCCAGGAATGGTCACTTCCAACGAACCGGGCGTTTACAAAGCCGGAAGTCATGGAATACGTACGGAAAATCTGGTGCTGACCGTGAAGGACGGTGAAGGCATGTTCGGAAATTACCTGAAGTTCGAAACCATTACCCTCTGCCCCATCTGCAAAAAAGGTATCATCAAAGAGATGCTGACGGCAGAGGAAACGGCATGGCTGGACAACTATCACCAGCATGTATACGAGACACTTTCGCCAAGCCTGAACGAAGGAGAACGGGAATGGCTGAAGGAAGCATGCAGTAACCTAACCACTAATCACTAAAAAAATGGCATTAATAAAATCAGTAAGAGGATTCACTCCCGAAATCGGGGAGAATTGTTTTTTGGCGGACAATGCGGTTGTCATTGGCGACGTCAAGATGGGACGGGATTGCAGCATCTGGTTCAGCACCGTGCTGCGGGGTGACGTAAACTCAATCCGCATAGGGAACGGAGTAAACATCCAGGATGGAAGCGTGCTCCACACCTTGTACGAGAAATCGACCATAGAGATAGGAGACCACGTATCCGTGGGGCACAACGTGACCATCCACGGAGCCACTATCAAGGACTATGCTTTGGTAGGGATGGGTTCCACCATCCTTGACCACGCAGTAGTGGGCGAAGGGGCTATTGTCGCCGCTGGTTCCCTGGTATTGAGCAATACGGTCATCGAGCCGGGAAGCATCTGGGGAGGAGTCCCCGCCAAGTTCATCAAGAAAGTAGATCCGGAGCAGGCCAAGGAGCTGAACCAGAAGATTGCACACAACTATCTGATGTATTCCGACTGGTACAAATAAAGGGAGACAAGGCGCCCCAAAAAGGCAGGGCGATAAAGGGATGCCATTCCATCACCTTTACCGCCCTATCGCTTTTATCACTCTTTACTTTTCTAAAAGTTTATCATACTCATTATCTTATCCGTTGCACCGGCGTTGCCGGTCACATAATTGCTTGCATTCATGCCTGATTCGCGCAAAAAGACTTCATCTGTCAGCATACGGTCGAGCAAAGTTTTCAGTTCCTCATAATCCTTCACCGAGAAAGCGCCTTTTGCCTCCAGCAACTGGATGGCCTCCTGGAATTTCTGATACTTCGGTCCGAAAATCACCGGAATGCCATAAACTGCAGCCTCAAGGGTATTGTGGATTCCCACCCCGAAACCACCTCCGATATAGGCAATCTCGCCATAGCGGTAGATGGAAGAGAGCAACCCGAAGCAGTCGATAATCAGGCAGTCGGCCTTACGGACATTCTTCTCGTCGGCACGGGTATAGCGCACGTAGGGGCGTTTCAGTTTACGGATAATCTCTACCAGATGGTTTTCGTCGATAACGTGCGGAGCGATAACCAACTTCACCTCTGGATGCTGGTTAAAGTATTCAATAAACAAATCCTCGTCCGGCTGCCAGGAGCTTCCTGCCACGAAAGTCATCGTGTTGTTCTTGAAAAGCTCCACCAAAGGCAGATGTTTGGCCTCCTCACGAATCTGCAGCACACGGTCAAAACGGGTATCCCCCACCACCGTGACACGGCTGATACCTATCTTCGCCAGATAGCGTTTGGAGCGTTCATTCTGCACAAACAAATGGTCGAAGTCGCGCAGCACATGTCTGTACGTACCGCCATACCACTTGAAGAATACTTGTCCGCGGCGGAAAATGGAAGAAATGCTGTACACCGGAATACGGCGCTTGTGCAGTTCGTCCAGATAGTTCTTCCAGAACTCGTACTTGATGAAGAATGCCATGCAGGGATTCACGATATCCAGGAACTTCTTCACATTGCGGGACTTGTCGAAAGGCAAGTAACAGACAACGTCTGCCCCCCTATAATTCTTGCGGACCTCATAGCCCGACGGCGAGAAGAAAGTCAGCAGAATACCGTAATCCGGATATTTGGCACGAATTTTCTCAATCAACGGCCGTCCCTGCTCGAACTCCCCCAAAGAAGCGGCATGGAACCATATATAGCGCACGTCCTTCTCCAACTGCTGCCGGAGAAGTTCATAGACCACCCAGTGTCCCTTCATCATTTTTCGGGGCTTACGGCTAAATGGAGCAGCCAGATGCACCAGAATATCGTAGATGGCTATTGCCAAGTCATATAGCATACTATATGGATTAAGGATGAAGAAGATTTATTCACTTTAAAGCATCAACAGCACGCTGTATGCGGGCCAACGTCTCTTCCTTGCCAATCAGCTCGGTAATGTCGAACATGTGCGGGCCTTTACACTCGCCCACCACTGACAAGCGGAAGGCATTCATCACATTTCCCATGTGATAGCCGCGCTCGGTAATCCAACCAATCACAATATCTTCGGAAGGCTTGGAGGAGAAATCCCCGATACCGCGCAGCACATCCATCAATTCGGTCATGATGCGGGGAGTATCTTCCGACCAACGTTTCTTCACATCCTTTGCCGCATATTCCGTGGGGGCTACGAAGAAAAAACGGGTCTGGTCCCACAGTTCCTTTACGAAGTTGACGCGTCCCTTCACCAGTGAAACCACTTTCGTAAGGAACTCGTCGCTATAGTTGGAGGCGTCTATGCCGTTGGACTCCAGCACCGGTCTGAAAAGACAAGCTATCTCCGCATCCGGTTTCATCATGATGTACTCATGGTTGAACCAGATACCTTTCTTATAGTCGAATTTGGCACCCGACTTGCTGCAATGGCTCAAATCAAACAATTTCACCAATTCATCCATAGACATCAGTTCCTGGTCATTGCCCGGATTCCAGCCCAGCAGAGCCAGGAAATTAATGACCGCTTCGGGCAGATAACCAGATTCCCGGTAGCCTGAAGAAACATCTCCCGACTTGGGGTCATGCCACTCCAACGGGAAAACCGGGAAGCCCAGACGGTCGCCGTCACGCTTACTCAATTTGCCGTTACCCTCGGGCTTCAGCAACAAGGGCAAATGCGCAAAGGCAGGCATGGTATCCTCCCACCCAAAGGCACGGTAGAGCAATACATGCAACGGCGCGGAAGGCAACCATTCCTCACCGCGTATCACATGGGACACTTCCATCAAATGGTCGTCCACAATATTGGCCAGATGGTAAGTAGGAAGTTCATCTGCCGATTTATAAAGAACCTTGTCATCAAGAATGGAAGAGTTTATCACTACTTCCCCACGAATCAGGTCGTTCACATGCACATCTTCGTTCGGCTCTATCTTGAAACGCACCACGTACTGCTTACCGGCAGCAATCAGCGCGTCTACCTCTTCTTTAGGAAGGGTCAGTGAATTGCGCATCTGCAAGCGGGTAGAAGCATCGTACTGGAAATTCGCAATCTCCGCACGCTTTGCTTCCAGCTCCTCAGGAGTATCGAAAGCGATGTAGGCTTTTCCGGCCTCCAGCAGAATCTGAACATACTTCTTGTATATTTCCCGACGTTCCGACTGACGGTACGGGCCATGGTCTCCACCGAAACTCACGCCCTCGTCAAACGGGATGCCCAACCACTTGAAAGACTCCAGGATATATTCTTCCGCACCCGGTACAAACCGGTTGGAATCAGTATCTTCAATACGAAATATCAAATCTCCTCCATGCTGACGCGCAAAGAGATAATTGTATAAAGCTGTACGCACACCGCCGATGTGCAACGCCCCCGTAGGACTCGGGGCAAAACGGACTCTGACCTTTCTTTCTGTCATAATCTACCTTACTTATGAATATTTTAGACGGCAAAATTAAACCTTTTTTTCCACACTAATGTTTTTTTTTGTACTTTTCGCAAAAATTTCAGCCGATATGAGTTATTTCAATACAAAAAAAGAGTTCTCGCTCAGAGATTTGCTATACAGAGCACTGATATTCATCGGCACTGTGGGGATTATTGTCTATTTTCTGCCACGTGACGGTAAATTCAACTACCAGTTCGACATTGACAAGCCCTGGAAGTACGGACAGCTCATGGCCACCTTCGACTTCCCCATCTATAAGGCCGATGAAGTGGTGAAACGCGAGCAAGACAGTATCCTCGCCGCCTTCCAGCCGTATTTCCAGCTGGACAAAAGCATTGAGAAAAGTGTGCTCGCCAAGTTGAAGGCAGACTATCAGACCCACCTGCGCGGCCTGCTTCCCTCCACCGACTACGTCCGCTTTCTGGAAAGGAAACTCTCTGAAGTATATCGCGCCGGCATCGTTTCTACCGAAGAGCTGAACCAACTGCATAAGGACAGCACAACCGCCATCATGGTCATTAACGACAAACTGGCCAACCAGCAGGACATCAACAAGGTATATTCGGTGAAGGATGCCTATAACTATATACTCACGGCCGATACCGCCCACTACCGCCCGGACATTCTACGGCAATGCTCGCTGAACGAATATCTGTTCCCTAATCTGACCTATGACGAGCAGCGGACCGAAACCGCTAAGAAGGAGATGCTCGACAACTATTCATGGGCCAACGGCATCGTACTGAGCGGACAGAAAATCATCGACCGCGGCGAGATTGTCAGCCAGGAGACATACAACATCCTTGAGAGTCTACGGAAAGAATCCATCAAACGCAGTGAGTCCATCGGGCAAAAACGGTTGATGCTGGCGGGGCAGGTATTGTTTGTCAGTATCTTCATGCTGTGTTTCATGCTCTACCTCGACTTGTTCCGTAAAGATTACTACAAGCGCAAGGGCAGCCTCTCCCTGCTCTTCGCCCTCATCATGTTCTATTGCGTGGTGACGGCCATCATGGTTGCCAACAACATATTCAATGTCTATATCATCCCGTATGCCATGCTGCCGGTCATCATCCGGGTGTTCCTCGACTCACGCACGGCCTTCATCGCACAAGTCACCACCATACTGATATGCTCCATCTGCCTGCGCTATCCGCATGAATTCATTCTTCTGCAACTCTCGGCGGGACTGGTTGCCATCTTCAGTCTGAGGGAACTTTCACAACGGTCGCAACTGTTCCGAACAGCCTTCCTCGTCATATTGACCTACGCTGCCGTCTACTTTGCTTTCGAGCTGATTACAGAAAACGACTTGACAAAAATCAACGGAAGCATGTACACCTATTTCGTCATCAACGGAGTGTTGCTGCTGTTCACCTATCCCCTGCTCTTCCTGGTGGAAAAGACGTTTGGCTTTACCTCCAATGTCACCCTGGTCGAATTGTCCAACATCAACAACAGCCTGCTACGCCGCATGTCCGAGACAGTTCCCGGCACCTTCCAGCATTCCATGCAGGTTGCCAACCTTGCGGCGGAAGCGGCCAACCGTATCGGAGCCAAAAGCCAGCTGGTACGTACCGGAGCGCTGTATCATGACATCGGCAAGATGGAGAATCCGGTGTTCTTCACCGAGAACCAATCGGGTGGAGTCAACCCGCACAAGAATCTGGGCTATGAGCAAAGTGCCCAAGTCGTCATCAGCCATGTGACGGACGGGCTGAAGCTGGCCGAGAAGAACAATCTCCCCAAAGTAATCAAGGATTTCATCACCACTCACCATGGCCGTGGGAAAACGAAGTATTTCTATATCTCCTGGAAAAACGAACACCCCGATGAAGACCCTAACGAGGAGGCATTCACCTACCCCGGTCCCAACCCGTTCACCAAAGAGCAGGCTATCCTAATGATGGCCGATTCGGTGGAAGCCGCTTCACGCAGTCTGCCCGAATATACGGAAGAGAGCATCAGCAATCTGGTAGACAAGATTATCGATTCGCAAGTGGCAGAAGGCTATTTCAAGGAATGCCCCATCACCTTCAAGGATATTGCCACCGTGAAGAACGTATTCAAGGAGAAGCTGAAGACTATATACCATACCCGCATCAGTTATCCCGAACTTAAAAAATAAGAACTATGGAAGTGACCAGTAAAGAACAGAAAAGAGCCGAACAACTGCTGCAAAGCCAGCACATCGGACTGCACCAAATCAAGAGTTTCAGTTTCATGAAGCGTTACCACCAGGTTCCCCGCAAAAGCAACTTGGCTGCGAAAGACAAATATGGTCCGGGCATACTGACTTTACATCTAAAGGAAGGGAAAGAAAAAGTAATCTATCTGCCTCCTTTCCGTCACCCTTCCTCGGTCATCCGCTACCTGGTCTCCCTAGAAATCCCCTTCGACAACTACGCACCGAGGGAACGGACAGTCGCAGAGGTTCCCACAGAAACATACCAGCGTCCGTCACTCTATATGTTCTGGTTCTTTGTCTTATTCCTGATATTCCTTATATTGGGATATTATTCCATCAGTGGCAACGTATGGTGGGGCTTCATCCCGGCTATCATTTCGTTTGCATTAAGTCTTTTTTTCATCAGCATGCTGATGACCCGCTTCTGCTACCTGACGTTGGACAATAACGGCCTCATCATACACAGCGTAGGCAGGACTATCCGCTATCCGTACCAGAACCTAAGAAAAGTAAACTTCGACTTTGCCCGCGAACAGAATTTCACGCACGTCATGGAATTGCTGGACAACGATTACCGCTACCGTCTGTTCTATATCGGAAGGGTTTCGAGGAAGAAGCTGAATGAGATTGCCGAACGCCTGCAACAAGCCGGGGTAGACGCCACTTGCAGCCTGAATGATAACAAACGGTTCTTCCAAGATAGGTATATCAGCCACTAAACAGACGTTAGCCAACAAATAAGCTGCCGGATACGGCATTATTCCCATTTCGCAGATTTCAGAATGATGCCTTTGCACTTGCTCTCAATTTATTTATAATTGCAGGATAAACCTTTTTATAAATAATTTGGAAATGAGCAGAAATGAAATTACCTTACAAGAGATGTTCTCCTCAGTCATCGGAGAACTCCGGGAAAGCGGCAGGTGGGGGACGGCACACATCTACCAGTCAGCGGTGAATGCATTCTCGGCATTCACCCAATGGCAACCGATGCCGTGCGATATGTACCCAGGCTGTTTGAGCATGTGTATACCGGCACACGGGCGGATAGGAAAAAGGCGCTCGAAGCTTCCGACATAGGCTGCTTGGTACGGGAGACAGAGATGAGCCTGCAGGCCGGTAATTCTCCCAACACCCGACAGAAAACAAAAATTTTCTTTGTATTGATGTTTATGCTAAGAGGGATTCCTTTTGTGGACCTGGCCTATTTGCACAAAAGGGATTTACAAGGAAATACCTTGTCCTATAGGCGCAGGAAGACGGGACGGGCACTGACCGTCTCACTGACGCCGGAGGCTATGCAAATGGTGAGAATGATAGCAAACAAGGACAAGGACTCTCCTTATTTATTCCCCATATTGCAAAGTGAGGAAGGCACAGAAGCGGCATACCGGGAATACCAGTCGGCACTCAGGGCATTCAACCAACGTTTGGCAGTACTCAGACAATGCTTGGGAATGCAGTCGGCACTCAGTAGTTATGCGGCACGCCATACTTGGGCGACCATGGCTTACCACTGCGAGATACATCCAGGAATCATATCGGAAGCCATGGGGCACTCTTCCATCACAGTGACAGAAACCTATCTGAAGCCTTTCAGCAACAGAAAGATTGACGAAGCCAATCAAAGGGTAATTTCTTTTGTAAAAAACGAAGGATATCCAGTATAAAAGAGATTACTTCTTTTGAGGAAGTAGAGCAAACTTGTTGTTTCTTTTTTATAGTCTTCAAACAAAGTTTTGAGGAGCGGGTTGATATTAGCTTTACAAAAAGTTTCCCAACGTAAGCAATAAACTGAAAGATAGAATCTTATATTGAAAATTAGAGACTTTTTCACTTCATAATTTCTATTGCAGCTTTTCTATGATGTTGGAGATTAAGACTATATATCATCTTTCCAATATCCCAACGGACTGATTTTTACTATTCCAAACAAAACCGGTCTATTTTCTCCTTATCTCCTGATTATTAACGAAATTAACAAGATTTCATTACCTGCGAAGTAACGGAA
>PPYE01777116.1_pt1 | contig 11525 bp, 9 predicted proteins | sample 1559881 | NCBI WGS metagenome assembly PPYE01 (sample SAMN08240022, study PRJNA423297) | Human gut metagenome, whole genome shotgun sequencing project.
GGGGGATGGCTCCGGTGCGGCAGCAGTTTCCATTTCCGCCTTGGCAGCATCCAACCTGTCCAGCGCATGGAACTCCATCGCAATATAAATGGTGCAGCACAGGTTCAAAATGCCCTCTGCCAGTAAAAAGATGCCGGACAGCAGCAAAAGATCCACGTTGCGGTTGTTCAGCAGCTGAGAACACGCCAGCAATGCCCCGCACAACAGCGAAACAATGCTGAGCAGCAGCACCACCCACCACTTTTGCCCCTTGCGCTTGGCAAGGGCAAAGGAAGACTGTGCGCGCACCACGCCATCCACCAGCAGCATCAGGCCAAACAGCAGCGGCAACAGCCATTCAAAGGTCATGGCGCTTTGTACGGTACACAATAGTGCCCACATGCCCAGCGCAATGGTGGGCAGGCTGAGCAGCAGGCTGACGGCGGCTCGGATGCTGCCGTTATCTTTCTTAAAATAACCGTACAGGCTTTGCAGCCCACACAAAACCACCAACAAGCCCAGCGCAATGCAGAACACATCGGCAACCGCCTGCGGGGCAAGCAGCAACAGCAGGCCAAGCAGAATGTACAGCACACTGAACACCAGCATGCCCGGTTTGATATGGCGCAGCATACAAACCCCTCCTTATACAGAGGCAGCCGTTTTCTGGCCGGCTTCCATTGGCAGCAAAATGTCGCGGTGGCACTTGCGCATAAACACAGCGCACAGCGTAACGGCAACCAGCTCTGCAATGGGAAAAGCAAACCACACGGCGTTTACATTACCGGTGTGGCTCAGCAGCCAGGCGGCAGGCACCAGCACAACCAGCTGGCGGATCACCGAAACCAACAGCGCCAGCGTGCCGCGCCCCAGCGCCTGGAACGCGGAGGAAGAAATTACGTTGAAACCTGCCATCGGAAAATGGATGGCAATAATGCGCAAGGCCAGAATACCCATGGCCAGCATGGTGGGGCTGGCGTTGAACACACCCAGCAGCACATGTGGGAAAACTTCGGCCAGAATCAGGCCGCACAGCATAATGCACTCGGCAAAGCAGACAGCCAGTTTGATGGTTTGGGTAATGCGCTTGGGCTGGCGGGCACCGTAATTGTAGCCGATAATGGGCACCATGCCGTTGTTAATGCCAAAAATAGGCATGAATACAAAGCTTTGCAGCTTGAAGTAAACACCAAACACCGCAACGGCAGTGCTGGAAAAGGCAATCAGGATGTTGTTCATCGCAAAGGTCATCACGCTGCCAATGGCGTTCATGGCAATGGAGGGGATGCCCACCGCGTAAATGCGCTTGATGGTGGACCCCGCCGGGCGGAAGCCTTTCAGCGTTAGGTTGATGTCCTTATTGCACAGCAGGTTCATCGTCAGCCCGGCAGCTGCGCCGATCCACTGCCCGGCTACGGTAGCCACAGCAGCACCGGCTGCTTCCATGCGGGGCACGCCGAACAGACCGAAGATGAAGATGGGATCCAGCGCAATGTTGACCAAAGCGCCAATCAGCTGGCTGGCCATGGCGAACGCACTGCGCCCGGTGGCGACCAGCAGTTTTTCCAGCATGCACTGCAGGAACAAGCCCATGCACCATAACGTGCAGATGGAAAGATAATCGGCACCGTACTGCATGATCTGGGCATCGGTAGTCTGGGACGCAATGAACGCCCGCGCGCCCAAAATGCCGAACACCAGAAAGGCGATGCCGCCGCAGAACGCTAAGAACAGGCCGTTCATCGCCGCGCGGCTGGCCTCGGCCCGGTTGCCCTCACCCAAACAGCGGGAAAGATAGGCGTTTACACCAACAGCAGTGCCCACGGCAAAGGCAATCATCAGGTTCTGGATGGGGAACGCCAGCGAAACGGCGGAAAGCGCCGCTTCGTTCACACGACTGACAAAGATGCTGTCCACAATGTTATAAAGTGCCTGAACCAGCATCGAAATCATCATAGGTACTGAACACGAAAGGAGCAGCGGGCCTATCGGCGCGCTGCCCATTCGGGATGCAGAGTATTTCTGTACAGAATCACTCATTCCTGATTAGCTGCCTCCATTGCTTTTGCAGCCTGAACAATCAGCTGGGCACAGGCATCCTGGCCAATTGCTGCATTCAGGCAAAGATCATAGTTTTTCGCTTCGCCCCAGCGGTTTTCAGTATAGTAGTTGTAATAGCTTGCGCGGGCACGGTCATGCTTGGCCAGATGGGTCTCCCATAGGCGATCGGGCATATCCTTGGCATCGGGGCGCACTTTGGCGTTGGCCACGCGGATATCAATGGGGGCAAACACAAAGGTGCGCAGCACATTGGGGCGGTCGCGCAGAACATAGTCACCACAACGGCCCAAAATCACACAGGAACCCTGGGAAGCAACTTCCTTGATGACATTGGACTGCAAAATGTACACCTGGTCCGCCAGGGGCATGGTGTTGCCCATCATGTAAAGGCTGTAGATCAGGCTGCCGCTGCGCTGGGTCTCGCTGGCGGCAATGGCTTCTTCCGTCAGACCGCTCTTTTTTGCGGCGATGGTGATCAGCTCCTTGTTGTACAGGGGAATCCCCAAAAGATCAGCAACTTTCTGGGCAATCTCGCTGCCGCCGGATGCATATTCACGCGCCATCGTAATAACCAGGGGTGCCTTCATTGTCTCCACCTCACAAATAATAATAGTGATGGACATAATAGTCCTACTATAATAAGTATAAACGCTGGTGGAACAAAACGCAAGAGCAAGGTTAAACAAAACAAAACGGTGCCGTTGGGGCAAACTGCATAGCAAAACCGCGCGGTATTTTTGCCCGCTTTGTGCATAAATCCAATCTGTCCGCGCAACACTAATGGCATACACAACACGAACGGTGCGGTTGAAAATTCCGGGCGGCAGGTTTTGCGCCCGATGTTTTGGCCGTACGGCAAGCAAAGGACGGGGGAAGATGAACAGCATTAAAGCATTTTTGAAGGCAAAAGGGCTATATCTTGTCTGCCTTGCGCTGGTGTTTGCGGCAACCATTACCGGAATCGCCGCCATCCGCAGCGTGGTGCGCGGGGTCGAGGACCTGACCCGCATCCAAAAGCAGGCCCTGGAGGAGGGAACAGACGTATGGGATTCACCGGATGCCGCCGTAAACCAGCCCGCACAGGATGTTCCTGTGGCGACAGCGCAGCCATCGCCCGCGCCGTCAGCTGCGGGGTCTGCATCGTCATCCTTGCAGCAGGGGGCTGGGCAGTCTGGCAGCGCCTCCGGCGGGACTGGCAGCTCTGCTGCTTCGTCCGCGCAGCAGGGAACCTTGCCGCACGCTGGCTGGAACGGTAAAGTCAGCCAGGCGTTCAGCGGGAATACGCTGGTGTATAACCCCACCCTGGGGGACTGGCGCACCCACAACGGCACGGATTATACCGCCGAACAGGTAACGGCGGTGGCCGCCGGTACCGTGACCGCCATTGCGGATGACGCTCTGTGGGGCCGCGTGGTGGAAGTGACCGACGCGCAGGATCGCGTGTGGCGCTACTGTGGGCTGGAAGAAGTTGCCGTGACCCAGCGCGAAAAAGTAACCGCCGGGACCCGCCTTGGCACCACAGGCAACGTGCCCGCCGAAGCCCAGCAGGGCAGCCACCTGCACCTGGAATGCCGCAAAGCCGGTGCCTGCCTGGACCCGGAAAAGAATTAACACAGACAATGCCGCTGCACCGTGGATGGTGCGGCGGCATTGCTCTGCCATGAATTCAGACAAGCTCTTAAAAAATATCCTGCTTGCCAGCAAATCCCGTTGACAAATGCACGAAACATGTGTATTCTTATGGTAAAGATATCTTACAATGTCTTATTTTATAAATTTTCTTACAACTCATTCCATACAGAAAGGAGCCCGCCATGACACGCCAGCGTGCCTTGATTTTGGAAATTTTACAGCACAGCCCCAAACATCTGACGGCGGACGAAATTTTTGCCATTGCCAAGGAGAAGATGCCCGGCATTGCCCGCGGCACCGTGTACCGCAACTTAAAGCTGATGGAACAGGCCAGGGAAATTGCCCGGCTGGAAATGCCGGATGGCCCCGACCGGTTTGATAAAACCTCCAACCCGCACGGCCATTTGTACTGTGATTGCTGCGGCAGCCTGCAGGACCTGCCGGTGATCGGCCTGGTGCGCGAAATTGAAAATGCCATTGGAACCGAAGTGCGTTCCTACCAGCTGACCATCCATTACATCTGTCCTGAATGCCGCGAAAAACAGGCTGAACTTTAACAGCGGAGAAATACGCCACAAACTGTGCTTCCCTGATTATATTTAGGGAGCACAGTTTTTTATTTTGTCATCATGTTTTTATTTTGTCATCATGCTCCGAAGCGTCAAAAAGGCTGCCGGACAGCCCTGCAGATGAGCAGGACGGGCGATATTTTAGGCAATACCGCATAATTCTAAGTGCCGATACGGCGAGCGAGGTGCGGCAGCTACTAAGCCAAAAGCGCAGATAATACTTTGTGTATTATCGAGCATTTTGGCAACGCAGATGTCGTACCGCAGCTGCCGGGGCGGTGCTTAAGCCGTCAGGCGGGAATTGTGCGGTGTTGCCTTTATAAAATCAGGTATAGTATTGAATATTAATATATAAATGGTGCGGGAACATACAGGATACTCTGCTGCCGGGTGGAATATATGAAATGCGGGTACAGTACTGTGACATGGCGTTGCAGGGAAAAATGCAGCCGGAATGGGCGTAACATACAAAAACAGAACACAAAAATGTTGCAATATGCCAGATACGTACAAAATTCTGCAACTATTTTAGTCAAAATGCGCCTTGCTTTTCCTCCGGTTTTGCTATACCATAAAAGCAATGAGCAGGAGCGAAAGAAGCATCCCGACCTATAAAGAAGGAGAACCATTATGAAAAAAACATTAGCGTTGACCTTGGCAGCTGCAATGACCTTGAGCCTGGTTGCCTGCGGCAGTAGTGCATCCAGTGCCTCCAGTGCCGCAACATCCACGGAAAGCACATCTACCGATACTTCGGCAGCTACCTCTACGGCTGCTGAAAGCGGTACCGTTGAAAATAAGGATAAGCCGCTGGTGTGGTTTAACCGTCAGCCTTCCAACAGCACCACAGGCGAGCTGGATACGGAAGCACTGAACTTTAACGGCAATACTTATTATGTTGGTTTCGATGCCAACCAGGGTGCTGAACTGCAGGGCAAGATGATCGCAGATTACATTAAAGCACATGCTGACACCATCGACCGCAACGGCGACGGCGTTATCGGCTATGTTCTGGCAATCGGCGATATCGGCCATAATGACTCGATTGCCCGTACCCGTGGCGTTCGTAGCGCTTTGGGCACCGCAGTGGAAGGCAGCAGCGGCATTGTTTCTGATCCTGTCGGTACCAATGCAGATGGTTCCGCTACCCAGGTTCAGGACGGCACCATTGATGTGAATGGCACGACTTTCTCCGTTCGTGAGCTTGCTTCTCAGGAAATGAAGAATTCCGCCGGCGCTACCTGGGATGCCGGCACCGCCAGCAACGCCATCAGCGCTTGGGCTTCTTCTCTGGGAGATTCCATCGATATCGTTATTTCCAACAATGACGGCATGGGCATGGCAATGTTTAACTCCTGGTCGCAGGAAAATGGCGTTCCCACCTTTGGCTACGATGCAAACGCTGACGCAGTTGCTGCCATTGCCGACGGTTACGGCGGAACGATCAGCCAGCACGCTGACGTGCAGGCCTACCTGACCCTGCGCCTGCTGCGTAATGCGCTGGACGGCGTGGACATCAACACCGGTATTGCCACTCCGGATGCTGCAGGCAATGTCCTGAGCAGCGATGTTTACTATTACAATGAGGACGAGCGTTCCTACTATGCTTTGAACGTGGCAGTCACGGCAGACAACTACACGGACTTCACCGACTCTACCAAGCCGTATGGGCCTGTTTCCAGCCAGCTGGATGCCACTACCAGCCCGGAAAAGAGCGTTTGGCTGGATATCTACAACTCCGCGGATAACTTCCTGAGCGCTACTTACCAGCCCCTGCTGGAGAAATATGATGATCTGCTGAACCTGAAGATTGACTACATCGGCGGCGACGGCCAGACCGAGGCCAACATCACCAACCGCCTGGGCAATCCCAGCGCATACGATGCCTTTGCCATCAATATGGTTAAGACCGATAACGCTGCTTCGTACACTTCTCTGCTGAACCAGTGATCCAACGGCAACAGCAATAACTGACAGTTAAGTAACGGCAACGCTATTAGGGAGAATGTATTTCTCCATAGGGGAGAATGAAGTTTTCTCTAATAGCGTTTTTTTATGAAAACAGGTGAGCAGCCGTAGGGCAGTTTGCCAATTTGCAAGACGGGAGTGACGAGAATGGCAGAAGCGAAAGACGATATTGTCTTGTCAATTCGCGGTATGTGCAAGTCGTTTGGCCGCAACCGAGTACTTGATCATATCAATCTGGATGTAAAACGCGGTACAGTTATGGGGCTTATGGGCGAAAACGGCGCCGGTAAGTCTACCATGATGAAATGTCTGTTCGGTACTTATCAAAAGGATGAGGGCAAGATTTTCCTCAATGGCAAGGAGATCAGTTTTTCCGGCCCGAAAGACGCGCTGGAAAACGGAATTGCAATGGTGCATCAGGAACTGAACCAGTGCCTGGAGCGCAGTGTGATTGATAACCTGTTCCTGGGGCGGTACCCGGTCAACTCTATGGGCGTGGTTGACGAAGGGCAGATGAAGAAGAAAGCAGCCGATCTGTTCCGCAAGCTGGGCATGACTGTCAATCTGACCCAGCCCATGCGCAATATGTCGGTTTCGCAGCGGCAGATGTGTGAAATTGCCAAAGCCATCTCTTACAATGCCCAGGTCATCGTTCTGGATGAGCCGACTTCTTCGCTGACGGTGCAGGAAGTGAATAAACTCTTTGAGATGATGCGCATGCTGAAAGAACAGGGCATTGCGCTGATATACATCTCACATAAGATGGACGAAATTTTTGAAATTTGTGACCAGATTTCGGTTCTGCGTGACGGCAACCTGGTTATGACCAAGGACAGCAAGGACACCAACATGGGCGAGCTGATCACCGCCATGGTTGGCCGTTCGCTGGAAAGCCGCTTCCCGCCGGTGGACAATATCCCCGGAGATCCGATCTTGTCCATCCAGCATCTGTCCACCAAATATGCGCCTTATCTGCAGGATATCAGCTTTGATGTGCGCGAGGGCGAAATTTTTGGTCTGTATGGCCTGGTGGGCGCCGGACGTACAGAGCTGCTGGAAACCATTTTCGGCGTGCGTACCCGTGCGGCAGGGCGTGTGTATTTCCGCGACCACCTGATGAACTTCAACAATGCCCACGAAGCGATCGAGCATGGATTTGCCCTGATTACCGAGGAACGCAAAGCAAACGGCCTGTTCCTGAAGAGCGATTTGACATTCAATACTACCATTGCCAACCTGGACCAGTACAAAGGTGGCCTTGGGCTGTCAATGCCCAAAATGGTAAAAGCCACAAGCAAGGAGATCAAGGTCATGCACACCAAGTGCATGGGACCTGACGATATGATCACCAGTTTGTCTGGCGGCAACCAGCAAAAGGTCATTTTTGGCAAATGGCTGGAACGCGAACCCCAGGTCTTTATGATGGATGAACCTACGCGCGGTATAGACGTTGGCGCAAAGTACGAAATCTATGAGCTGATCATCAAGATGGCCAAACAGGGAAAGACGGTTATTGTTGTTTCCTCTGAAATGCCTGAGATTCTGGGTATCACCAACCGGATCGGCGTTATGTCCAACGGACATCTTTCCGGCATTGTGAATACCAAGGAAACAAATCAGGAAGAGCTTTTGAGACTCAGCGCAAAATACCTGTAATGGGGGATAATGATCTATGGCAACTGCAACACAAACTTCAAAAATTCTTTCGGCGGAGCAGGAAGCCAAGCTTCGCCAGCCAATCGATGAATATGTTGGGAAAATCCAGGCGCAGATCGATGAACTTCGTACTGACGGTACTGAAAAAGCTGTCAATATCCAGAATGAGCTGGATAACCTGAAGCGCGACCGCATCTATACCGCGCAGGAAAAAACGGAACGTGAGACCAAACTGAAGGCTGAATTGGCAGCGGCCAAGGCAGTTGAAGAAAAAAACAAGGGCCAGATCAACAAGCTGATCGCTGATGCTGAAGCCTATTTGAAAGCCCATTATGACAGCGACTATTACCAGGCGGTGGTGGCCAGCTGCAAGCAGGAAAAGGTACAAGCCCAGCAGAAATATCAGGCAACTGTAGAACAGCTGAAAAAGGAACACGAGACGGCGCTTTCCAAGCTGAGCAATCAGCAGGAAATCAAGGACGAAAAGTATGTCCACAAGAACCGCCTGTTCGACGCCAAAATGCAGTTGGATAAGGACTGCCAGGCAATCAAGGACCGCCGGCATGCCGCGTTTGATTACAAATATCACCTGATCGATATGCTGCGCCTGTCCAAGTTTACGGTTGGCGAGTCTCTGGCTCAAAAGTGGGAAAACTACAAGTACACATTTAATCGCCGTGACTTTTTGCTGCGCAACGGTCTGTACATTGCAATCGTTATCATCTTTATTATACTGTGCCTGATTGCCCAGTTCGGCAAGAAAGTGCCGCTGCTTACCGTCAACAATATTTTGAACATTCTGCAGCAGGCTTCGCCGCGCATGTTCCTGGCTTTGGGCGTTGCCGGGCTGATCCTGCTGGCCGGCACGGACCTGTCCATTGGCCGTATGGTTGGTATGGGCATGACTGCCGCTACCATCATTATGCACAAAGGAATCAACACCGGTGCGGTTTTTGGCCATGTGTTTGATTTTACCGGGCTGCCGGTCGTTGCACGCGTTATTTTGGCGCTGCTTGTCTGCATTGTCCTGTGCACAGTCTTTACCACCATCGCAGGTTTCTTTACAGCCAAGTTCAAAATGCACCCATTCATTTCTACGATGGCGAACATGCTGGTCATTTTTGGCTTGGTCACCTATTCAACCAAGGGTGTTTCCTTTGGCGGTATCGAAGGCAACATCCCCAGCATGATCATCCCCAAGATTGGCGGTTTCCCCACCATTATCCTGTGGGCTATCGCAGCTGTGATCATTGTGTGGTTCATCTGGAACAAGACGACCTTTGGTAAAAACCTGTTCGCAGTCGGCGGCAACGCCGAAGCTGCTGCTGTTTCCGGCATCTCGGTATTCCGCGTTACGGTAGGCGCGTTTATTCTGGCAGGCATTCTGTATGGCTTCGGCTCCTGGCTGGAATGCATCCGTATGGTGGGCTCCGGCTCCGCTGCATATGGTCAGGGCTGGGAAATGGACGCCATCGCGGCCTGCGTTGTGGGCGGCGTTTCTTTCACCGGCGGTATCGGCAAGATTTCCGGCGTGGTTGTCGGTGTGTTCATCTTCACCGCGTTGACTTACTCTCTGACCACTTTGGGTATTGATACGAACCTGCAGTTCGTGTTCTCCGGCATCATCATTCTGGTTGCTGTTATGCTGGACTGCCTCAAGTACGTTCAGAAGAAATAATCTATACCGGCTGTACGGCAAAAATTCGGCTGTGTTTATAAAAAACAGGCTGAATTTCCGGCGCTCCGGTGCCTCCCGGCATAAACCGCAGCGTATCATCAGATAACACAAAAGCATGTGCATGACAAAACAAATCGAAAATTTTGGGTTTTCGAGGAGGGCGGGTGCACATGCTTTTATTTTTGACCCGCAAAATCTTTGCCGTATCCCCAAAACCGCTGCCTGTATGCAAGGCATTTGCCTTTACCCGGCGGTATGGTATAATTTGAGAAAGAAACCGGAAGGGAGGAGAGAGATGTGATCTATCTTTCGGAATTTTATTTTCCCAGCCAAAACAGCGAGGCTAACTACCTTGCCGAGTCGCCGCGGGCCAAAATGACCTGCTACGATTCTTTCTACCCCTTTGGCCTGTTTGCGGGCCGGGGCTTGAAAGCACTGGACCTGGCGGATGTGACCATTTTGTACGGCGGCAACGGCTCCGGCAAAACCACAGCGCTCAACGTGATGGCGGACGCTTTGCGCCTGCAGCGCGGGGCACAGTATAACCGCAGTGATTTCTTCCCGGATTATGTCTCCCTGTGCCAGTTCCACACCCTGCACGCCATCCCGGCGGGCAGCCTGATTTTGACCAGCGACGATGTGTTTGACTATATGTTGGATGTGCGCGCCATCAACGATAACATTGATACCCGCCGCGGCAGCCTGTTTGATGAATACACCGAGGCCCGCACCGCCAAATTCCAGATGCACAGCATGGAGGATTATGACCGGCTCAAGCAGGTCGGCGCGGCACGGCGCTATTCCAAATCTCAGGTGGCGCGCAAAACTTTGTCTCCCAACATCCGCACCCACTCCAACGGCGAAAGCGCCTTTTTGATGTTCCAGGAAAAACTGCGCGGGGATGCCCTTTATCTGTTGGATGAACCGGAAAACAGCCTTTCCGCCGCGCGGCAGATCGCTTTGGCGGATTTTTTGGCAGATTCGGCCCGGTTTTACGGCTGCCAGTTTGTGCTGGCCACCCATTCGCCGTTTTTGCTGGCAATCCCCGGTGCCCGCATTTATGATCTGGACAGTGACCCGGTGCGCACCCGCCGCTGGACCGAGCTGGAAAGCGTGCGGGATACCTTTGAGTTTTTCCAACAGCACAAGGGGGAGTTTTGATGGCGGAACGCCGATTTTATCAAGGAGAGACCTTTGCCAATTATGACCCCGGCGAGCTGCTGGAAAACGCCGAGTTTGAGGACTGTGTGTTTGACCACTGCCGCTGGCTGGGCACGCGGGTGCAGAACTGCCGCTTCAACGCCTGTACCTTTGACCACTGCAATTTTTCCGGCGTGGTGTTCAGCTTTACCACCATGAAAGATGCCTGGCTGCTGAACAGTGCGTTCCGCTCCATGGCGTGGGGCGGGCTGCAGGGCAAAAGCGGGGTATTCCAGCCGTTTGGCAAAATCAAAAACTGCGCGTTCCGCTACAATGATTTTTCCGGCATGGCACTGAACGGCTTTGACTGGACCGGGGCGGAACTGCAGCAATGCACCTTTGATGATACCCGCCTTGCCGGGGCCAGCTTTTACGGTGTGCGGCTGGGCGGAACCCGGTTCACCCGCTGCGATTTGCAAAAAGCCGACCTGCGCACCGCCGAAGAATACGCCATTGATTTGGAGACCAACAAGTTGAAAGGCGCAAGGTTCAGCTTTCCTGATGTGGTAAGGTTACTGGATGGAACGGGGATTGTGATCGAGTGAGGCACTTAAAACGACCCAACGTAAGGTGCTTTGATGAAAACCCAAATAGGAAATTGGCTTCCCTCTGAGGGGGCGGTTCCCTATGCAGCGCGTAGTAATGAAATTGTAAAAAGCGGGCCTGATATGTGGGACGATGCAAGCAGCGGCCCCTACAAATCAGGGCAACACCGCACAATTCCCGCCTGACGGCTTAAGCACCGCTCCGGCGGCTACGGCACGGCATCTGCGTTGCCAAAA
>PPYE01662483.1_pt1 | contig 11523 bp, 7 predicted proteins | sample 1559881 | NCBI WGS metagenome assembly PPYE01 (sample SAMN08240022, study PRJNA423297) | Human gut metagenome, whole genome shotgun sequencing project.
CCCGGGGAGTGCGGCCACCTGACGACGGCCTACTCAGGCCCTGGGGGGCCTGAGCAAGGAAAATTTTTTAAAATCCGTATGGGAAAGCCGCGGCCAACCCATAGCCTGCCAATAGCAGCAGCTTGCGGGAAATGGTTTTAAATCACTTCCTTGTTCACCGGCCCCCAGGCCGGTGAATAGGCCGTCGTCAGGTGGCCGCATCTCGGGGTCCGGGGCCGCAGCCCCGGCCGGCGGCCGCCGCATCGGAACGGCGGGCCCTTTTCGCTTCCTTTTCGGGCACGAAAAGGAAGGAGTACCCGGCAGACTGCCGCTTGCCAAAAAGCAACAAGCAACAAAAATCCCGGCCTTTCCTTTTTTCAGGAAAAGCCGGGATTTTATACATTCATACGATGGGATCTGGAATGCCCACGGTCACCTGCATGTGCAGGATCTGGCTGATGCCGCTCTTTTCGTAACGGCTCAGCAGCCGGTCCCGCACCACCTTGTAGTCGTCGGCGTTCTTCACCGACAGCATCAGCACATACTGGTTGCGGCCGTACCGGGAGAACACATCCCCCTTGCGCAGCATGTTCTTGATGAGCTCCTTCACCGAAAGCATCACCCGGATGCGCTCCTGTTTGGGGGCTTCCTGGGGGGTCAGGGTCACCAGCAGCAGGATCACGTCCTCCGAGTTGCGGGTGGCACTGCGCACCACCATGTGGTACATGTGCTTGAACACCTCATAAGGGCAGAAATACGCCCCCCGGATGGGCCGGTCGTCCCGGGTGATCTCGTCCAGGTCCTTCTGGATGTGGCGGATGTCCTCCATGGGCAGGTCGGCGCCCTCGGAGGCCCAGCGGAAGATCTCCCGGATGGACTCGGGCAGGGGCTCCCCCACCTCGTCAAAGAACATGTTGGCCACCACCGGATAATGGTTCAGCACGGCGGTCTTCATGTCCAGCTTGCGCAGGGCGGTGAAATGGCGCAGCTGCAGCTCCTCACTCAGGGGTTCCAGCAGCAGGGCCCGGGAACACAGGTTCATGACCTCCTCCGCTCCCGACCGGTCCTCGGACGCCAGGAGCAGGTCGCTCAGATGCAGCACCATGCTCAGGTACCGCTGCCGCAGGGTGCTGGCCCGGGCCATGAGCCAGTACCGGTCACTGAGCGCGGGCAGAAAATCCCCCGCGTACAGGGCCACGGCTTCCCGGCAGCACCGCTCCACCTTTTCCGGCGGGGTGCCCGGGGTCTGCATGGCGGTCTCATACAGCTTGTTGAACCGGTCAACGTCCAGCTCCACCGGCACTTCCGGGTTCCAGGCATACTGCCGGTCCCGGGTGATGATGCACTCCTGCTGCAGGCCGGCCTTGGCCAGCTGACGGCGCAGGGAGTAGGCGGCGTTCTTCAGGGCGCCGGCGGGATTCTCCACCTCATCGTCCCCCCACAATGCCTCCATGATCTGCTCATTGGAGGTCTGCGCCCCGATGTTCAGAAGAAGGTACACCAGCAGCTCCATGGGCTTGTTCACGCGGCCGCCCTGCTCCACCAGATACTGATCCCCTACATGGATCTGTAATCCGCCGAACATGCTGGCCTGCAGACAGTTGTTTTGTTGCATGGTGGTTCCTCCTTCATGGACGGGTGCGTGGCCGGAGAAAACGGATGCAGCCGGCCCGGGGCCAGGACAAAGGCTCAGCTGTAATGTTTCTCTTAATTGTAGCACGGCCCCCCTGGAAAAGCAAGCCCCCATATCTGGCCGCATTTTTCCGGAAAACCACAAAAAATAGCATGGTACAGTGCGTTTTGCCCAAAAAACGCCGGCGCTTTTCAGCAGTGTTTTGCAGGGTGCCCGCCGTGGAAAAACAAGGTTTTTGTTACAAAATAACCTTTTCCGGCGCCGCCCCGTACCGGCCGCTCCCCGGTTGCCGCAGCAGGGGTTTTGTGTTATGATAAAATGTAAGAAACCATGAAGAAATCTGTCACATACGGCCGCAAAGGAGGAAGCCCGTGCTGCGCATCGCCATTGTGGAAGATGAGGCGCCATGCGCCGAACAGCTGAAGGAATATATTGAGCGCTACGGCCGGGAAAAAGGCCGTACCTTTGAGGTGCTGCGCTTTTCCGACGGCAGCGAGATCCTGCAGGATTACCAGCCCCGGTATGACATCATCCTGCTGGACATCGAGATGCCGAAGGTCACCGGGATGGACGCCGCCAAAGCCATCCGGGAACAGGATGAGAACGTGGTGTTGATGTTCATCACCAACATGGCCCAGTATGCCATCCGGGGATACTCGGTGGGGGCGCTGGACTTTGTGATGAAACCGGTGAGCTACTACACCTTCCAGCTCAAGTTCACCCGGGCCATCGAGCGGGTGGTCAAGCGCCGCAATGAGGAGATCCTGCTGGCCCTGCCCGACCGCCTGCAGCGGGTGGGGGTGCGCAGCATCTGGTATGTGGAGGTGCAGGACCACATGCTCCACTACCACACCGAACAGGGGGAATATGTGCTGCGGGGCACCCTGCAGAGCGCCGAAAAGCAGCTGGCCCCCTACAACTTTGCCAAGTGCAACCACTGGTACATCGTCAACCTGATGCATGTGGAACAGGTGCGCAAGGACACGGTGGTGGTGGCCGGCCATGAGCTGGAGATCAGCCGCCGGGCCCGCAGCGCCTTCCTCAACGCCCTCACCGATTATATGGGAGGCAGCAGCTGATGGGCGGCACCGAACTGATGGTCCAGGCCATGGCGGTGGTGCTCATGCACGGACTGTGCGCCGCCCTGTACACCTGGCCCCTGCGCCACCGGGACAACTACGGCCTGCGCCTGGGCCTGAGCCTGGTCCTGGGTGCGGTGCTGGGCTACGCCTACTGGGCCGCCGGTCTGGCCGCCGAGCACATGCAGTGGTGGCAGCTGGTGGTGGTCTTCGGGTATGTGGCGGGCATGGTGCTGCTGCTGTGCCGGCAGCCGGTGTTCGGCAGCCTGTACTGCGCCACCTGGATGATGATGGCCCAGCAGTTCTTTGTGCAGATCTTCAACACCTGGTTTACCTGGATGAACGTCCGCCACGGCGGTGCACCGGTCCCCTGGCTGTCGGTGGTGGTCTTTGCGGGGGCGTGCAGCGCCCTGGTGTATGTCCTTGTGGTGCGGGGCATGGCGGTGGACGGTCAGTTCCGGGTGGGACCCCGGCAGACCATCTCCGCCCTGCTGCTCTTTGTGGTGTTCGAGTTCCTCACCGCTTCCACCGTGGTGGATTTCCGCATCGTCTCCCTGCGGGGCAACTGGGCGGTCATCCTCATGTGTGAGTTCTACTGCCTGACCATCCTGTTTCTGCAGAACGCCCTGTTCCGCAAAAGCGCCATCCAGCATGACCTGGACGCCCTGGACATCCTGTGGCACCGGCAGAAGGAACAGTACCAGCTGGCCCGCAAGAACATCGCCCTCATCAACCGGCGCTGCCATGACCTGAAGGTGCAGATCTACGCTTTGCGGGACATGGCCGACAGCTCCGAGCGCCGCCGCTACCTGGACGAGATAGACGACTCCATCGGCATCTATGACGCCATCGTCAAGACCGGCAGCGAGGTGCTGGACACCATCCTCACCGAAAAGAGCCTGCTGTGCCGGGACAAGGACATCCACATCCAGTGCGTGGCCGACGGCAGCCGCATGGGCTTTCTGGATTCGGCGGATACCTATGCCATCTTCGGCAGCGCCCTGGACAACGCCATCGAGGCGGTGCAGCAGTTTGCCGACAAGGACAAGCGCCAGATCGACGTGCTGGTGCATGTGAAACAGCAGTTCCTGGTCATCAGCATCACCAACCCCCTGGCCCGCCAGCCGGTGTTCCGCAACGGCCTGCCCGTCACCACCAAGACCGGCGGCGACTACCACGGCTTCGGCCTGCGGGGGGTGCAGCGGGTGGTGCGCAAGTACGGCGGCCACCTCACCGTCAGCACCGAAAACGACTGCTTTGCCCTGAAGATCCTCATTCCCCTGCCCCAGGCAGAGTGACCTTGCGCCGCCCTTTGCGTCATACCATGGACCCTGTAAGACCCCCGGATTCCGGGGGTCTTTTTACTTTGTGCAACTTGCTTAAAAAGCATCGTTTATTCCTTGACAAGTTGACGAAGGCGTTTTCCAGATGGTGCACAAAAACGACCACTTCCGTCAAACCCATTGTGAAATAATAATGAACAGGATATGATGAATCCATGAAGAAAATCGATAAATGGGCCCCCTGCCCGGAAAAGAGGTCGTGAACTGATGAGAAGAAGCCTGCTCCTGGACAAGTCCTGGCACTTTTCCCAGCCCGGACAGCCGGATGCCGTTGTGACCCTGCCCCACACCTGGAACAACATCGACGGTCAGGACGGCGGCAACGATTACAAGCGCTGCGCCTGCACCTACCGCACCAACTTTGACGCCCCCGCCTTTGACAAGGCGGCCGAGTGCGTCTACCTCCAGTTCGAGGGGGTCAATGCCTCCGCCCGCGTCAGCCTGAACGGGTCGGAGGTCTGCCGCCATGACGGCGGGTACTCCACCTTCCGCGCCGACATCACCGCCCTGCTCAAGGACACGGACAACGAACTCACCGTGGTGGTGGACAACACCGTCAACGACACCGTCTACCCCCAGAAGGCCGACTTCACCTTCTACGGCGGCATCTACCGGGACGTGAGCTTCGTCATCGTGAACAAGGCCCACTTTGACCTGGACCATTTCGGCGGCACCGGCCTGAAGGTCACCCCCAAGCCGGAAAACAACTACCAGGACGGCAGCGTCCATGTGGAGACCTGGCACAACGCCCATGAGGGCGCCCAGGTCACCGTCACCCTGCTGGATGCCCAGGGCCAGACCGTGGCCGAGGGCAGCGGCACCGACCAGACCCTGACCATCAACGGCGTGCATCTGTGGGACGGCATCGAAAGCCCCTACCTCTACACCGCCGTGGCCACCCTGAACGTCAACGGGCAGGTCGTGGACGAGGTGCGCACCCGCTTCGGCGTGCGGGACTTCAAGGTGGAAGCCAAGACCGGCTTCTGGCTCAACGGCCGGCAGTATCCCCTGCACGGCGTCTCCCGCCACCAGGACCGCAAGGGCCTGGGCAACGCCATCACCAAGGCCATGCACGACGAGGACATGGCCCTCATCAAGGAGATGGGCTGCAACACCGTCCGTCTGGCCCACTACCAGCACGACCAGTACTTCTATGATCTGTGCGATGAGGCCGGCATGGTGGTCTGGGCGGAGATCCCCTACATCTCCGAGCATATGAACAACGGCCGGGAAAACACCATCAGCCAGATGAATGAGCTGATCATCCAGAACTACAACCATCCCTCCATCGTCTGCTGGGGCGTGTCCAACGAGATCACCATCTCCACCAAGGACAAGAAGGACATGCTGGACAACCACCATGAACTCAACGACCTGTGCCACCGCATGGACCCCACCCGCCTGACCACCCTGGCCTGCTACGCCATGTGCGGCCCCTTCAACCCGGTGGCCCACATCACCGACCTGGTCAGCTGGAACCTGTACCTGGGCTGGTATGTGCCCGGGCTCTTCCTCAACGACCTGTGGATGGACTTCTTCCATCTGGTTTACCCCAACCGGCCCCTGGGCTTCAGCGAATACGGCGCCGAGGCCATGCCCAACCTGCACAGCGCCCATCCCCGCCGGGGCGACCACACCGAGGACTACCAGGCCAAGTACCACGAATATATGCTGCGCTGCTTCGACCGCCACAAATGGCTGTGGGCCACCCACGTGTGGAACATGTTCGACTTTGCAGCCGACGCCCGTGACCAGGGCGGCGAACCGGGCATGAACCACAAGGGCCTGGTGACCTTTGACCGCAAAACCAAGAAGGACAGCTTCTATCTGTATAAAGCCTGGTGGAGCAAGGACCCCTTCGTCTACATCGCGGGCCGCCGCTATGCCGACCGTACCGAGTCCACCACCACCGTCACCGTCTACACCAACCAGCCGTCCGTGGCCCTGTACGCCAACGGCCAGAAGGTGGGCGAACAGACCGGCGACAAGGTATTCCGCTTCAAACTGCCCCTGAACGGCCAGGTGGAACTGAAGGCTGTGGCCGGTGACTGCATCGACCAGGCCGCCATCCGCAAGGTGGACACCCCCAACCCCGCCTACAAGCTCAAGAAGGGCAAGAGCAAGAGCGCCAACTGGGTGTGAGCACCCGCTGCCAAGGTTTGTCCCTGCGCGGTTTCCATCCCGCAGGGTGAGATACAGGACGCAGACCCCCCGCCCCGTTTTTCCGCCGGCCATGCGCGCAGCCGGCGGCGGACACAGAGCCCGGGACCCGCGCCCCGCACAGCAGGCTGCGGCGCCGGACCTTCCCCCGAAAGGAAGGGCCGCGCCGCGGCAAGACAAACGGAAGAGAGGAAAACAACATGCAGAAAAAGCCCAAAGTTGCGTTGTGGTCCGGCCTGACCGCAGTCAGCGCCGTGCTGACCGCCGCCGCCATGGTCGCTACCTTCGTGGTGGCGCCCATGTACGAGACCACCATCAACGTTGCCACCAATGCGTCCACCTACAAGATCGTCAAGGGTGAGACCACCGAAGACACCAACTATTTCACCAGCGATTTCGCCTCCGACGAGGAGCGGGAAAGCTATGAAGAAGAGCTGTGCGCCACCGTGGAATCCGAAGGCGCCGCTCTGCTGAAGAACGACAACAGCGCCCTGCCCCTGGCTTCCGGCGCCAAGGTCAGCCTGTTCGGCCGCGGCTCCGTGGACCTGATGTACGGCGGCACCGGTTCCGGCGCTGTGGACACTTCCTCCGCCCCGACCCTGAAGGACGCCCTGACCGCTGAGGGCATCCAGGTCAACGAGACCCTGTGGAACTGGTACGACAGCGAGGACATCACCTCCAAGTACAGCCGCGTCACGCCGGACGCCATCTCCGACGCCCTGGCCGCCAACAGCCAGTATGAAGTGAACGAAGCCCCCTGGAGCGAAGTGGAGAGCGCCAACGCCTCCAGCTTTGCCGAGTACGGCGACGCCGCCATCGTGGTCTTCTCCCGCTCCGGCGGCGAAGGCGCCGACCTGCCTTCCGGCGACAACGGCTCCGGCGTGGACTGGACCGGCACCACCAACTACCTGGAACTGAGCCAGGAAGAAAAGGATATGCTGGCCGGCCTGAAGGCCCTCAAGGATGCCGGCACCTTCAAGAGCATCATCGTGGTGCTCAACACCTCCAACGCCATCGAGCTGGACTTCCTCAACCCCGCCATCTGCGGCGTTGACTACGGCATCGACTCCTGCCTGTGGGTGGGCGATGTGGGCCAGACCGGCGCCAACGGCGTGGGCTGGCTGCTGTCCGGCAGCGTGAACCCCTCCGGCAGCCTGGTGGATACCTTCTGGTATGACAACCTGGCCAACCCGGCGGTGACCAACTTCTACTCCCGCCCCTACTCCAACAACGCCGACTACGGCTTTGTGGCCGACGACAAGGACAACGGCAACCAGGGCTACTATGTGGTCTACCAGGAAGGTATCTACCTGGGCTACCGCTACGCCGAGACCCGCTATGAGGACGTGGTCATGGGCACCGCCAACGCCGGTGACTTCGACTACGCCAGCGTGGTGGCCTATCCCTTCGGCTATGGCCTGAGCTACACCACCTTCGCCTACAGCGACTTCTCCGTGGGCGAAAGCGCTGACGGCTTCACCGTCAACGTGACCGTGACCAACACCGGCAGCGTGGCCGGCAAGAAGACCGTCCAGGTCTACTTCCAGAGCCCCTACACCGACTACGACAAGCAGAACGGCATCGAGAAGGCCAGCGTGGAGCTGTGCGGCTTTGACAAGACCGACGTGCTGGAACCGGGCGCTTCCGAGACCGTGACCATCAGCATCGACAAGAGCGAACTGCGCACCTACGACGCCAACGGCGCCAAGACCTACATCCTGGATGCCGGCGACTACTACTTCACCCTGGGCAACGGTGCCCATGAGGCTGTGAACAACATCCTGGCCGCCAAGGGCTACACCACCGCCAACGGCATGACCGCCGAGGGCGACGCCACCCTGACCTGGAAGTGGAACAACCCCGCTCTGGACACCACCACCTTCGCCACCAGCGAATCCACCGGCAATGCCATCACCAACCTGTTTGACGACGCCGACCCCAACAAGGTCAGCTACTCTCCCGGCACCGTGACCTGGCTGAGCCGCTCCGACTGGACCGGCACCTACCCCACCGGCACCTTTGACTTTGCTCTGAACGACGACCTGGCCGCTGCTCTGGCCAACACCCACTACGACGGCAGCCTGGCCGACAGCGTGGAAATGCCCACCATGGGCGCCGAAAACGGCCTGACCCTGGCTTCCATGATCGGCAAGGAATACGATGATCCCCAGTGGGAGACCCTGCTGGACCAGATGACCTTTGACGAAATGAACCTGATGATCACCCAGGGTTTCCACAACACCAAGGCCGCGGCTTCCATCGGCAAGACCGCTACCAAGGACGAGAACGGTCCTCAGGGCCTGACCGCCGCTCTGACCGGCGGCGCCTCCGCTATGTGCTACACCTCCGAGGACGTGATGGCGGCCACCTTCAACCGTGACCTCATCAACGACGTGGGCCGCTGCATCGGCGAAGACTGCCTGGCCATGGGTTACTCCGGCCTGTACGGCCCCGGCATCAACATGCACCGCACCGCTTACTCCGGCCGTAACTTCGAGTACTACTCCGAAGATCCCTTCATCGCCGGCGAGATCTGCGCCGTGGAGGTGCAGGGCATCCAGTCCAAGGGCGTCTACGTCTACCTGAAGCACGTGGCCCTGAACGACTCCGAATCCAGCCGTATGGGCCTGAACACCTGGGTCAACGAGCAGACCGCCCGTGAGGTCTATCTGGAAGTGGCTGACAAGGCCATCGTGGACGGCGGCGCCTGGTGCACCATGTCCGGCTTCAACCGCTGGGGCGCTACCTGGTGCGGCAAGTACGAAAACCTGCAGACCGGCTACCTGCGCGATGAACTGGGTATGCGCGGCATGTCCATCACCGACTACTCCGGCGGCAGCCAGTACATGGATGCCTGCGACGCTCTGATCGCCGGCACCGAGATCTGGGACAGCCCCACGCCTCTGCACACCGAGATCCTGAACAACTACGAGGATGACGCCTACATCGTCACCGAAATGCGCGACGCCGTGCACCTGATCCTGTACACCGTGGTGAACTCCAACGCCATGAACGGCTGGTCCAGCGCCGACCGTCTGGAACTGATCACCCCGTGGTGGAAACTGGCCGCCTGGAGCCTGTGCGGCGTGCTGGCCGTGCTGACCGTGGTCTGCGTGGTCATGCTGGTCAAGGCCATCAAGAAGAAGAAGGCCGCCAACGCCTGATTTCCATCCTGCGCGCAAAAACGACATTCCCCAGCGGGTCCTTCTGTGTGAGGAACTACCCGCGACCTGCCCAACAAACGGGAACCCCGCCCCTTTTCCGGGGGGCGGGGCTTCCCCGTATGTAAGGTTTTACCGGCCACTTGTAAAGGAGAGGTTTCTATGAACGAAAACGCCGCCGCCAGTGCGCACAACGGCGGGCTGAACCGCGCCAAGCTCTACCAGCTGGTGCTGTTCCCCTTCAACAACGGCGCAACCAATGTCTATTACATTCTCACTTCCGCCTACGTCGCCTACTACGGCGGCGTGCTGGGTCTGGCCCTGGTCTTTGCCAGCACCATGGTCACGGTCATGCGTCTGTTTGACGCTGTCACCGACCCCATCATCGGCGCCCTCATCGACAAGACCAACGGCAAGTTCGGCAAGTTCCGCCCCTTCATGCTGATCGGCAACATCATCATGATCGTCAGCTCCATCCTGCTGTACTTCTGCACCCAGCTGGTGCCCACCAGCATGATGTCCCTGCGGTATGTGCTGTATGTGGTGTTCTACGCCATCTATGTCATCGGCTACACCTTCCAGACTTCCGTCACCCGTTCCGGCCAGACCGTTCTGACCAACGATCCCAAGCAGCGCCCCCTGTTCACCATCTTCAACCTGGTGGCCAGCATGGTGGGCATGGGTGCCATCCAGTTCCTGGCCCCCATCCTGCGCTCCATGGTGGGTGACTACACCACCCAGAACTTCTTCAACGTCATGGTCCCTCTGGCCATGATCATCTCCTTCGCCCTGACCATCCTGGCCATGATCGGCATCTGGGAGAAGGACCGCCCCGAATACTTCGGCATCGGCGGCGAGACCCAGCAGAAGGTCAAGATCAGCGAGTATGTGGCCCTGATCCGCGCCAACCAGCCCCTGCAGCGGCTGATGGTGGCCGGCGCCGGCTGCAAGCTGGCCCTGGCCATCGCCACCAACACCGCCGTTCTGTGCATGCTGTACGGCGGCATGATGGGCAACTATGACGCTTTGTACCTGCCCATGATGGTGCTGGGCTATGTGTTCAGCGCTCCCTTCTTCGTGCTCACCGTGCGCACCAGCCAGAAGTACGGCCAGAAAGCCAGCCTGATGCGGTATGTGGCCGTGGCCTTTGTGATGTACATCGGCGTGCTGGTCCTGCTGCTGCTCTGGAACCCGGAGAACCCGGCCCTGAACCTGGCTCTGTTCAGCACCGAAGGCGGCTTCCACCTGACCCTGAACCTGTACACCATCCTGTTCATCCTCTTCTTCGGCATCGGCTACGGCGCCTACTACGCCACCGCCGACATGCCCATCCCCATGGTGGCCGACTGCTCCGACTATGAGACCTACCGTTCCGGCAACTACGTGCCCGGTATCATCGGCACCCTGTTCAGCCTGGTGGACAAGCTGGTCTCCTCCCTGAGCTCCACCATCGTGGGTCTGGCCGCCGCAGCCATCGGCTTCACCACCACCCTGCCCGGCGGCGACGATCCCTTCCGCCCCGGCATGAACTGGGTGGTCATCATCCTGTTCTGCATCGTGCCCATGGTCGCCTGGGGCGCCACCCTCATCGCCATGAAGGGCTACAGCCTGACCGGCGACAAGATGAAGGAGATCCAGGCCGTCAACGCTGCCCGCCGTGAGCTGGTGGCTTCCGGCAAGACCATCCAGCAGGCCATGACCGAGGTCACTACCCTGGAACAGGCCAAGGCCATCACCGGCGAGGAATAACGCCCGCCCTTCTCTCTTCTTTTCCATCCGACCCCGCATCCCGCACCCTTCCCGGGTGCGGGATTTTTTGTGCTTTTGGGGAAATGGGCCTGTCCCGCTTTTGCATGCCGGACACCCTTTGCTTTTTGCCCGGGCTGTGATACAATGTTTTTATTGCGCGGCGGCCGCTTCGGCGGCCGCCTGTTATTTCCGGGAAAGAAGGCGTATCCATGTCCGCAGGTACAATAGCCCCCCACAGCATGGCCGAAGGCAGCATCGGCCGCTGGATGTTCAGTCTGGCGGCCCCGGCGGTGGTGGCCCAGGTCATCAACCTTTTATATAATATTGTGGACCGCATCTACATCGGCCACATGCCCGGGGTGGGGGCCACCGCCCTGACCGGGGTGGGGCTGTGCATGCCCATCCTCATGCTGGTCAAC
>PPYE01171275.1_pt1 | contig 11522 bp, 9 predicted proteins | sample 1559881 | NCBI WGS metagenome assembly PPYE01 (sample SAMN08240022, study PRJNA423297) | Human gut metagenome, whole genome shotgun sequencing project.
GGGTATACCGGCGCGGCGCAGCTGGCCCGGCAGATGCCGGAAATCACTGCGATTTTTGCCTTCAGCGACGATACGGCTGCCGGCGCGATCGCATGGATGCAGGACAATGGCCGGCACGTCCCGGAAGACATTTCCGTGCTCGGCTTTGACGATAATTCCCTGGCGGAGAAGATCCGTCCCCGCCTGACCACGATCCACCAGCCCTTTGCGCTGATTGCTGCAAAAAGCATTGAGCGGCTGCTCGACATCGAGGATGTACAGGATATCGCGTCGTTTACCCTGATGTATGAAATTGCAGAGCGCGAAAGCTGCTGCCCGCCCCGGCGTCTGTAAGCAGACACATAAGAGCATTCCCGCTGGCCATTTTCTCCGGGCAAGACACGGTTGCTGCGGTTTTATTTGCCGCAGCAACCGTGCTTTGTTATACCATGGCCGCTGATGTTTGCGGATTGTCCCCGATAAAAAGCCTTTGATTGGGGAAACTAGTCCACACCGCAGCGCCGGCAGAAACGGCGTCCCCCACCTGCCCGCTGGGCGGGACGGACCGGTTTGCTGTGTCCGCGCTGGTGCCTGTTTTCAGAGGTGGGGCGCGGATGGAAAAATTGAGCAGCCGGGGGACGCAGGCGGATATTACTGAAACGAATTGTGAAAACTGCGTAAAAAGTAAGAAACATATGAAACAAGTATGAAACACATGAAACACGGTTGACTTAAAAACAGGCTTTTAGTATCGTAAAAACAACAAAAAGCAGAGGGTGGGAAGAGTAAATAATATACATTTTACACGAAAACCGGGCTGCGATACGACAGGGGGTGCGTTTGAATTGGGTGCAACAATCCGGGATGTTGCCAAGCTGGCACAAGTCTCTCCTGCAACTGTTTCCCGATATTTTTCCGGCAGTACGGTAGTGGGCGATGAGCTGAGCAAGAAAATCGAAAGCGCAGCAGCGCAGCTGGATTATACGCCGCACCGGACCGCGGTGAAGCGGAACCAGGGCGTCATCATGGTATTGCTGCCGCATCTTCGGCTGGGATATTTCAGTGAGGTGCTGCGGGAGATCATCGCGCAGATGACCAAATACAAGTACCGGGTCATGATCCTTCCGACTGTGCAGGGCGACGACAGCTATAAGAGCTTTTTCAAGGAACTGTATGTGCGCGGCGTCATTTATCTGGATGAGGACATCGACAGGGATATGCTCCGGTATATCCGGGCGAAGAACATCAAGGTGATCATGCTGGGCGGATACGCGGATGAGAGCCGGTGCGACTATGTGCACATCAACGATATGGCGGCTGCACACGACGGCATGAAATACCTGCTCGATCTCAACCACAGGGACATCCTGATCCTGGGCGATTACCCCTGCCACATCAGTTCGGGCAAGCAAAGGCTTGAGGGCTGCCGGCAGGCGCTGCGCGAATACAGCCTGGCCTACGATGAAGACCGGATGGTTGAGTTTTGTGAGCTGAGCTATGAGGGCGGCTATCGTTCGATGTCCAAGGCGCTTCAGGCTGGGAAACACTTCACCGCTGTGTTTGCATTCAGCGACGAAACCGCGCTGGGCGCCATCTCCGCACTGGCGGAAAACGGGCTGCGCGTGCCGCAGGACGTTTCCGTGCTGGGGTTTGACGGGCTTTCGCTGTCGGGCCAGGTGGTGCCCAAACTGACCACCATTTGCCAGCCGATCTACAAGATGGTGGAGTGGACGCTCAACACCCTGTGCAACATGGAGGATAAAAAGCAGGAGGGAAGCATGGAATACACGCTTCCGTACAAGCTGGTGGAACGGGAAACCTGTATCAGGAGGGAGGAAAAACGTGCATTTGAAACTGAAATCATCGACATGGAGGGTGCTGCGATTTATCTTTCTGGGATTTTTCGTACTGATCTCCATCGGGCCATTGATCTGGATTGTCATGTCCTCGTTCAAATCCAACCGTGAAATCCTGTCGTCGGCCTTTGCGCTGCCCACATCGTTCAGCTTTTCCGGGTATACGGCAGCGCTGGACATCGCGCCGATCTTCAAATTTTACGGCAACAGCATTTTTATTTCTGTGGTCAGTACGGTACTTAATGTTGTTGTGGTGTCCATGGCAGCCTATGTGCTGGCGCGGCATAAGTTCCGCGGCAATACATTTATTACGCTCCTGCTCTCGGTCTCGCTGCTGATCCCGACGGCGGCGCTGCTGATGCCGATTTACCGCATCATGACGGCGATCGGGCTGTTCGATACGCGGCTCGGCCTCATACTGGTGTATGCGGCGCTCGGCCTGCCAACGTCATTGTTCATCTTCAAAAGCTATTTCCAAAGCATCCCCAAGGAGCTGGAGGAAGCAGCCTATATTGACGGCGCGGGTTTCTTCCGTACATTTTTTGTCATCGTGTTCCCGCTGGCAAAACCCGGTCTGGCGACCGGCGCGATCCTGCAGTTCCTCACCTCGTGGAACGAGTTTATGTTCGCGCTGATCCTGACCAAGAGCACAGAGGTGCGCACGCTGCCGCTGGCGCTCAACTACTTTACGTCGCAGTTCTCCTTTAACTATACGGCGATGTTTGCGGCGCTGACCATGGTGATTCTGCCAAGCATCATTATTTACATCCTGCTGCAGGAGCAGATCACCAGCAGTATGGTAGAGGGTTCGGTCAAGGGTTAATTGGTATATATACCGGTCCCGTCCCGGCCGGTATCATATAAAAATTCCACAAAAAAGGAGAGAAGGAAATGAAAATCAAGAAATTACTGGCTTTATCATTGGCAAGCATCATGGCGCTCGGTGTGCTGACCGGCTGCGGCGGCAATCAGGATGCGCAGGGCGGCAGCAGCGCGGAAGGCGGCTCCGGCGATGTGGTCGAAATCAGCTTCCCCACACACTGGGTCGGCGTCAGCGTCACCACGGAATGGTTCCAGGACCGTCTGGCTGCCTTCAATGAGCAGTACGGCGACCAGATCAAGGTCAATGTAGAAGAAATCGCCGGCGACCAGAACTACGTTGATAAGATGAAGGTCCTGTACAGCTCGGATTCCCTGCCGGACGTCATCAACACCGGCGGCTATAACCTGATCGATTCGATGAAGGACCAGCTGGTCGATCTGACGCCGTATGTGGACGACGAGCTGCGGACGCACGGCACGGATCTCTGCTGGGAGACCAACTCGCGCGACGGCAAGATCTACGGTATCCCGTTTACCAGACAGGTCATCGGCTACTTCTATAACAAGGATCTGTTCGCGCAGGCCGGCATCGAAAAGCCTGCTGAGACATGGGACGAGTTCTTTGAGCAGTGCGACAAGCTGCTGGCTGCCGGCATCACCCCGCTGTCCATGGATACGGCGGACTCCGGCTGGGTCACCTCGCTCTGGCTGGGCGCAATGATCGCTTCGAACGATGCGGGTGAAGAGTTTATGAACACCATCCAGCCCAAGGACTACAATACGCCGGAATTCATCGATGCGGCAACCAAGATCCAGCAGATGTTCCAGAAGTACACGACCTCGGATGCGGTCGGCGGCGCTTATGAGAACGCAGCCAGCAACTTCTATATGGAAGAGACTGCGATGATCGCCAATGGCCCGTGGATGATCAGCGATTTCTATGACACTTCGCTGGTAGAAGAGGGCTTTGCGGACAAGATCGGCACGGCCATGTTCCCGGGCGGCGTGATGTACAACAGCGGCAAGATCGGCTTCAACATCGCCTCCAAGGACGAGGAGAAGCTGCAGGCAGCGCTGACGTTTGTCGACTTCCTGACCAGCGAAGAGAGCCAGGTCAAGATGCTCGAAATGACCGGCGAGACCCCGGCTATGGAGGGCGTAAGCTCGGATAACGTCAAGCCGCTGGTCAACGAGGTCATCAACAACGGCGACAACGCGACCCGCTGCATCAATGACTTCCAGAGCCTGTGGTATGCAAATGTTGTCGACGAGATCAGCGTACAGTATCCGCTGCTCGCGCAGGGCGAGATTACGCCCGAGCAGTTTGCACAGGCGCTGACCGACGCGGCGGCGAAGAACTGACCGGACCGGGCAGGCGGCACAGCCCCTGCCGGATGATAAAAACAATCGATCAAACGTATCGCGGCTTTCTGCATCACGCCCGTCCGGGCGTGATGCAGGGGGTACGCTCAGTAACAGCATGGCATCCGTCCGGGCTGCGGAAATGGAGAGACAGAACATGAAGGTAAAAAGATGGAAACTGGCAACTTTTCTGCTCCCGTGCCTGCTCCTTTTCGGGCTGATCTACCTGATCCCGCTGATCATGGTAATCGTCAGCTCCTTCTTTGAATGGAAGGCAGGAGGCGTATTTAATTTCGTAGGGCTGCAAAACTATATCAATGCATTTACAAATGACCCCCGCATGGCAAGGGCGCTGATCAACACCGGCATCTGGGTCCTGCTGCAATCCACCGTCCATGTGGGAATCGGCACCGTGATCGCGTTCATGCTTTCGAGAAAGCTGCGCGGCTGGAAGGTGCTGCGCACGATTTACATGATCCCGAATGTCGTCTCCGCGGCGGCGCTCGGCGTAATTTTCCTCAATGTATTCAATCCCAAATACGGTATTATCAATTCGTTCGTCAGCGCGATTACCGGAGCGCCGTTTGAAAAGAACTGGTTTTTCGAGCAGAATTCGGCTTTCATGACGGTAACGTGGAGCTGGCTGCTGTACACAGGCATGATTATTATCGTGGTGCTGGCCGGTATCCTGGCCATCCCCGAGGACATTATCGAAGCTGCAAGGATCGACGGGGCGACCGAGATGCAGATCAATCTCAAGGTGCGCCTGCCGCTGATCCGCACGGTGCTGGGCACCGGCGTGATCCTCGCTGCGACCAGCATGCTGCGCGAATTTGAACTGATTTATCTGACAACAAATGGAGGCCCGGGCGATACTACGCTCAACCTGCCTCTGTATCTGTACAAGACGTCCATGACGGACAACAATTACGGCTACGCCAACATGATGGGCGTTGTCCTGATCGTCGCAGGCATCATAGCGGTGCAGGCGATCAACAAACTGTTCCGCATGAACGAATCCGATTATTGAGCACACAGAAAGGTGAAGATTTCCAATGAAAATTGCAGTGATCGGCGGCGGCGGCGTCCGCTCCATGTTCCTGGCGAAGAGCCTGGCCCAGGGCAGTGAGGAATTGGGCTTTGACGAGATCGTCTTTATGGACAACGACGAAAAGAAGCTGAATATCTACGGCCGCATGTCCGCGCAGCTGGTGAAAACCCTCCATCCGGGGCTGGATTTCAAGCTGACCACTGATCCGGTAGAGGCGGTGAAGGATGCGGATTATATCATCACCACGATCCGTGTGGGCGGGGACGATATGCGCATCCGGGACGAAAAGGCCGCGCTGGCAAAACACCTGCTCGGGCAGGAGACAACAGGCGCTGCCGGGTTCTCGTTTGCCATGCGCTCGGTGCCCGCGCTGGCGGAATACTGCGAGCTGGCTAAGAAATACGCTTCGCCGGACGTTAAAATCTTCAACTTCACCAATCCTGCGGGCGTCGTGTCGCAGACGCTGCGCGATATGGGGTATGACTTCACTTACGGCATCTGCGATGCGCCCAGCAGCCTGCTGCACTCCTTTGCCAAGCTGTACGGCGTTGAGCAGGACGCGGTCACCGGCAACTGCTACGGCCTCAACCACCTGTCGTTCTTTGAAAGCGTCAAGCTGAACGGCCGGGAGATCATGCCCGAGCTGCTCCGGGACGACCGGATCTATACGGATACGGACATGCGTTTCTTCCAGAAGGATCTGGTTGAGCATATGGGCTGTATCCTCAACGAATACCTGTACTACTTCTTCTACCGCGAGCAGGCGATCGAGCACATCCTGAATGCGCATGTCACCCGCGGCGAGGTGATCCGCGACGTCAACCATCACATGATGGAAGAGCTGTCGCACATGGATATCGAAAACGATTTCGAGAACTGCCTCAAGGTATTTGACAAATGGTATGGCAAGCGTGAGGACGCGTATATGTCCAACGAGACCGGCATCAGCAGGGCGAAAAAACCGTACCACTTTGATATTTACGAAAAGGACGCCGGCGGCTATGCGGGCGTAGCGCTCAAGTATATCCGCTCCAAGAGCACCGGCAGGGAGAGCGAGATGATCCTGTGCGTGCCCAACGACGGTGCGATCCCCGGCCTGCTGGACACCGATATCGTCGAGGTCACCTGCACCCTGCGGGACGGCACGATCACGCCCCACCGGATCGAGAATCCGGGCGAGCTGCAGCTGGAGCTCATCCGCCGCGTGAAAATGTACGAGCGGCTGGCTTCCGAGGCGCTGCGCACCAGGAGCATTGCCAAAGCGGTGGACTGCCTGATGGTGCATCCGCTGGTCAACTCCTATTCTCTGGCGGTTGAACTGGTAAACGAATATCTGGAATCGAACAAAGATTATACGAAGGGATGGCAATGATATGGAGTTTGTGGGCGGTGTGGGCTACACCAATATAGATCTGATATATTCCGATATGGTCCGTTTGCCGGCCACAGGCGAGGAAGTATATGCCAGGGATTTTGGAGTACATCTGGGCGGCGGGGTGCCTGCCACGCTGATCAACACCACGCGTCTCGGTATCCCGTCCCGGATCCTTACCTTTCTGGGGGACGACCTTTTTTCCCGCTTTGCCGCTGATTCCTTTGAGAAATACGGCGTGGAGGTCATTAACCTTTATAAGGGGGATGGGACGCCCGTTGTTATCACGTCAGTCCTGGTATGCAACGAGGACCGCAGCTTTGCATCCTACCGGGATGAGCAGACGGCCGGATCGTATGAAGAAGAGGACGTTTACCGCAGCCTGACCGGCGCCAGGATCGTGGATATGCATGCAGGTTTTCTGGATGTCTACCGGCAGCTGAAAAAGGAAGGCACGGTGCTGATTTTTGACACCGGCTGGGAGGACGACCTGTCGATCCGCAAATATGAGGACTATCTGGAACTGGCGGACTATTATCTGCCCAACCAGAAGGAGGCGCTCAAGATCACCGGCACGCAATCCGTCGAGCAGGCGGCGGAACGGCTGTCCGACTGCTTCGAGAATGTGGTGATCAAGTTGGACAAGGACGGCTGCCTGCTCAGGAACAGGGAGGGCATCCGGTACATATCCCCCTTGCCGGGCGTTAAAGCGGTGGATGCCACCGGCGGCGGCGACGCATTCATGAGCGGGTTCATTTACGGCCTCTTCCACGGCTATCCGGTGGAACAGTGCATCCGCTTCGGCAATGTGACCGGCGGCACCTGCGTGCAGGGGGTCGGCTGCCTGACGCGTTATGTGGATGAGAAGAAGCTGCTGGAGCTGGCACAGACGATCTGACAAGGTGCAGTGCCGTCTGGCAGGCACGGCGCATTCCAACGCCGGTCCGCTACTCCATCCTGCGTAGCGGCCGGACAGTTAGAAAAGGAGGAAAGTATCCGCTGGTCGGCGGTGCGGCAGTATGGAGGTCTGCCGCAATGCGGCAGAGCCGGGCGCGCTGCCGTGAGTGGACCGTGCGCAGCACGGACGACACGGCCTTTACAATATGGCAACTGTTTCGTTAAAAGGCATCAAAAAGGTGTATGACAATCAGGTCACCGCGGTCCATGACTTCGACCTCGAGATCCAGGACAAAGAGTTCGTCGTACTGGTAGGCCCGTCCGGCTGCGGCAAATCCACCACCCTGCGCATGGTCGCCGGGCTGGAAGAGATCAGCGAAGGGGAATTGCAGATCGACGGGCGGAAGGTCAATGACCTTGCATCCAAGGACCGCGATATTGCAATGGTATTCCAGAACTATGCGCTTTATCCGCATATGACGGTATACGAGAACATGGCGTTTCCACTCAAACTGCGCAAAACGTCCAAAGCGGAGATCGACCGGCGGGTGCGCGAAGCGGCTGAGATCCTGGATATCACGGAATATCTGGACCGCAAGCCCAAGGCGCTTTCCGGCGGCCAGCGCCAGCGCGTAGCCATCGGCCGCGCCATCGTGCGCGAGCCCAAGGTGCTGCTGATGGACGAACCGCTCTCCAACCTGGACGCAAAGCTGCGCAACCAGATGCGCGCGGAAATCATCAAACTGCGCCATAAGATCAACACCACCTTTATCTATGTCACGCATGACCAGACCGAGGCCATGACGCTGGGCGACCGTATCGTCATCATGAAGGACGGCTTTATCCAGCAGATCGGGACGCCGCAGCAGGTGTTCGACCATCCGGCAAACCTGTTTGTTGCAGGCTTTATCGGTGTGCCGCAGATGAATTTCTTTGACGCACAGCTGGTTGTACGGGATAACCGCTATAAGGTCCAGCTGCTGGACGCTGAAATGGAGCTCAATGAGGCGATGCAGCAGCGCCTGCGCGCAGCCAACGCATCGGAACAGCCGGTGACGTTGGGCATCCGTCCGGAGCACATCACATATGGGGCCCTTGCGGGGCAGCACAGCTTCGAGGGCACGGTGGATGTCAGCGAGATGATGGGCAGCGAGATCCATCTGCACATCAACGCCGGCGGCAGGGACGTGGTGCTGCGCGTGCCGACCGCCGAGCTGGCCGACGAAGAGCGCAACAGCATGTGCTACGGGGCAAAGGTGCGTTTTGCCTTCCGCAGCGACCTGATCCATCTGTTTGACAGGGAGACCGGGATGAACCTGTTGCCTGCGGCGGATGAGACATAAGAAAAAGACAATGTGATAATATTCTCTCCTGCACAGAGGCGGTATGGCCCGGAAACGGGCTGTACCGCCTCTGCTGACGATGTAAGCGCCCGCCCTTTGGCATAAGGGCGGGCGCAATGCTGTGCAGGCGGCACGGCATGAAAACAGCTGACGGGACAATAAAAAACGCCGTACGCGCGGCCACAGCTACTGCGGCGAAACGCTTGCGGCGGAATTTTTTTCATTCAGGCCGTTGCAGGCGGCGTCTTCAAGGGTTTCGGCGATGAATTGCAGCCGGTGCACGAATTGCCCCGGCGGGGTTTGGGCGCCCTCATCCAGCCAGCGGAAGATGGCGACAAACACGGCATCGCTGATAAAAGAGATGAAAAAACGGTAATTTTCGTTTTGCTGTGCCTCCAGCGAGATATTGGGACGCAGGAACGGCTCGATCGTTTGAAACAGGTATTCAGAGAAATACTGGCGGAAGGAATGCTGCCCGGTCAGATGGAACAGCTTTGCGTAAAAGGCGCGCTCCCGGTAGAAATAATCGCACAGGGCGCGCACAAACACCCAGCGGTCGGTCACCCTGGCAGAGGTCACGGCAGTGATAAACTCGGTATGAAAGATCCACTCCACCAGATCGTATTTATCCTTGAAATGGTAGTAAAAGCTCTTGCGGCTGAGCTCGCACACCTCGCAGATTTCCCCCACGCTGATTTTCTCAAAGGCTTGTGTCTGCATCAGGCTTTTCAGCGCAGCTGCCAGCGCTTTTTTTGTGATGTTGGAATCCGGCAAACCGTACCGCCCCATTCTGCCAAAGGTTATGAGCCATTATAGCACAGTAGGGAAATGGAAGCAATACGATGGCGGACAAATCCATATGTCTTGCCGGCGGTTTGGAGCGGACATTGAAAAGCAATACCTGTCAAAAACGGAGCCTTCCGCATCTGCGGAAGGCTCCGTTCCTGTTTTTGCTTGTCTGTGGCAGCGGTTTCCCCCTGCGCAGGGATTATACGACCATCAGCAGGATGACCAGCAATCCCAATGCAATGCGGTACCAGCCAAACACCTTGAAATCATGCTTTTTGATATATCCCATCAGGAATTTGATTACAAGGACCGATACGGCAAACGCGACCACTGTGCCGATCCCCAGCACGAGCAGCTCTTCGCCGGTAAACGAAAAGCCAAACTTCAGGATCTTGATTGCGCTCAGGCCGAACATAACCGGCACGGCAAGGAAAAAGGTGAATTCCGCCGCCGCGACGCGCGATACCCCGATCAGCAATGCGCCGACAATTGTGGCGCCCGAGCGGGACGTGCCCGGGATGATGGACAGCACCTGGAACAGGCCGATCAGGAAAGCGGTCCGGTAGGTGATATCCTTGAGATCGGCTATGGCAGGGGTGCGCTTTTTATTCCAATTCTCGATGACGATAAAAGCGATGCCGTATACAATCAGGGCAGCCGAGATTACCGCCGGGGTGTGCAAATGCGCTTCGATGTAATCGTCAAACAGCAGCGTGACAACCGCCCCGGGGATACAGGCAACCACAACCTTGAGCCACAGCGAAATCTTATCCATCTCAACAACGGGCTTTGCCTTATCCCGGAACTGGAACGGGAACATCTTCCCCCAGAACAGGACAACGACCGCCAGGATCGCACCCAGCTGGATAACGACAAAGAACATTTCCTTGAACGCGTCGCTCATCTGCAATGTGATGTATTCATCCACAAGCAGCATGTGCCCCGTGCTGCTGATGGGCAGCCATTCTGTGATGCCCTCTACAATGCCAAGAAAAATTACTTTTAAAATTTCAATAAGATCTAGCTCCAACGCTGTATCCTCCTCCATTACAGTAACAGATCATTTCAAATTGGACTCGCAAAATACATTATACCATCCCCGGCGCCGCTGCACAATGCATTCCTGACAGGAAAGGGGGATCCGGTTTCAGCCGGCACAGGGATTTGGGCCGGACAGGGTTTGTGCGCATTTCCTATTGATTTAATGGGAATGCGCATGATTTTTTGCATAATGGCAAAGGAAATTTGCGGGCGTGCAAATTTCCTTTGCGAAAAAACCATATTTTTTTGCAAAAAATAAATGAATTAACGTAAATCCTTAACAGGATAAGAATATCCTGCCAAAATGATTGCAAAAATGAATCAGCGCAATAGTGATGTTTTTTGTGAAAGATGGAAAACCGCTGCTGCCGGAAACATAAGGCCGGGTCTGGCATGAAAATTGCTATATAGTATGCTGTGATCTTTGACCGGCAGGGCAATGGCACGGCGGCGCGCTCGCTGTAACTGATGAAAGGGAAGGGGGATATTGCAAAAATTGCCAAGTGCCTGTCGACGGGTCTGCATCTTCGCAAAGCAGGGGATGCACATTGAACCGGGAAAAAGCAAGGAGGTAAACATGGGAAACAAAGAGAAAGTACAGGTTAAACCGGCAGTCATGTCGATAACGGTCATTTTGTTCGTTGCGATGCTGGTTGCAATCGTTATCAATGCGGAAGGCTTTTACTATGTCCTGAACAATCTGGTTATGAATAACCTGATGAATGGACTGGGCTGGGCGGTCAGCCTTGTCATCCTGTTTATGGTTATTTTGTGCGTTGTCATTATGGTCACCCCAATTGGTAAGATCAAACTGGGCGGCCCGAATGCCAAACCGAAGTTCAGCTATATCCAGTGGTTCGGCATCTCGCTTTGCACCGGTATCGGTGCGGGCGTTGTGTTCTGGGGCGCGGCGGAACCGCTGCTGTTTGCAATGGAGCCTTCCCCCAGCACCGGCCTTGCGCCGGGCAGCAACGGCGCGGTGCTCTGGAGCATGCTGCACTGCTTCCTGC
>PPYE01585893.1_pt1 | contig 11522 bp, 12 predicted proteins | sample 1559881 | NCBI WGS metagenome assembly PPYE01 (sample SAMN08240022, study PRJNA423297) | Human gut metagenome, whole genome shotgun sequencing project.
GAAATGATACTATGAGTAATATATATTTTATATCATTTTTATAGGTGATCAGGCAAAAGACTGACAATAACAAAAATGTATAAATAATATTATAAATTCCATTAAATTCTTCATTTATGCTTATGACTCTATCTATAAAAAAATATAAGACCCACACACTGTACTGCTCTAATTTAGCAGAGCGTCTATTGGATAAAAAAAGATCAAAAAAATCTTTTAAAATTAATACAAATACTGCCGGTACAAAAAATTCTCCAAGTTTTAATATCAATTCATTCATACTCTGTATTTCCTCCCAGAATCTCCATGTACCTCTTTCTGATATCACGTTGTCTGTCTTTACTTATTTGCAGTTCCTTACGGTCATTTAAAATAACTTTTGTATATGTAAGCTTATCTATATAATGAAAGTTTACAAGATATGATTTATGGATTCTTAAAAAAGGAATCTTGCCATTGGATACCTTCTCTTCTACAACATCTAATTTGCCGTAGAATTTGTGAGTCTCCTTTTCATCATAAATCTTAACAATTCTTCCCAGGCTCTCAAAATAACGAATATTTCTCAGTAACACTTTGCCTATACACTTATTGAATTGATATTCAAAGTAAATATCTTTCTCAACTATACGATTATACGCAGATTCTAAGACTTTATTTAGTTCACTTTTATTTATGGGTTTTTTAATGAACCGAAAAGGTTCTACTTCAAAAAGCTGAAGAAGATATGTATCGTGGCCGGATACATAAATCAGAATTACATTTCTATCTATTTTTCTAATAGTTTTGGCCACTTCTATTCCATTTATGAATTTCATTTCTATATCCATTAAAATAATATCAAATCGCTCACCATTTTTATATGCGTTCGCTAATGTAGATCCATCATAAAACACATCTATTATTTGCTCAATAAACATTGTACGGAAAAACTCTTCTATAATTTCAACTAACTCATTTGATAAAATCTTATCATCATCACACACTGCAATTTTCAACATCATTATGCCCCCTATCTGTCTTGGACCTCCAAAAATCTCTGCATAATTATCCATAATGATTCTTTATTAACATCTGTCAGGCGTTGATAATCAACCCAAAAGTCGTAGTATTCTTCTATTGCTTTGCTTATTTCTATTTGCTGTTCAATTTTATGTTTATTATTTGATAGACAAAACAAGTATTCCAAGGTGACATTGAAAAAATCTGCTAATGTGAGTGCCAAATCTAACTTTGGACATCCTTCATCTTTTTCAAGCTTACTGATTGTCTGCTGAATAGTACCAACTTTCAACGCTAAACCAGTTTGAGTTAGATGCTTTGCTTCTCTAAGCTCTTTTATCCTATTCTTCATGGCACAGTCCCCTTATCTTTTTCTATATTGTAATCAAAAACATAAAGCGTGATACCATTTATAGGGTATTGAAATACTACATATTTTGTAATCCGTTATTTTTTTAACTTTTCATACTCTAAAACTCCACATTTTTAACGCTTTTTATAGATTTAAAGATAATCAAAAAGAAAAATCCAACACAAAAATACTATATTTTATGTATTATTTTACGCACTATCAGAAAAAAGTTGCACTAAATGCCATAAGACACTTAATGCAACTTTCTTTGTCCGCATTTTTTTCATACTTTAGATAGCAGTTTTCCCCACCATTCTTGATTGTTCACATACCATTCAAGAGTTTTGTTTATACCTATTTTTACATCATAATGAGGGGTCCAACCAAGTTCTCTAGTGATTTTAGTCGGATCAATCGCGTATCTAAGATCATGCCCTGGACGATCTTCTACATATTTAATTAAACTTTCATCTTTTCCTGCAAACTCTAAAATCATTTTAACAATGTCAATATTGCTGATTTCATTCATACCGCCAACATTATATATTTGTCCAGTCGTTTTACTTTGCAAAATCAAATCAATTGCACGACAGTGATCCTCAACATACAGCCAATCACGAATGTTACTTCCATTCCCATAAACTGGCAGTTGTTTATCACCCATAGCATTAATAAGCATAAGTGGAATTAATTTCTCCGGAAATTGATACGGACCATAATTATTAGAGCATCTTGATATCGTGACCGGTATACCATATGTCCTATAGTAAGCCATTACTAATAAATCTGCCGCTGCCTTCGATGCGGAGTATGGGCTTGATGCATGAATTGGTGTATTTTCTGTAAACATTAAATCCGGACGGTCCAACGGCAAATCCCCATATACCTCATCTGTTGAAACCTGATGGTATCGTGTTATGTTGTATTCTTGGGCTGCTCGTAAGAGTGTATGTGTTCCCATTATATTAGTATGTAAAAATATATCTGGATTCAAAATTGACCGGTCAACATGGCTCTCGGCAGCAAAGTTAACTACAACATCTACTTTTTCCTTGCTGAAGACCTTATCAACAAATTCTTTATCTGCAATATCTCCTTTATAAAATGAGTATCGCTTATTTTCTTTTATGTCATCCAATGAAGCTAGATTTCCAGCATATGTAAGTAAATCAATATTCACTACTTCACAATCTTCATGCTCCTTCAGCATATAATGGATAAAATTACTTCCTATGAAGCCGGCACCCCCTGTTACTAATACTTTCATCAATTTCCCTCCTTATATAAAGCATTCAAGATTCTTACGGTTAAATATTTCATAGATAAGAAACAGACATTTATCTCCAATCCATATTTCGTATTTTTTTAGAATGTTTCCTATACAGTTATCTGAAATGCCGCACTCATCTTGTAATACCTGTGTAACCTTTCCTGTGTATACTATTTTCCTTCTATAATCTTTGTCCATAATAATTTTTCCGATAGGAATAATTCCACGCTCCAGTTCTTCTTTCAGCCCATCCTCAATTTTATCCCAATTTATATACACAACATTTTGAGAAACTGCTTTATTTTCCGCAGACAAGATTGTTTCTCGTCGTATAGTAGGACCATTCCACTTCAGAATATTTTTCTCCGGAACTATATTTTTTTGTGCGAGTACCTTCACTTGTAGAAAACATCCGGTGATAGCTTCTAATAAAACTGTAGTCGAACCTGTATTTTTTATTAACATCTCTTTTATGATGTTCCAAAAGTCTGATTCCTTTTTCATACGGTCACCAACCTATTTAAGTATTTCTTATAGTCACATTCGGGCATTTTTGCGATATTCCTTTTTAGACTGTTTATAGATATATTTCCTGTTTTATAAGCAATCTCTTCCAAACATGCAATCTGTTTTCCTGTTCTTCTTTCATAGTCGGATATGCTATTGATTGCTTCTTTTAAGCTGTCCACTGTGCCTGTATCCAGCCACCTTACCTCTTGTCCCATCATGTTTAAGTATAGTTCTTTCTTTTTCAAATACTCGTTATTTATAGATGTTATCTCAAGCTCACCTCGCTCTGATGGACTTATATTATGAGCAAACTTGAGTACCTGGTTGTCATAGAAATAAATTCCAGCAACCGCAACATTAGAAACATATTCTGATGGTTTTTCAATAATTTCTAAAACTCGTCCATTTTTATCAAATTTTGCCACACCATATCTTTCTGGATCAGTTACTTCATAGCCAAATACAAGCGCACCCGTTTTTAGCTTCGCCCCCTCTGTTATCACATCATCAAAATTGCCACCAAAAAATATATTATCACCTAATACCAAGCAAACATTATCATTTGATATAAACTTTTCCCCTATCAAGAATGCTTCAGCAATCCCACGTGGCTTATCTTGTACCGCATATGAAATATCAATACCGTATTTGCTGCCATCACCAAGTAGTTTTTCGTATAGTTGCAAATCACGTTCCATAGAGATTATTAAAATTTCTTTAATTCCTGACTTTAAGAAAACAGACAGCGAATAGTAAATCATCGGCTTATCAAAGATGTTAATTAAGTGTTTACTTAATACAGATGTTGCGGGATATAACCTGCTACCTTTTCCACCGGCCAATAATATTCCTTTCATAATACTTCACGTCCTTTCCCATCTACTATGTAACAATCCTAACCCAATATGGATTTAGTTTCTGCTCAAGCATATGTAATGCCTGTACTGTTATAAATCCTTCATCTGTTGTGTCAGACGGGCCCTGTAAAGATCGTGATAACCCCCCATCTTTCATCTGGTGCGCTACAAGCCATTTTTTACATTCTTCTATATGGACTGGTAACTCGCCTAAAATGTAAAGTGCTGCAATCGCATGATAGGTTCCTACAAAACTTACAAATCTATTATGTTTGTATGCAAAACCGCCTTCCTTTGATTCCAAACTATGTATCCATTCTATAGTTTTTCTCTTGTCCGGAATTTCAACATTTAACAACATTAATGAATCCACTGCCCTGAAAACAGAAAATGTATCTGACTCCGCCCCCGGAATGATTGCATATCCACCATCCTCATTCCTGCAAGCCAACAAATAATTTACCAACTGCTTCTCATTAAGCGGCGAAGCATCCAATAAATGTAATGACATTACGGCTAAATTTGTATGCCAGCTATCACTCGGATATCCCGGGGCATTGCCATACCCTCCGTCTTCATTCTGACAATTTTGCAAAAAACCAACACACTTTTTACTGTCATATCCAAGATCATTAAGCAAATACGCTGTAATTACTACGCAGTAAGTAGTAAATACCTCTGAAGTCATTGAAGGTTCTTCACCGAATCCTCCGTCTTCATTCTGACAAGAATACATTACTTTTAATATATCCTCTGGATTTTTAATCTCTTTATTCAAGACCTTCAAATCGGATAAAACATGCATGGCCGAGAAGTTCTGTATAGATTTATCTGACCGAAACCCTAAAGGAGATTGATAAGGTGTAAGACCATAGGCCATGCCATTCCTTGTTCTATTCGACCAGTTTAAATATTTTTCCAGATTAAATTGATCATTTGCAAGGGTTCCAGTTGTTATATACTTAAGATTGTTGTCATAATCTGTTTTTGAATAAGCTAATGTTGGTATTTCCTTTTTTATAATTTCATTATTCTGCATCGCTAATGTGCATATAAATTGAATAACAGCTTGTTTTTGGTGTAACTGCACATAAGCTGTATTACCAACTGCAAATGCTCCTGCCGTATGTTGAGGAACCATAGCTAATCGGGCCAATGGAACTGATGGTGATATAGGACCAGAAAACCAACATGCTTTTCCCATAAAAAACCCTTTATTCTTGCTATCATAATATTCACTTAAACTCCGGATTGTCTCGCTTATAATTTCCTCAACTACATCAGCCCCTGCCGCCTGTATCAATGGCTGCATTCTTGATGAAGCAATCAATAACATCGCTTCATCAAGAATAGACATATATGGAAATGGTGATTCCTTCTTATTATAATACGCATCCAATGGATTCATCTGAATACGTCCATCACCAGCACATTTGTTCCAGAATCCTCCGAATAAATCACATTTCATATTTGTTATTATAAAATCGAAGATATCAATTACTACCTCAAGATATCTGACATCATCTAATTTATCAGAGAGTTCTATCAAAGCCAGACATAACATAGCCATGTCAATTAAGTTTTTACCTTTTATGGTTTTAGGTTTTCCCGTTTTATCAACGTAAGAATATGCTCCTTTCTTCCTATCCACAAATCTAAATAATTGTAAAATAACATCCGAATTGAGATAATTAATCAATCCCATTTTGGATAAAACATAGCATACAACCGATATGTCTAATAATGAAATAGAATCATCTACAACATCTTTCCAATCAGGCATAAAAACACTTGCATTTTCGTATTCAAAATACTTATCTGCAACAAATTTTACATACTCTAATGCAGATACTTTTACTTCATCATCTTTAAGAAACAGTCCTGCACTCCATAATGCATATCCCATTAAAATCTGCACACATGAGGTTTTAACCATTCCTACCGGATGAACTGAATTTGTTGCATCAATTAATTCAACATATCCTCTAGCACTTGGATCTTCAAAATCTTTTACTGAACTTAGAAGTTTTATTACAGTTACTTCGTCTTTTAATTCTGTATACGTCAAAATGCCAAGTGCCAAATTCACTAATAATTTATCTGAAGTTATTAGTTCCTCTTTCTTTCGATTTATTGAAGTATAAAAACCGCCATGTGCTTCATCCCAAAATTCTTGCAGTATGTAATTATTCATTTCATTAGATATTCTCATATTTCCCCCTATACACATGCTTCAATTAAAGTGACCGCTTTATCGAGACCATCATCACCTTCAGGTGCAAGTACACTATATCCCTTGTACATTGTCTCTTTATTTTTGATTACCTTTATAATCTTATCGGCAAATTTTTTCACATTATTGCCAACAAACACAGGAAGTCCAAGGCACTCCAATCTCCTGAAAGCTTCAACTTCGTGGTATTCCATGAAATTAGGCAGATAGAATAGCGTAGGGATATTCAGCTTAGATACCTCAGTAACCGTGATCCATCCCGGATGAGAAACTAACAAAACACTGTTCTCAATCAAAGATGACCAGTTCGGCATGTATGGAATCACATGTACTCCTTCCGTTTTAGGTACACTGATATTTCCCAACAAGATAAGCTGCAGGCCCTCTATCTGCTTTTTTACTTCTTTATAAACATCCACATAGACTTTAATATTTTTTTCCTTATCCTCCTTAATCATTGTAGTACCACTAACTGTACCAACGATATATGGTTTTTGTGGATCAACTCCATATTTTTCTAATTCAAGCTTTTTAGCCTTTCTAGCTGAATAAATGGGGCCTACAAAATGCGCTTTACCTGAACTAAAATATTTTTCAATCAGTTTTCCACTGTCCATTTCCTTTAGATATGGTTTATCTGTAATAATTAAGTCGGTATTCTGCATAATCCAATCAAAGGCATTATTCAATGTCCTCTTAGCTTCCCCAATTTCGTTTGTATTTACATTAAAACCGCCATCAATCAAATCCTGTTCTTCTACATCAACCAATGTGAAATTATGCCGTTCTGTAACAAAAATATTTTTTGTACCACTTAAAATAGCAGCAACAGATGCGTTAATATTATAGTCACTAATAATTGCATCTACTTTTTCTTTATCAAAAATATCCAGATATCTTAATATCTTATCTCCATTAAAAAATGTTGGAACAAAATAATTTTTAATCATAGTGTTCCAATCTAAATTCCTTTCTAAATGCGAAGAAACGGAATAGTCAATAATTCCAGTAGGGCTTAAATCAATGACTTCAATGCCTGCTGACTCAAATAACGGCTTAAATACATCCTGCATTGAACCTAATAATACAATCAATTTTGTATCTGCTGATCGGCATAAAATTTCCTTTCCAATTGTAAGCATCCTCATATTGTGCCCTGTGCCTGTTGGATTTGGTGCTAAAATTATTTTTTTCATAATTACATCTCCTTTATTTATTTTTTAAAACCAAACTATTTGACGGTATGGTTTTATTATCACTAATCTTTATATTCCCTAATATAATGCTGCCATCTCCTATGGTTACACCACTTCCGATTTTAATCGGTTGAAATATCATCGGGAACGATTGCTTTGTATAATCATGTGAATTAGATATCATATGCACGTTATTCCCTATTTTTGTATTTGAACCAATATATATGCTACCGGCTCCTTCAAGGATATTTCCGTTGCCAAGCGTTACGTTATCACCACAAAAAATCCCGCCTCCCATACTCATTTTTCCTATCAATATATTATTTTGGCCAACTTTAAGATTATTTCCTTTCTTCCAATCTGCACTTATGAGATTTCCGCTTTCATCTTTATTTAAAGGTGAGTAGTTGTTAAACATTTTCCTGAACTCTGGAAGGCCATCCATAACACAACTTCTTTTTCGGATAGTTTTCCCTGGCTTTCCAACCACAATGCTATATTGCTCCACATCGTTTTCTACTATTGTATCTGCACCAATAACCGCACCTTCACCAATTCTAACTCCCGGTTTAACTACGGCATCTGCACCTAACCAACATCCTCTCTGTAAAGCAACAGGTTCAGCCCCCTCCCTTCCAATAATACAATTTGAAGCAATTTCTACATTGTCTGCTATTACTGCATTATTTATTCTGCATCGAAAACCTATAAAAACATCACGACCAATATTAGAATTAGATACTTGCGTATCTGCCCTAATCCACGAATAGTTTCCAATTTCTGAATCTAAAATTTTTATATCCTCTAGGATTTTCATGAATTTTCACTCCTACCTTTCCGTAAAATGTAAAGTCTTGAAAATTTATGTTGAATAATATCACTTTTTTTCTCCAATGCAATGAACTCGTCAAAAAAACCGCGGAACTCGTTAAAATTCCATAGTTTTAAAACTTTAGAATTAATGGTTGATAATTTTCCAATATTAGTGTATTATACTGTTTGAGATAGTTTCAAAGTTTTGGAACTATAGAACATTTATTTATAAGGAGGCTTTATTTTATGAAGCAGAAAAAAATTTTTATTTTATTTTTCTTGGTTATGTTCCTGATTGGTACGGATACATTTTTGATATCCCCTCTTTTACCAACCTTAACCAAAACCTATCAAATCTCAACCAGTATTTCAGGTTGGATGGTGAGTGCATATGCCTTAGGTTATGCCCTCTTTGCTTTGCTTGCCGGACCAATTTCTGATGGATTGAACAGAAAAAAAGTTATGGTCTTCGGACTGCTTGCATTTTCAGTTTCAACATTTATCTGTGGACTCGCCCCATCATTTGAAGTAATGATACTCTGCCGATTATTAGCAGGAATCAGTGCATCTTTTGTAACACCTCAAGTATGGGCGTCTATTCCGCTTTTAGTTGAACCAAAAGAGATTGTAAAAGCTATGGGATATGCCAGCGCAGGACTTTCTATCTCTCAATTGGTAGGTATTCCTATTGGAAGTTATCTGGCATCCTTTACATGGCATATCCCATTTTTCACATTGGGCGGATGCTCTCTTTTACTGATGATAATAATCTTTTTTACTTTGCCTGATATTAATACTCAGTCTACTTCCACCGCAAAAGTTTCTATCACAAAGACTTATGGAACGTTACTACAAACCCCACGAGCTGTTAAATACTTTTTTGCGTATTTCGTTTTTCAAACAGGTACCTTTGCTACTTTTACTTTCTTAGGATCATGGTTTGCAAAAGATTTCCATCTATTAGTAAATGGAGTAGGTACAGCAATGATTGCTGTAGGGCTTGGTAATACAATAGGTTCACTCTTTGGAAGTCATATCACAAAGAAACTTGGTGAGCCAAAATCACTACTTATTTCTTTAATTATTTTAGTTCCATCGTATTTCGTATTACCTTTTGCTTCTACAATTACTTTCGCAGAAGTTATACTATTTTTAATCTATCTTGTAAACGGTTGTCTATTCCCTGTCTTGATGACCATTATGCAGTCAATTAGTGCTACGGCAAGAGGTACAGTATCCGCTATTGCAAATGCAGTAATGTATGGTGGAACAACTTTGGGCGGAATTTTAGGCGGATTGCTTTTCACCAATTTTTCTGGATTTTATGGTGTATCCTTCTTTACTGGTGTGGTATATGCACTTGCATTATTAATATATGCAACAAGCGGAATCTTCAAAGACCGCTATGCACATGATACGATTCAGGCAGATCAAATAAACTCTTAATAGGAGATATTTTATATGGACTTTTTAACTTTAGCTTCAACAAGGATGTCTATCAGAAAATATTTAGATCAGATGATAGATGAAAAAGACTTAAATAGCATTTTAGAAGCCGGTCGCATTGCCCCAACAAGTGGAAATACACAAAAGCTTAAATTTTTGATTATAAATACACCAGATGATCGAACCCGTTTGAAAAAAGCTGCTGACTTTTATAATGCCCCATTGGTCATCGTAGTTTGCAGTGATCATTCAGACGAATGGAAACGTCCATTTGACGGAAAAAGCTTACTTGACATTGACGCAAGCATTGTAACTGATCATATGATGTTAGAAGCCACTTCTTTAGGATTAGGTAGTGTATGGATTTGCTACTTCGATCCATATAGTATTATTGAAGAATTTAAACTACCACCCGAGTACGAACCTGTCAACCTTTTAGCAATTGGATATCCCACTGCAAAGCAGCCACAAAACCCTAATCATGATAAGCGAAAACCAATAAGTGATTTATTATTACGAAAGGACCTATTATTATGACCAAAACACTGTTACTCAATAATGGAATTGAAATTCCCCGCATAGGCTTAGGCACATGGCAAATGAATGAGAAAGAACAATGTATATCTGTAATAAAAGAAGCAATTGCAAATGGATATAGAATGATAGACACTGCATCGGCATATTTAAATGAAAGCTTTGTCGGTAAGGCGTTAAAAGAACAATCTGTTCCACGTGAAGATTTATTCATCACCTCTAAATTATGGGTACAAAACTACGGGTATGAATCAACTAAAGCAGCTTTCCAAAAAAGCTTGCAGAGAATGCAGTTAGATTATTTAGATATGTATATGCTTCATTGGGCTGTTGAAGATTATCTCGGAAGTTGGAGTGCAATGGAAGAACTTTATAATGAAGGAAAAATCCGTGCCCTTGGAGTTTGCAATTTCCCGATACAGGAACTAGAAAAACTACTTAAATATTCAACAATAAAACCAGTAATTAATCAAGTGGAAACCCATCCTTTATATCAACAATTGGAAATGAAGACATATCTTAAAGAGCAAAATATTATTCATGAATCATGGGCTCCATTTTCTCAGGGAAATACAGAGTTGTTTTCACATCCACTCTTAAAAGATTTGGCTACCAAATATAATAAGAGTGTTCAGCAGATTATATTACGTTGGCACTTAGATAGTGGTAGCATCATCATTCCAAAAGCTTCAAGTATTCAACACTTAAAAGACAACATTGATATATTTGATTTTTCTCTCACTCCTGAAGAATTGACTACTTTACAGCAAGTAGATACTGGTCACCCATATTCTGTTAGCCCATCCGATCCAGCGTGGTTAGAAAAGGTTGTTGATTGGAAATTTGATGCTTTAGAACTCAATTAACTTGAATCTGACTGTAAATTATAGTAATATAGATAACATGGAAAATACTAATTACACTGTGAAAGATCAAAATGATGCAACGAGGGCCGCAATCTTCAAGGCTCTCTCTGATGAAGTAAGAATACAAATTATACGGCTGTTAAGAGACAAAGGTGGTGAAGCGGTTAATGGAGAATTAAATTGCGGGGAAATAGGTATGTATATTGACATACCAAAATCTACAGCTTCATATCATTTTAAAGTTTTACGTGAAGCAGGATTAACACTTACCCGTAAAGAATCTCTTAACAGATATGTACGTTTAAAAAAAGAAACCTTCGATAAATTTCTTCCGTGTTTTTTGGAATCCTTATAAGTCAGAAAAAGAGACTATGAAAAAAAGTCTGTAAATAAGATTCTTCTATGATAATGAAGGGCGAAAGTCTTGAAAAACAGGCTTTTCG
>PPYE01663606.1_pt1 | contig 11522 bp, 8 predicted proteins | sample 1559881 | NCBI WGS metagenome assembly PPYE01 (sample SAMN08240022, study PRJNA423297) | Human gut metagenome, whole genome shotgun sequencing project.
GGGCGGGGCAGCAGCAGTCCGAGGGGCGCGAGGTGGTCAGATAGGCCACCACTTCCCCACATGGCCGGCCGCCCCGGTCGGATGGAAGGTAATGATTCATAGCAGGATACGCTCCTTCTCCTTGGATCGTTCTATGTGGCTGTGCCACATCCCAGCCTATGCGTTCCGGGAGAAAATGTCCCCCTCCCCTTGCCACCGGACAGCGGTTGTGCTACCATTTTCTTATGGTTTCAAGTTTTGGAAAGGGGGAACTTCTGTATCATGCATGCATTTGAATTTTATCAGCCCACCGCCATTGTCTTCGGCCCCGGCACCGAGGCTCAGGCCGGTCCCAAGGCCGCCCAGCTGGGGGCACGGCGCGTTCTGGTGGTCTACGGCGGGCAGAGCGCCAAGGCCAGCGGACTGCTCTCCCGGGTGCTGTCCTCCTTGGACGGGGCGGGCCTGGCCCACGATACCTTCGGCGGCATCCACCCCAACCCCCGCCTGGTTCAGGCCCGGGAGGGGGTTCAGAAGGCCCTGGACTTCGGGGCCGACCTGATCCTGGCCGTGGGGGGCGGCAGCGTCATCGACGCCTCCAAGGCCATCGCCCTGGGGGCGGCCAACCCGGAGGCCGATCTGTGGGACTTCTGGCAGCGGAAGCGGCCGGTGGAGCGGATTCTGCCCATCGGAGTGGTGCTCACCATCTCCGCCTCCGGCAGCGAGACCAGCGACACCGCCGTTCTCACCCACGACGAGACGCTGGTGAAGCGGGGGCTGGGCTCCGACCTGCTCCGGCCCAAGTTCGCCATTCTGGACCCGGAGCTCACTTACACCCTGCCCCCCTACCAGGTCTCCTGCGGGGTGGTGGACATTATGATGCACACCCTGGACCGGTACTTCACCTCGGTCACCGGCAATCTGCTCACCGATGAGATCGCCGAGGGACTGCTGCGCACGGTGATTACCTGCGGGACCCGCGCCCATAAAAACTCCCGCGACGCCCAGGCTATGAGCGAGCTCATGTGGGCGGGCAGCCTCTCCCACAACGACCTCACCGGCCTGGGGGCCCCCAAGGACTTCGCCCCCCACCAGCTGGGCCACGAGCTCAGCGCCCGGTTCGACTTCGCCCACGGGGCCACCCTGTCCGCCGTTTGGGGCAGCTGGGCGGCCTACTGCTGGAAAATCAACCCCGCCCGCTTCGCCCAGTATGGCGTGAGGGTGTGGGGGCTGGACCCCGCCGGGAAAACCCAGGAGGAGCTGGCCCAGGATGCCATCGCCCGGACGGTGGATTTCTTCCGCTCTCTGGGCATGCCCACCAGCCTGGTGGAGCTGGGCTGCGGCCTTCAGACGGAGGAGGAGCTGGAGGAGCTGGCCCGCCGGTGCACCTTCTACGGCCAGCGCACCATCGGGGCCTTCCGGGTGCTGGGGGATGAGGATATTCTGAAGATTTACCGGCTGGCCAATCACTGATTTTTTGTTTCTGTGAATCGCAGGGATTTCGCCGCCTGCGGGCGGCGAGGTACTTTCCCAACGATGGGAAAGTACCCAAAGGATCGCCGGGGGACGGCTCAGGATGGACACTCCGTGTCCATATTCGCCTTACCCCCGGTCCCCCATTACGGGGGTTACCCCTGGTGCGGTTTCAGTCTCGCGCCTGGCTTTGCCGAGCAGGTGGCGGTCGGTCCGTAGTCGGCGGGCCGGTCTGGGACCGGCCCCTACGAAAGGGCAGGACGCCTCTACACATGCCGTAGGGGCGGCACACCGGGCCGCCCGGGAACGGCCCGATGAGGGCATCAGGCCCTACGAGAAAAACGCAACGACTCCCGTATCCGCCGTTTCCCTCCGCACAGCTTGAGCCCCGCCGCAACAAAGGCGCTCTCAACCAGGGGAGTTCCGGCTTTCGATTACAACCCGGCCAGCGCCAGCGAAAGACGAGGGGCGGGCGTTCGACTGAACCTCCCGCGCCTTTGCGATAACGGACCATGCGGCCTAATTGGCGGCCCCCGTAAAGCGGGAGTCTGGGGGCAAGCCGACATGGCGAACGAAGTTCGCCTCTGCGGCGTCCCCCAGCGTCTTTTTGTTCCTTTTCCACGTGGAAAAGAAACCCGCCCCGCAGGGCGGAACCCTGCCCGCCGCCGGGGCGGCGAAATTCCCCGGCAAAAACCCATGATTTTGACATCCCCCGCGTTTTCTGTCATAATAAAAAACAAAAGGCAGGTGCCGCCCATGAAGCGCTATATCGCCGCCCTGGACCAGGGGACCACCAGCAGCCGGTGCATCCTCTTTGACCGGGAACAGAACATCATTGGCTCCGCCCAGCGGGAGCTCACCCAGATCTACCCCAGGCCCGGCTGGGTGGAGCAGGACCCCATGGAGATCTGGTCCACCCAGTACTCCGTCCTCACGGAGGTGCTGGCCCAGACCGGCGTCTCCCCGGAGGAGCTGGCCGCCATCGGCATCACCAACCAGCGGGAGACCACCATCGTCTGGGACCGGGAGACCGGCCGTCCCGTCTCCAACGCCATTGTGTGGCAGTGCCGCCGCACAGCCCCCCTGTGCGAGGAGCTGAAGGCCGACGGGGAGTTCTCCGCCTATGTGCAGGAGCACACCGGACTGCTCATTGACGCCTACTTCTCCGCCACCAAGCTCAAGTGGATTCTGGACCACGTGGAGGGGGCGAGGGAGAAGGCGGAGCGGGGGGATCTGCTCTTCGGCACGGTGGACTCCTGGCTGGTGTGGAAGCTCACCGGCGGGGCGGCCCACATCACCGACGTGACCAACGCCAGCCGCACCATGCTCTTTGACATCCGGCGGCTGTGCTGGGACGAGCACATCTGTGCCAAACTGGGCATCCCCACCAAAATGCTGCCCCAGGTGCGGGACTCCAGCCAGGTCTATGGGACCACAGAGCTCCAGGGGGCGGAGGTCCCCATTTCCGGCGTGGCCGGGGACCAGCAGGCCGCCCTGTTCGGCCAGGGCTGCTTCGCCCCGGGGGAGGCCAAAAACACCTACGGCACCGGCTGTTTCCTGCTGATGAACACGGGGGACCAGCTGTGCCGCAGCCGGAACGGCCTGCTCACCACCGTCGCCGTGGGGCTGGACGGGAAGGTGGAGTACGCCCTGGAGGGCTCCGTCTTTGTGGGCGGCGCGGTGATCCAGTGGGTGCGGGATGAGCTGCGCTTCATCAGCGAGGCCCGGGACGCGGAGTACTATGCCTCCAAGGTCCCCGACACGGGGGGCGTCTACCTGGTCCCCGCCTTCACCGGCCTGGGCGCCCCCTACTGGGACATGTACGCCCGGGGGGCGCTGGTGGGCATCACCCGGGGGACCAGCCGGGACCACATCATCCGGGCGGCCCAGGAGTCCATCGCCTACCAGGTGTGGGACCTGGCCGACGCCATGGAGAAGGACACGGGCATCTCCCTGAAAGAGCTCAACGCCGACGGCGGGGCCAGCCGGGACAGCTTCCTGATGCAGTTCCAGGCGGACATTCTGAACAAGCCCGTTTGCCGCCCCAAGATCCGGGAGACCACCGCCCTGGGGGCCGCCTATCTGGCGGGGCTGGCGGTGGGCTTCTGGAGCGGCCGGGAGGAGATCCGCGCCCTGCGGCAGACCGACCGGCTCTACCAGCCCGACATGACTGATAAGACCCGGGAGCGGCTGCTCCGGGGCTGGCACAAGGCTGTGGGCCGCTCCCTGAACTGGGCGGAGCCCCAGGACTGAATCGCGAAACGCCAAAGGAGAACCAAGGGAATGGAATATTTTAACGTCTGTAAAGAGATCTGGAACCGGTGGGTACCCCAGCGGGGGCACGCCCAGGTGCTCCAGGGGGAGCTGCTGCGGCAGATCGAGCGTCTGCGGTACGAGGCCCAGCACAACGAGAACCGGAACTGGAACGACGACTTTCTCTACTACTGCGACTTTCTCCGCTCCACCCTGCGGGAGGCGGACTGCCTCACCCCGGAGGAGCGGGAGGAGGTAAACGCCGCCCTGGTGCGGCTGCGCTCCAGCGGCGAGGTGGCCTGCCGGTACTACCAGGGGGACATCTCCGATGAGGAGCTGGCGGAGGACTACAACGGGGAGCTGGCCTATCAGGACGACGACCTGTACGACCTGGTGTGCGATACCATCGCCCTGTTCTACCGGGCCAATCCCAACCCCATTCCCTACGAGCGTCGGCGGGGCGGCCGCCGGTAACCCTCAGCAAAGGAGCGTCACTGTGGAAGCACTGTTTATCCCAACCCTGTCCTTCTGGGAAAACGGCAACAGCTGGTACGGCAGCCTGGGCCAGGCCCGGTTTTTCATCCAGCCCCAGGAGGGCCAGCTCACCCTTCAGCTGTGGAAAGGTCCTCTCACCAAAGAATTCAGCGAAATTTTGGCGGAGGCGTCCTTTCCCCTCAGTCCGGAGGGGCTGGACCAGCTCACCGCCTGGCTGAATCAGCAGGCGGAGGAACTGAATCAAGCATAAAAAAATCCCACCGGTTCAAAGATCCGGTGGGATTTTTTATTATTTATGTCAGTCCTGGACCTCGCGCAGGCGTTTGACTGCGGCGGACTCCTGGACGCTCTTGACTTTTGCCTCGTTCACATAGCGGGTAACGGCGGCGGTGCTCTTTTTCACCGGGGTGATGGTGCCCGCGCCGGCCACGCAGCCGCCGGGACAGCCCATGCCCTCCAGCAGGTAGCCGTTGTACTTGCCGGCCTTGGCCATCATCAGCATCTTGCGGCACTCCCGCAGGCCGTCGGCGTGCTCCACCAGGACCTCCCGCTCCGGGTCGATCTCGGCGATGGCCTTCTTCACCGCGTCGGCCACGCCGCCGGTGACGGCGAAGCCCCGGCCCAGAGAGGTGCCGGTGGAGAACTCATCGTCGGGGTCGTAGGGCATCTCAGAGGGGACGATGCCCTTGGCGTCAAAGATGCCCTGCATCTCCTCAAAGGTGAGCACAAAGTCCACGTCGCTGCGGATGGTGCGGCGGGAGGCCTCCAGCTTCTTGGCGGTGCATGGGCCGATGAACACGATGCGCACGTCCGGATGGTCCTTCTTGTACAGCCGGGCGGTGAGCACCATGGGGGTCATGGCCATGGAGATATAGTCCTTGAACTGGGGGAACAGCTTCTTGGCCATCACGCTCCAGGAGGGGCAGCAGGAGGTAGCCATGAAGGGCTGCTGCTCCGGGACCTTCTTCAGGAAGTCCTCAGCCTCCTCGGCGGTGCACATGTCGGCGCCCACGGCCACCTCGATGACCTTGTGGAAGCCCACCTGGCGCATGGCCTCCCGCATCTGGGAGGAAGTGACCTTCTCGCCGAACTGGCTGACGAAGGCGGGCGCCACGGCGGCCACCACCTTGTCGCCCCGCTTGATGGCCTGGATCAGCTGGAAGATCTGGCTCTTGTCGGAGATGGCGCCGAAGGGGCAGTTCACCAGACACATGCCGCAGGAGACACACTTGTCGTAGTCGATCTTGGCCCGGCCCAGCTCGTCGGAGCCGATGGCGTCCATACCGCAGGCCTCGGCGCAGGGGCGCTCGAACTTCAGGATGGCGCCGTAGGGGCACTCGTCGGCACACTTGCCGCACTTGATGCACTTCTCCTGGTCGATGAAGCTCTTTCCCTGGACGATGGAGATGGCGTCCTTGGGGCAGACCTCCTTACAGGGGTGGGCCAGACAGCCCTGGCACATGTTGGTCACCTGCACCCGCTTGGTGGGGCAGGCGTTGCAGGCAAAGGAAATAATGTTGATCAGCGGGGGATCGTAGTACTTCTCCGCCACCAGGCTGTCCTCCAGGTAGGCGTCCGTGGGCTCGTACTCGCTCACATTCCGCAGGGGCAGGCCGATGGCCAGGCGGATGCGCTCGCTGACCACAGCCCGCTCCACCAGGATGTTTTGGCGGTACTTGGCCACCTCGCCGGGGATGATTTTGTAGGGCAGCTCCCGAATGGTTTTGGCGTAGTTGCCCCCCTCAAAGGCCATCCGAGCCACCTCGGTAAAGACCTGGCGCCGGATATCGTTGATAAAGGTATGGACACCGCGCATTTGCTTTCTCCTCCTCTGTTTTGCAGGAAAACTTTCATCTTACACGGCTCTATCTTACCATAGCCGGCCCGCTTTGGCAACTGTTCCGCCCGTTAAGAAAGTGGAGATTTCTGCAAAATTTTCCTGCATCTCATACAGCACTTTCCCCAACTGCCTGCTCTCTTTGAAAAAGAAAGTAAGCAGTTCCTTTTCTTGAAAGAAAAGGAACCAAAAGAACTTTCTGCGAAGCTCCGCTTCGCCTCCATGTTTTAAGAGACAGGTCCCAGACCTGTCCCTCTTTCTATATGTAGAGCCGTTCGTAAATACGCCGTAGGGGCGGGTGCCCTCACCCGCCCGCTGGCTCCCTGGCGCATGTCTCCGGAGGGAGCACCAAGGGGTTCCTCTACCCAGCTTAAGGACTGTTTCTGGAAAACCGTAGGGCCTAATTCCCAATATATGTATCCAAACGTCCCACAAAAGACAAAATCCCTCCCTATTTGAGCAGGCCCAAAGCCTTCCCCCCACAGGGGGGAAGGTGCCCCAGTGCTCACACTGGGGCGGATGAGGGGGCGGTCTTGAAACCCTGAGACGCTCTGCGTCTCCTCTCCCCACCCTCATCAGTCACCCAGACGGGTGACAGCTTCCCTATCCCCTCTGTCGCTTCGCGACATCTCCCCTTGACAAGGGGAGTCGGCCCCCTAGAAGGGGGAAGCCTGGCCCTCAATTCAACCAAGGAGGAATTTTATTTATGGCCACCAATTATACAACAAACTACGATCTCTGCCAGTGGGAGTCCACCGACCAGGTCCTGCGCACCGATTTCAACGCCGACAACGCCAAGATCGACGCGGCGCTGTTTGCGCTGGACAGTGCCATGGTGAAGCTATGTACCGGCACCTATGTGGGCGACGGGGACGAATCCCGGACGGTTTCTGTGCCGTTTCCGCCCCGGGCGGTCTTTTTGTGTACCCAATATGGGGAGACCTATCGGGACATCGGAAGCGGCCATGTATACGGCGGTCTGGCTCTGGCAGGTCATCCCCTGCGGCACAATAATGCCGACGCCATGGTCATTTCAGACGACGGCTTCACTGTTTACGACTATTCCATTGACAACCTCAGCGCGCTCCAGTTGAATATGGATGGGGACACGTATCATTACATCGCCATTGGATGAAAGAAAAGAGAGCGCCCCGGACCAAATTGGTCCGGGGCACTCTTCTAAGAATGTTCTTCGCTGGTTGATTCAATCATGAATCAATCAGGTCTCATCAGTGACCGTCACATCGATGTCACCGGTGGTGTAGGTCAGCTGCTCCCGAGCGCTGGGGTCCTGGACAAAGTCCTCGCCCGCAGTCAGAGCGGAGCCGCTGGTCTCCTCGAGACCAATAGCGGTGATACTGGCGTTAGTGCTCTCCACGCCGATAGTCTGGCCAGGCAGCACCAGAATGGTGCCACTACCACTCTGAATCACTTTCCACGGATCCATCAAGCCCTCACCAGGGAGGTAGATGGAAATACTCGTGTTGTCAATCGCGGTAACCGCGACAGCGTAACTCAGGGTGACATCCTCGCTCACACTGCTCATCGCGATATCGGCGGCCACGGCGGTGCCATACACCACGCCGCTGGAGGTGTTCAGTACGTTGGCGGACACATCGGTGCCATCCTCGTCCACAGCAGTGTCATAGTCGATGGTCGCGTCGCGGGTCACAAAGTCGCCGTCCGTAATGGTGTCGCCACCAGTGGTGTCGATGGCGGCAATGCCCTCCAGATTGACCTGGAACGCGCCCTTCAGGTTGACGTCCTTCTCGGTGACTGTGTACTCGCCGCCCTCTGCATCGTTGTCACCAACGTAAGTGGTGCCGTCATAATCAGCGACAATGCCGGTGGCCATGGAAGTATCCAGGTCGATCTCAATGACCTCATCCACTGCAACATACTCGTCAGCACTCAGGGCAACACCGTTCACCTCGATGGAATCGAAGTTGGCGGCGGTGAAGTCCACCTTGGAGGCGGCGGTCAGGTACACATCGCCAGTGATAGCGGCTGTGTTGTCAATGGTAGCCGCTGTGCCAACAGTCATGCCGGTAGCGTTCGGGTCAGAGCCGGTGAAAACCACATCAGAAGCGTTGGTGCTCAGGAACACGGCCTTGGCAGCAGTAGTCTTTACGGTGAACTTCTGCGCGCCGTCAGTCTGATCCACATAGTAGACATTGCCGGAGATAGCGACAGGAGTCACTTCGGCGCCACTAGAAGTCAGGATCTCCTCCAGGCTAACACCCTCGCCCACGTGAATGGCGTAGGTATCTACGATCTTGTCCAGGACGATGTTCTCGGTAACCGTCAGGGTCAGACGGCCCTTGCTGTCGGTGGTACCGATCAGCTCGTCACCTGCAAACACACTTTTGCCAGCGTTGCTGAAACCGAAGTCGATTACCACATCAGTCTCAGGATCAACCGCAACAGACTTCTGGAACAGAGTGTTAGTGGTATAGGTCAGCTCATTGCCGATCTCATCATAGATCTTGATGCTGGCCAGAGTGCCCAGATCCTCAGTCAGGGTCAGGGTAACCTTGCCCTCAGTAGGATCTTTGGGTTCAACAGGCTTCACATTGGTGATCACAACGTCAACAACCTCGTCGTTGTTGGCCAGCTCGAAGAAGTCGCTGAGCAGGCTGTTGCCGTCGGTATAGGCACGGTCCACAATGGTGTCAATGCGGTCGTTCTTGCTGTACACCATCAGAGTGTACTCCATCTCGGTGCTCGGTACAACAGCCCGTGTACCGTCGGCCAGCTGCGGGCCATACACATAGAAGCTGAAGTTCACGCGGTCGGTGTAGTAGTTGTAGGAAATCGCCTCAGGATCCGCGACGTAAGCGGCGCCATTGCTCTCATCAGTGGCCTCCCACAGACGGAACATGCCGTTGCCGTTCTCCACCATGGTGTCGGGATCGGCGTTGGTGCCAGTGTTGATATTGGTGGGATCCTTGTCATAGATGATCACGCTGGTGGCCTGGCCATTCTCGAACACGGCGCCCACAAAGCCCACAAAGGCGTTGTTGTCGTTCAGGTCGTCAATGGCGTCCTCCAGACCGTCAATGCCGCCGGTGTACTCGAACACGTCATCCATCCAGGTGGGCTCGCCGCGGACGGTCACATCCTGAATCAGGACGGTCTTGGCGTCGTTGGCCAGACGGAAGCCGTACTTCTCGCCAGTAGCAGTGTCAACCCACAGGGATCTGGACTCAGCAGTGATGCTGTAAGGAACGTTGGTCAGGTTATCCCACAGCAGGACGGTGTTCTCATCGTCGTTGGCAGCCTCCACCTCGGCAATGTTGTCGATGATGTCATAGCCGTCCACAGCGGTGTCGAAGTTGTCGAAGTCCACAGCGGGCATGTCAAGGCCGGTGGCATGTGCAAGGTTGGTAGCATTGTCGTCGCTCAGACGGATGACCTTGCGGACATAGCCGTCCACGTCATAGCGGACCTCGTACCACTCGCCCTGGTTCATATCCTCGATCTCAGGATCGCTGTCGCCCACCTCGGTCAGCTCCACGACCTCGCCGTTGACAATCACCTCGCGGGTCCAGGTGTACTCGTCGTTGGTTCTGTCATAGGCCTCCTGGCTCATGTCGTCGGAGATGACATAGGCGTAGTTGACGGTGGTGCCCTTGTCCTCGCCCACAACCACGGTGGCGATCACAGAGCCGTTGTCGTCAAACAGGGTGTAAGCGCCGTTGGCCACATCCCGCCGGTCGAGACCAGCCTCGCGGTACTCGCGCTCAGAGTCCACCACGGCGGCGGCGTTCCAGGCCTCCAGGTTCACATTGTCAATGCCCACGGACACGGAGTTCACGTCGCTGATGATCACAGAGTTGCCGCCGTTGGCAGGATTGCTGATGTTGGCGTCAGCGTCGATCAGGTCGGTGTCCACGTGCAGGAACACGGTGTCGTCGTCGGCGTAAACGGTCTTCAGGGTGCTGTCAGCAACATCACGGATACCGTTCAGGGACAGGTGAGACTTGTCCAGAGTCACCAGACTGTCGTTGGCGGCGTTCTGGTCGTCCTCATTGCGGCCCTGGCCGGCGTCGTCCAGATCGCCGTTGGCGTCTTCCATGGTAGCCCAGGTGTTGGCAACCTCAGTCAGAGTGTACACGCCGGCGCTGTTCACAGTGTACTCGCACCAGGTGTTCATCAGAGCGTTGGGCACCAGGCGGCCGCCGGCAGCGTTCTCACTGTCAACGGAGTTCACCTGGATGGTGTCCATGGTGCCGTCCAGGAAGATCACGTTGGCGTCCAGGTTCCGGTTGGTCAGGTTGCTGGTGCTGCTGTCCATACCGGTCACGAACACGTAGTTGTCCTCAGCATCCACGATCTCAACACCGATGGCATAGCCATAGGGATCCAGATACACGTTGTAGGTGGTATCCTTCATGTTGTAATCGTCGTACTGATCCAGAACTTCCTCATCATACTGGATGGAGGAGGCGTAGTCGTACTGAGTGCCCTCCACATTGACCCAGGAGCCGTTCTTGAAGGCCTGAATCTCAACGGCGCTCAGAACCTCGGGATCGATCATCTCCTGGATCTCGCCGTCAGCCACGCGCACCAGAACGATATCGTCCTCCACCACGTCGGCGATGTCGAAGTCCTCGCCGGAGACGGTCATGCGCTCGGTCTGATCGGTGTCTTTCACCAGGGTCATGTTGTCACGATCGCCGTTGACGTCGTCGACGCTCCACACCGTGTAGGTAACTTCGTCGTCGCGGTCGTCATAGTCATCGTCGGCCTTCGCCAGATAGGTGTTGATCACGGCGATGTCCACGGTCTTGTCGATCACGTCCACATACACCTCGGTGAGCACGCCGTCATCGGTGCCGCCCACGGCCTTGGTGTTGGAGCGGATCAGGTTGCCCTCATCGAAGTAGGCGTCGCCCAGCACATCCTTCTCAGTCTCGCCGTCGATGGCAATGTTGAAGGTGTACTCATTGATGGTGGAGCTGCCCAGCAGGTCGTACAGATCGCGGCCGGTGACCTCGGTGGTGTAGGTCTGGCGCAGCAGCTCGGTCTTGGCATAGGTGCCGATCTCGCTGCCGTCATACTCCCAATAACGGGCGGGACGGCCAAACACGTCGTGAGTGTTGTCGTTCAGCTGCAGGTCGCCCTGATACAGCTGCTCGCCCAGCTCAACGATAGAACGACCGGCGTCGGTGTTGGCGTCGGTGGACTGGGTATCGTCGATGGCCATCGCGTAATCGGCGTTGCTGGTGATGTAGCTGTACTGCACATTGTTATTGATAGTTACGTCGCCAATAGACCAGCTGCCGTCGGTGCTGGCCTGGACAGTACCGGCACGCAGAGTGTTCAGGACCAGCTGAGCCACGTCGTTACGGGTCATGGGCTGGGTCACGCCGGAGTCCACACCGTCGAACAGGTCGATGGCGTTGCCCTGACGGGTGGTGGCCAGCTGCCAGTCGCTGCCGAAGTCAGAGGCGTACTGGAAATAGCCCAGGGCCTTCATCAGCAT
>PPYE01047954.1_pt1 | contig 11520 bp, 8 predicted proteins | sample 1559881 | NCBI WGS metagenome assembly PPYE01 (sample SAMN08240022, study PRJNA423297) | Human gut metagenome, whole genome shotgun sequencing project.
TGCCAAGGTGGACCACTCCATGGTCACCAGCGGCTGTGAGGTGTACGGCACAGTGGAGAACTCTGTGCTCTTCCACTCCGTCACCGTAGAGGAGGGCGCGGTGGTGCGCTACTCCATCCTCATGCCCGGCACGGTGGTGAAGAAGGGCGCGGTGGTGGAGTACGCCATCGTGGCCGAGGAATCAGTCATCGGTGAGAACGCCCGGGTGGGCGCCTCTCCCGACGGCAGTGAGGACTGGGGGGTGGCTGTCATCGCCCAGCACCTGAACATCGGCCCCAGCGCCGTGGTTTCCCCTAAAGCTATGATTACCCGTAACGTGAAAGGAGGTGGGGTGAAATGATGAACAAGCTGCACGGCATCATCTTCGCCTACCTTTCCAACCCGGATCTGCGGGAGCTGACCCAGCACCGCAACACCTGCTCCATCCCCTATGGCGGCCGGTACCGGGTGATTGACTTCATGCTCTCCAACATGGTCAACGCCGGTGTCTCCGATGTGGGCCTGATCGTCCACGCCAACTACCAGTCCCTGCTGGATCACGTCGGCTCCGGCAAGGACTGGGACCTCAGCCGCAAGCACGGCGGCCTGCGCATCCTCCCCCCCTTCGGCTACTCGGGCCGGCGGGAGGGCGTCTACCGGGGCCGCATGGACGCCCTGGCGGGCGTGCGCTCCTATTTGCAGTACATCCGGCAGGACTACGTGGTGCTGGCCGGGGGTGACCTGGCGGTAAACCTGCCCCTCAATGACATCTTTGAGGCCCATATCCGCAATGACGCGGACATTACCGCCGTGTGCACCAGCCGCCCTATGGGCTCGCCCAAGGACTGCGACTACTTCACCATCGGCGCCGGAGGGCGGATCACCGACGTACTGGTGCACCCCCCCATTGCCCAGGGCTGCGAATCCCTGGAGGTCTACATTCTCTCCAAGCAGCTCCTGCTCTCCCTGGTGGACCACTGTGCGGCCCACAATATTCCCTCCTTCAGCACCGGCGTGCTCCAGGCCATGGCCGGCCAGCTCAAGATTTGCCCATACGTCTTTGACGGCTATGCCGCCCGCCTCCAGTCCGTGGCTGGTTACTTCGCCCGCAGCATGGAGCTGCTTAACCCCGAGGTGCGGACCGACCTCTTTGCCCCCGGCCGCCCTGTCCGCACCAAGGACCGCTCCGACCCGTCCACCTACTACGGCCCAGGCTCCAGGGCGGTCAACTCCCTGGTGGCTGACGGCTGCATCATTGAGGGCGAGGTAGAGAACTCCATCCTCTTCCGCGGCGTCCGTGTGGAGAAGGGGGCCAAGGTCTCGGGATGCGTGCTGATGCAGGGCACCGCGGTTCAGGCCGGCGCGGTGCTCAAGTACGCCATCACCGACAAGAACGTGCGGGTCAACCCCGGCCGGATGCTGATGGGCCATAACACCTATCCGCTGTCCATTGCGAAGAACGAAATTGTATGACGACTCCAGGGGGGACGCTGTCCCCCCCTAGATACGCGGTCACCGTGCCGCCCTCTGGGCGGCACAATGGCCGCGATACCCCTCACCCGCGCTCGCGCGGGTGGTTGCCCCTGCCGCTCAATTTCGACATAAGGAGAGCCTATGAACATCTTATTTGCCACCTCTGAGTGTGCGCCCTTCATCAAGACCGGCGGACTGGCCGACGTGGCCGGCGCTCTGCCCAAGGCGCTGGCCGGAAACGGCCATGACGTGCGGGTGATCCTCCCCCTCTACGAAGGCATCGGCGAGGAATGGCGCAGTCAGATGACCTACCTCCAGTGCTTCCACATCACCCTGGCCTGGCGCAGCCCCTACTGCGGCATCTTTGAGCTGAAGCGGGACGGCGTCACCTACTGGTTTGTGGACAACGAATACTACTTCAAGCGTTCCAACATTTACGGCCACTACGACGATGGCGAGCGCTTCGCCTACTTCTCCCGGGCTGTGGTGGAGAGCATGGGCTGGCTGAACTGGCATCCAGACGTGCTCCACTGCAACGACTGGCAGACCGCCCTGGTGCCCATCTATCTGCTGGAGGAGCGCCACCGCATCCCCCAGCTCTGCGACACCAAGAGCGTGTTCACCATCCACAACATCGAGTACCAGGGCCGATACGGCAGCCAGACTTTGAAGGATGTGTTCGGGCTCAACGACGGGTACTTCAACGAGCACATGCTGGCCTACCACGGAGACGTGAATCTGATGAAAGGGGCTATCTATGCCGCCGACTACGTGACCACCGTCTCCCCCACCTACGCCGACGAGCTCCAGTACTCCTTCTATGCCCACGGCCTGGAGGGGGTTATCGCCGACAACCGCCACAAGCTGCGCGGCATCCTCAACGGCATCGACACCGAGGTGTATGACCCCTGCCGGGACAAGGGCCTGACCAAGTTCTTCTCGGCGCGGCAGATGGCGGGCAAGAAGAACTGCAAAGCCGCCCTGCAGCAGATGTCCGGCCTGCGGGAGAACCCGGACGCCCCCATCATCGCCTGCGTGTCCCGCTTGGTGCGGCACAAGGGCTTCGATCTGGTCACCGCCGCCATCCACGAGATTATGGGTATGGACGTACAGATGATCGTCCTGGGCACCGGCGACTGGAACTATGAGGAGGCCTTCCGCCAAGCTCAGAACCAGTACCCCGGCCGCTTCGCCGCCCACATGATGTACTCCCCCAACCTGTCCACCGCCATCTATGGCGGCGCCGACCTGTTCCTCATGCCCTCCATCTCCGAGCCCTGCGGCCTGAGCCAGATGATCGCCATGCGCTACGGCACCATCCCCGTGGTGCGGGAAACCGGCGGCCTGCGGGACTCCGTGGTGCCCTACAACAAGTTCACCGGCGAGGGCACCGGCTTCTCCTTTGCCAACATCAATGTGCAGGAGATGACCGGCGTACTGAGCGAGGCGGTGAACCTCTACCACAGCGAGCCCAAGGCGTGGAAGGCCCTCCAGAAGAACGCCATGACCGCCGACTTCTCCTGGGAAAAGTCGGCCAAAGCCTATGAGGAGATTTACGGCTGGGTGACCGGGAAATAGGGCCGCTTTTTACGCTTGACAGTACCATATTCCCATGATAGAATGAGCGCTCCGTGGCGGGTGTGTCCTTCCGCGGAGCGTTCCTATGTTGATCTCAACAGAAACAGGAGATGTCTGCATTGCACAAATATACCAAAAAAGAGCTGATGACCCTCATCACGGGCAAACTGCGCCGCAACTTCGGCCGTGACGTGGAGGAGGCCACCAGCCTGCACATGTTCAAGGCCTGCGCCCTGGTGCTGCGGGACATCATGTCCGAGCGGCAAATGAAGACCGCCGACCGGGTGGCCGTGGAGCACCTGCGCCAGGTTCACTACCTGTCCCTGGAGTTTCTGATGGGCCGGTCCCTGATGAAGAACGCCTACAACCTGGGCGTGGCGGAGCCGCTGAAGCAGGCCATCGAGGGCCTTGGGTTTTCCGCGCCCGACCTGTTTGAGGCCGAGCCCGACGCCGGCCTGGGCAACGGCGGCCTGGGCCGCCTGGCCGCCTGCTACCTGGACTCCATGACCACCCTGGAGATCCCCGCCACAGGCTACTCCATCTGCTACGAGCTGGGCATCTTCAAGCAGAAGATCGTGGACGGCCAGCAGGTGGAGCTGCCCGACAACTGGCTGGGGCTGGGCGACGCCTGGCTCATCCCCAAGATGGACGAGACCGAGGAGGTCCGCTTCGGCGGCAAGGTGGAGGACGAGTGGGACGCGCTGGGCCGCCACCGGGTAAAGCACACCGGGTATGATGTGGTGCTGGCCGTGCCCAAGGACATGGAGATCGCCGGCTACGGCACCGAGCACGGCAACCTGCTCCGCCTGTGGGACGCCAACAGCCCCACGCCGGTGGACATGAACCTGTTCTCCTCCGGCCAGTATCTGAAAGCCGTGGAGCAGCGGGCCATGGCCGAGTCCATCTCCAAGGTGCTCTACCCCGAGGACAACCACTACGAGGGCAAGTCCCTGCGCCTCAAGCAGCAGTATTTCTTCGTCTCCGCCACCATCCAGTCCATCGTGCGCAAGCACCGGGCCGAGTACGGCACCCTGCGCAACTTCCACCTCAAGCATGTCATCCAGATCAACGACACCCACCCCACCCTGGCCATCCCGGAGCTGATGCGCATCCTGCTGGACGAGGAGGGGTACGGCTGGGACGAGGCGTGGTACATCGTCACCCACACCATCGCCTACACCAACCACACCGTCCTGGCGGAGGCGCTGGAGCGCTGGCCCCAGCAGCTCATTGAGAAGTGGCTGCCCCGCATCTGGCAGATCCTCATCGAGATCTCCAACCGCTACCAGCGGGCGCTGACCGACTACTTCCACGGCGATCTGTCCAAGGTGGCCCCCATGGCTATCATCTGGGGCGGCGAGGTGCGCATGGCCAACCTGTGCGTGTGCGCCTGCTTCAAGATCAACGGCGTGTCCGCCCTCCACTCCGACATTCTGAAGCGGGACGTCTTCCACGACGCCTATGCCCGCACCCCCGACAAGTTTACCAACGTCACCAACGGCATTGACCACCGCCGCTGGCTCAGCGAGTGCAACCCGGAGCTGGACGCCCTGATCCGCGACTGCTGCGGCAAGGACAAATACCTGCTCCAGCCCGACGCCCTCAAGGAGCTGGAGCAGTACCGGGACGACGCGGGCGTGCTCTCCCGCCTGGGGCAGATCAAGGCGGACAATAAGAAGGCCTTCGCCGCCTGGGTGGCCCGGGAGAGCGGCGTCATCCTCAACACCGACGCCCTCTTTGACGTGCAGGTGAAGCGGCTGCATGAGTACAAGCGGCAGCTGCTCAACGTACTGCACATCATCTACCTCTACCAGCGCATGAAGGCCGACCCCCACTTCGACTTCACCCCCCGCACCTACCTGTTCGGCGCCAAGGCGGCCCCCGGCTACGCGGTGGCCAAGCGGATCATCCGCCTCATCAACTCCGTGGCCGACATGATCGCCAGGGACCCCGCCTGCAAAGACCGGCTCCAGGTGGTCTTCCTGGAGAACTACCGGGTGAGCCTGGCGGAGAAGCTGATGCCCGCCAGCGAGCTCTCCGAGCAGATCTCCACCGCCGGCAAGGAGGCCAGCGGCACCGGCAATATGAAGTTCATGATGAACGGCGCGGTGACAATCGGCACCCTGGACGGCGCCAACGTGGAGATGCACCAGGTGCTGGGGGACGAGAACATCTTCCTCTTCGGCCTCAAGGCCCACGAGGTGGCCGAGATGAAGCAGAAGGGCTACAAGTCCTATGAGTACTATGTCCACAATCCGGAGCTGCGCGCGGTCATCGACCAGCTCAACGTGGGCTTCGGCGACGGCGTGGCCTATGACGACATCGCCCGCCGCCTCCTGTTCGGCGACGGCGGCCCGGCGGACGAGTACCTGCTGCTGGCCGACTTCGAGAGCTACCGGGACGCCCACCAGCGGGCCGGCCTGGCCTATCAGGACCCCAAGCGGTGGAACCAGATGGCCCTCATGAACATCGCCCGATCCGGCATCTTCGCCGCCGACCGCTCCATCCGGGACTATGCCCGGGACATCTGGAACGTGCCGGTGCGCGCCCTCAAGTAAATTTGCTCCCGCAGCGGCGGGCGGCCCGTGGGGCCGCCCGCTTTTTTTGCCTTTCGTGCAATCATTTTCCTCTCTACCCCGCTGGGTCTTCTCTTCTTCCACACTGGACTGTGGCGGCGCTTTCTGCCGAATAGCCACCGCAAGCAGCATTTTTGACAAGGCCCGCCCAAAACCCGGGCGGGCCTTGACTTTCAACCGGGCAGAGCATAAAATATTTAATACTGTCTTTATTCCATCCATGGATGAGGTGACCGCACCATGCCCGTATATTTAGATAATGCCGCCACCACCCGGGTGTGTCCGGAGGCCGCCCGGGCCGCCCTGGAGGCCATGACTGAGGGGTACGGCAACCCCTCCTCCGGGTATGCCCTGGGGCAGGCCGCCGCCGCCGCGCTGAAGGAGCACCGCGCCGCCGTGGCCGGCCGCCTGGGCTGCGCGCCGGAGGAGCTGGTCTTCACCTCCTGCGGCACCGAGGGGGACAACTGGGCCGTCCGGGCCGCCGCGGACTACGGACGGCGGAAGGGACGGCACATCATCACCACCGCCATCGAGCACGCCGCCGTGCTGGAGCCGGTGAAGGCCCTGGCCGCCCAGGGGTATGAGGTGACCTACCTCAAGCCGGATCGGAGCGGCCACGTGTCCCCCGACGCCCTCCGGGCCGCCCTGCGGCCCGACACGGTGCTGGTGTCCATGATGCTGGTGAACAACGAGCTGGGCACCCTTCTCCCCGTGGCGGAGGCCGCCCAGGCCATCCGGGACGCCGGCTCCCCCGCCCTGCTCCACTGCGACGCGGTGCAGGCCTTTCTGAAGGTACCCTTCACCCCGGCGGAGCTGGGGGTGGATCTGCTCACCCTCAGCGGCCATAAAATCCGCGCCCCCAAGGGCATCGGCGTGCAGTACATCCGCCGGGGGCTGAACCTCAAGCCCCTGCTGACGGGCGGCGGGCAGGAGGGCGGGCTGCGGCCCGGCACCGAGCCCACCGCCCAGGCCGCGGCCCTGGCGGCCGCCTGCGCGGCGTGGCAAGAGGACTATCCCGCTCGTATTCAAGGAATCAAAGAATACGCGCTGGAATCGCTCTCTGCCGTCCCCGGGCTGGAGATCATCAGCCGGGGGGACGCCCCCCACATCTGCGCCGTCTCCCTGCCCGGCTACCCCAGCGAAATGCTGGTGCGGGAGCTGTCCGACCGGGGGGTGTACGTCTCCTCCGGCTCGGCCTGCCACCGCGGGAAGCCCAGCCACGTGTTTGCGGCCCTGGGCCTGCCCAAGCGCACCCTGATGGGGGTGCTCCGCGTCTCCTTCTCCCCGGAGAGCACCCGCGCCGACGTGGACGCCCTGGCTGGGGGACTGACCGAAATTGCCAAGACCAGAATTGCAGCGAGGTGAGCGTTTGTTCCACTATATGAACCGGGGGGCGGCCTTCTACCGCAACGTGGCGCGGCTGGCCCTGCCCATCCTGCTCCAGAATCTGTGTACCACCCTACTGGGGCTGATCGACACCTTCATGGTGGGCGCCCTGGGGGAAGCCCCCCTGGCCGCCGTTCTGGTGGCCAACATCCCCGTCTTTGTCATCCAACTGGTCATTTTCGGACTCCAGAGCGGCTCCTCCGTCCTCATCAGCCAGTTCTGGGGCAAGGGGGACACCGAGTCCATTAACCGGGTCATCGGCCTGGGCTGCTATGTGGCCGGGGCCATCTCCCTGGCCTTTGCCTCCGTCATGTTCTTCCTGCCGGAGCAGCTGATGGGCCTTCTCACCGACAACCAGGAGCTGGTACCCCTGGCGGCTCAGTACGCCCGCATCGTGGGCTTCTCCTATATTTTCAACAGCCTCACCGGTGTGTACGTGGGCGCCCACCGCTCCATGGAGAACCCCAAGCTGGGCATGATCATCTTCGGCGTGTCCATGCTGACCAACGCCTTCCTTAACTGGGTGTTCATCTTCGGCAACCTGGGCGCTCCCGCCCTGGGCGTGGTGGGCGCGGCGGTGGCTACCCTGTCCGCCCGCGTGTTGGAGTTCGTCATCATGCTCTCCTACGCCTTGACCAACCGGCGCTTCCGGCTCAAGCCCGCCGTGCTCTTCCGGCCGGGCCGCGCCCTGCTGGCCAAATTTCTCCACTACTCCGGGCCGGTGGTGCTCAACGAGACCCTCTGGGGCCTGGGCACCTCCCTCTACAAGGTCATCATGGGCCACATGGAGGGGTCCACCGAGATCCTGGCCGCCCGCGCCCTGGCGGGCAACATTGAGGATCTCTGTACCGTGGCCATCTTCGCCATCGGCAACACCACCGCCATCATCGTGGGCCGGGAGATCGGCGCAGGCCGGCGGGAGCATGTCTATGAGGTGGGGGCTACCCTGGACACCCTGGCCTTCCTCTGCGGCCTGATCATCGGCATTCCCCTGATCCTGGGGGCCTGGTTCGTCTCCCTCCCCCTGGCCGCCCTGTTCGGCCTGGTGTTCCAGTGGGGCATCTTCTGGGTCTATGTGGGCATCATGGCCGAGCAATTCGTCAAGTTCGGCATTGGCCTGTACCGCCTCCGCTCCCGGGAGTGGATCAACGACGTCACCCAGTTCTCCCGTACGGAGTGACCGCGTTGTAAAAAATACCCCGCCTCCGCCTGTGGGCGCGGAGCCGGGGTATTTTTCTCTGTAAGCCGGCTCACAGCTCCCGCTCCATGCGGATGTCGGAGAGCTGGAACCATTTATCGGAATAGGTGACGTATTTGAATCCAAACCGCTCATACAGCCGCAGGGCCTCCCTGAGCTGATGGTTGGAGGTGAGGACCGCTTTCTTCTGCCCTGCATCCCGGGCGGCCTGGAGCGCCGCCTCCATCAAGGCCGTACCAATGCCCCGGCCCCGGTATGCCTCCTTCACACCGAACTTGAGCAGCTCGCACTGGCCCTTCCCCTGAAGCTCCAGCATGACCATGCCCACAATCTCCTCCCCCCAGCGGGCCAGCAGCACCCGGCCACCGCCGGACAGGAAGCGGTGGGGCTCCGCCAGCATCTCCAGATCCACCGGCTCCAGCAGGTCGTATTCCAGCAGCCAGGGCAGGGAGATGTCCTCCAGCGCCTGCTTGTAGCGGTCCTCATAGTCGATAATCGTGAAGCCTCGGCCCTCGTCCACGGATTCACCCCTCCTTTTTACATAGAATACCATTGTTCCGCCGCCCCGTCAACGCCCGAAACTTGCAGTCCACCCCTTTGCCTGCTGAATTTTCTACGTTCACATTTAATTTACATCCAGAACACTTGACTTTTTCGGGGGACGGTGCTACATTATCTTTAGCACTCAGAGAGTTTGAGTGCTAACATTGTGAAAGGGTGGCCGGAATGGATTTAACAGAGCGCAAAAAACGGATTCTCCGCGCCATCATCGAGAGCTACATTCAGTCGGCGGAGCCGGTGGGTTCCAAGGCCATCGCCGCCTCCATCGATATGGAGGTATCCTCCGCCACCATCCGCAACGAAATGGCGGATCTGGAGGCGATGGGCCTGTTGGAAAAGCCCCACACCTCCGCCGGGCGCATCCCTTCGCCCAAGGGCTACCGGCTCTATGTCAACGAGCTGATGGAGGAGCACAAGCTCTCCCTCCAGGAGACCCAGCGCATTAACCAGGCCCTGGCCATGCGGATGCGGGAGCTGGACCGGGTGCTGGACCAGGCGGGCCGGGTGGTGTCTCAGCTCACTAATTACCCCTCCTTCGCCCTCTCCTCCGGTCTGAGCCGCATGACCATCCGGCGGTTCGATCTGCTGATGGTGGAGCGCAACGCTTTCATCATCGTGGTGATGACCGACACGGACATCGTGCGTAACCGGCTCATCCGCCTGCCCTCCGACCTGACGGAAGCCCAGCTTCAGATGCTCAACACCCTGCTGAACACCACCTTTACCGGCCTGACGCTGGAGGAAATCACCCCGGAGCTGATGCGGGTGGCCCAGCATGCGGCCGGGGAGGCCTATGGGCTTATCTCCCTGGTGGTGTCTTTCGCTATGGAGGTGCTGGAGAGCCTGGAGCAGCGCACCGTCCACACCTCGGGTCTGGCCCATCTGCTGGAGCTGCCCGAGTACCGCAGCCTGGAGCGGGCGCAGCCGCTGATGAGCTACCTCTCCGAGGACGCCGACCCTGCCCGCTTCCCCGTTCCCAAGGACGATCCCATGAAGATCCTCATCGGCCCGGAAAACGTGGCCGACGCGCTGAAGGACACCAGCGTGGTGGTCGCCAGCTACGACATCGGCGACGGCATGCGGGGTGTCATCGGCGTGGTTGGGCCCACCCGGATGGATTACGCCAAGATAACCGCCCGCCTGTCCTATCTGGCCGAGGGCCTCTCCCGGCTGTTTGGACAGGGTGAACTGCCCCAGGGCAGGGACGACGAGAAATAGGAGATGAATGCATCCCATGAGCAAGAAGGAAAAAAAGCCGGAGGACGTGACCCCGGAAGAGCAGACCGAGCAGGCCGTCCCCACCGAGGAGACGGAGGCCGAGGCTCCCAACCCCCTGCTGGAGGAGCTGGAGGCCCTCAAGAAGAGCCTCTCCGACCAGGAGGACAAATTTCTCCGCCTGGCCGCTGAATACGACAACTACCGCCGCCGCAGCCAGAAGGAGAAGGAATCCGCCTGGTCGGACGCCAAGGCGGACACCGCTGCGGCCTTCCTGCCGGTGTACGACAACCTGGAGCGGGCCCTCAAGCAGGAGACCGCCGACGAGGCCTACAAGAAGGGCGTGGAGATGACCATGACCCAGCTCAAGGAGGTTCTCACCAAGCTGGGCATCGAGGAGATCCCTGCCCTGGGCGAGCCCTTCGATCCCAACCTCCACAACGCCGTGATGCACGTGGAGGACGAGGGCGCTGGCGAGAACACCATTGTGGATGTGTTCCAGACCGGCTTCAAGTCGGGCGACAAGGTGGTCCGTTTCGCCATGGTAAAGGTCGCCAACTAAGAAGCGCGGAGGGTAGGCACATAGGGGCGCTAAGGCGGGACGGAGACGAAAAAACAGGCGACGGGCGCAGCCCGAAGCGGCATTTTTCGCGCAGTCTGGACTTAGCGGCCCGGCCATGTGCCCAACCCATAGCGTGACATCATGGCGCACATGGTGCGCCCACCACTCAACCTTGTAAAAAACCAATTTCTTTATTATTGGAGGAACTGCTTTATGTCTAAGATTATTGGTATCGACCTTGGTACAACCAACTCCTGCGTGGCCGTCATGGAGGGCGGCGAGTCCGTCGTCATCCCCAACGCCGAGGGCAACCGCACCACCCCCTCCGTCGTGGCCTTCTCCAAGGACGGCGAGCGCATGGTGGGCCAGGTGGCCAAGCGCCAGGCCATCACCAACCCCGACCGCACCATCATGTCCATCAAGCGCGAGATGGGCACCAACTACAAGGTGAACATCGACGGCAAGGCCTACACGCCCCAGGAGATCTCCGCCATGATCCTGCAGAAGCTGAAGGCGGACGCCGAGGCCTATCTGGGCCAGACCGTCACCGAGGCGGTCATCACCGTCCCCGCCTACTTCACCGACGCCCAGCGCCAGGCCACCAAGGACGCCGGCCGCATCGCGGGCCTGGACGTCAAGCGCATCATCAACGAGCCCACCGCCGCTGCCGTGGCCTACGGCGTGGACAAGGAGCAGGCCCAGAAGGTCATGGTGTACGACCTGGGCGGCGGCACCTTCGACGTGTCCATCCTGGACATTGACGACGGCGTCATCGAGGTGCTGGCCACCGCCGGCAACAACCGCCTGGGCGGCGACGACTTCGACAAGTGCGTCATGGACTGGATGGCCGCCGAGTTCAAGAAGGACACCGGCATTGACCTGACCGGCGACAAGGTGGCCATGCAGCGCCTGAAGGAGGCCGCCGAAAAGGCCAAGATCGAGCTGTCCGGCGTCACCTCCACCAACATCAACCTGCCCTATATCACCGCCGA
>PPYE01681983.1_pt1 | contig 11520 bp, 8 predicted proteins | sample 1559881 | NCBI WGS metagenome assembly PPYE01 (sample SAMN08240022, study PRJNA423297) | Human gut metagenome, whole genome shotgun sequencing project.
GCATCAGGGTTGTGTATTTCATGAATGACTTCGCTTCGATCCACTGGGTATTTGCAAATGCGATCTGTGCGAATACGGACGCTGCCGGTGTTGCTAAGGCCAGGTGACTGCAAACGAGCAGGGTATAGACGACTGGCAACATGGAAGCACCGATCTGAGCACTGTAAAGAAGTGTCAGTGTCCAGCCAATGATGGCGGCTACATAGTTGCTCATAAAGTTGGTGAGGAGGACAACAACAATGACAACACAGAGGCCAAAGGCAATCGGTGGCATGCCGCCAAGGATTGGCATGAAGACCTGCATGAGCATTTCCTGAACGCCGGTTCCCTCAGAGGTCAGAAGGGACATCAGCGGCAAGCAGGCGGCAACTGTAATGAGTACGTCCCAAGACACGTCTTTCGCTGCTGCGCGGAAATCCATCAGCGGTTTGCCGTCAACTTTGATGGTCATCATCAAGATAATACCGATGAAAGCGCTGCCACAGCTGCCCAAGCCGTTGAGAACATCTTTAACAGCGCTGGCCGGCAGGAAGCTTGGTACGATGAGCATCAACAAAACAATGAAGAAGACAATGAGGATTGCGCGCTGTCTCTTGTCAAAACGTGCGCTTTCCTTGTCAAACATGGTGCTGCTGATGCTGTCAAACTTCGACATATCCACACGGAAGAGGAAGCGCGCACTGAGCAGGAATACAACGAGAATCACCAAAGTGAATGGAATGGCAAAAAGCGCATACTGTCCAAGGTTCAGCACAAAAGTCTGGTCCATAGACATATAAATGCCCAAGAGCGCCAATGGCGTGCCCATGATCGGCAGGCACATCTGCCCGAGGCAGCTGGCAACAAGAATACCGAAGAGCAGGAAGGTTGTTGTTTTATGAAAGGCAGGATAACCAAACTTCACGCAGATGCCACCGATAATCGGGAAGAAAATCAGAAGCGGCACGATCCCACCAAGCAGCATGGAGACGACCCAAGCTGCCAGCATGCTGACGGCGAAGAATACCCAAGGTTTGCCGTCGACGATTTTCAAGCTTAGGATCTTTATCGCGATCTTATCAGAAATCTGTGCCTGAGTCAGCACATTGCAGAGGATCCACATAAAGAGGACCATCAGAAAGGTCAAGTTCCCAAAACTCTGTACGTAAAGTTCATCCAACGTAATGCTATTGGTCAAAATTAAAGCGATCATCGCCAAAATACTTGGCCACAGCATACCAATGGTCAACCAACCGTAGATAATACCAATAAAGATACCTAAAATATTCATGCCTTCCGGCGTGACAGTTGAGAAGGTTGGCAGCTGGCCAAAAAAGAACATCAGTACAAAAACGATTGCCATATGGATGTATTCTTTGTAATTTTTCTTTGCTGCTTGTTCAGACATAATATCTACACCCCTTTTATTAACACGTCTCCATGCAGCGGGCGTTGCATGGAGACATGTTCTCTACTCATTATTGTTCTTAAATGTGTTTGTAATCAATGATCTGATAAGCTGGCGCGCCTTCGCACTGAGCTGGTTTTCTGATGTCGAAGAGTTCAGCGATGGTTGGAGCAACGTCGACTTCGCGGATCATGCAGTCTGTGGTGCAATGTTTGATACCAGGGCCGGCTGCCACAAAGATTGGCGATACAGAGGTACCATAGATGCCATAGGTGGTGGACAGGGAGTCAACGTGGTCGAAATTGTAGCCTTCGGCGAGCATGTAGATGATGTCGCCAGCGTCTTCCCCACCCATACCGAGGACAGCAGCGTCTTTCTTGTGAAGCGCAAGAGCAACGACGCGCTTGCCGGTTTCTGGATATTTGTAGGAATAGAGATCGGTGATGATCTGTTCTTCCAATTCGTACTTATCTTCTGGATCAACGATGCCATGAGGATCGCGGCCCTTGAGGTTGATGAAGATGTTATTGGCCATCTTAGAGATTGCGCGGGTCTTGGACCAGTCGATGTCGTAGGTGTTGTTGCCATTTTCGTCTTTCTTCATGACGGTGTAGCCAAGTTCTTCCATAACGCCAACGTCAACTGCGCCAGAGTCGCCAAGCATTGGTGGTTCGTATGGGCCGCAGACCTGGCCGTGGTCGGATACGATCATGATGGTCCAGCCGTCTTCGAGCATGTCGAGATAATGGCCGATGTATTCGTCGGTCTGTTCGTAAACCATTTCCAGAAGTTCATGGATCTTTTCTGGCGGCAATGCGTTCTTTTCTTCGCCCATGGCGTCGCCCTTGAGGTATTTGATGAGCATGTGGCCCTGAGAGTCGATGTTGTGGTAGTGAGAAAAGACCATCTTGTAATCTTCTTTTTTGATCAGGGCTTTGATGACTTTTTCATACCAGTTGCCCATGCGTCTCCAGGATTCACGGCCGCATTTAGCGATCAGCGCTTCGTCGCCACCGCCAACCTGCGCGATTGCTGGCATGTAGCCGCCTGCTTCAACAGCAGTCTGATAAAGGCTCTTTGGATGCCACATCCAGTCGTTGTGAATATCGCTGCCCATCGATACATACATTTTAACATGGCTGCCGTCTTCAGCGATCTCGAGCACGCGCATATCACGGCAAACGTCGTAGTGTACGTCGTTCTTGATGCCTTCATCCACAACGGCTTCAACATAAACATCCTTTGGCAGAACAACGACTGGGTCCATGTTCTTCTTGGACTTGTAGATGGTGACGGTGTCATAGATGCCATCGGCATTCTTGGTGACCAGTGCCATACGACGAACCAGGCCGCCAGAGAAGAGGATTTCAAATTCCTTTGCATCGGCAGGTGCATCGGCCCAGCCTTTAGCAGGCTTGATCTGGGTGATTTCCACGTCGAATGGGTTGGCGCTCATGCCACGTTCGCCATCGCTGTGGGTCAGCGCGATGAGCTTGAAAGCGTTGTTGGCAACAGCGATAACATCGCCTTCGTCATCAGAACCGCTGTTAACCTGAGTGATCAGACCACTTTTGTTCGTAGGTGCCAGGTCGTTGATGACGCAAGGAATGTGCGTATCGCTGGCGCATTTTTCTTTGTAAACAGTACCGGTTGCTTTCTCATCAGCAACGAGCACGAACAGTTCATCTACGCCTGCAACGCCATTACCTGGTGCGCCAGGCTGGGAACCATCGACAACATGCAGATTTGGATTGTCGCTGGTTGGAGGCCAGGATGCGCCCGGCCAGTCAAAGACGAGGGTCTTGATGCCGGCTTCTGCCGTAACATCCCAAAGCTGTTCTGCTTTCAGGTTTTCTGTGGAAAGGTTGTAGCAAAAATATTCCAGACCGACATCATGCTTGGTGGTAAAGAAACCGCTGATGCCGTGGGTCATTGGGGTTGCCCCAGTTGAAAGGGTTGTCCACATTGGAGGGGTAACGGTTGGATGATTGCCCATGAGAACCAGGTCTTCTCTGGCTGCGCCCTTATCCAGGAATTTCTGAAGATTTGGCATATGACCCTGTTCAAGCATGTGTTTTGTGAAACGAGGATCCATCCCATCAATACCCATAACAAACACTTTATCTGCAACTCTTCTATCCATATTTGATTTCCTCCTTCAGTTTTATGCTGGTTGCATTTATTGTTCTGATTAGATAGTATTATATAAAGGGAATTCTGGGTAGTTTCTTTATAGGTACGATTAGCGCCACGTTGCACCCAATGGTTGCAGCATTCATGCGTACCGTGCTATACTATCATTGCCAAAGGAAGTGTTGCCATGAACATCAAACAATGTGAATATCTCTGCGAGATCGCAAAAACAAATTCCATCAATGCCGCTGCAGAGCGGCTGTTTGTCAGCCATCAGTCATTGTCAAAATCCATGCGCAAGCTCGAAGAAGAGCTGGACTGCACCCTCTTTACCCGCAACAGCAAGGGCATCTCTTTGACGGAAGATGGCGAGTTTGTGCTTTCTGTCGCACAAAAGATCACAGACGCCATGCAGGAACTCAACGATCATTTTGCCGAGGTTCACAACGAACTGCACGGCGAGCTGGATTTCTTATCTGCGCCCTATCCCTATCGCACCTCGCTATTGGACACGCTCAGATATTTTCACCGCCACTACCCAAATCTCAAACTCAATCCGGTTTTATGTGAAAACCCTACGCTGATCGCCAAGCTAGCACATGGCGAATATGAATTTGGCGTTCTCAATCTGTTAGAAGTAAACGGCGTCCTCTCTAATGAACTTCCTGACTCACTAAGTTTCTATGAAACCCGGCGCTACCGTATGTATGCTATATGCAGTCCCGATTATCCCCTCGCCCGTTACAAGCGGCCCTCTCTAAAAACGCTCTGCCGCTATCCAGCGATCATCCTGCCATCAAGCACGGATTTCCAACACTCCAACTCGGTATCCCTTTTGCAAAGCTTCTTTCTGGATAAACTCATCCAGGCAAACAGCCCCGAAGGATTTTATCAATTTATTGCCGACGGCTTAGGTTGGGGACTGGTGCCAGAATATACGCTTTCACAACTGCCCTCTTCCCTATATCAAGCAGAAATCAAAGAGCACGTCTATGCCATCGACGGCTACATCGTACAAGAAAACGCTACCCTCTCCAACCTCACTCAGAAATTTCTTTCTGTATTCGCAGCCGACACGCCCCCACAATAAATCAAGCCACCGACCATGGAATCTTTCCACGATCGGTGGCTATTCGTTTACGCATATCACGCTAGTTTCTCCCATTCCCAACGCGTGAGGCAAGCGATGTATTCCATTCTTGTCTGGCCGGTGAAGGTCCAGCCGTCAGCATCCTGGGTGAAAGCGGGGCGTTCTTCTGTGCGGATGTGGGTGAAATGGCATTTTTCCATGACGCGCTTGGACTGGGCGTTGATATCGTTGCAGCAGCACCAAAGAGCGTCATAATTGAGCTCGGTAAAAGCGTGGGCGATGAGCGCCCGACAAGCTTCGGGAATGTAGCCTTTTCCCCAATGCGGCACGCCGAGCCAATAGCCGAGCTCTGCCTCGCGAAAAGCGAGCGGCAGATTGGCGGCATCGCCGGTTTGCAGGCCGACGCAGCCGATGGGTTCTCCGCTTTCGCGCAGGCAGACGGCGTAGGTTTCCGGCGCGGCGAAAACGGTACGGATGATCTCGCGGCTTTCTTCGACGCTCTGATGCGGATTCCAGCCGGCGATGGGGCCGACAGCGGGATCCTTGGCGTAACGATAAAGCGCGTCGGCATCAGATTCCTGCCAGGCGCGCAAGATCAGACGATCGGTGGTGATCATGAGCGGCTCCTTTCTCTGTCAAGCAGGCATTTCAATCCATATCCGAGAACGGCGGCGAGGATGAAGAGCGCAAAATACGCGGCGAGATACGTGCCCAATCCACACGCTGGCGCAAATTCACCTGCGCTGAGTGTCAGATGCGCGGGCAGATTCTGCCAGAAAAACGCAGCGGCGCCGCCTGCGCAGATGAGTGCGAGAAACGCTCGCCAAAAACGCGCTGGCAGGTGAAAACGCTGCGCCAGCATGGTCTGTGCAGACCGTCCGTGTTGTCCAAGATGCAGCGCGATGAAGAAAAATCCCCAGTAAGCGCAGACCTGGTGCGGTGTCTGACCAACGCCTTCCGGCAGCCCCAGTGGCAGAAAGGCGAACACATACTCCGAAAGCATCAGGCTTGAAACGATGAGCCCAAGTGTCACGAAGCAGACGAGCCCGCAGAGCACGCTGCCAAAAACGCGTGCCCCATTCCAACGACCGCGACGAAGGCTTGTAAACCAGCGACGATTGCGCGCGAGATGCAATACAAAAAGCGCCAGCACTGCTGTGCCGATCCACTCATGAAGCGCCTTGCCAATGAGGGAATAGCTCATACAGCAGATGAGCCCAATTGTCATAATAATATCCAGACACCAACGCTGAGCGATTGTGACCATAGCGCTCTCCCCTTCCGTAAAAATCTCTTTTCATCATACCACAGGCACTGCGCAAGCGCAAACAGAGACGCCGCCCGAAAACGGACGGCGTCTCTGCAGCATAATGGAGGATGATCGTTATTTGATCGTGACAGTATCAATAGGATTGGAAGCTGGCGCTGTTTTAGCCGCAGTTGGCACAGTGCTGCTCTTCTCAGCTTTGCTCGTATTTTCAGCTGCGTCTGTCGATCCTGAAGGGCTTGCTTCGCTCGCAGAAGCGCTGTCGTCGGCTTCAAGGATCGTGATGCGCTGCCCGCCATCATTGCTGATCGCAACCATATCCCCAACAGCGAGGTTGTCTGCAGCTGCCGTCTGGGTCACACCATTGGACTGGCTTTCGACAACAACATCGTCCTGGAGAGCAACCGTTTCGCCTTCGCCAGTGTCCGCGAGCGCTGCAGCATCAATATCTTTCACCTCAGTGACATCCTTGTCGGATTTATAGAGATCCAGCGTCAGTTCCTTGCCGTTGATGTTCGTGATCTTGCCGATCATCAGCGCGCTGGCTGTTTCCTTGGACGAAGTACTTTTCTCGCTTTTGCTTTCCGACTTTGTTTCCTGCTTTGCGCTGGACGCCGTGTCGTGCGCCTTGCCGCTCGAACTGCTGCAGCCTGCAAAGGCAAAAACCGCAACGAGCGCGATCATGAGCATTGCCACTATTTTTCTGGATGTTTTCATTTGTAAATACCTTCTTTCATAATCTCACATAAGATCGTCGGCCGGTTTCCCGATCGACGCGTGTAGTATAGTCCCGCGCCCTAAAGATCGCCTTAAGAAAACGGCCTTTTACCGCATCACCACAGATTCTCCATGATCTTCACAAAATATATCTGTAAAATGGGCTCGGGCGCAGTCCGCCATTTTGGACTGCGCCCGAGTGGGTTTGATATATGGATGCTGGAGGGTCATTGTCGCCGCGACTCCTGCAGGCTCATCCGCAGCATTCGCCGCAGCGTCAGGAGTGCACGATGACCGAAATATCAACAGCAACTTGGCAAAGAAAACGGGGCAATGGCCTCGTTTGTATATAAACGCCCGCAGGCGGAGATTTTAGACTGTCGCTTCGACACATCTCAGGGAGGACAGCATCCCTTCGTAAGGCGACAACTTACTGTCTTTATTATAGCAAAGGCCCTTTAACAAGTACTGACGATCCTGTCCAGATCCTCTCAGGAAAATGTCAGGACCGCCACCACCCAGTCTTCACATTTTCTTAAGCCACAATTCAGCGCTTCTCCACAACAACCATCTATAATGAGAGACATTCTATAAAAGGAGATTTTTTCTCATGCGTCTCTTACTCGCCACCAGCGACCACCAGCTGCACACCACACTCGCCCGTCTCCTTCATCGAGCCAATTATCTTTTCGACAGCGTCACCACCGCCGCCGACACCCTCGCCTACGCCGAAACCGGCGAATACGACGGACTCCTCCTCGACAACACCCTGGCAGAGGATGACAGCCTCGCCATCATCGCGCAGCTGCGCCAGGAACACATCGCCACCCCTGCCCTACTGTTCGCCGAAAGCAGCCGCCCAGCCATCATCACAACTCTGGACGCCGGAGCCGACGACTGTCTCACAAAGCCTTTCACAAACACCGAACTTCTCGCCCATCTGCGCGCCATTTTGCGCCGCCGCCCCACCTACACCCCCGACCTGCTTTCCGCTTACGGACTGACCCTCGACCGCACCGCCTGCACCCTGCACCACGCCGGTCTCTCCTGCCGACTCAGCGGAAAAGAATACCAGATCCTCGAAATGCTCCTCACCACCCCCGGCGTCATCCTGCCCACAGATAAACTCATCGCCCACATCTGGGGCTGGGACAGCAACATCAGCATGAACACCCTCTGGGTACACATCTCCAACCTTCGCAAAAAACTCTCCCAGCTCCAAGCCCCAGCCACCATCCACTTCGTCCATAGCGCCGGCTATGTGCTGCGAGAGGCCACGCAACCAAGGCAAAGCTCCAGCCAATAACAGCCGCAGTTTCTTTCTCGCAGAATGGCAAGGGAAAGTAACTTGTCCGCAAGCAGCATCGTTTCGCAAAGTTTGTGCCATTGAGAGCACAAACTTTCCTTTTTTTTCAGTTTATGCTACAATATACATAAAGGAGGTGTGGCAAATGACAAATTCCCGCCCGCTCAAAAACCGCCCCATCTATCTCAACAAACTCATCGCCTTTCAAGACACCGAACCTGTCAAAGTCATCACCGGCATCCGCCGCTGTGGTAAATCCAGCCTGCTCAAGCTCATGATCCAGCATCTGAAGACCACAGGCATTCCGGACGATCAAATCATCACCATGAACTTCGAATCCTTCGCCTTCAAAGACATGGGTGCAGACGATATCTATCACTACGTCAGCGCCCGCGCCCTATCCAGCAAACGCATGTACCTTTTCTTTGACGAGCTGCAGCGTGTACCCGCCTGGGAAGAAGCGATCAACGCCTTCCGTGTAGATCTTGACTGCGACATCTATGTCACAGGCTCAAATGCCTTCCTGCTCTCGTCTGAATACGCCACCATTCTCTCTGGCCGTTGTGTAGAGATCAAAATGCTGCCACTGTCTTTCCGCGAATTTCTGGATTTTCATAACTTTTCCCTCCAGCAAACGCCAAGCGCCTTCGGCGGCACACACACCGAAATCGTCGATATAAGCGGCCAGCACTACACCTTACGCGAAGCCTTCGACGCCTACATGCGCTACGGTGGCATGCCTGGCATCGCCGATGTAGGCCTGGACCAGGACAAAGCCCTGACGCTCCTCGACGGCATCTATTCCACCGTCATCGTACGCGACATCCTCGAGCGCGAAAAACGTCGTGGCCAACGTCAGCTCACCGATCCCATCCTGTTGCGCAAAATTATCCTTTTCCTCGCCGATAATATCGGCAGCACCGTCTCCCTCTCCTCCGTCGGCAACACGCTCGTCAATGAGGGCCTGCTCGAAGACATTCCGCGCAAAGGCGCCCCAAGTACCCACACCGTACAAGCCTATGTGAACGCGCTGCTCGAAAGCTATTTTTTCTACGAGATCAAACGCTTCGACATCAAAGGCAAAAAATTTCTCCGCACCCTCGGGAAATATTACATCGTCGACATCGGCCTGCGCAACTATCTCCTCGGCTTCCGCAACCGCGACAGCGGTCACGCCATCGAAAACATCGTCTACTTCGAACTCCTGCGCCGCGGCTACGACGTCGCCATAGGCAAAATCGGCGACCAGGAAATTGATTTCATCGCCACCAAAGCCGCCGAAAAATGCTATATCCAAGTCACCGAATCCATGCAAAGCAACACCACCCGCCAACGCGAACTCGCGCCTCTGCAAAAGATCCGCGATAACCACGAAAAACGCGTTCTCTCCCTCGAACCAGGACTGGACGACAACTACGACGGCATTCGCTCGTTGAATCTGGTAGAGTGGTTGTTGGAGGGATAGATATAGAAAAAGACACCGGAAAATCCCTCAGGAAAATTCCAGTGTCTTTTGTTATTGCAGGTAAAATACGTTAGTCTTCGAGAATCTGATATACTGGTGCCCCTTCACATTGTGCAGGCATACGAATACCAAGAAGGGCTGCTGCCGTTGGCGTAACATCCATTTCACGGATTACGCGATCCGTATATCCCTGTTTAATACCAGGGCCAGCTGCGATAAAGATAGGCGATACACAAGTGCCATTCAGGCCGTTAAATGTTGGCAAAGAATCACCATGTCCACGATTCATGCCTTCATTGATCCAGTAAATGATATCACCGCATTCAGGGCCACTCATGCCAACAAGCTCAGCCTCTTTATTTCTCATGCAGAGATATACAACACGCTTACCTGTTTCAGGATCGCGATAATTGTACAGATCACTAATAATCTGCTCTTCAAGATCATACTTATCAGCTGGATCTACAATACCTGTATCATATTTACCTTTAAGATTAATGTAGATATAGTTCCCGCGTGGCGCTACCGCCGTTGTCTTGCTCCAATCAATCTCAACTTTGCTGCTGTCAGTTTCATTTTGATCTTTCAGAACGGTATAGCCCAGTTTCTGAAGGATCGGAACGTTAACGCCAAAAGGATCCCCTAATACAGGCGGTTCTTCTTCGCGAGTGGTCATAAAGCCATGATCCGAGAAGAGTAAAATTGTCCAACCTTCATCAAGAAGATGCAGGAACCGACCAACATAATCATCTGTATCAAGATAACATTTCTCTACATATCCGATGTAATCTTCCGGATTAATCTCCTCGTTACGTTTTCTCTTTTCACACCAATGCCAGAACTGGTGCCCCATTGCATCAATATTGTGCATATGCGAGAATACAACCTTATACCCACCTTCAGCCATCAAGTAGTTTAAGCAATCGGCCTGCCAATCCATGAAATTCTTCCAAGTAGGAAGAATGATTTTTTCAGTAACATCAGGATACTGACCGCCAGTAAAAGTTGGACTATTAATATATCCAAAACGATTAGTAACGTCAGTATACAAGGATTTTGGCTGGAAATGAGAATCTCCATAAATATCGAGAGCCGGTCCAACATACAAACGCACGAAAGAACCATCCTCCTCAAGTTCCATCAGAGCCCAGAAACCAGCACCCGTCTTATGACCTTTATCTGTCTCATACTCATCAACAATATTAAACTTCAGATAATCCTCCGGAGTTAATTCAACAAGCGGTTCGGCGCTCTTCTTATTTCTATAAACGCGAACAATGCCATATTTTCCTTCTTCATTTTTCAAGATCAGCCCATAGCGACGTTCCAACCCTTTATTAGCGCCAGCAACAAATTCGATTGCATCCTCAGGCACTTCGATTTCCCAGCCATGCGCTGCAGCCAGGGGACTATTATACATGTCCATCTGCATTTCTTCAAAAGAGCCTTCACCATCACTAAAAGACATCTCATAGTTAACCATATTGGTGCCTGCAGTAGATTTTTCTGATAAACTCTGTGCATGTGTATCAAGATGCTCCACATCATGAATGACGCAACCCGCACCATTATCAATGGCTACTTTAGCCTTGAATTTAATATTATCAATATCTTTCGATGCTGTAATGATTTTCTCCGCTTCAACCACACAAACCCCCATGTTTACACAACCAGGTGTCGTGCCATCAACAACATGAAGATTGTCACTGTCAAGTTTTGGAGGCCAAGATGCGCTAGGCCAGTGCCATACAAGTGTCTTCAAGCCTTCTTTCGCCGTAGTTTCCCACAAAGTTTCAGCTTTACAAAGATCAGAATTAAATGCATATACCAGTTCATCCAGTCTTTCATGGCTCTGGTTCCAATAGCAGGTAATCCCATGAACATTAGGACTACAGCCAGTTGCAAGTGTTGTCCACATTGGTGGGGTAATAGTAGGCACGCCACCCAACATATGCAGATTTTCCCTGCAAGCACCACGATCAATCAAAGCCTTTACATTAGGCATTTTCCCTTCATCAACCAGGCGACGTGTGGTATCCGGGTCCATACCATCAATTCCCAAGAAAAATACTTTTTCAGTTCTTGCTTGTTTCATTACTATTCGCTCCTTTATTATTGACACTAACTCATAACCAACTTCCTTAAACTAATACTA
>PPYE01358624.1_pt1 | contig 11516 bp, 7 predicted proteins | sample 1559881 | NCBI WGS metagenome assembly PPYE01 (sample SAMN08240022, study PRJNA423297) | Human gut metagenome, whole genome shotgun sequencing project.
GAGTAAATAAAGGGATTCTCTATAAATTATTTCTCTATATATTAATTATTTGTAAACAATAGTAGTTGCATCATTCTTAGTTAACTTTGGTATCACTTGACCAGTCTTTAAATAAAGAGTCTTAATTTTGCTGCTACGATTGGCGTTTAAGTTTGTTAATGCTGGACATTCCGAAGCATCAATTGACGTAACATAATCATAACTTGCATACCAGGAAACAAGACTTAAATCCAAAGACTCAAGTTTACTACTGATGACTTTAAGACTTTCTGCCTCCGAATAAACATAGCTACCTCCTGCATTGAAACTAGTAATTGGATTATCTCCCAAATTATACTCTTCACAAATAGTAGGGCTATTAAATGTGAGTGATGATACCTTATGTAAACCTGAAATATCAAGCTTTTTCATGTTTGAACAATAACCTAAACGTAATGAAGTCAGGTTAGGGAAATACTCTATTCCGGTTAAATCTTTAATCTGGTTAGAGTATGAGGTGTTAGAGAATGAAGTTGCGTTTAATCCTTCTTCAAGAATAATACATTTGGTATCATCAATAGGGAGAGCCCAACCGTTAGATATACAAAGTGCTCGAAGAACGGCATCTGGAATTTCCACAGGGCTGGCGTCCGGATCTTTTTGAACAATAGCAATATCTTTTACTAATGTACCACTGGTTTGGGCAATATGAATTGTACCTCCACGCGAAGCTGGTGATGCGGATAGTTTATAAGTAACAGTAACCGTAGTCAAACCATCATCGCCTTTTTGTGGTTCGGAAATTGATTGATCAGTAATCCAATCTTTCCCTTTTGTTATGGAAATAGCGTAATTGACGTTGTATTTCACTTTAAAAGAGATAGTTCGTGCTGTTAGATCATATGTTAAAGTGTTACTTTCGGTGATAATTGCATCTGTTTGTTTTTGATTAATATCTACATTGACACTTTCAGTAACGAGTGGGCTTGAGATTGTAATTTTTGTACTACGATCTTTATATGTCTTGTTCTCGGCAGCAGTGAATGATAAAGTTACTTTGCCACCGAATTCATTACGTCTATCGAATGTCAGCCACTCTTCACCACCGTCACTATATGTTATCGTTGGGTCGGCCACATTGGTATTAAGTTGAATTCTCACAGTACTTTTTTCTTTAGTAATAGAAAGAGCTTCGTCAGAAAGTAAATCCATTATATATGCAGGTTGAGACTCTACTTGTAGTGGCACAACTGAAGAACCTGTGAAAAACTTGAAGGTTGCAGTACGCTTTTCATCTAATTTGTTAGGATCGATGGTAAAAGTAACTACATCACCATCTTTACCTGAAGTTATTGACGGATGTGCCCAATCACATATTCCTGACAACCGCCAGTTATCGGAGCTTGTTACAGTAACTGTAGCATCCCCTCCATTTTTATCCACTTGGAGTATATTGGTCGATAGTGAGATTGTTGAATTACCATTATTGATTGATTCATCATCATCAGAACAACCCCATAGTAGGAGGGATACCGATAACACTATCATTAAATTCTTAAATAATTTCATATCTATTCTTTTTAAGGTAAAATATACATTAATCAGTTAATAGCTTCACGCTCTGTACTATTCTTTTTATAATAGTAACTTGGATAAACTAATGTTTCATCGTACAAACCTTTACAAACGGATTGGCATCTATATACTTGTGAACCATATAATGATGGGTCAAGTGCGAAGAACATGTAGTATCCATAACCAGCTTCTTTTCTAGAACGCGCTGTAGATTCACTTGAGTTGCCACTGCCTCGTCTTAGTTCTATTGACATACCAGCACACTGTTTCAATGTCATACCGGTACCTGGCCCAGCAGCAGCACCATAGTCAGCTACAGCATAATCGCAATACTGACCAGGTTCGATACCATCGATAACTTGGAGACTACTTGAATACATGTTGCCAAGGTTATAGAGCGAGACAATTTTTTCCGGCATGACAGCTTTACATTCATACATTAATCGTGAACCTGCATAAGCTGATGGGCTTGCAAGCCAGGGGTTTGAAAGGTCTGGTGAGTTCGAATATTCGTCATCGAAAGCGACGCCGTCCAGATTATAAGCACGGCAATAAGCTGCCAGTTCCCGGGCGAATTCCCTAGCTCCCATATCCGAAAGTTGAGCGACACCAGCTTCGTCATGATTACCAAGGATGCTGATAATAATTTTCATACCAGCTTTACGCAATGGTTGTAGATACTTATCATTATTGTCGAGCAAGAATTGAACATTTTCATTGTTCGCTAAATATACTCGTTGTTTCTCTGGATCCCAATTGATATTAGCAGCAAAAAGTACGATATGGTCGAAAAAATATTTACCACTTTCAGTCAGAAACTCAAGGGCATTGAGCGGGTTAGTATCATTAACTTCGAAATAAAGAACTGTTTGTACCGCATCTTCTCCTTTGTTAGTATTAGGTTTGTTGCGATAATCTTGAACGAGAAGCACCATATGCTTGGACGTTTCAGTAAATGTTACTCCTTCAGTAGAAGATGTTACTGTCAAAGGTACTATGTAGGTTTTATCCTCTTCCATTCCATCAAACGCAGTCAGTGTAACTTTCACGCTTGGGGTAACTTTATCATCTGGGGCAAGTACAAAAGTACCATTATTTGCGATTTTCACATTAGCGGCAGGAAACACTTCGAAATCCGTTTCATGGATAGTGTTGTATATAGCTGCATATGATTCCTCGACAGCTATTTGAACATCTACTCCTTTTTGAGGTAGTTTAGAAAGACGGAATACCACATTAGTGCTATATTCATTATTTCGGAGCTCGATTACCGAACTGTTTTTATTCGTATTTTCGTCCAATAATAATCCGCTCAGTTGAGTCGATGCCAAATAAGAAGATTCATCTATCTTGTTTCCTATTTCAATGTCTTCCTCACAAGATGTGAAGGTTGCCATAGTGAACATTACCACTGGCAGGAAAGCATATTTGATATTGTTTATCATATTCATATTCAATTCTTAGTTAAATGATTTATTATTGAGGCAATGAAACAGATTCCCATTTAGGTTCTTTTTCGATTGTCAAATCATAGCCACTCACGCTGTAATCTTTAGCTACTGTACCCGAACCTTCGTCGAATTTCCAATATGCAATGAGCCCTTCCGATTCAGGTTCTATTGTGTAGAAGTGATTTGTTGCCTGAATTTCTTCTGCTGTTAATGCACGATTCCAGATTCGTACTTCGGAAACGACGCCATCAAAATAGCGGTCATCTTTATAGGAATAACCTACCCAGAAACAACGTGAGCCGTCTTCCTCATTGGTATGTTTAGCACCAAGACTAACAGAACTCTTTCCCGTTGAACCGGAAAGCTTTTCTACGCCATTGATATATACTTTGACATTACCTTTATTGAATGCGACAGCTACATGATACCACTTGCCACTTTCAAGTTGAAGGTCTGCGCTTGTACAATTGTTAACAGAAGTAGCTACTTGAAGTTGGTTATTCGGAATGGTTGCGTCACCGATACGGAGCAAATAATTGCTTTCGATACCCATCAACGTGTTCAGAGTATTAGGGAATGAATTGGCCTTGAACAGTATCTCCATCGTATTCTCCGTTAGATTATTGAATTTGGAGTCATTCTTGAAGTCCGGATAAGCACGATTACGACTGATATTACATACCACATTAATAAGTGATGCTCCGCGGAATACATAATAATATGTCTTAGCACTTTGCAAAACGCCGATTCCTTCCACTGATTTAATAGTGACTGGAAGCACATAAGTGGTTTTGATATCAAGTTCTCCTGTATTAATGAATTCAATAGGCAATTCTGGACTAACTATACTACCTGATTTGATGGTAGTCGAAGTTTCTGGCATTGAATAATGTTCTTCAGAAAGAAGTACTGCAGTTTCATCGTAATATGCCAGTTTATAAGTTGATAAAAGTTCGGGAGCAGGTGACATAGTCACTTTGATATCATGTTCTTCAGGCTTTGCTATGGCTACTGAAAGACCAGTTTCTACATTTGTATCACCAGCTTTGAACAGTATTTCCTTAGTAAAGTTCGATGCCGAAATGAAGAGTTTATTGTCATAATGCTGTTCATTTTCATCGTTGTTCTGGCAACCGGCAAGAATTATTGAGAAACCGGCAAGAGCTGTAAATATTAAATTGTTTAATTTCATAAGGCAGTTTTTTATTTAACGGTTGGACTCAATATACTTATAGCTTCTTTTAAGGTTGGGTATACATTGCTGGCATTAAAATAGTCTTTTTCCGCTGCATCAATTGAAATTCCAGCTTTGGTGTAGTCAGGCGTCTTTGCCACTGCCCATTGAGCAGCTCCAATGATGGCAGATGAGCCATCTCCGAGTTCACCATTGTAACTCCCCGAATTGGTAAGATAAGGCGTTGTTACTCCCATGATGAAGCGGTCGGTTGGTACGTTTTTTGCTGATGCCATGAGTATGAGATAAGACATCTCGTATTGGTTTTTTGCTCCATGCGCATTGACAATGATGTATTTACAATCAGAAAGCAGACTTTTACCAATAACGTTCTGCGGGTAACCTTTGAAAAGCAAGTCCTTATTAGTATTCGCAACTTTCCAGTTAGCTACCGCGTCAAAGAATGCTCCTTGACGTGCTGTTTCAGCGGCAATTTCATTCTCTTCAACAAGCGAATTGAGGTCGAAGCCTGTATAATTCACTACAATTCCATCTACATCTAAAGCGTTACTTGCGGCGATTTGTTTAGTGACCTCACTTTTGCAGTATTCAATAAAACGTGTTGCATCGTCGACAGTCTCTTCTCCTTCTTCTCCATTTTCTGTTTCATCAGATTCGGGATTAGGTACAGCGTTGGCTGCTTCTTCTTCAAGAATCTTTTTCCATGCACTTTCTATAGCATCGAAATCAACTAATCCCAATACTTTTGTACCCAATCGACGTACTTCCTTCATCTCAGATATATTTGCCTGATTTACTTCCATTGTATTGTTTAGACAAATATAGTCGAGACTGTCAGGCATATCAGTAAGATGTTGACTGCGTGAGGTTGTTACAGTACTTACATTATTAACTGAAACAATTACTACCTGATGGTCTGTTGCTTTAAAGTTGTTGAGAGATTCCAGGTATTGAGCATAAAGTTCCGGATTTTGTTCCTCCATAGAAGGAGTATGTATATTGATGCTTTCTGGATCTGTCCAGTCAGAACACGAGAACTGCATCATAGAACATGCCAGCATTACAGGCATGAGATATTTTATTTTTCTTCTCATATATGCTATAATTAAGGTAATTTTATTTGTATAATTTAATATACTAAGTACTTGGTATATATTTTTATTTTTTGTTACTCATTGGTTGATTTATTTACAGTCCCACCATACGTGAGTTGCCATCGTATCTCCTCTTTTAGTCTTGGACTCTTGTGTCAATGTCGCAACTGCTGCTTCTACGCTTTCTCTATTTTCACGATATTCATCAGTTGGATATGGCATGCGTCGTGCACCTTCCGCATCATTAACAATTCCTCCACTTGCATTTGCTGCCATTGGCATTAATTTAGGATAGCCTGTACGACGGTACTCAGTCCATGATTCCATACCATTTGGAAAGTTTGCAATCCATTTTTGAGTAATAATCTGTTCTAAGCTTTTTTCAAAATCACCTCCAGACCATGCCACAGTTACATTTGTATTAATAGCTCCAGAGTAATCATAAGTTTGGGCACTTTGTCCTTTCAGTGGATCTTTATATGCTTCTACTTTTCCCGTACTTGCAAGATAATTTTCGACTCCACTGGTAATTCCGTTTTCTTCAAACGACAAACGGATTCCTTCCTCATAGAAGTCTTTAGCTGTTCCTCCCATGTTCCAGTTACGAAGAGCTCCTTCAGCACGCAAGAAAGCGACTTCTGATGCACGGAACACAACTATATTATCACTCGTAGTGACTTTCATACAAGAAGAGCCTTGTGACCAGGAGTTATATTGTCCTTGCAGAATACCCCGACGTAAACCTACATAACTTTCTTCTCCAGTATATGCATTTCCCGACACGGTGCCAAAAGTACTTTTATCATAATATGCTTCGCGACGAGGATCGTTGTATGCATTCATGTAGCAGGTTAAATCCGCTGAAATTCGTGCATCTGACCATAGTACCATAAAACGTTGCCATGGATTATGATCGGCAACTTTACGATAAGCGCCATCAGTTGCAGCAGTCATAACACCTGCTGCTACAGCTTCTTCAGCCAATTGCTGTGATGTTTTTCCATTCACGTTAAATCCTGCTACATAGCAAGTACGCATCGCCATTCTTAGCTTCAAAGAGTTGGCAAACTTATACCATGCTGATGTATTGCCATTATAAATTCTATCAGCACTTGAGCTGAAGCTTTGGTTGCCAAACTTTCCTAATACTGTAATAATATTATCCAAATCTTCTAGCATTTTGGCATAGACAGCTTGCTGAGAATCATAAGGGGATTTGATCGCATTAGCTGCACCTACTTTTGAATAAGGGATGGGACCATATGTATCTGTTACACGTAACATTACGACGATACGATATAACTCGGCCAACGATAAGAAAAGTTCATCATCGCTTTGATTTTTCAAATTGAAGTAATCAGGATAAAACTTTGAATAAAAATCATTGAATGGAATTTTTTTCCAATCGTCTGAAGGATTATAAGTTGCGTAACGACCAGACCAACCTGTACCCAAATTGGAGTCTGCTACATATCCCGAAAATGCTCCTGCCATCAAACAGTCTACATATTGAGAAAAGTTCTCTTGTTCTGGCATCATCAAATCTTGTAAATTAAGAGCTAATGATCTTACCAAATACCAATCTACTCCCATGTCATTTTGGTCTGGTTCATGAGGATTTTTATTGTAATCTTCAAAGTTTCCTGTACATGCAGTTGCACCGAAAAGAAACATACCAGTGACTATAAACTGTATTATTGTATTTTTCTTCATCTTTTCCGTTTTTAGAATTTAAGTTTCAAATTGAATCCTACGCTACGAAGGCTAGGCATCATAAAGTAATCAATTCCCTGGTAATAGTTACCTGTAGTGGCTACAGATTCAGGATCGAAAGGAGCCTTGCAATAAATCATCCACAAGTTACGACCTACCAGCGAAAGAGTGATATCCATAATATTTTTCAATTTCTTTCTTGGGATAGTGTAGCTGACAGAAGCTTCTTGCAGACGTAAATTGGTAGCACTATAAGTGTAATATTGAGGAATACCGCTGTCGGCACCAACCACTGTATACCACTTTTGCGCGTCAATCATATCGTTGCCGTTTATCACGACTCCACCATTATCACGAGCTGCTGCTGTAGCTTCGGATACACCATAGGAGTCAAGAACGGCTTGAGTCGCAGAGTAAACGACTCCTCCCAAACGGGCAGTAAGAAGGAAGCCAAGTCCCCAGTTACCATATTGAAAGTCATTGCGCCATGCCATATTAGCTTTTGGAAAAACAGATCCTAAATAAATATCATCAGCTTTGTCATTCACTGCTACATTTCCATCGGCATTTACATAAATCTTATTATTTGAATCTCGAAGCAAGTCAGACTGTGAGTAGAGATCACCTAAAGATCCACCTACTTTTAGAATGAACCGTGCCTTTGATAAACCACCTACATCCATACGGTCTTTTGTTATTTCTTCACCGGTTACAGGGTTTATGTAACCATCAATCAGGCTTAAAATCTTGTTTTTATTGGCACTGAATGTGTAGTTAGAACTCCATGAAAACTTGTTCCATGTATTCTTGTAACCAAGTGAAAGTTCTACACCACGGTTACGTACGTTACCAGTCTGCGCATAGAATGTACTATAGCCTCCTGTTGGAGAAAGCTTTGCATCCATGGTTTGATTGTAAGTCTTGGTATTATAGAATGAAACATCAAAATTGAAATGTTTAAGGAAACGTGCAGTAAGACCTACTTCCCAAGAATCTGTACGTTCCGGTTTCAAATCATACAATGGATATGCAGACTGAGAAGAGTATGCTCCTGTTGAAGTATTCCATGAAAAAGTTGGATAAGCAAGGAAGCGTCCAAATGGTAGACCTACGGATGCCCAAGAAGCACGTAGTTTTAAGTATGAAATACTTTCAGGTAATTTGAAAAGTTCAGACAAAACAACAGAGCCTCCTACTGACGGGTAGAAAAAAGAAGACTGTTTTGAGTTCGGTCCCGCTAATTGACTTGGCCAATCATTACGTCCGGTAAGAGTCAAGTAGTAAGTACTTCTATAACCAACTTCTGCAGATGCAAATATAGATTGTGTTTGTTCACGATAACCAGTTTCTTCACGTTTCCCAGTTTCTTTATCCAATTGAGCAACTGTGAAAAAGTTAGGAAGTCCATTCGCTGCAATTGGTCCACTAACGGCAAGAGCTTCAGAACGATTGTCTGAATAAGATGCTCCGATATTAGCTGTTAAACTCCAATCCTCGCCAAATGTTTTATTTATATTCAACAATAAGTCTGCATATGTTTGCTTGTCACGAGTGTTTGTTACACCATAAAAACCATTTTCACCTTCAGCAATAGTTGCGATGGTAGAGGCATAGTATTTTTGTGTATATGTGTTGTATGAATTATCTAGACGTACACGTCCAGCTACGTTCAACCAACTTAGAATATCGTAACTTAAAGCTGCACTCAACATATAACGATCTTTGTCATTTTCACGCAAGTTACGATAATTAATCCAGTAAGGATTTTGTAAACGGAACGATCCCCCTCCTTGAGGCCAATATTGCGTATACATATTACGCTCTAAATCATAACGTTCGTACATTTTGTAATCTTCCCAGTCATTTCCACGCGGAAACAGGTAAGCAGAAGACAATGGGTTTGCATAAATACCTTGATTCACCATATTACGGTCTTTCTGCATAATATATTGAGCACCAACATCCAGTTTCATCTTATCTTCTAGAAAAAGAGTGGTGTTCCGGAATGTAAAGTTATAGCGGTCGTATTTGTTATTTGGAATAATGCCACGCGAATTAACGGCTGCGGCAGAAAGATATGTCTGATTGTGTTCAGTACCAGTAGAAAGTGTTACAGATTCTGTTCCAATAAGCCCAGTCTGAAAATAATCACTTGCAGGATCGTATCCGCGGTAATTAGCTTCGTTCAATCTTTTACCCCAACTAGCATCTGTTCCAGAAGTTCCATAGCGATTCTGAAACTGTGGCATGACGAATGGAGATAACATTTCTGTATTACTAGATACGGTCAAGGCTACACGACCCACTTTCCCTTTTTTGGTTGTAATCACAATAGCACCATTAGATGCATTACTACCATACAATGCGGCAGCAGCGGCACCAGACAAAACTGACATTGATTCAATGTCATCTGGGTTTATATCAGCTATAGCTTCTGTAGAGCCTTGCGATTGCATCTCTTCAGAACCACCAGAAGCGCTCAGGTTATACATTGGAATACCGTCGATAACATAAAGAGCATTAGACGATTGTTCGATCCCCCTGGAACCACGCATAACAACTTTACTTGCACCACCAATACCAGAAGAAGAAGAGTTGATATTTAAACCCGCAACCTTTCCGTTCAGTGAATTAATAAAGTTCGCATCTTTTACAGCTAAAGCTGATTCTGCATCGACCTGTGTGACATTATAACTCAAAGCTTTCTCCGAACGCTTAATGCCCAAAGCTGTAACAACCACCTCGTCAATCACTTGGGTGTCATCCATCATCGTAATATTAATGGCTGTCTGTCCTTTCAAAGGAATTTCTTGTGTCTTATATCCGATATAAGAATAAACAATAACTGGGTTATTGCTTTTTGTCATAATTTTGTAGTTACCATCCAAATCGGTAATAGCTCCGTCTGTTGTTCCTTTTACTAAAATACTAACACCAATCAGTGGTTCTCCTTTAGCATCTACAACTTGTCCGGTTATAGTACGTTCTTTCCCGCTTTGTTGTTGTAGCGAATTAGAGTTTTCTTTTTCCGATAAATAAATTATATTCTCTTCTATTTTATAAGAGATATCTTTATTTTTCAAAAGTGTGTTTAAAACTTGCTCTAAAGAAGCATCTTTTACTTTTAAAGGTTCAACTGTGACAGTTGATAGCTTGTCATTGTAGAAAAATTGGTACTTTGATTGTGATTGAATTTGTTTAATTACAGTTCCTAAAGTTGTACGGGGAGTTGATAAGGTCAACTGTGCCGCAGCCCATTGTACAGGAACTGCTATCAACAAAAGAATCAATAAAGCTCGAAATAACTTCGACTTTCGAAGCGAATGTTTGCTTTCCATACATTTAATTTAATGGTTATACATTTTATTAAACTCAAAAAGAAGAGTGTCGACTTTCCCTCCCTTTGTTAATAAAACAATGCTAATATAATAAACACTTAGTCCATTTTCTCTTTTTTTTTTGAAAAACAATCGTTTTTTTGTAATCGGTTGGTAGATAAGACTTAAAGAGTAGAAAGTTCGGTAGCCGGTAGCGATTTGGTAACTGATGCAAATATAGGGATTTTGACCGAAAAAGGGAAATGTTTCGGGGGATTTTTTATTTTTCGGAATCACCGGATTACAGGAAAAGCATAAAAGCAGGAGGCGGTGCAAAAAATGAGGTTGCACTCGTGGTTTTACCAAAAGCGTAAAGTATTGATTTTCAGTGTGTATTTCTGTGGTGCAAGGTGCAGCTATATTTATATATATAGCTGCACCTTGCACCAGCCACACACACAGGGCTGTTTTGCGGCTTGCACCGATATTCTTTTAAGTTGCTGTAAATGAGCTGGTTTTGAATTTTAATGTTTGTCTCGGGGGAAAGGTGGGATGAACGGGATGTTCCGATAGGGCTTGGCGGCTTCGTGTTTGCCCTGCAAGGGCTTGGCAGGTGGGGTGGCTGGAATGTCGGGCTTAGGGCAGTCTCGAGGCTTTTATTCAATCCTTTGCCCTTTGCGGTCGATGTAATACCAATCATCGCTTTCCCAATAGTGGTATTCCCCATCCGAACCGGGAACTTCTTCCAGTTCTCCCGTGTCGGTTACTTTCGCCTTCCCGTTCTCGAAAGGAAAGCCAAAAGCGAAGCGTGGCTCTATGAGGGTATTGCCATGCTCGTCCGCATATCCGATACGCCCTTTTTCATCGACGATGCGGTAAACGCCTTCCTGCACGGGGTCGTTGCCGTTGTCATACCGGTACGGGACATAGAGGCTTGCGGGATGGCTGTTGCCGGAGGATATGGCCGTGCAGCGGTCATGATAAAGGGTGAACAGCCGTATTTCAAGCAGGATGGCAAGGACTGCAAGCACCATGCAGACAAGGAAACGGAGGCGATAGCGTTGCCGTACCGATACATGGAACGCCCCGTAATAGTCGTGCATCATGCGGTAACGCTCCTCGGTATAGATGCGCATATTCCTCCAGAGCAATACGGGGAACGGCAGTATCAGCGGGAAAAGCGTAAGGCGGT
>PPYE01779408.1_pt1 | contig 11516 bp, 7 predicted proteins | sample 1559881 | NCBI WGS metagenome assembly PPYE01 (sample SAMN08240022, study PRJNA423297) | Human gut metagenome, whole genome shotgun sequencing project.
AACGGTCTTCTTCAACTTGGCTTTCAAACGATCGTGTGGGATGGAATCAAAGAAATGGCGAATATCCATTTTGAGGACATATTTACAATTCTTCGGGTCAGTCCTGATCCACTTCTCAATTACCTGCTTTCCTTTATGGGCACCTCTGCCCGGAAGACTGGCATAGCTGTGTTCATACATTCCCTTGCAGAACATCGGCTTCATGGCATTTACGATGCAATGCTGAACAAGCAGCTCTTCCATCGTAGGGACAATAATAGTGCGCTCCTTGCGAGTAATCCCATCATAAATGTAAACCGGCACATGCTCGGCGTTTTCGTAGTTGACTATCCAGTCTAAGGATTGTTCAACTGCGGCATCGTCAGACATGTGCCGGTGTTTCATGATTTTACGGAATCTCTTGCTGTGCTTTGCTTGAGACAGAGCGTACCGTCGGTTCGTTTCGGATATTGTTTTTTCGTACAAGTGGTTATAGGATTTCATGTTCTCTCTTATCCTCTCATCCGCTTTCGACTTATTCTCAGCTACTCACAGATGCTTGCACCGAGTTAATTTTCACCAAGTGGTGAGGAAGAGATGCGGATATCTCTTGCCATTTTGAAATGGCGGCATACACTGCATTAAGGAGAGCTTCTTATGGATAAGATAGAGCCGCGCCATTGTTCGAGTTCGAATTGGACGCCGTATTGTTCAGATTAGCGTAGAAAGGACCGACCATAAGGTCATTGTTCCAGTTGCCGCCGACATACGCGCTGGGCGCAGTGTATACCCCTAATATTTAATTGTTTTCGTTTACCCGGCGAACCTAAGGTTCTCCCGTCCTCTCCTCGCTGCTTACGCAGCAGCAAGCGGTTTACAAGAGAGAGCCGCGCCAATGGCCGAGTACGAATTGGACGCCGTATTGCTCAGATGAGCGCAGAAAGGACCGACCACAAGGCCATTGCCCCAGCTGCCGCCGACAAACGCGTAATTGACCTGGCTGTCATTGTACCACATGCCGTCAGCCTCATAAGTGCTGCTGGAACCACTTGTATTAACAGGCAGCCGTCCGAATGCTTCCGTCTTCATGCTGCTGATGTAGCCTCCGGAGCTGCCAGCCGGAGTAGCATTTGCGATCGTCTTATAACCGTTTCCGTCTGTGTTGTAGTCGGTTGCAGTAGAACCATCGTGAGTACCACGAGTCAGCTTGACCTTCTGAGTTCCATTGGCATTGATCCAGCCAGCAGTACGACGCCACAGGTTACCCCAGACATTCTCCATACCGAAGACCTTCACACCGGAAGTCTTGTCATTAGAACCCCAGAACATACCCTTGGTGTTCATCGTACCAGGAGCAATACTATTAGAACTATTGCACCGTCCATAGCCGAATGCAGTCTGGCACTCAGTAGAACGAGCCATCATAACCAGCAGATCCTGGAGCAACAGTCTGTCAGCCAGCACCTCGGTATACCAGTCATTGCCGTTTGCCTTTGCATAGGCGATTTCGTTAGCCGCCGTGGTGTTTACGCTGTTAGCTGCACCGCTGATAGAACGCAGCTTACCGGAAACCAGAGAACCGAAATAGATGGGGGTATAGAAATGATCGATCTGGTTGTTATTGCGGTCATAGTTACACCAGCAATCCCAAGTATCGTCCTGAGGAGTATCGGAGCAGCGGAAATGGTAAACACCATTCGATTCCCAACGCTTTGTATAGATCTTCGGCCATTCCATCATGGCGTTGCCACCGAAAGAAGTATCCGTAACCTTGGATGTGGTGCCGTTGACCTTCTTGGTATAGTCGTTAGGATTGAGATAGTGATCTACAACACCTGCGTAAGTTAGCATACAGGGGCGCGGCATAAACTTTTCGCCCGGATCAAACGCCCAACCACCATAGTTGAACTTACCAGTGCTGAAATTCATAGCCGCCGGAGTAAACGCTGCATTATCCACATCAGAAGGATAAGTTACTCGTCCTGTGGGGCTGGAAGTCGCTTTCACCAAATCATAACCGAACAGATAATCTCTCTTCTTCGGCGTTACGCTGGTTCTGTTTGCCTCGCTGCGATTATAGGCACCGGTACTGGTGTAAGGGAATGCGGAATAGTAATACACCACTCCGACCGTCACATTAGTATCCGTATAAGTGCCGTTTGCAGTGATGTTCTTGAATAGCTCACCCTCAGTCTCGCTGGTAGGATAACCGGTCGTGCTCCTACGGATAACTGCACCTGCAACGCCACTCGGAAGCTTCGCCGTAATTTCTACCTTAACGGTATCAGACGCTGAGACATACACCGACTTAGCGGAAAACTCCTGCATCGGCTCCGGTTCATTAACGACTACACGGTTAGCCTTGTTTCGGTTATACACACCCTGAGTGGTATAAGGGAATGCTGCATAGTAGTAAGTTCCGGTAGGAGATGCACCACTATCTGCGAAGACAGTGGACGCTTTGATGTTGGCGACCAGATCACCATCGAACTCGTCCTTAGGATAATCGGTTGTCTTCCTCCGGATAATCGCACCTTCCACGGTGCAGAGTGTCTGGTTGTTCACGACCGTGTCGTTAGGAAGTGTTGCTGTGACTTTCACAACGCCACTCTCAACAGCCACGCTGAATGCCAGCATATTGGACGGCTCAATGCCGCCAAAGAAATGTCGGTTTTTACCGAAAATCAGATCTTCTTCTGCCATTTTGATTATTCTCCTTTCGCTTTAAGAATAAGTTACAACGGTGCTGATAAGCTTGCCATCGGAGTCAAAAGTTTTGACGGCTCTCGCCACTTCTGCTCCAGCTGCACTTTTCAGCACATTTGTCATGGTCAGGAATCCATCAGAAAAAGTCTTCGTCAAGGTTCTACCATCGCTCGCAGTCGAAGTGATAACAGTACCATCATCTGAAAACTCCTTGGTTCCGTCTTCGAAGCCAACCAGTAAAATCCGTTTGACCTCTTCCTTGTCGATCTCAAGTTGCAGATTACCGGCGACATCGCCGCTGAGCTGATCTTTCATCTGGTTATACCAGGCAAGGAAATCGGCCTGTTCAGATGCGATCCACTGGTCAAGAACGGTCTGCTCCTGTTGGAGGTCCGCTTTCATTTTATTGAACCAAGCCGTGAAATCGCTTTCCTCCTGAGCAATCCAATCATCGACTTCCTTAGATCGTGCATCAGTAAATCGATCAAGCTCATCCTGCCATTTGCCAAGCAACTCGTCCAGACTGATAGTCTGAAGAATGCCAGTTACAAATGGAGTAGATTCTGTGCCAACCATAGGGGTAATATCAGCTTGGTTATTATTACGAACTGATTCCATTCCGTTTACTTCCAGAACCACGGCATCAATACGATCAAGAAGCACCTCTGCTTCCGGGGCGGTCATCGGCAGGATGCTGTCATTGACTGTCCATGTATGGTCGAACCAGGCTTTGCCGATACCGACATTCACGGTAAGACCGCCTGCCGCCTTCACAGCAAAAGCGGTTCCGATAGAAGCAAATACACCATCGATGATGAGTCCATCAAAGATAGCTGACATCTGTGCAGCATTGTATTTGCGGTCACCGTTAAGTGAATTGAAAAATCCGCTTGATACGCTCATTCAGTTTCTCCCTCCTTACTTTGAAATAGTTTTGAAGGTCGGATAAATCGACAACCCTTCCTCACTGTTTGAGATGACCAGCTCTGAAATGTAAGCTGATCCCTCATTGCCATATTCATTGGCGATTTGAACGATGTCTCCGATAAAGAAGTCCTCGCCGTATTTGAAAAGTCGAGTAACTTCAACTTCTCCTTCGAATGCAGTGGTTACAATATGATCTGCCAGATTCTTCAAGCCTTTTGTCCGAAGCTGCGCCATATATTCTGCATCGGAAAGAGTCCCGTCCTCAGTATCGGATGAGATGTCACGAGCATCTGTAAAAAGCTCACGCCGATCAAGCCCTGAGGCTGAGCCAACGATAGCAGTTCGCCTTGCTGCCCCTTCACCTTCTCCTGCGACCAGAGTCACATTTCGAAAACTCGCTCTGGATGAATAATAGTTGCTGTTGATGATGTTCTCAAAGTTTGGAGAGAAAACAACATACGGATTTTCTGTCTGCTCATAAGAGCGATCAACACCGGCATACAGACTGAATGCAAACTTGTTTTCATCTGTCAGTACGATCTTGAACCCTATATTGTTTTCCTCACAAAGTCCTTTGACGACATCGTACAGGCAGTCACCTGTGTATTGGTTGTCGATTTTCAGACTTGTGATTTTAGGATCAGTAGAAGGCACGAACACAAAGTTGGAAATCTTTCGATCGGCAATAGACGGAGAAATGATGCATTCGTTTAGCATCGTCTGGATGCCATTTTGAAGATTTCCATTAAAGATTCGCTGTCCCCAGATGATGCGGCGTTCAAGAATAGACTCCAGTGACCTTCCAGTCACGATAAGATGATTTCCTTCTTCTGTGTCGGCATTGATCTTGATGTCCTCGATAATCATACAGTGCTCCGAATCCTTCAGCCACAGATAGTAATCCTCTTTCAAATACTGCAAGAGTTGTGTATCCATAGCGAAGAATATCTCGAAATCTCCATACGAATTATACCGGTCAGTCCATATCATGGATTCGTAAGTATCTATGACGGCTATGGACTCAAAGTCGGTGTTTAAGACCAAAAGTTCCATAGTTATACCCCCTCATAGATTACTTTGTTTTCAATTCTGAACTGAAGATTCGTAACACCGCTGTCAGCAGTAAAGGCGAAAATGTTATCGCCTTTTGCTAAGGTAAACCAGTCGGTATTCTTATCCAAACAGTTCAGGATGTTGTACGAAACGCCTTCACGAATCAGAGTAATGCTCTTATCACCCTTTGAGGTGTTAATAACGATATCATCACTTGCGACGATACCCTTTCCAGTCAGCTTTTGGAGCTTCACAGTATCGATCTTCATGACATTCGATTCCACATAACCGCTTGTTCGTACATATCGGTTATCAGTTTCGATAATGATTTCAACACTTTTCTTTGCCGGAAAGTATTTGTAGGATTTCTGTCGTACATCCTCGATTGTTTCTCCATAGACTGTGTCAACGAATACGATTTGGAAAACGATGTTCCGCTGACTCAATCTGGCGGAGTTAAACATAGAGCCGTCATTAGTGACGACTTCCGTCGTGTTGACAGTTGCTTTGACCGGACCTAAGCCGGTTACAGACTTGATGAGGAAGCCCGAAACCTCAGGCTCCCTCAAGTCAAGTTTGATCCTATCACCTAAGTAATTGGTGATAGCAAATGAGTGAATCATGTTTCCACCAATCCTTTCAACGCCGAGAACTGGTTCTTCGTCTGACGATAAATGTCAATCCTCGACAGTGCCTTAGGCGAATAGTTGTTTTGTGTGAAATTGTAGTTGTTTCCGGAGGTAGGTGTAGTACCGCCATTTTGAACGATACCAGTACCCTCATGTTCCATGCCAGCGCTGATCTTCATTGCCTGATTCCGACTCAGAAGTGCCGACAATCTACCAGCACCCTCTGTTACATCAGACAGATCAAGCAGCGGTCGAATTGTCGGTTGAGAGTCAATTCCGTTTTCGATGAAATCACCGATCTTGGAAACCGCGTTGCGGAGTCCTTCCTTAGCCGACTTTGCAACAGATGCACCGGCATCGTAAGACTTATCGGCGTAGTCGATCAGGGAATTGACAAAGCCCATACCAAAGAACCCACCAATTCGATAGCCAACTTTGGAAGGAGAGTTGATATCAAGCTCAGCTTCCGCAGCCTGTGCAGCAGCTCTTGCCATTGCTCTGGCTCGTGCTTCCGCATACCAGGTATACTCATCGATACCTTTAGCAAAACCCTCAACAAGATACTTACCGGCATTATAGAAATCGGTGTACTTATTTCGAATTGCTGTCAGACAACTATTGATGATCTGAACAAAGGCATCTTTTGCAAGCTGATTCTTTGTTCGAATACCTGCGATAAGATTTGTCATTGTGGTCTGTCCAACGGTATTAAACTCGTAGAACTTATTTCGGATTGCTGTCAGGCAACCGGATACGATTGTGACAAATGCCGACCGAGCAGATGCGTCGCCGGTACGAATGCCAGAGATAAAGTTGGTCATCATCGTCTGCCCCATGATTGTGAACTGACTGCACTTACTTGTAAAAGTAGTGATAATACCGTTAATCATGGTGGTGAAAGTGCTTGTCAGATTTCCTTGCTGTGCTTTGACGGCATTGATAAATGTAGTGACCATTGTGTTTGCGGCTGTACTTACGCGGGAATTAGCATTCGTAAAGGCATTGATAAATCCATCGATACCAGCATTACCCAAATTCGTAAGATTCTGAGCAAATGTAGACATTCCACTTGTATCAACACTCTTAATGCCGTTTGCCAAATCCACAAGATTTCTGAACTCGACAATCACCCCACTCAACTTAGCCACATCCACTCCACTAACGCTGTTGTAGTACGCAGCAAATGACTGACCGAAAGATACCAACTGCTCGCCGAAGCTTGCAATATCGTTATCGCCTGTAAACCAGGATACGATACCGCCGCTATTCGGCAAATTGTTTGAAAGCTCAACCAGAGCTTTAGCCGCATTTGCAGAGTTTGTGACGACAGATGCATCCAATCCTGTAACGGCCAAAGAATAGTTTTTCATTGCTGTACCAAACGGGACAAGCTGCTCTCCGAAAGTTTCAAGGTCATTATCACCCGTAAACCAGGATACAACACCGCCCGTATTCGGTACTGTGTTTGCAAGTTCAAGCAAAGCCTGACCTGCGGTAACGCTATTTTGAATGACATCGGCTTTCAGTCCAGAAACGGCATCAGAGAAATTCTTCATTGCTCTGCCGAAAGGAACAAGCTGTTCACCGAAGTCGTCCATATCGTTTTCACCCGCAAAGCTATAGAAGCAGCGCCGTCAAGGAACGGCCGAACATTGGTCATAAATCCGGAAAGATCGGAGCCAATTTGAGGGAATTGACTGGATACGCCGCTCATAAAGCCGCCGACAATACCGCCAACAAACTTGCCGATTGCCGTGCCAATTCCCTGAAGTAGATTTCCGCCTTCATTGATAAGCCAGTTCAAGCCCGGAATTTGTGCCAGGGCACCAACAGCAGCGAGCACAAGAGCAAGTTCAGCGATGACGGCACCCATACCGAGAACACCCAGCATTGCACCGGGAACCAGAGCAGCCACTGCACTCAAAGCCGCCATAATCGCTGCAAGCAGACCGATGCCGACAATTCCCTGAAGAAGTGTCTCGGTATCAATACCTTTAAGCGCATCCACAATGCCTGAGAAGAACGCCATCAGTACATCTACCGCAGCCTGAATCAGACCGGGGAGATTTTTGGCGACGCCCTCAAGTACAGCAATAAGGAATTGGAAAATAGAATCGACGATAGACGGGGTGTATTCTACCAACGCTTCAAGAACACCTGCGATAAGCTTCAGTGCTCCGTCAGCAATAGCGGGAACACACTCAACGAGCACATCCACCAGCATAAGAACAACTGCTTTGACTGCTTCGCCGATAGCTCCTGCACTATCTGCGATAACTTTGCAGAACTCAACGATTGCCTCACCGATCTTAGCCACGATAGCAGGAATGAGTGCTGCAACACCTGTAATAATAACAGTCAAGGAAGCAACAATGGCTGTGGCACCGGCAGTTCCAGCAGCCGCAAGAGCCGTCAAACCTACTGCCAAAGCAGACAAACCAGCACCAGCCAAAGCGAGTCCGGCACCAATGCCAACGACTGCTACTCCGATTAGTGCCAAGGAGCCGCTCAAAGCAAGAATAGAAGGAACCAATGGAGTGAGCACAGCACCTGCAACGCCGAGAACAGCAAATGCTCCGGCTAAGGTAACAAGACCCTTGACAATGGAACTCCAGCTCATAGCGCCGAGAATAGCCAATACAGGGGTGAGCACCAAAAGTGCACTCGCAGCAACAAGCAGAGCCGCAGAACCGGCAAGAGTACCTGTCATGGTATTTAACCCGATGGCAAGAATAGTCATTGCTCCGCCGAGAGTGATAAGACCCTTTGCTACCTGCTCCCAACTTAGATTCCCCATTTTCTCAAGGGCGGTTGAAAGAACGACAAGCGCCGCAGAAACAATTACCAAACCGGCACCAATACCAGCCATATTATTCGGCATGAATTTAACCGCCACGGTGATAGCGGCAAGTGCTCCCGCCATAGCAGTCAGACCACGAGCGATCTCGCCCCACTGCATGGTTGAGAAATCCTTAACCGCAGAGGCAAGGATTTTCATAGCGGCGGCAATGGCGATTAACGCCACACCGGTAGAAATGACATTTTGAGCATTTCCGGTAAGTTTTGTGAATGCAGTGATCTCGGCAAGAAGAACAGCAATAGAAGCAAGCCCCTTACCGATGTCTTCCCATTTCATTTCGCCGAAATCTTTGCAGGCAGAGGCCAACACCTTGATTGCTGCCGAAAGAATCACGATGCCTGTAGCCGTAGTAATGGATTTACCGCTGAATTTTGCGGTTCTCAGGAACAGAGAAACCTCGGCAAGCAATACACCAACGCCGACAAGACCTTTCGCAAGTTGGTTCCAGTCCAATTTAGCAAGTTGCTCACAAACAGAAGCAAGAATCTTGATTGCGGCCGCAAAGATCACCATTTGAGTAGCACCCTTGATGATGGTTTTACTGTTGGAACTCATAGCTTTGGCTGCGGCAACCATCATAGCCGTCAAACCTGCAACGCCAATCAGACCAGTAGTAAGCTGCTTTGCATCCAGATCAGCAATCTTTTTAAGTGCGCTCGCTAAAATCAGCACTGCCGTAGCAATTCCGAGCATAGCAGTTACACTCTTCATCACACCAGTTGCCTGACCGCTGATTTTGTTGAATACAGCCATCGAAGCAAGAAGTTCAGCGAATAGCACAGTGATTGCTCCAAGGGCTACATTCAGCTTTTCGCTGTCCACAAGACTAAGCGCAATCAAAGATGCAGTAAGAATAGCAATAGCAGACGCGATCTTCAGCAATGTACCAGCCTGCAACTGAGTCTGGTAAGCTTCAAAGCATCCTCGAACACTGTCAAGAATTCCGATAAAAGATTCCTTGAAACTGCCGATATCTTCAATAGCTTTTCGGAAGGTGCCGACAAACTTTGTGATACCGACAGCAATAGCACCGAACGAGATACCATTCAGCAGATCAGTAATTCCGCTGAAATTAGCTTCACCGAGATTCTTTGCTAAAGAACTGCCGAGTTCGCCAAGGATTTTAACGATGCCACTTCCGATTGTCTTAACGGCGTTCCACACAGCAGAGAGAAGCTGAACAAATTGGCAATTAGCAAGAGCTTCACCAATGACCTCAAAGGCGACGATAACCCCAGATTTCATCTCACCGGCTGCTTCTCCGACTTGAGTCATCCTCTCATGAATTCGCTCAAGCAGAGAATGAAACAATTCGAAATTGGCGGATTCGAATTTCTCTTTGATCTTGTTCTTCAGTGTGGATAAAGCTGTCATAATTGTCTGTATGACCGTAGCAATACCCTCACCGACTTTCTGGAATGCTCCGCTGGTTTTGATAAACTCATCAAACGCAACAATAGCATCGCCAATCCCGCCAGTGAAACCAAGAATTCCATCTCCGAGTGTTCCAAACCCGCCAAACAACGGTTTAATTGCCGTAAATATAGCAGAAAAGGCTTGTTTAATGATGTCCAAGATCGCAAACAAGCCTTTGAAAGTGGATTTTAGATTAGCTGAAGCTGTATCACTGAGCTTCAAATTTGCTGTGAATTTTCGCAAATTCTCAGTAATATCATAAAGCTGCTGGGCTGTGGTGGGAGGAAATATCTCACGGAATGCCTCATAGATCGGTTTGATAACACTCTGAACGCCTTCAAAAGCATTTTTAAGTGCCTCAATCAGTTTGGTTCTTCCGCCAAGATCTTTCCACCCTTGCAACATCTCATTGCGAGCATCCGCTTGGGCATCGATAAATCCACCGATAACCTGACTGAGTCCAGTCCAAAGTTCTTTGGCTTCCTCAAAATCACCAAACAGGATTTCCCATGTGTTTGCCCATCCGGAGCCTACGGCTTCTTTCAGAGTGTCCATCAACTGGGAGAATGTCTTAACATCCTGCGCTGCGGCAAATGCTTTTGCGCCGATTTCTGTTGTCTCATCGGCGTAATCACGAAGAGTGCTAACAAGAGCTTCTGTAGTCATCCACTGATCCTGCAAAGAATCATTGAAGCCATGTGTAGCATCGATGACATTACCCTTGACTGTTTTGTACATTCCGTCAGCAGTCTTGGTTAATGTACCGCAGGCAACAGCCGATTCAAGAAGCTGTGTCTTAAATTCAACAGTTGCCATGTTAGCGTTCTCAATAGATTTCCAGTCGATCAGCTTAACATAACCGGCAGACAAAGCCTGAGCAAAGTTATACATGGCACGGGACGCCTCATTTGCATTGGCACCGGAAACGGCGGCAACATTCGAGACACCCTGGATAGCCATAACTGCATCCTCAAGTCCTACGCCCGCATTGGTGAATTTACCGATGTTGGAAGTCATGTCCTGGAACGAGTAGATGGTCTTATCCGAGTAGGTGTTGAGTTCTTGGAGATATTTATTTACCTCTTCAAGAGAAGCACCCGTACTCATCATGATGGTCTGAATTGACCCCATCTTCAGCTCGTATTCTTCAAAACCCTGACTGATGGGCTCGATCGTCAAGGAATGGAGCATTTGCTTGCCTGTATTAACGACTGAGTTGGTGATATTTGCAAGGGCGGTTACAGCCATGACCTCCAATGCCGAGAATCGAGTCTTTACTGTTTCAACCGCAGAACCGAGCCCCGACATATCGACTTTCTTAGCAGCACTGTCAATGCTTTCAAGACCCTTTGTAGCTCCATCCATATCCAAACTCTTTTTTAATTTTTCAATGGTGGACAGACTGGTCTGAACATTGCTCTCAAACTGCTTATTGTCAAACCGCATTTCTACGACTCTTTCGTCGATAGTTTTACTCATAGCTTCGTAACCTCCTTCCATGCTTCATTTGCAATTTTGTCAAAAATAGGCTGGATAGCAGGATTGATATAATCTCGCCCCTGTACCCAGCCTCCGTTACGGGTTCCGTGACCATATTGCAGGATGATCGCGATCGGAACCCCATTTTGAATATTTGAGTTATAAAAGGTAATCTTTGCAGATCCATTTCGGTTTACAATTTCGTAATACCATGAACTGGCGGTCAAACCGGAATCGACAGGCGTTGCAGACGCAAGAGCGGCGACCCCTTCTCGGCCATACTTGTCGAGGTCTCCGAGATGGACCACTTCCTTTGCCCTCTCCAAAAAGCGTGTAACTTTAGAGAAGTCTCCCTTGTGACTGAACCTTATCATTCACGGACCTCCTTATTTAAGAAGCTGATTAACCCGATTCTGTATCACGGAAGGATCGTAACCAGCCACCTTCAGACGATTAGTTCTATCAGC
>PPYE01311881.1_pt1 | contig 11515 bp, 10 predicted proteins | sample 1559881 | NCBI WGS metagenome assembly PPYE01 (sample SAMN08240022, study PRJNA423297) | Human gut metagenome, whole genome shotgun sequencing project.
CTGTGTTAGTATTGAGATAAATAGTATATTAAAACTCTAAACTGAATTTACTTTGTAGATAGTACGTTAGCAGAATATACCACGATGCTGTAACGTAAATACAAAACGTTTATTTTTTATCTTGTATCTTTTCTTGTTTATCTCTTTATTCTTTTATGAACAGGCGAAACAGTAGCGATTTTAGCGGAGATGTTGGGTAAATTTCTTAAAAACGTCAGATAACTTCATTTCTTTATTATAACAATAACATTTTAACCATTTTTTATAAGCATATATGATATATTTACATTTTTAATATCTATGTATTAATTTATTCATTAATGCACTATAATAGAAATATAAAACAATTGATTGCAATATCCAATAAATGCATCTATCATTAAAATATTATATATGCGCAAGGGGGAATAAAATGAGAACTTACCAAATAATGAGACTCGCTTCACTTTTTGAATCTATTGTACAACAGAATAATATTATCGGAGGATTTAAAATTGAAAAACTAATATCCGCCAACAACAATCTTCAAAATACAATTACTAACAAAAATTTAAATAGTTGGTTATTCATTAAAGGAACCAATCATTATGGTATTTATAGAATTTATAACACAGATGTTGATTATGGTATTCTGTTGACCGATTGGCGAGATCAAGGCAATTTTTACATTATTGTATGTAACAATAAAATGAATGGAAATGCAACCTTAGAAATTAGTCAAGAAAAAAATGACAATTTTATATGGAAATATAAACCTATGAAACGTGATGGAAACAATGCACATCGCAAACTACAATTTTCCTCTGAATATCCTGATTGCCTTGTAGAATTAGCAATTCCAAAATCTCCAACGCAAATCAAAAGTTTTATTATATCTTTAATAGAACTTGCAGAATTCAGAACAAAAGCAGATAATTTATCCATCAGTTAACAAAAAATCACCATCTGTCTGCTGCACTTTATACAGATGGTGATTTTATTTTTAAATTTTTATCCCATACCCATTTTCTTGCTTTTCGGCGACCATTAATAATTTATCACTCACATCAACTCTATAGCCTTTATCATCTTCATTCTCCCTCATATCATTTGTATCAGTCCATAATTCACACTGTGTCATAACTGTCTGCACAGCATCATCCATTCCTTCGGGTGGATATTTATGTCTTTTCAACAATTTCTTTATCAGCAGTCGCATTTTAGCCCTGGCAGAATCACGTTTCTGCCAATCAACGGTTTTATTTTTTCGTAATGTATCTGCTAACTCTTTAGTAATAGCAATTAACTCTTCATTTTCATAAAAATCTTTAATTGCCTGTGGTTTGGTCAAGGCATCATAAAATGCAAGTTCATCCGCTGTCAAGCCCAACTGCTGTCCTTCTTCCTTTGCAGCGGCTATCTGTTTTGCCAAATTTAATAGTTCTTCAATGACCTGTTCATTTGTGAGCATACCATTCAAGTATCGATTCATTACACTCTGAATTATTTCACTGAATTTTTCAGACTTCACAACATTAGTACGACGATACACCTGAACCTGTTCAGCAATAAGTTTTTTCAACAATTCAACCGCAATATTTTTCCCCTTCATTTTAGCTATTTCCAAAAGGAATTTCGGATCAAACAATGAAAACTCCTGCGAAATATCCGAAAACAAATTGATAACGCCATCACTTTTAATACTCTGCTTTAGCAACTCGTTTATCCGTTCATTCATTTCGTGCAACGATATTTTTTTACCGTCCCCTTTGTTTATTAGCCGCATTACCAAAACACGGACAGATTCAAAAAACGCCGCTTCAATCCGCAATTGCTTCTCTCCCAAAGAGGAACATAGCGATAATGCCTGTCTTAACATCAAAGATTCTTTTAAGAAACTCTCTCTTTCAATTTCTTTATCAACGGCAACAATAAAATTCACTGCGCCACTAATAGCTTTTGAACGATCCAAATCGCTGCCAACAATAAATTTAGAATAATCATATCCATGGAAAAGATCGCGGCAAATTGATAGTTTCTCTAAAAATTTTGGGTATGCTACTTTAGCAACATCTGTATCACCATAATTTTTCTTATCGCGTGAGGTGTAATCATTCATTGCTGCTTTCAATGCTGTGGCAATGCCTATATAATCAACTATTAACCCGCCCTCTTTGTCTTTAAACACACGGTTTACACGTGCAATAGCCTGCATTAAATTATGCCCTTGCATAGGTTTATAAACGTACATAGTTGCAAGAGAAGGCACATCAAATCCGGTCAGCCACATATCTACTACAATAGCAATTTTTAAAGGACTGTCATTATCTTTAAATGCTTTTGCCAATTCATCCCTGCGATGCTTGTTGCCAATTATCTTACGCCAGTCCTCTTCATCTTTGTTGCTTTCAGTCATAACTACAGCAACCTTTTCCGTCCAATTAGGTCTCAGCTCCAGAATACTGTGATATATCTTCATTGCAATAGTCCGCGAATAAGCAACAATCATTGCCTTTCCTGTCAGCATACCTTCGCGATAGTTTTCATAATGATCAAGAATATCATTTACAAGTGAATCAATCGTACTTTCATTACCAAGCAGTTCTTCCATTTTACCTAATTCACGTTTGCTTTTTTCAATTACCTCTGGATCAGCATTATTCGCCATTATGTCATATTCAGTATCAATTAACCTTAAGGTTGTTTCATCCAATTTCAACTTTATAACACGACTCTCATAAAAAACAGGGCGAGTAGCTCCATCTTCTACAGCCTGTGTCATATCATAGACATCAATATAGTCACCAAATACTTCACGGGTGCTTCTATCCCTCATAGAAATAGGAGTGCCTGTAAACCCAATATATGTCGCATTCGGCAAGCTGTTACGAATAATTCTAGCAGTGCCAATTTTTATTTCTCCTGTTACCTTATTAATGGATTCATTTAATCCATACTGCCCGCGGTGAGCTTCATCCGCCATAACAATAATGTTGCGTCGTTCAGAAAGCGCTTCTTCGGATTCTTCAAATTTTTGCATAGTCGTAAAAATAATACCGTTTGCCTGCCTTCCGTCCAGCAAGGCCTTTAAATGCGCTCTACTTTCGGCATGCATCGGTTCCTGTCGCAAAAAATCTTTACATTTAGCAAACTGCCCATAAAGCTGGTTATCAAGGTCGTTTCTATCTGTAAGCACAACAATAGTTGGACTATCCAATGCTTCTTGTAATAAATGTGCATAGAAAACCATCGACAAAGATTTACCGCTACCCTGGGTATGCCAAAAAACACCACCTTTTCCATCTGTAACAGAAGCATGTTTCGTTGATTCAATTGCTTTATTAACTGCAAAATACTGGTGGTAACCCGCCAATATTTTAAACTGTTTCAACCCCTCATTAGAAAAACAAATGAAATTCTTGATAATATCCAGCAAACGTTCTCGTTGGAACATTCCCTCAAAAAAAGTATCAAATTGAGCATGTTTAGTATTCTCATAATTGCCATCCTTAGTTTTCCATTCCATAAAACGATCTTCGCCAGAAGTAATCGTTCCTGCCCTGGATGTTAATTGATCGCTCAAAACACAAATACAATTATAAATAAACATAGAAGGGATTTCCTGCATGTAATTTCTTAACTGACAATAAGCTTCGTCAATATCCGTTTCTTCACGTGAAGGAGATTTCAATTCTATAATTACAACTGGCAATCCATTTAAAAACAAAATTATATCAGGACGCTTATTGCTGTTTTCAATAAAAGTCCATTGATTAGCAACAACAAATGAATTATTATCAGGATTCTTATAATCAACTAAATAAACGATACCCGAACGTTCTTCACCTTTGACAAAATAACGTACTTCAACTCCGTGCTGCAAATAGTCCATAAAAACAGCGTTCTTTTTTACTAATTCGCCATTTTCATAATGCTTGAGTTTAAACAACGCCTCTTTAATTGCCTCTTTCGGCAAATTGCTGTTCAAACGGTATAATGCTTCTATCAGTTCAGGTTCATATAAGGGACTGTAAAAATCTCTATCAATATCAGGAGCATAGACATAGCGATATCCCATATCTTGAAATAACTCTATTATGGAATTTTCATAGTTGGCTTCTGTATAAAATGCGGGCATAAAATTCACTCCTCTTCTCGCCGTATTTCTATATCAAAATCACATAATCGATAACTTTCTTTTCCTCCTTCTATTGGATATAGGTAGCCATTCATTAATTCTGACAATTCTTTATTCTTTAATTGACAATGTACAACTTCTAGTAAATTAGATATAAAATATCCAAATGCTAACTCATCAATTTTATAAAAACTATATCTAGAGAAAATATTGTTCATGGAAGATCGCTCGTCTTTCCAAAATTTCATAAAGTAGTCTTTTCCAAAAGTAATATTATTTATAAATCTCGAATAATTTTCTAAACTCTCTTTTAGTCCTGTATTCAATTGTCCCTCAAAACAAAAACCATTCTCATAACTAAATATCCCATTAAAAATTTTATTTCCTATTAATTGACCATTTAAATGAGCTTTCTTAACAGTTTCTCTTATATTTGACGAGTTCAATTTTGTTTTTACTTCAATAATTCCTAACACACTCTCTTTAGGAATTATTACAAAACTCTCTTTTTTAAAAAATAATGGGAAATCAGTTCTATATACAACTATATCAAGCTGAGAAGTAGTTATATTTTCACCGCACATTACAAAACCATTACCTACTGATGCGCCACTAGGTAAAAGCTGCTTAATCTTATCTTCAAGTATAATTTCTTTATATCTGCCATCTTCCCCCCAGTGCCTATCGTCAATAAAATTTCTAACTCTATCTTTAGTTGAAATCAATTCTTGTGAAATAGACTTTCTGTAAGCTACAAAATCTGACATAAAGAACACTTCCTCATATTTTAATCTATATATTTTTATTTGATAAACAAGAATTTAGAGCAGCAAGCTCAGGCAATATTTAAGTCTTGGTTTGTTGATTTTGAACCATTTGGTGGTAACATACCATCCGATTGGAAATATGGAACTGTAAATGATCTTGCTCAAGAAGTCGTTTGCGGGAAAACGCCTTCAACTAAAATTCCAGAGTATTATGGTGGGGACATTCCATTCATAACTATACCTGATATGCATAATAATACATATACAGTTATAACCGAACGATACTTATCATTACTTGGTGCACAATCACAACAAAAAAAATTTTTATTTAAAAATAGTGTATGTATTAGTTGCATAGGTACCGCTGGACTTGTAACACTCGTTTCCCAAAAAAGTCAAACAAATCAACAGATTAATTCTATAATTCCAAAAAATCGATATTCTTCTTATTATATATATTTGTTAATGCAGACTCTTTATGAAACTATCAACAAACTAGGACAGAGTGGCAGCACAATTGTTAATCTTAACAAAACACAATTCGAAAAGATAAATGTACTTGTTCCATCCCTAGAGTCAATGTTAATCTTTGACCAAATAGTTCAACCCATGTTTGAAATGATCTTGGCAAATCAATTACAGAATATTGAATTATCTACTTTTCGAGATGTTTTATTACCCAAGCTAATGTCTGGCGAAATAGATATCTCTAAAGTGGATAATTAAGCCGCTAAATTCTTGTTTATCTTTTCATTCAATTCAATTTTATCATCAATACATCCTAGTAATGACGCAATCTTCTTTTGTTCTTCAATATTTATCGGGACACAGACTTGGATTCCTTTCATTGTGTTGCCCGATATCTCTTTAAAAGTTGTTCCACTCCCCATAGATTCAATATAATTTTTGTTATACTTAAGCAAATAATACAAAAAAAGACTTTCTGTTTCAGCATTTGGTATCACACTTTTAAAGCCTTGATTTGTGCAAACCTCGTTTTCAGCTATTGCTATATATCCTATAGGTGCTCTGGACGAAAACAATACTGATCCTACTGGCAAAATTTGAGCCGAGCAACTTTTTAACCCCAACTCGGTTATATTTCTTTCACCTTCTGCAATATATCTGCCACTATGGTTTGATAGATCTTTTGGCGTAATCCAAGCAATATCGCCATTAATGTAGTTTTCCTCTTTTTTGGTAGACGGTGTTGCGCCTCCAACAACTGTCCCAATATCTGCAATTGTACAGGTTTTCCATTCCCCCATATTATTTACCTACCTATCCAATATATTTTTTATGTGCAATCTTAACATTACTCTGTTTTACCATTGCATATTGCAATGTCGTATCTATCCGTTTATGTCCCAAAAGCTGTTGAAGCTGTTCAATAGGCATACCCTTATCAATTGCCATTGTCGCTAACGTCCTTCTAAACTTATGCGGATGCATCTTTGTTATACCAAGCATTTTTCCTATTTTCCGTAATCGTACTTCTATTCCGCCAATTTGGATGCGTTTATAGGGAGCACGAATAGTAACAAACAAAGCTGGATTATTATCAATGCGACTATCTAAATAGTTTTGTAAATGTAGTTTTGTTCTGGCATCAAAATATACCAAACGTTCTTTATCACCTTTACCAAATACTACACATTCTCGCTCTGCAAAATTTATATCAATGCGATTCAACAATACCATCTCACCAATACGCATTCCTGTGGAAGCCAGCATATCAATTATGGCTAAATCTCGAAGCTCTGTACAATTATCACGCATTTTCTCTAACTCTTCATCGTTATAAGTTTCTTTTATATTAGTCCCGGTCTTTACCTTATGAATACGCCTTACTGGGCTTTTTAGAATATGGTCTTCATCTTCTAACCACGAAAAAAAGCTGGATAAAATACGTCTGATATTATCAATTGTTACTCTACTTGATTGATTTTTCTTTTGATACTGTGTCAGATAGAAGCGAAGATCTTCTGTTTGAATATGTCTAACACTTTTATTGACAGCCGCAATCATAGCAACTATAGTAGTTTGATAATATTTCAAAGTTTTTTCTGAACATCCCTCAATACGTTTTGCTGCAATAAATATATTGACCAGATTTACACTATCACCATCATTACTGGAAGCTACCGCTTCTATTATTTCATATCGGAATAATGCATGTTCCAGCACCTGCTGTAATTTCTTTGTTTGTAAGTTGTCGAGATATGGTAACATCTGTTGTACTATATCTGTTATTAATTCATTTTTCATAGTCATATTCTCCTTTTTTAGAGAACGACTATCAACGGCAGTTCTTTTATTAAAATCTCCCGCCGTTGGTGAGAGTTATGTATTATATTCTAAAATAAACAAGAATTTAGCGGCTTAAAGGTCAATAGCAGAGACATCTAACTCTCCAGACATAAGTTTTGGTAATAGTAAATCTCGAAGGGCTGCAAGTTTTACGTTTTTAGCGCAGTTGGTTAATATGCACTTAAAGAGTGGATGTACCCAGTCACAAAACTCTTTTACTTTAGGATTTTCAGGAGCAAACGTCCAAATAGAATTTACATCTTGTTGATTTATTCCGGGAACAGCAGCCTTGCCACCATTGTTGGAAAGCCAGTAGTAGGGATAATTTGTTTGTAAGTAAAAATACATAAACTCGTTATAACCACGATTGTAAAAATCAAGTTTAAATACATGCTCATTAATAAAAAAATTTTCATATGGGAATCCTTCTCCAAACATTGAAAAATGAGGAATGAAAGTACCTGGTTTACCTCCGTCCTTATATAACATTAATTCATAGCCATTCACAACACCTGTTTTCATTTTTTCGGCAAATTCCTTGGGTATAAATTTTACAGATGCAAGATTTACTAAGCCTAGCGTTTTGACGTTTTCTGCACCAACACTCGGAATTCCTTCAGCAACAGCTCCACCTTTAGGCCTTCTTCCAGTTTCAAGAATGTGTGGTATATCGGCAATTTGAAGCATTTTTAAAGATACTGGTGTTTGAATACCAACAGGATTTTCCTTAAAAGGCTCATTAAAGGGGGTGAAATCAACAAACCAAGACTTAAATATTGCCTGAGCTTGCTGCTCTAAATTCTTGTTTATTGCATTATTAACAGCAATTTTATCATCAAATGCCTTAAGAATACTCGCTATTTTCACCTGTTCATCAAATATTGGCATTTCTATTTCGATATTCTGCACAACATCTGTTTGTACTCTTTGCCGCCCAGATGAACCAACCATTGATTTAATCGCAACTTCTCTTATATTAGAACTGCAAACCAAATAATAAACATAATCTGGATCAGTAACTTCCTCCTTTGCCCGAAAAACAATATATTCAGTAGATCCAAAACCAATTTCATTCTCATCCAATATATTCACTTGAGCAATTTTACCATTCTCAAGACATGGAGTAATTCTAGCCATAATAGTATCACCGTTGCGAAATTTAGTTCCTCCTGCATAAGGCTCCACATCATAGCCTAAAATATCACGAGTAAATGGTTGCAACTTATCCATCGCAATCTTTTTTGATATCGTTCCCTTGGGAAGCGTCTCTTTTGGATTTAGTATAACAAACTCATAAAGTTTACCCATTATTTTCTCCATCTTCATTCCTGTAAATATCATCAATAAAATATACTTCTCCAAAATTGTTTTCAGCTACAATGCATACTTCAACATTTTCAAATATTTCCGCCTGATTATCAATCGTATATCCAATTCTCAATATAGCATCTATGCTGTAGCTCACTAAATCTTCCTGGCTTGTATTTTCTGATATATTCAAAATTTCCATTAAAACAGTGCTTGAATGTTTGATCAAACGAGTTTCTTCAATAAAATCATAAGAGTATGCACTTAATTGCTCCTTAAAAGAGTCAGAATCAAGCCACATCCTCAATTCTGAAAATTCATCAAAATTATCCTCAAGTGGAATAAAAGAATATTCGTCAATCTCTTTTGCCCAAAGTTCAAAAATGTTTTTTATTACATCTTCTACCGAACAAATTTTGAATTCAACACCCGCAAACATAGCTAGCAATTCTTCTGTTAAAATATCTTCATTATCTTTAAAAATGCAGTCTTGCGTATAAAAAACATATGAAGCTTCTTGATGAGAAGACACAAATTCAAAAATACTTTCCCAAAGTAATGCATCTTTAAATCCTTTATCCGACTTTTTATCTTTTCCCTCAAAAGGAGGTTTCTTTTCAAAGGCGCGATCTACTATGCTATCAAATCTTTGATTTGTCGCTATATTCATTTCGATCACATTATTTATTCCATTTGAAAGCTCCACTTTATATTCTTCAATTTTACCTTTAATAAATACAGAGTATTCCTCTAATAAATTTTCGGAAATTGAAAATTCAGGAAATTGAATTTTTTCTATTGTGTTCTTAAATGCAACAATTCTTTCATCGTGTTTTTCAATAATTTGTTTTTCCATCTCTCGCCAAACAACGGAAGGAATTACAAGTTTTACACTCTCATAAATATCAAGTTGATTTATCATATTTACTACATTATCATAAGTAGAATTAAATGAAAATGATGAAAAATCCGCCTTACTCTCATACCGTTGAAAGAGAACATTTGTATCAAAAATGATAAAATACTCCTTGTTATTTGAGCTCATATCCAATAGCTCCTAGTTTTCTTCTAATTTCCCCTTCCAATTCATGCGATTTGGCAAACATATCGGAGAGTTCGGAAGTCAGGCGGGTCATTTTCTCTTCAAACGGCTCTCCATCATCTTTCTGTTCCTCGATGCCGACATAGCGTCCTGGAGTGAGAATGTAATCCTGCTTTTCGATGGTCTGCAAATCCGCAACAGCACAGAAGCCCTTCACATCTTCAAGTGTTCCGTCTTGGAATGCGTTGAAGGTATCCGCTAGTTTCTTTATATCTTCATCAGTAAAATCTCTGTGCTTGCGATCAACCATATACCCCATTTTGCGGGCATCAATAAATAAAGTTTTTCCTTTTTGCTTTTTGTTTTTGCTGATAAACCATAAAGTCACAGGAATAGTTACGCTATAAAATAATTGTGTCGGCATAGCAATAATGCCTTCAATCAAATCATCTTCAATAATTTTCTTTCTAATTTCCCCTTCACCACTGGCTTGTGTAGACAGTGCACCGTTTGCCAACACTAAACCAATTTTTCCGTTAGGTGCCAAATGGTGAATCATATGTTGAATCCAAGCATAGTTGGCATTACCTGCCGGAGGTATGCCATATTTCCAACGAACATCTTCTTGTAACTTGTCCTGCCCCCAGTTACTAAGATTAAATGGAGGATTTGCCATGATAAAATCAGCTTTTAGAGTGGAATGCAAATCGTTAAAAAACGTGTCAGCGTGATAAGAGCCAAAATCTGCATCAATGCCACGGATAGCCATGTTCATCTTTGCCATTTTCCATGTATCAGCGTTTGATTCCTGCCCATAAACAGAGATAGTACCACGATTATTACTATGTGCTTGAATAAATTTTGCACTCTGTACAAACATGCCACCAGAACCACAGCAAGGATCATACACACGGCAATTACTAAATGGTTTTAAAACCGAGACTATCGTTTTTACAATGCTTGACGGTGTATAAAATTCGCCACCCTTAACACCTTCGTATGCTGCAAATTGTGCAATGCAATATTCATATGTTCTCCCAAGTAAATCCTTACTATCTTCGGTCCCGCTCATATCCATATTAGTGAATAGATCAACTACATCTCCTAAAACCCTTTTATCAAGATCAGGTGTTGCATAGTTTTTAGGAAGAACATTTTTAAGAATTTTATTCTCGCTTTCAATTGCCCGCATTGCATTATCAATAACGGTACCAATCTCCGGTGTATGTGCGGCTGAAGAAATCACGCTCCATCTTGCATTTTCAGGCACAAAGAAAATATTTTCTGCTGTATATGCATCACGGTCATCTTCAAAACCATCACCTTCTTTAACAAGTTGCTGATAGCGTTTTTCAAATGCTTCAGAAATATAACGTAAAAATATCAATCCAACTATTACCTTACGATACTCTGCCGCTGGAATATGTCCCCATAAGACACAGGCAGCATCCCATATTTGTTTTTCAAAACCAATCTTAATATTATTCTTTTCAGCCATTTTATCCTCCATTTTTTGATCAAATTACGCAACTTTCTGCTTTAGTTGTTTCATTTGTTTCAGTAATTTATCTTTAGTTATATTTTATAAAAATTATACCATATTTGCATGAGATTAGCACAAATAACCTGTCCGTTACTTACTATCCATGTTATAATACATTCAATTAACTACAAACGAGGTGACAAATATGCAGAAATTTATTCCTTTTGCCAAGCTGTCGAAAAAGACGCAGCAGGAGATCAACAAAAGCCATCGCAAAAGTTGGGGCAACATTGACCCGGTAACAAAACGTCCCGCAAATTCCAAAGCGTACAACCGCAAAAAAGCTCAGGCTTGGAAAGATGATTTTCCAACACCTGAGCTTTTTTATTATCTTGTTAAGTTTTAAAACAAAATTTATTTATATTGTTGACTAAAAAAGTTGCATCCTTTCAAAGTCGTAGTATAATAGGCATTATAATAAATTTAAA
>PPYE01585895.1_pt1 | contig 11510 bp, 10 predicted proteins | sample 1559881 | NCBI WGS metagenome assembly PPYE01 (sample SAMN08240022, study PRJNA423297) | Human gut metagenome, whole genome shotgun sequencing project.
GAGCGGAGAACCGTTATTCCGGTATCCCCACCATCCGCAAGGAAATGGCAGATGCAGGTCTGCCTGACCCGGTCTTTGAGAACCGGCGCAATGAATTTGTTGTGACCCTTTATAACGGTACTGTCATCTACCGCAGTGTGCCATCAAAACCTTCGGTAGTCATGGAAAGTGCATTGTATGCTGTGAACGGCCCGGATACGGAAGAGGTGCCGGGGGAGAAAAGCGTACAGGATTTACTGAAATTCTGCGCACCAATCAGCTTGACAGAAAGCTGGGAGAATTATACCATCGCTTTGCTGTCCGCTTGGGGATTTCTGATATAGCATTTTGGGTTTTTTACAGCCTTTGCGAATCAGATGAAATTTATACACAAAACAGTCTTGCAGAGTTGTGGTGCATTCCGAAACAGACAATCAACTCAGCAATCAATGTCCTTGTAAAAGTCGGCTATGTACAGCTTGCCTCGATACAGAAAGCGCGTAACAGCAAATCTATACATTTAACAGAAAAGGGAAGTGAATTTTGCAGGGAAATGATCATGCCGTTGTTTATTGCGGAGCAGAAAGCATTTTCAAGGTTGTCAGAGACAGAACGGGATACGGCAGTTGCCCTTTCTGAAAAGCATCATCTATTCCTCAAGGAGGAGCTGGGGCTTGTGCTGCAGAATTCTCCTCTATTTTGTCCGAAGTGTAAGCAGGGAGCCCTAGACGCAGAGCCGATAACTACGATTTTTATTCGTGGTTATCGGCTCCTTTTTATTTATGACAATAGAAAATTCGCTGGGGCGTGCTTTTTATTGACGAACAGGAGGTTACAATGAAGAAACTATTATATTTTTTGAGGCTATATAAAAATAAGCTTCTGCTTATGATAGGATTGCTGTTTATACAGGTCATGGGAACCCTATATATCCCGACACTCACCGCAGATATTGTAAATAACGGCATTGTGACAGGTAATTTGGATCATGTCTGGAAAACAGGCGGGTTTATGCTGCTGATCGCTGTGGTCACTGCGGTATTTTCCGTTCTCGGGACATATACATCCACATATATATCCACCAGCATGGGGTGTGATATCCGTGGGGCTGCTACACCCTCTCTTCTAGTCCTGGTCCTCCTAAAGTTCAAAGGTCTCCAGCCCGTTAACTGTATTGGCAGCCCGGTAAGCTGAGGGAGAGAGCTGGCAGAATTTATTAAAGCACCGGTTAAACTGAGAAAAACTGGTAAATCCGCATTGCTCCGCAATGTCTGTGATTTTTTCACTGGTGGACAAAAGCAGCAGCTGGGCATTTCGGATGCGGGTCATCTGAATGTAATTAATCAATGTAAAACCCGTAACAGCCTTAAAACTTCGGGAAAGGTAATAGGTACTGATGAAAAATTTCTGGGAAATAAATTCCAGTGATAGTTCTTCCTGATAATGACTGTGTATATAGGCGGTGATACTGTAAATTTTATCCTCAATAGTCTGCCCGGAATTCTTCGGTAGATAGCAGCTCTGTTCCTGTTCTTCCGACAGAAGCACAAGGAATTCGAGAAATTTATTGTGGATCAGCAGATTTTTGGGTTCCCGTGAGGAGTCAGAGAGCAGAAAGATTTCGTTTAAGATTTTAAACAGTGCCTGTTTCGGTGTTTCTTCAAATCGGAAAATCGGAATTTTTTCATTAAATAGAGCTGTTATATTTGCAAAAACAGACTCCATACCGTAGTACATGTTAGATGGAAAACGGAAGTTTATGATCAGGCGTTTGCTGGGATATCCTTTCGGATAGACGGTTTTATGCAAAAGGGAAGGCTTCAGAAGGACCAGATCATGCATCTTCAGTTCATAGTATTTTCCGTTGATCAGATGACCTGCAGATTCTTCCAGAGGAATCATTATTTCATAGAAGGAATGAAAATGCTGAAACTGCATATTCAGTTTATAAGAACGTTCGTCATAATCAAAAAAATAGTAAAGGGTATCTGATGGGGTATTGATTCTGTACAGATGTTTTTTTTCATATAATGAAATACCCTGGATCAGCATAGTAAGGCTCCTTTCCTGTCAATATCATAAATGTGTGATATGGAACAAAGTATTTATATTGTATATATTACACAGAAAAAGCAAAATATGCAATGTAAAACAAGAGAAAAGGCAAAAAACGTGTAGAGACGGTGCGAAAAGATATGGTATAGTAATTTCGACAAAGACAAAGTGAACAAATTATAAAAAGAATTACAGAGAATCATACAGCAATTAGACGGCTGAAGAAGAAGGGCAGAGAGAATTTTATGTAAAATCATTAGAAGGAATGCCTGAAACCTGAGAATTGTCGTAAGATAATGTAGGTGCTTTTTTAAGACAAAATTCGGGAAAAATCTGTAAATAAAAAATTAACAGAAGGGAAGGCGTATATGGGCAGATTAAATTATGAAATCGGGTATGATGATTCCATTAACAGATGGTGGATCACAAATATGCAGAAAGAACCCTTTGATTCTCCGAAAGAGACTTTTGAGGCGGAGGTCAATCTTGGAGAGGCTTATGTACAGATCGTATATCCGGTGCGCAAGGCATTTTTAGAACAGAATAAGATTGAAGAAGTAACACTGTATCAGGGTCCTTACGACAGAGTTTATTTTCCTTTTGAAAATAACCGTGTAGACTTTACTACTTTTCTTCACATGCCCCATCATATCTGGGTTTATGCAAAAACGGAAGTCTATGTGGAGGAAGAAGGAGATTATCCCTTTGAAATTTATACCTGCGGCGGTATAAAGGCATGGGTGAACCAGAAAGAAAGTTTTTGCTTCCAGCCGTATACCAGAAACATTCCCGGAAAGGTAGCAGTGACGCTGCATTTTCAGAAGGGTATGAATGAAATTGCTGTTTATGCTGATGAACTTGCAGAGAGAGACGTATTTTTTTACTATGAGTTTCGTTACAAAGGAACCGAGCCGGTTCATGGCTTCATTGAACTTGAAGACTATGCGGACGAGATACTGGATACAGAACAGTTTCTGAAAAGCTGTTATTTCCCCAGAGATTTGGTAAAGGAAGGTAAGGCTATTTTAAAATATGACAACAGCCTTCTGAAAACAGATAAAAAAATCCTGGTGACAGGTGATGATGAGTCAGCGCTTCTCAACAATGTGGAAATCGAAGGTTCAAGGCTGGTAACTGCAAAGAAAGACCAGGATTATGTAGAACTTGATGACGTAAAGGATTATAACGTAGGAGTCTTTACCTTGCTTCTTGCAGTAAAAACAGGAGGGTTTTCTGTTGTAAGAAATCTGGTGCTGGGAACTGTGCCTGAGGATGCGGTGACCATTAAACCTGCTGATACTGAGGAAGAGAGAAAACAGCAGGCATTGAAGTTTATCTGTGCCCAGGGAGAAAATGTAGTCACAAGGACGCTGGCAATTCTGGAGACAGAACGTGGATTTAATGAAAAGGCCTTAAGAGGCTTGAACTACAGCCTGAAAATGATTGAAAATCATGAGGACTGTGCGGATTTTTATCTTTCCCCCATGCTTCTTCTGATTGCCAGATACAGAAAATACCTTTCAGAAGAACAGTATGAGAGAATTAAGGCTGCTACCCTGAATTTCCGCTACTGGATTGACGAACCCGGAAACGATGTTATGTGGTATTTCAGTGAGAACCATGCCCTGCTTTTCCATGTCGGTCAGTATATGGCTGGCTATTTCTTTCCGGAAGATACTTTTATAGTCAGCGGAAGAAAAGGAAAAGAACAGTACGAAAAGGGAAAAGAAAGGATTCTGGAGTGGTTTGAAAACTTTTTCCGTTATGGTTTTGCAGAATGGAATTCGGGAACTTACATTCCAGTGGACCTGATCGGATTCTTTGTTCTTTACGAATTGGCTCCGGATCAGGAAATCAGAGAAAAAGTAAAGAAAGCCATTGATTTCACTTTTACCATGATTAGTTTTAATACCTACAGAGGTGTTATGTGTTCCAGCTACGGACGGGTTTATGAGGATACGCTGAAAGTAAGAACTCTGATGGAGCCTAATTTCCTTACCTGGGTTGCTTATAAGGAAGGGTATATTACTTCAGGATCCAGAGCAGTCACACTGTACTGCCTGTCAGATTATCATGCACCCTGCTGTTTCCGTGAAATGCAGCCAAAAGGAAATGAATGGCTGTCCGCAGAGCTGGATCAGGGTATAAACCGGGTGAAAACCTATGGATATAAGACTGAAAATTATTTCCTGTCTTGTGTCAGAAGATTTAAACCTTTTGTTCACGGACATCAGCAGCATCTCATGAATGCGGCGCTAGGAGACAGAGGTGTCCAGTTCTTTATCAATCATCCGGGTGAGCGTCCGTTTTCCGGAGGGAACCGTCCCAGCTATTGGGCAGGAAACGGAACAATCCCGTACATCGAGCAGTACAGAAATGTTTTGGTAATGATTTATCATATCCAGCCGGAAGAGCTGGTACATGCAATACATGCTTATACCCCGGCATACGAATATGATACGTATGAACTGACACAGAACTGGATTTTTATCAAGTCAGGGGACGGATATCTGGCAGCTTGGTTCAGCCAGGGAATTCAGATGACAGAATATGGGGCAAATACAGGGAAAGAGATAATTTCCCGGGGCCTGGATCACGGAGTGGTAATCCGTATGGGAGATAAAAGGGAATTCGGAAGTTTCGAGGCATTCAAAGAACAGATGAAAGAAGTCCATGTTTCCTTTGACGGAAAGGAGAGTATTGAATTTTCCGATCCTGCTTATCAGAAAGTAGAGTTGAGAACCATACGGGAATTCTATACAGATGGCAGAGAAATACCATATCTTCCTGCTCCGGAAATGAAAACAGAGAAAGGAACCTATTGACAATGGAAATGAAAATGCAGATTCAGAAAAAACTCGATACTCTGGTGGAAGCCTTCCAGTCTGTTTTATACGAAGAGGATGATATTTTTCTGAAAAATATGGAAACAAAAGGCCTTGCCGGAGATGATGTGCGCAGGTATATGTTCTGGGAATGGACCCAGGGTGTGGGACTTTACGGGCTCTGGAAATATTTCGAAAGCACTCAAGATATGAAATATCTGGATATGCTTACAAAATTTTATGATCAAAGATTGAAAGAAGGACTTCCTGCAAAAAATATTAATACCATGGCACCGCTTCTTGCTCTGTCCTGTTTGTATGAATATACAAAAAAAGAGGAGTACGGCGAAGTATGCCGGGAGTGGGCACAGTGGCTGATGGAGGAAGCACCCAGAACAAAAGAAAGAGGGCTTCAGCATCTGACTTCAGATACACTGAATGATCAGGAACTCTGGGATGATACTCTTTTTATGGCAGTTCTGTTTCTGGGAAATTTCGGACGAATCTCAGGAAGTCAGGAGTACATAGAAGAAGCAGAATATCAGTTCCTGCTTCATACCAAATATCTTGCAGATAAAAAAACCGGTCTCTGGTTTCATGGATATACTTTTAACGGGAATCATAATTTTGCAGAGGCTCTCTGGGGAAGAGGCAACTGCTGGATTACATCTGCGATCCCGGAATTCTTAAGTATGGTGGAATGCGCGCCCTGCGTGAGATTTTTTCTTACAGAGACCTTAAAACGCCAGGCAGAAGCCCTGGAAAAGATGCAGGACGAAAGCGGTATGTGGCATACCCTGGTGGATGATCCTGATTCCTATCTGGAAGCCAGTACCACATGCGGATTCGGATATGGCCTTTTGAGAGGTGTGCAGATGGGGCTTCTGGGAAAGAGCAGCAAAGAAGCGGCTCTTAAGGCACTGCCTGCGATCCTCGACTGTATCACAGAAGACGGGATTGTAAATCAGGTATCCTACGGGACTCCCATGGGAAGAGAATCCAAAGACTTTTATAAAAAGATTGAAATAAAATCAATGCCTTATGGACAGGCACTGGCAATGTTATTTTTAATGGAAACTTTAAAAATATAATTCAAATTAATTTTAAGGAGGAAAAAATATGTTAAAGAAAGTACTTGCAGCAACAATGTGCTTTGCAATGGCGGCAGGCATGACAGCATGCGGTGGTTCCGGAGATTCCGGAAGCGGAAACAGCGACAGCGGGGAAAAGGGAATGACGATCCTTACTGCTGATGATACTACAGAAGGCGGAGCTTTAAAAGCAATGGCTGAGAAATATCAGGAAGAAACAGGAATCAAGGTTACCATGACAGAAGTACCATACGGTGATATGGAGACAAAGCTTCTGAATATGATTAAAGCAGGAAATGCTCCTGCAGTAGTAAGATATTCCGGCTTTGCGGCTTACTCTGATTATCTGCTTGACATTACAGATATCGCGCCTTCTCAGGACGAAATGTTCCTGGCAACAGAGATTGATGGTAAAACTCTTGCTCTTGCAGCTAATGCTACAGCAAACGGTATGGTTTACAACAAAACATTATTTGACCAGGCAGGGATTATAGTTCCTACAAGCGAAGAAGATCTATGGACCTGGGATGAATTCAGAGATGTATTGAAAACTGTTATTAAAAAATCAGATGCAGAGTACGGAATGGTATGGGATCATTCTGACAACCGTTACAACACCATGCTGTATCAGTATGGCGGATCTGTATACAACGAAGATATGACCGAGTGTCTGGTAGACAGTGACATTTCCCAAAAATGTATGACTGATTTCGTACAGATGTTTGAGGATGGTATTATGCCGAAATCCACATGGGCAGGCACAGAAGATCCTCAGGCTATGTTCAAAACAGGAAAAGTTGCGGTACATATGTGTGGTAACTGGGTAATGAATGATTATCTTGACAACATTACAGACTTTGAATGGGCTCCTATGCTGATGCCGAAGGGTGAGACACGTGCCACCATCGCAGGCGGTAACTATATTTATGCCGTTGACGGAAGCGGTATGGAAGAAGAGGCTAGACAATTCCTTCAGTGGTTCTATGATCCTGAAAACTATGCGGAATACTGCAAGATTGGTCAGTATCTGCCAGGTCGTACCGGTGTGGAAGTAGAATATGAAGCAGAAGGCATGGAAATATTTCAGAATGAGCTGGAAGCTACACCGGCAATTACACAGCAGTTAAATGAAATCGGTATTAAATATCCAGGATCCAATCCGGGACAGGTTTACAGAGACTGCATTGATTCTGTAATCGCAGGCCAAATGACTGTCGATGATGCAGTAACACAGATCAAGACAGAAATCTGTGGAGCATATGAAGGTATGAAATAAAAGAAAAGGCGGGAAAGGAAAATGAGAACAAAAAAGAAACTGAATGATTATCAGTTGTGGGCGTTTATCTTTGTGGTGCCAATGATTCTGTTTTTTATCATTTTCTTTCTGATTCCTGCTGTAGTTGGGTTATACTTTTCCTTTACAAATTATAACGGCATTAACAAGATGGATTTCATCGGACTGGAAAACTACAAGGAAATTTTCAGTGATTTTGAGTATCTGAAGGTCATTGGAAGAACCGCGGTTTTCTGTGTTATTGAAGTACCTCTGGGATATATCATATCCCTGGGGCTTGCAATGCTGATGACAGCGAAAAGGTTGAAAGGCAAAACATTATTCAGAGTTATTGTATACTGGCCGACGCTGCTGTCAACCATTATGGTAGGTTTAACCTGGCGGTGGATTTTTGGAGAGAATTTTGGTGTGGTAAACTATGTGCTCTCATTAATGGGAGCAAGCCCGATCGAATGGTCCAGCAGTGCCGCTGCGGCCTTTGCCACTGCAGTTATTGCAGTCATCTGGGGAACAGCAGGATTTAATATGATGATCTTTATCGGTGCGCTGGAACAGATTGATGATGAGATCGTAGAGGCGGCGGAGATCGACGGAGTAAAGGGATGGACAAAGTTCCGCTATATTACCCTTCCGCAGATCAGGCCAACGTCTTTCCTGGTTATCCTTACCACGATGATTGGCGCGTTTAAAGTTTTTGCCGAAGTTCAGACACTGACAGGCGGAGGCCCTGGAGACAGTACAACTTTTGTTATCCAGTATATTTACGAGACCGGCTTTGAAAAGATGAAAGTTGGATATTCTAGTGCCTGCTCCATGGTTCTGTTTGTAGTGCTGCTTATTCTGTCTATTATACAGAATAAACTGAATAAAGAAGATTAATACAGGAGGAAGTAGATTATGAAAAAAACAAAAATGAATTTTGCCATTGAAATTGTGGCAGTGGTTATCAGTGTAATCTTTGTTTTCCCTGTATTATGGCTGGTACTGAGTTCTTTTAAGCCGGGAAATGAGCTTTTTACATTCCCTCTGACTTTCTTCCCGAAGAACTTTACAGTAGAAAACTTTGTTAACGCCTGGAAAAAAATGGATTTCATGCTGTACATGATGAATACAGTATTTGTAACCATTGTAGCTACAGTTCTTACAGTCCTTATGAGTGCGATTACAGGATATGCTCTGGCAAAATACAGATATAAATGGATGAATGTACTGTTTGTCTGTGTTCTTGCAACAACCATGCTTCCTACGGAAGTTATTATGACTCCAAGTTTTGAAGTAATAAGAAGACTGGGACTTTATAATAATCTCTGGGGTCTTATTATTCCCACAATCGGAAGTATGACAGGTATCTTCCTGATGCGTCAGTTTTATATTACTGTGCCGGATGCTCTCATCGAGGCAGCCAGGATTGACGGCGCAAACGAAGGAAAGATTTTTCTGCAGATTATGTTTCCCATTGCAAAATCCACAATAGCTATTCTGGCAATCTTTTCCTTCCGCTGGAGATGGAACGATTATATCTGGCCGTTAATTGTTATTGATGATCCTAATAAATATACTCTGCAGCTTGCCCTGCGAAATCTGGCAGGCGCTCTGTCCATTGACTGGACTACATTGCTGGCGGCTTCGGTTATTACAATGATTCCGATTCTGCTTATCTTTATCCTGTGCCAGAAACAGATTATGAACGCCAATACAAATTCCGGCGTAAAATAAATAAAAACATACTGTGCCGGCTTTCCGGACAGAATGTATCACAAAAAGGGGCTGCCCCGCAGCGTACAAACAGTATGCTGCAAAAGGGCAGCCCTTTTTGGACGGTGCAGTGTTCCGGGAAAACAGATCTGGCAGCAGAAGGACAGGGGCATTCAAGCAGGTCTTTATAAAGTTTTACAGCAGAATCGATAGCGTGACAGATGGGTACCGTAAGATCAAAACCGCAGAACTCACGAAGGTGCCTGGAATAGTGAAGGAATACCAGAAGGAGAGAATTCGTTGGGATTAAAAAATCCGCTGAATGATGAGTGCCCATAAAAAGGCATTCAAAGGGTATTTACGGGATCTGCCCGTTAATGCAAAGAAATACTTCCGGAAGGAAGCAGGGACAATCTCATCGAGGTTGTTCTATTTTATCAAAGAAAAAGCCTGATTTTATGCAGGCTGCGGCGTTTCGCAAACGCCTAAAAATATATTGTAGTAGAGAGGTTAAAAGGATGAAATATACCATTGGAATCGATATGGGCGGCACCAATATTGCCGCCGGTCTGGTAGATGAAAACGGGATACTGTTAAGTATGGCGGAGAGAAAGACCTGTCCGCCACGTCCGACAGAGGCATACGCAGAAGATATGGCAGATCTGGGCAGAGAGATGGTGGAAAAAAACGGTCTTTCCTGGGAAGATGTTCTCTGGCTGGGAGTCGGACTTCCGGGAACTGTGAATATCAAAAAAGGTACGCTGGAATATGCCAATAATCTGGGAATCGTTTATGCACCGCTGAAAGAGATGCTGGAAGAGCTCCTTCCCTGCAAAATATATCTGGAAAATGATGGAGATGCTGCCGCATGGGCAGAGTTTCTGTACGGCGCGGGGAAAGGGAGCCGGGATTTCCTTATGGTCACACTGGGTACCGGAATCGGGGCAGGGATCATTATGGACGGGAAGATCAGCAGAGGTGTCAACTATGCTGCTGGAGAAGTGGGGCACATGACAATTCAATTCGACGGTGAAGTATGCAGCTGCGGAAGGAGAGGCTGTTTTGAACAGTATGCTTCTGCCTCTGCGCTGGTGAGGCAGGCAAAATCAATGATGAAAAACGATAGAAATAAAGATTCTCTTCTGTGGCAGCTATGCTGCGGAAATCCAGAAATTGTGGAAGGAAAACAGGTTTTTCAGGCTGTGAGAGAGGGGGATAAGAAAACCAAGAAGGTTCTGGAGCAGTATCTTGGATATCTGGAATGTGGGATCACAAATCTAATCAATATTTTTCAGCCGGATATCCTGTGCATCGGCGGGGGCATCAGCCGTGCTCAGGACTGTCTGTTGGAACCACTGAAAGAGCTGTGCTCAAAGCATGTGTATTCACGGGATTCCCAGGTACAGACAAAGATTGTCCCGGCGAAGTTTTATAATGAAGCTGGGATTTTAGGAGCAGCTCTTTTGGGCAGGGAAGGAGGGATCTGTCAGTGAAGCTGGGAGTAAGAGCACACGATTATGGTAGACATACCCCGGAAAAACTGGCCGGGATTTTGAAAAAAGAAGGATTCGCTTCTGCCCAGGTGGCACTTCACAAGGCAGTGGAAGGGGTGGACAAGCCTTTCCGGGTGAAAAAGGAAATCCTGAAAAACATAAAACAGGAATTTCAGAAGAAGGATGTGGAAATTGCAGTTCTGGGGTGCTATATGGATCTTTCCGCAAGAGATGAGTCGGTAAAGAAAGAGCACATTATAAATCTGGAGGCAGGAATTCGTTATGGAAAATACCTGGGGGCAGGCATGACCGGGACAGAAACATCTTATGGCGTCCTGAATCTGGAAGAAAAAAGAGAGACTAGAAAACAGGTATGGGACACCATCGACAGGCTTCTGGCAACAGCACAGGAACAGGAAATCTGTCTGGGAATCGAACCGGTTGCCGCTCATACGCTGTATTCTCCGGAATGGACAAAAGAACTGATCCGGGACATGAACAGTCCCTGGCTGAAAATTATTTTTGATCCGGTAAATCTGCTGACAAAAGACAGGATTCAGGATCAGGAGGAGTTGTGGAAAGAATGTTTTGAAACTTTTGGGGAAAAGATAGGAGTAGTACATCTGAAAGACTGTTTTCTCGGCAGGGATGGTTCTTCCATCCCCTGTCCCCTGGGAAAAGGGCTTATGAAATATGACTGTTTATTTGACTGGTTGAAAAAAAACAAGCCGGATATCAGCGTTTTAAGAGAAGAGATTACAATGGAACACGCCCATGAAGATATTGCGTTTATGAGAGAGTTTCTAGGAGAGTGATAGATATGGAACTGCAAACGTTTTGTGAAAAACTGGTCTTTCCAAGGAGTCTGTCAGACTGGTCTGCTCCCGGGCAGAGATCAGAATCACGGCAGGATAGGGGAACTCAGCAATATGAAATAGAAAACCTTTATCCGTTTTTCATGTGAACAAACAAATCGCAGAGGGATATAAATACGACGCAAACGGGAAAAGAGAAGGCAAGATATATTATAAAAAACTGCCGAAGACAGAGACATCCATTCGTGATGTGCCAATGGCGG
>PPYE01051205.1_pt1 | contig 11509 bp, 16 predicted proteins | sample 1559881 | NCBI WGS metagenome assembly PPYE01 (sample SAMN08240022, study PRJNA423297) | Human gut metagenome, whole genome shotgun sequencing project.
AAATGAAGCGAGAGGAAGGAGAGTGACGATAAATGTCGAAAAAAGCAACCATCATTGCGGTGGTCAATCAGAAAGGAGGTACTGGAAAGACCACCACCACCGAGAATCTGGGCGTTGGCTTGGCTCTTGAAGGAAAAAAGGTGCTTCTGGTAGACACCGATCCCCAGGCTTCCCTGACGGTCAGTTTGGGCAATCCCTGCCCGGATGATCTGTCCCCGACACTTTCCGATCTGATGGGAAAGATTATGATGGAAAACCCTATTACTCCCGATGAAGGGATTCTTCATCATCCGGAGGGCGTTGATTTGGTGCCGTCCAACATCGAACTCTCAGGTATGGAGGTAGCACTGGTCAATGCCATGAGCCGGGAAACCATTCTCCGGCAATACCTGGATACAGTCAAACAGAATTATGATTACATTCTTCTGGACTGTATGCCGTCTTTGGGTATGCTGACCGTCAATGCGTTGGCAGCTGCCGACAATGTGCTGATACCGGTTCAGGCAGCATACCTTCCTGCAAAGGGTCTGGAACAGCTGCTTGGAACCATCAACAAGGTCAAGAGGCAAATCAACCCGAAACTGAGGATTGAAGGGATTCTTCTGACGATGGTGGACAGCCGCACCAACTACTCCAAAGACATCAGCAATCTGATTCGGGAGAGCTACGGCGGAAAGCTGAAGGTTTACAAGACCGACATTCCCCGCTCTGTTCGTGCAGAAGAAATCAGTGCCGAAGGACACAGTATCTTTCAGCATGATCCGAAAGGAAAAGTGGCGGATGCCTACCGAGTTTTAACGAAGGGGACACCCCTTCCGTGTGGTTGATGATGAAGAAATGATGAAAACTGCGGAGAGCGTCCGAGATTTCGGAGTTCTCACCCCTGCGATTGTCCGTCCTGACCCCGACGGTGGTTATGAAATCGTTTCTGGTCACAGGCGGCACCGGGCATCGGAGCTTGCGGGTAAGGAAACCATGCCTGCGATTGTTCGTGACCTGGACGATGATGCAGCCATTATTTTGATGGTCGATGCGAATTTGCAGAGGGAGAGTATCCTGCCGAGTGAAAGAGCATTTGCTTATAAGATGAAGCTGGATGCGATTAAACATCAAGGTCAACGCACCGATTTAACTTCATCCCAAGTTGGGATGAAGTTGCAGGCAATGGATATAGTCGGTCAGGAGGCAGGAGAAAGCAGAAATCAGGTACACCGTTATATCCGTCTGACCGAACTTATCCCTGAACTGTTGGATATGGTGGATACGGGTCAGATCAAATTCAATCCTGCGGTGGAGCTTTCCTATCTGGCAAGTGAAGAACAGCAGGATTTTCTTTCTGCAATGGATTATGCTCAAGCAGCCCCTTCCCTTTCGCAAGCACAGCGAATTAAAAAGCTCGCACAGGAGGGTGAGTGTACACTGGATGCGATGTGCGAGATTATGAATGAAATCAAGAAGGGAGAGCTGGACAGAGTAACCTTCAAAACGGATTCGTTGCGAAAATACTTCCCGAAGTCCTATACCAACAAGCAGATGGAGGATAAAATCATTCAGCTTTTGGAACAGTGGCAGAAAAAAAGAGAAAAATCTATGGAAAGGTAAGGTGAAGCTTCTGGCAAAGTCGTTCCAGAAAAATGTCGAAATGGTTAGCGAGTATCGAGTATTGTCCTCTGCTGGTGAGGGTATCGACTATCAGGGAAAGGCACTTCTGAACAGCAGAGCCGTGCGTCTTCTGTCCTATGTAGAAGATATGAGCGGCAATGAAAAAGTTCGCACGATTCAGAGCAAGGAGCTGTGGTTAGCAGAAGATATGACATTCTATGTGGTGTCCTGTATGTCCACGATTACGATGGACAAGGAAGAAGCCATTTGTCTTAACGAACACCGCAGCGTAGTTACTACGGTGGAATGCGAGGACGATATTTTCTTCGACATGGGTTCCCTGATTTGCGAACTGGACGATATTTGTTTGTTCGAGCTTTTAGCCGATGTGGATGCGACTATTTATGAACTGTAACAGGTTCATGGATGGTCGCTTTTCTTATTTCCAAAGAAACGGAGGTATCGAAACTTGAAAGAATACGATGTGAAGATTACCGAAACCTTGGAGAAAACGGTTACGGTGCAAGCTGAATCACACGATGCGGCAGAGGAACAGGTTAGAGCAGCTTATTACAATTCGGAGTACATTCTGGACTCTGAAAACTTTACCGGTGTTGCGTTCGGCACGACCGAGGAACGGGAGGTTCAGAAAGAACAGGCAGATACCATGAATGTGTTGCTGGTAAAGCCGTTCATGTATCCGCAGGCTGTGCAGATCGGCTGTGAGCTGGAGGATTTGCAGAAAGCCGTAGGTGGCGATATTGAGGCAACTTATCCGTTCAATGAGCCGGTTGCACTGGTCATGCACGACGAAGGTAAACTCGTAGGCAAAGACCTGAACCGTGCGCTGCGTGATGATGACGGCGATATTTATGACATTATCGCCGGTGATTTCCTGGTTGTTGGATTGGGCGAGGATGATTTTTGTTCTCTGCCCCCGGAACTGATGAAGCAGTTTGAGGAACACTTTCACCAACCTGAGACTTTTGTACGCATGGGGCGCAGCATTATGGCGCTTCCCCTGCCGGATGACATGGTGAAGAAAGAAGATGCACCTGTCAAAGCTGATTCGGTCCCCCACAAAAGTAACCCTGACCGAGATGTTCTGTAAGGAGGTTCTTATGCAAAGAAATTCGACGATTGGAGAGCTGATGGAGCGAAAGCGGATTCAGGATGGTGCCAAGGAGTACCAGGGACATACCTATATGGACTTGGCACGATTTGATGACGCCACCAAGCACATGATTATTTTCGATGTGCTGACCGATGAATCGCCTGTCGGTTGGAAAGGCGAAAGAAATCGCCTGTATTTGAGCGATGTGGGTTATCAGAAGGCTCTGGATAACCAGAAAGCTGGCAATATCAAGATTATCAGCCATGCCGCAGTTGCCAAGGGCAATCTGTATTACGACCACAGAGATATGGCACGATAATCTGTTCACTCTACTGCTTGCAGGAGGTGATGAATCATGCAGGAAGAAGTTGAAAACAGGACAGTAAACCTGGCGATCAGCACAACCAAGCTGACGGGGCGCACTATCATTGCCGGTATCCGCAAGTATTTGCAGCACCGGGAAAAAGTGAAGATGAAAAAGGCACGAGACCCTGCCGTTCATGGAAAGCAATCCGTGAAACAGCTTTTGGGACAGAATCAGGGTGCTACGAATGTTGAGATCGGCAAAGAGAGTATCCGTGATTTTGAAAAGCTCGCCAAGAAGTACGGCGTGGACTTTGCCGTAAGAAAAGATAAGTCCGTTGATCCTCCCCGGTTTCTTGTTTTTGTCCGTTCCAAAGATGCAGATGCTTTAGATGCAATCTGCAAGGAACATCAGGCAAGGGCATTAACCAAGAATGAAAAACCGAGCGTTCTGGCGCAGCTGAAGAAGTTCAAGGAAGAAGAATCCTGCCAATGCCCGAAATAAGAATGTTCTGATTATCGGCGGTTCGGGTTCCGGTAAAACTCGCTTTTGGTTGAAGCCAAACCTTCTCCAGATGCACAGTTCCTATGTGGTCACTGACCCGAAAGGCAGCATCGTGATTGAGTGCGGCAACGCCCTTTTGAAGCATGGCTACACCATTAAGATTTTCAACACCATCAACTTTCAGAAGTCGATGCACTATAACCCTTTTGCCTATATCCATTCAGAAAAAGACATTCTGAAACTGGTGACAACGCTGATTGCCAACACAAAGGGTGATGGAAAAGCCGGTGACGAGTTCTGGACAAAGGCGGAAACGCTACTCTACTGTGCCTTGATCGGATATATCCACTATGAAGCCCCGGTTGAGGAACAGAATTTCTCCACCCTGATTGAGTTCCTGAACGCAATGGAGGTGCGGGAAGATGATGAGGAGTTCCAGAACCCGGTGGATCTGATGTTTGAAGCCCTGGAAAAGAAAAAGCCGAATCACTTTGCAGTCCGTCAGTATAAAAAATACAAGCTGGCTGCCGGTGTAGTAAGTTTGAAGAGACTTCTTAATCAATCAAATTTAAAGAGTTGGAGCTCCAAAATGATTAAAAAGTCTCTTGAGGCTTATTTTTTTACCTTAAAGAACAAAATTGTATTTTGTAAAAAACAATTTCAAAACATGTCCGTATTTTGTTTCGTCAGTACAGAGATTGTGTAAGGAACTTTAAAAAGATGACACGAAATCAAAAAAGATGCAGTAAGGGGGCTGTAAAAAGACCTCTGAGCATTTCGTTTAGTGTAAGAATCTTTTTTACTTCTTACACGAACCTTGAAAACGAAACAGTCTGCCCGTAGTGATACCAGAACTGAATAGGCATTCAGCGTGTCTTTTCTGGTTAATACGTCCCGGAAACATCAGAACCCGGTACAGGAACGGATATGGGATGAGAACAGGCAATTAATAAACAAAGGAAGGAGGACATCTGACCATGACAGAGAAACAGGGATTCATGACAGCGTTGTATGAACGTCTTAGTCGTGATGATGAATTAAATGGGGAATCCAACAGTATTTCAAACCAGAAGAAACTGCTGGAACAATATGCAAAAGAACATGGATTTACCAATCTTGTTCATTTTACTGATGATGGTATCTCCGGTACAAGATTTGATCGCCCAGGCTTTCTTGCCATGATGAAAGAAGTAGAGTCGGGGAAAGTCGGAACGATTCTGATTAAAGATATGAGCCGAATGGGAAGAGATTATCTGAAAGTCGGACAATATATGGAATTGCTGCGACAGAAGAATGTCCGCCTGATTGCAGTCAACGAGAATGTAGACAGCTTCCGGGAGGACGATGATTTTACTCCATTCCGAAATATCATGAATGAATGGTATGCAAGGGATACCAGTAAAAAGGCAAAGAAAGATGCCGGATTATGGAAAGGCAGAGTAGAAGAAATCAAAGATCCTTATGGCTGGGGCTCTTCTACTGTTGCAGGCATTCTGAAGAAAAGAGAGTATCTTGGTCATACAGTGAACTTCAAGACCAGAAAGCATTTCAAGGATAAGAAAAGCCATTATGTATCTGAGGATAACTGGACAGTGTTTGAGAACACGCAGGAGGCAATCATAGATCAGGAAACATTTGACAATGTGCAGAGAATCCGAAGCAATGTGAGAAGATATCCAGATGGATGGGGAGAAGCCCACCCACTGACAGGTCTGATGTATTGTGCAGACTGCGGTTCCAAAATGTATGTCCACCGGGTAAATAATGGCAAGCGAGTGCCACAATATACTTGTTCTGCATATTCTAAAGTTCCGGTTGGAACACTCTGCCAGACACAGCACAGAATTAATGCAGATGTGGTTATGGAGCTGATTAAGGAACTGTTAAAGGCTGTTGCAGAGTATTCACAGTTGAACCGTGAAGAATTTTTGGAGACAGTAAAAAAGGCACAGACTTCACAGCAGTCCAGTGAGATCACAAGATTGAAAAGCAGATTGGCAGAAGCAAAAAAACGTGTGCAGGAACTGGAAAAACTGATCTGCAGAATCTATGAGGACAATATTCTTGGCAAGCTGCCAGATGAACGCTATGCGATTCTTGACGGACAGTATTCTAAAGAACAGAAAGAGTTGTCGGCAGAAATCGCAGATATGGAAGCTGAATTATCAGGCTATGAAGAAGGTCGCAGATCAGCGGAGAAGTTTATTGCTCTGGTTGATAAATACCAAAATTTTGAGGAATTGACCACTTACATGCTGAATGAATTTGTAGAAAAGATTGTGGTTCATGAGCGTGACCGAAAAGGAAGCATTGAGACAACTCAGGAAGTGGAAATCTATTTTAATTTTATTGGAAAATATTTACCACCACATTTCGGTGAGGTGGAAATGACACCTGAAGAAATTGAAGAAATGAAGAAGCGGGAAGCCAGAAAAGACAGGCTTCATCAGAATTACTTGAAAAGGAAAGCAAATGGCAAGCAGCAAGAATACTATGAACGGACAAAGGAAAAAAAGAAAGCGGAGATGGATGCAAAAAAAGAGGAAATCCGTCAGGAAGATATTGCAAAGGGTGTGTTCGTTCCGGTATCACTGCTTCCACCAGCAGAACCGAAGAAAGGAGTTGCATCAGCATGAGCGAATTAGAAAGAATCATTCACGATGACAGCAATGGTCTGGATTATATCCTTGTCGGGGAAATCTATCTGCCACTGATCGCTGTACCGGAAGAAAAGCGTGATATTGGCTTTTATGGAATCCTTCACAGAAACTATCTGAAAGACTATAAAGGTGGCTTATATTCTTATCTGACATTGAGTGGGAAACTCTGGACTTACCTTGCAGACTTAAATGAGCAGTGTGTAGAACGCAGAGATTTTCTCACGAATCAGATTATGAAGCAGGAAGGCATTACAGAGGAATTGAAAAGCAGAGATCAAATGGAATGGGTCCGCCAGGCAAACAATGTGAGAAGCCGGGTAAATGAAATCATTTTAAGTGAATTGGTTTATGTGTAGGAGGGGCTTATGAGATATCGGATTGAATATGCAGACGGAAGATGCTGTAATTTTGCAAACAGCAGAAAAGATTTGTTGGATTGGTTGAAAACATTAAAAGATGAAAAAGTTGTTGATATCCGTAAAGTGTACAAAAACGGTGTTACAGATTCTGTGATAGACAGCTATCGCAGTTATCTGAAACAGTGAAAGGGGTGGACAGTCATGGTAATTGTAAAACTCATTATAAGGATCCTGTTATTGCCAGTGCGTATAAGCGGAGCATATGGGAAAAGAGTATGCAGACTGGAAACTGAGCCAGCCGTCTGTGACAGAACCAGATGAAGTTGAGGAAGAATATAAAAAAGTGATCGCCACACTTCCACAGGAACAGGAAGAGGCCATTACAAAATATTGCGACCAGATATTTAACAGTGGAGCAGAGACAGAAGAATTTTTCTACCGGTTGGGACTGAGGGACGGAATGAAACTTAGGAAGACTGTTAAAATGGTTCTGAAGCAATTATCAGAATGATAAATACAGGAATTATTTGAAAAATGAATGAGTAAAGGAAAGGGCATTAACCGTAAAAAGTTAGTGCCCTTTGTTTTACCCATTTTTATATTTTCACAAAATCCGATGCAGAGGATTTTTGAAAAACAGACGGAACGGAGATCATGCTGAAGGGACAGCGGCAGGAGTTACGTTTTGTCTGCTGGGAGTACAGAGGGCTGGAAGTCCTTTGTGCCCAGATTGCAAAGAGCGGCAGCATCTTGCTGGGGTTAAGGGGCGAAGCCCTTAGCAGGTTAAGGGCGGCAGCCATTGCCCAGTGATATGGCGTTTCGCCATATGGTACTGGGTACTATCTGTAACTTACTGGGACTGCTATCAGGGATATACCACAATGGAAGATCAGGGAAAAGAGGATAATTTTTCTTTTGAACAAATTGAACTGGCATTCTATGAAGAGCATTATGGAAATTACGTTATGAAGCAAAATGAGAGACATGTGAAAGCCAGACACCCCGACAGATGTAAAGAAGTAGAAGATGTTTGGAAAAACAAAAAAACCTGTCCGGAAGAAAGTATCTATCAGCTTGGAACAATAGATAAACATGCTTCGGCAGAAACACTTGTAAAAATATTTGAGGAATTAAAAAAAGAGTTTGAGAATCGGTTTGGTTCGAATGTGCATATCATCGACTGGGCACTGCATATGGACGAAGCAACTCCGCATATCCATGAACGTCATGTGTTTGAGGCTACGAACGAATATGGAGAAATTGAACCGAAACAGGAAGCAGCATTGGAAGAACTTGGCTTTGAACTTCCAGATCCGGAAAAGAAGAGATCAAAGACAAATAATCGCAAGGTTGTTTTTGATTCTGCCTGTCGGACAATGTTTTTAGATATCTGTAAACGTCATGGACTGGAACTTGATGAAGAACCATCATATGGCGGAAGAAAGTATCTGGAAAAACAAGATTATATTCGCATGAAGCAGAAAGAAGAAATTGCAGAAAACAAAGAACTCATTAAGGCACAGGAAGATGGAATTGAGCTCAGAGACAATGTGATCAGAAAACAGGCAATAGAAATTGAAAAGAAACATGATCAGATTGTAAAACAAGGATCAATCCTTCAGTTTCAGGATAAAAAAATTGAGGATGCAACAAACCAGTTAGAGCAGTTAACTCTTGAGATTGATGATATTGAATCTTTATTACAGGATGTTTCAGATGTTGCTTATGAGAAAGCTGTGGAAGAAGTCACAAATGAAGTGATGATTAAAACCCGACAGGATGATATCCGACTCATTGAAGGAACAAAGAACTGGATCGACCAGCCACAACGCAAAGCTTCGGAGAAAGAAAAGAATTATGCAAAAAATCGTTTGGATGGTGTAATAAAAAAAATCATGAAAGCTATGACGGCAGTTCAAACAGTAAAAGATTCGTTACTGCAGCCCAAAACAAAAGTTAAGGTTGTAAATGAAATCAAAGAAAAAGCCAGACCGTCGATCATGAGCCGTCTGGCAGAAAAGAAAAAAGAACTGGAAGAAAGAGAAGCAAATAAAAAGAATGATTTGAAAAAATCATGGAATAGAGATGACAGATAAGAGCATTCCATTGTATTCGTTATCGAATCAATGCGGGTGCTTTTTGTTTTCTCGGAAAGGAGCAGGTATGAAATTATTTGAAGCTGTAAAGGAAGCTGTTACTGCAAGAAATGCTGCAGAATATTATGGAATCAAAGTAGGACGAAATGGAATGGCTGTCTGCCCGTTCCATCCGGACAAGAATCCAAGCATGAAGCTTGATAAAAGATATCATTGTTTTGCCTGCCAGGCAGATGGAGATGTGATTGATTTTGTCGCTAAATATTTCAACCTATCTGTAAAAGAGTCAGCTGAAAAACTGGCAGAGGATTTTTCTGTACCTTATGAAAAATACCAAAGTTATAACAAGATGAAAGATTATCAAAAACCAAAACAAAAGAAACAGACACTGGATCAATTCTTTCACGAACAACAGATTCGGTTTTTCCGAGTATACAGTGACTACTTCCATCTTTTAAAGAAATGGAAAGTTGATTATGCTCCCAGAATAGAAGATGATGATTGGCATCCGTTATTTGTTGAAGCGATGGAAAAATACACGCTTATTGAATACAAGATGGACGTGCTTCTCAGTGGTTCACTGGAAGATCGTGCAAGATTGATTTTGGACTGTCAGGAGGAGGTAAAGAACATTGAGCAACGAATTAAGGAAGAATCTGCCGGACGATGTAGTTGCACGTTTGGAAGCATTACAAAAAGTTGAAGAAGTAACCGAAGAGACACAGGTGGAGAAGAATTTGCCCATAATGGAACTGCCAATCTGGTTCGATGGCAAGCAGATCAATGAAATCCTTCTGTATCAGACAATTCTGCAGCAACATGAAATCAAGTGTATCAATGGAATATTATATGATATAGACCGTTCAATCCCAAACGATGAAATGGAGAAAGAGATTCTGGATATTATTGAACACTATTGGACCAGCGGAATTTCAGCTAAAGTAACGGCTGTTTTAAGTGGATTTAAGATGTATACCCGTTCAGATCCACTTCCCATAAAAGAGGATCGGGTTCATTTTAAGAACGGAACCTATTTTGTAAATCAGAAGTTTATTAATCAGAAAGAATGGACGCAAAACCGATTGACGGTCAATTATAACAAGGATGCCCCTAAACCTGAAAGATGGCTGGCATTCCTGGACGGACTGCTCGAAGCGGATGATATTGTCTGCCTGCAGGAGTTTATGGGATATTGTCTCATTCCCAGCAATAGAGGTCAGAAGATGCTTCTGATTATCGGAAAAGGCGGTGAAGGAAAAAGCCGTATTGGAAGAATCTTAAAAAGAATATTTGGTCATAACATGAATTCGGGAAGCCTTCAGAAACTGGAAACCGACAAATTTGCCAGAGCCGATCAGGAAGGCAAGCTGTTGTATCTGGATGATGATATGAAAACAGAAGCATTACCATCAACGAACGTGATTAAAGCAATTGTTACATCTGAGGACGAAATGGATTTAGAGAAAAAGGGAAAACAAAGCTACCAGGGACTTCTTGTTTGCAGAATACTGGCATTTGGAAACGGCACATTAAAGTCGCTTTTTGACAGGAGCAGAGGGTTTTACAGACGTCAGATTATTCTGGAAACAAAAGATGTACCGCCGGATAGAATCAATGATCCCTATTTGGCAGACAAGATGATGGAAGAAGTGGAAGGCATAGTTCTATGGTGCATTGAGGGGTTGGAGAGACTGATTCGTAACGATTATCAGTTTACGATCAGTAATAAATCCCAGTTATTGATGGATGAAATGCAGGAAGATGATGACAATATCCTATCGTTCCTGGAATCAACCGGATATATCGGACTGGAAAAAGGCACTTATGCCACGTCAAAAGATTTATATGTTGCTTATTGCAGATGGTGTAATGATAACTTGGATGTACCTGTAAGCGAAAGATCCTTTGCAAGGAGATTTAAGGAGCGGTCAGCTGATTATGGAATGACTTATGATAAGAATATCTCAGTAGGAAACGGTCGCCATTGCCGGGGATTTCGTGGTGTCCATGTCAAGGTGAGGACGAAAGACGTCAATTATTGATCCGTCTGGAAAAGGCATTAGGCACTAGAAAAGCCTGAAATATATCCTGTTTAAATATATGGGTTTTATAAGTATATGTTTTTTCCTTATTAATTTAAAAATAAAGTGCCTAAGTGCCTAAAGTATGATAAACACTAGGAAAACAGGTATTTCTAAGTGCCTATTTAATGCCTATAAAGTGCCTGGAAGTGACCTTTAAGCGCCTACTCCTTGTCGGGCTTCTCAGTATAACAACACGATAGAAGCATATTAAAATGATTTTTACGTTAAAAAAGTGCTGTGATCACAAGGCTTTTTGCAAGCAAAAATGAAAAGGCTATATATAGGTAGCCTACGAAACTGGAAGTGCCCATTTTGGGCCTGATTTAAAGAATAGTGTCCTGACAGAGAACAATGGAATGACTCTTTGCCGGGGATTCAAGGAAAGGAAAAAATGATTATGGAAAAAATGATGAATACAAAAACAGAGGGGAACACATTTACAAAGAAAATCGGGCAGACAGTCTATGTTGTCCGTTATCATTTCAATGAAGATGCAAAGGAAACACTGCAGGAGAAGATCAACCGGATGCTGGTTACAGAAGCAAGTCGAATGGCAGTGTATTAAAATTAGGTGGATGTAATTGAAGAAAAAATATGATATCATGTGAGTAACAAATCGGAATTTTAAAAAGGAGTGTGATGACCATGATTTTTGATTTTGAGCCTTGGCAATTAGATATTGATATTGACTTAACTAAACAATTATATAGAAGTTGTAAAGGAGACTTTGTATGGGTAGAAAAGAAATAACAACAAAAGAAGATTTAATGAAAGTAATAGAATTAT
>PPYE01173433.1_pt1 | contig 11507 bp, 6 predicted proteins | sample 1559881 | NCBI WGS metagenome assembly PPYE01 (sample SAMN08240022, study PRJNA423297) | Human gut metagenome, whole genome shotgun sequencing project.
GGTCGGAGCCTATGAATATAACAGAACAGGTGAAAGATCCGTCATGGTATTTCTTGCTGCAAGGTCCCGGTAGAGGTATCTCTATGGAAGATGGAACATTGGTCTTTGCCAGCCAGTATATTGGCAATGACCGTATTCCTAATGCCGGTATTATATACAGTAAGGATCATGGAAAAACCTGGAATATCAGTACATTGGCACGCACTAATACAACTGAATCTCAGGTAGCGGAAGTGGAACCGGGAGTGCTGATGCTGAATATGCGTGATAATCGTGGTGGCAGTCGTGCCGTTTCTACAACTACAGATTTAGGTAAAACATGGAAAGAACATGAGTCTTCACGTACAGCCTTACAGGAACCGGTTTGTATGGCCAGTTTGATTAGTGTTAAAGCTAAAGAGAATGTATTGGGTAAAGACATCCTTTTGTTCTCTAATCCGAATGATGCCAAGAACCGTCATAGCATTACCATCAAAGCAAGTCTGGATGGTGGGGTGACTTGGTTGCCCGAGAATCAATTGCTGCTGGATGCCGGTTGGGGTTGGGGATACAGCTGCTTGACTATGATTGACAAGGAAACAGTAGGAATTTTATATGAAAGCAGTGTGGCCCACATGACTTTCCAAGCGATAAAGCTGAAAGATATTATTAAGACCAAATAAATAATGAAACGCAGATTTTCTAGTTTTATTGGTATGATACTGGTTTGTGCTGTAACTATAGCACAAACCAGTATCTCGTTACTTCCTAAACCTCAGTTGTATAAGGATACGGGGAAGAACTTTACTATGGGAAAGGTGAAACTTTCTACTCCGGTGTTGAGGTCGGAGTGGGAAGTTTTTATCATGAATGCAGGTGGTGAGATTGTTGAACACTCGTCATCGGTGATTGAAGTGGAACTGGTTCCGTCTATTGAGGAGGCCAGGCTAAACAGGGCTGAAGCCTATCGTCTTTCTGTTTCAAACAAGCGGATAAAGATAGAGGCTGTAACAGAACAGGGAGTGTATTGGGCTATGCAGACACTTCGGCAATTGGAACGGAAAAAAGGGAAGAGAAGTTCTGTTGCCGGATGTGAGATTGTAGACTGGCCGGCATTCCGGATACGCGGATTTATGCAGGATGTGGGACGCAGTTATATTTCAATGGAAGAATTGAAAAGAGAGATCGAGATTTTATCCCGGTTTAAGATTAATGTATTTCATTGGCATCTTACTGAAAACCAGGCATGGAGATTGGAAAGTAAAATCTTTCCTATGCTGAATGATAGTGTGAACACCATCCGTATGCCGGGTAAATATTATACGCTGGAAGAGGCACGCGATTTGGTGGATTTTTGTAAGAAACATCAGATGTTGTTGATTCCTGAGATAGATATGCCGGGGCATAGTGCTGCCTTTGTGCGTGCTTTCCGCCATGATATGCAAAGTCCGGAAGGGATGAAAATATTGAAACTGTTGCTGGATGAGGTGTGTGAGACATTTGATGTGCCTTATTTACATATAGGTACGGATGAGGTGGAGTTTACCAATCCGCATTTTGTACCCGAAATGGTGGCGTATGTACGCTCAAAAGGGAAAAAAGTAATATCCTGGAATCCGGGCTGGCACTATAAACCGGGGGAAATAGACATGACACATTTGTGGAGTTACCGTGGAAAGGCGCAACCGGGTATTCCTGCTATCGATTCCAAATTTCATTATCTGAATCATTTTGATGTTTTCGGTGATATTGTAGCTTTGTACAACAGCCGTATTTATGATCAGGCAGAAGGCAGTGAGGACATTGCGGGAACTATATTGGCTTTGTGGCACGATCGTTTGATTGACAATGAGTGGAATCTGGTTATTGAAAATGGCTTGTATCCCAATATGCTTGCTATTGCCGAGCGTGCCTGGAGAGGGGGAGGTACGGAATATTTTGACGGACTGGGTACGATACTTCCACCCGAAGACACGGAAGCATTCAAAGAATTCGCTGATTTTGAAAAGCGTATGTTGTGGCATAAGGAGCATACGTTTAAAGGATATCCTTTCGCCTATGTAAAACAGACTAATGTAAAATGGAATATTACGGATGCTTTTCCTAATGGGGGTCAGAATTATAGCCGTTCGGAGATGGATCTGGCTCCGCTGCAAGGTAAATGGGATTATAAAGGTAGCCGTATTTGGATTAATGATAGGGAGATAATGCCTCCTGTATGGACAGCAACCCATCAGGTGAAGAGTAATGAAATTCCATTAGGAAATGAAAATTGTGTGGCACGTTCTCCACTGGCTGTGCATTTAAATAAGGGTTGGAATAAAGTGTTCCTGAAATTACCTGTCGGTAAGTTCCGGATGGACCAGACGCGTCTTGTGAAGTGGATGTTTACTGCTGTCTTTGTGACTCCTGACGGAGAAAGGGCGGCAGAGGGATTGATTTATTCACCAGATAAACAAAAATAAAATGAAACGTATTGTCTTATTGTTATTGGGATTATTATTAGCGTTAAGTGGAGATATCTGTATGGGGGTATATGACCGTTTGGATCCGATTGTAAAGGGAAAACCGGCAAAGATTTTTTTATTGATCGGTATCAATGATGTTTCTCGGGGAACGTCTGCGGATAAAATTATTTCAGAAATAAGTATGATTGTTCGGAAAATAAAGCAAGAATCTCCAAAAACAAAATTATATTTGCAAAGTGTATTGCCGGTGAATGATTGTTACGGTATGTTTAACGGGCATACATCACGCTGGCAGGTGGTAAAACAAATTAATGATTTGTTGGAACCATTGGCGGTAAAGGAAGGAGCTGCCTATATTGATTTGTATAGTCATTTTGTGGAGAAAGAGACAGGCAAGATGAATCCAGTATATACTAATGACGGATTACATTTATTAGGAAAGGGATACTTGCTGTGGCGTGATATTGTAAAACCTTATGTTGACCAGAAATGAAGAAGACATTAATACTGATTTTATGTTTGTTTCTTTGTACCGTTTCATTTGCACGGAAGCGGGTGAAGGTTGCTTGTGTAGGTAATAGCATTACCTATGGCATAGGTGTATCCGATCCTGATAAGGAGTCCTATCCTGCCCGGTTACAGCAAATGCTGGGTGAAGGGTATACGGTGGAGCGTTTTGGAAAGCCGGGAGCTACGTTGCTGAACAAGGGACACCGGCCTTTTATGCAACAGAAAGAGTTTAAGGATGCATTGGCTTTTGCTGGTGATGTAGTGGTTATTCATTTAGGAGTGAATGATACAGATCCGCGTGATTGGCCCAATTACCGTGATTTTTTTATAGCGGATTATCGTGCACTGATTGATTCGTTCAGAGTGGCGAATCCTGAATGTCGTATTTTGATTGCCCGTCTGACTCCGATTGCCGACCGCCATCCGCGGTTTGAGTCCGGCACACGCGACTGGCATGATGAGATTCAGCTGGCTATAGAAACGATAGCGAAATACGCACAAGTACAGTTGATAGATTTCCATGCACCTTTATATCCATATCCTTTTATGTTGCCCGATGCTGTCCATCCTGATAAGGAAGGTGCGGCTGTCTTGGCAAAAACGGTGTATGAAGGCATAACCGGTGATTTTGGCGGTTTGCAAATGCCGGAAATTTATACGGACAATATGGTATTGCAGCATGGACGTCTGCTGACTATTCAGGGAAAAGCGGATGCCGGTGAGAAAGTAACTGTTTCCATAGACAGGCAGCAACTTCAGGCTGTGACGGGAGCAGATGGAAAGTGGGCGGTGGATGTCCGGCCATTGAAGGCGGGCGGTCCATATACGCTGACTGTTTCTACAGAAAAACGGAAACAGGTCTATGAAAATGTGTTGGCGGGAGAAGTGTGGCTCTGTTCCGGACAATCGAATATGGAGTTTTATCTGAATTGGAGTGCGACTGCCGCACAAGATGTTCCTCAAGCTGCAAATAGTAATATCCGTTTTTATGATATGAAAGCCCGTTGGCGTACGGATGCGGTGGAGTGGGATGCTTCGGTACTCGATTCATTGAATCATCTGCAATATTATAAGGATACACAGTGGACAGTTTGTTCGCCTGAAACAGCCGGTAATTTCTCGGCGGTGGCTTACTATTTCGGAAAGAAATTGCAGGATAGTTTGCAAGTCCCTGTAGGACTGATTTGCAATGCCATTGGCGGATCTCCTACTGAAGCATGGATAGACCGTAGTACATTGGAATATCGTTTTCCGGCTATCTTACGTAATTGGATGCAGAATGATTTTATCCAAGACTGGGTGCGTGGGCGTGCTGCCTTGAATGTAAAGCAGTCTTCCAATAAATTGCAACGCCATCCTTATGAGCCTTGTTATTTGTATGAATCGGGTATCCGTCCTTTGGAACAGTTTCCGGTCAAAGGCTTTATTTGGTATCAGGGTGAGTCTAATGCCCATAATCGGGAGGCTCATGAAAGGTTGTTCAGATTGTTGGTGGAAAGTTGGCGCAAGAATTGGGGGGATGCGGAACTTCCATTCTATTTTGTCCAATTGTCCAGTATAGACCGTCCGTCATGGACTTGGTTCCGTGATAGCCAGCGTCGTTTGATGGCGGAGATTCCTCATACCGGTATGGCTGTCAGTTCAGATAGGGGAGACTCATTGGACGTACATCCCAAACAGAAAAGAGAAGTCGGTGAACGGTTGGCTGCATGGGCTTTGAATAAAACATACGGATATAAAAATGTCATTCCTTCGGGACCGCTTTATAAATCGGTCGTATTTAGTGGAGGTGCGGCTTATATTTCTTTTGATTATGCGGAGGGGTTGTCCACTTCGGATGGGAAACCGCTTCGTACATTCGAAGTGGCAGGTGATGATGGATTATTTTATCCGGCACAGGCTGTTGTTGAAAACGGTAAAATAAAAGTATGGAGTGACAAGGTGAAAGAGCCGGAAACGGTTCGTTACGGATGGCAGCCATTTACCCGTGCCAATCTGGTAAATGGCGCCGGTTTGCCTGCATCCACATTCCGGGCTGAATAGTATATAAATTAATAAAGATAGGTAAGATGAAGAAAACATTAAAAGTTTTGATGATGTTAGGATGCTTTCCGATGATGCTCAGTGCAAAGGAGTATAAGAAGTCAGAGAGTCTGAATCTTGATAAGGGATGGGAGTTCGCCCAGGTCGGCCGGAATGAATGGTTGCCGGCTACGGTGCCCGGAACGGTGCATCAGGATTTGATTTCTCATAATAAGCTGCCCAATCCATTTTATGGGATGAATGAGCAAAAAGTGCAGTGGGTAGAGAATGAGGACTGGGTCTATAAAACTACTTTTAATGTGACGGATGAGCAACTCTCGCGGGATGCTGCCTTGTTGATTTTGGAAGGGTTGGATACGTATGCGGATATTTACCTGAACGGCTCTTTGTTGGAACGTACGGACAATATGTTTGTCGGCTATACTCTTCCGGTAAAAGAGGTGTTGCGGAAGGGAGAAAACCATTTGCAGATTCTGTTTCATTCACCTGTCAAGCAAACAAGTTGAAAACCGCCTGACTGTAAACAGTGTTTCTGCAACTCCTCAGAAAGCGGAAGTAACTGTTGCTTATTCTTATAAGGAGGGTGAAAAGGTAACCGAACAGAAAGAGGTGACATTGCAGCCGGGAACAAACCATATTCTTCTTCCCATAGAGATACGGCAGCCTCATTTATGGATGCCTAATGGTTGGGGGGAACCTGCATTGTATGACTTTGAAGCCGTAATAAAGGTGGATGGTAAAGTGATAGCTTCTCAAAAAGAGCGTATCGGACTCCGTACAATAAAGGTGGTGAAAGAAAAAGACGATCAGGGAGAATCCTTCTATTTTATAGTCAATGGTGAACCTATGTTTGCCAAAGGCGCGAATTTTATCCCGGATGATGCTTTGCTGCCTAACATTACTGAAGAACGTTACCGCCAGTTGTTCAAGGATGTGAAAGATGCCAATATGAATATGATTCGTGTATGGGGTGGAGGAATTTATGAGGATGATGCTTTTTACCAGGCAGCGGACGAGAATGGAATTTTAGTTTGGCAGGATTTTATTTTTGCCTGCACTACTTATCCGTCCGATCCTGCTTTTATGAAACGGGTAGAGGCCGAGGCGGAATATAATATCAAGCGTTTACGGAACCATGCCAGTCTGGCTATGTGGTGTGGAAACAATGAAATTTATGAAGGTATGCGCTACTGGGGATGGGATAAGAAATACACTGATCCCGGTATTATGGAAGGAATGAAGCAGGGCTATGACAAACTTTTCCGTGAGTTGTTGCCTCGTAAAGTAGCTGAACTTGATCCGGACCGTTTCTATATGCATGGTTCTCCGTACGAGGCCAATTGGGGACGTCCCGAAAGTTGGAAGATTGCAGACAGCCATAATTGGGGTATCTGGTATGGTCAGAAACCGTTTGAAAGTCTGGATACGGAAATTCCGCGTTTTATGAGTGAGTTTGGTTTTCAGGCATTTCCTGAAATGAAGACGATTGCTACTTTTGCCTCACCGGAAGATTATGCATTGGAATCGGAGGTGATGAATGCTCATCAAAAAGCCACTATCGGTAATTTCCTCATCAAGAAGACTATGGGACTGTATTATAAAGTGCCTGAAGATTTCGATCAGTTGGTTTATATGGGTTTGGTTTTGCAGGGGGTAGGAGTGCGCCAGGGTTTGGAAGCCCATCGTCGTAACCGTCCCTATTGTATGGGAACTTTATATTGGCAGCTGAATGACAGCTGGCCGGTCGTTTCCTGGTCGAGCATTGATTATTATGGCAATTGGAAAGCGTTGCATTATCAGGCAAAAAGAGCTTTTGCTCCGGTATTGGTAGATGCTGTCAAGGAAGGGGAGGATTTGAATATTTATGTTATGTCGGACAAGCTGGAAGCGGATAAAGAGGTGACTTTATTGTTGCGTGTGATGGATTTTAATGGAAAAGTTCTGACTAAAAAGAGTATCAAGGGCGAGGTTCCGGCCAATGCTTCCACCTTATATTATAAGGAACCTTATGCAGGTATGACAACAAGTCCTCAAAATACTTTTCTTCTAATGACATTAAAAAATAAGAAAGGTGAGGTTTTATCCGAAGAAATTTATTACTTTAACCACGCAAAAGATCAGGAGCTTCCGAAGACTGAGATCCGCTATAAAGTGAAGCCGATGGATGGAAAATATGAAGTGACTCTGTCTGCCAGACAGCTGGCCAGGGATGTGTTCATAGAGATTCCTGTTCAAGGTGCGAGATTTACTGACAACTTCTTTGACTTGTTGCCGGGACAGACAAAGAAAGTGATTATTACTTCAGATAAACTGAAGAAGAATGAAAAGGTTGATATAACTATTAAGCAATTAAGTGATACTAACTAATCAATTAATATCTATTATGAAAACTTTAATGGGCCTTGCAGGGCTGACAATGGCAGGTTTTATGCTTTTATCCTGTAACACAGAAGTGAAAGAAGCAAATTATCAGATAATTCCGTTACCGCAGGAAATTTCGGTAATGGATCAGGCTGCTCCGTTTATTTTGTCAAATGGAACTAAGATAATGTATCCGGAAGGCAATGAAAAACCAGTTAAAGGTAACCAGTGACCAAGTGGTTATTTCAGGACCTACGGAAGCCGGAGTATTTTATGGCATCCAGACGTTGCGTAAATCTATTCCGGTAGCACAAGGAGTGGATATCGCTTTACCGGCGGTTGAAATCAATGACTATCCTCGTTTCTCTTATCGTGGTGCAATGTTGGATGTGTCACGTCATTTTTTCCCGGTAGATTCAGTAAAGCGTTTTATTGATATGCTGGCTTTGCACAACATCAACCGTTTCCACTGGCATTTGTCTGAAGACCAGGGATGGAGAATCGAAATCAAGAGTCGTCCTGAACTGACTGAAATAGGTTCTAAAAGAGCGGAAACGGTTATCGGACATAACTCGGGAAAATATGATGGCAAGCCTTATGGTGGATTCTTCACACAGGAAGAAGCAAAAGAAATTGTAGCTTATGCTGCCGAACGTCATATTACGGTTATACCGGAAATTGATATGCCGGGACACATGCAGGCTGCTTTGGCTGCATATCCTAACTTGGGCTGTACTGGTGGTCCGTACGAAGTATGGAAAATCTGGGGGGTATCAGAAGATGTGCTTTGCGCAGGAAATGATGAAACCTTGAAATTCATTGAAGATGTATTAGGGGAAATTATTCAGATTTTCCCGTCAGAATATATTCATGTAGGTGGTGACGAATGTCCTAAGGTACGTTGGGCAAAATGTCCAAAGTGCCAGGCTCGTATCAAGGCTTTAGGTCTTAAGTCTGACAAGAATCATACTGCCGAGGAAAGATTGCAGAGTTTCATTATCAATCATGCAGAGAAGTTCCTGAACGGACACGGACGTCAGATTATCGGTTGGGATGAAATTCTGGAAGGCGGATTGGCTCCCAATGCCACTGTAATGTCATGGCGTGGTGTTGCCGGAGGTATTGAAGCCGCAAAACAGAAACATGATGTAATTATGACTCCTAATACTTATTTGTATTTCGACTATTACCAAACCAAGGATATTGCTAATGAACCTGAGGCTATTGGTGGATATGTACCCGTTGAAACGGTATATAACTATGAGCCGATGCCGGCTGATCTGACTCCGGAAGAGCAGAAATACATCATTGGCGTACAGGCCAACTTATGGACTGAATACATTCCTACCTACAGTCAGGTAGAATATATGGAATTACCCCGTATGGCTGCTTTGTCTGAAATTCAGTGGACCATGCCGGAAAAGAAAAACTATGAAGGTTTCTTGAAGCGTTTGCCTCAGTTGGTAGATATTTATGATGTTTATAAATATAATTATGCCAAGCATGTCTTTGATGTAAATGCTGTATTTACTCCTAATCCGAAAGATGGTACGCTGGATGTTACTTTGTCTACTATTGATAATAGTCCTATCTATTACACTTTGGATGGAACGGAACCTTCCGCTGCTTCCCAGTTGTATACGGAAACATTGAAATTGAAACAGAATTGTACTTTTAAAGCGATTACTGTACGTCCTGCAGGAAATAGCCGCGTGGTTACAGAGGAAATTGCTTTTAACAAGGCTAGTATGAAACCTGTCACTATGTTGCAACCGGTAAACAAGCAATATGAATTCAAAGGCGCTCCCACTTTGGTGGACGGATTGAAAGGTAACGGTAACTATAAGACGGGCCGTTGGATTGCTTTCTATAAAAATGATATGGAAGCAGTTATTGATATGCAGCAACCGACAGAAATCAGCAGCGCTTCTATTTCTACTTGTGTGGAAAAAGGTGACTGGGTGTTTGATGCCCGTGCTTTTTCTGTAGCTGTATCCGAAGACGGAAAGAACTTTAAGGAAATTGCTTCAGAAAAATATCCGGCAATGAAGCAGGATGACAAGAATGGGGTGTTCAACCATACGTTGACTTTCGATCCGGTGACTGCCCGTTATGTGAAAGTGACCGCTTTAGCGGAACATAGCATTCCTGCTTGGCACGGTGGCAAAGGAAATCCGGCTTTCTTGTTTGTTGATGAAATTTCATTAAATTGATAGTTATATTCAAATAATGACTGTGTGCCAAAAGTGTGATAGAGTACCGTTGGGCGTGAGGTGGAATGTCTCCGTCCATATGCGTAAGGAATGTTGTGTTTGCGTTGGTGCAATCCGTTTCTGGGGCAAGCGGGATGGCTGATTTGCTTTTGGCACACTTTTTATTATTTGCTTCACCATGAAAACATGATCAGAAAAATAATATATGGCGTTTATGCGATACTGGGCATGATGACAATGGCTGCTTGTAGCGGTCAATCGGATGCTTCTGAAATATCTCTTGAGAAAATGCATGGGTTCCCTACAGAGAATACCGGTTTTCTTAAGGGAGTTTCTGCATTATATGCGGGAGTGATTGAAGGAAATTTGCTGATAGCCGGAGGTTGTAATTTCCCTGATATACCGGTAGCCGATGGAGGAAAAAAAGCTTATTATCGGGATATATATATCGCCCCTTTGTCAAATGATACGGCTTTTGAGTGGAAGAAAATAGGCCAACTGTCTCAGGCAGCAGCTTATGGAGTCACTATTTCTACTGAAAAAGGGTTAATTTGTGTTGGAGGGACTACGGCAACACACAGCTTGTCTGATGTTTTTCTTTTATCTTTGCAAAAAGACACCTTGAAAAGAGAAACTTTGCCCTCTTTGCCTGTAACTATGGATAATATGGCAGGTGCATTAGTAGGACATTCACTATATATTGTCGGTGGAAATGTAAATGGCATTCCATCCTCGGCCATGTACATGCTTGATCTGTCGGATTTGTCTGGAGGATGGAAAAGAGAAACAGATATTCCGGGTGAACCCAGAGTACAACCTGTTTGCGTGGCACAAGATGGAAAACTTTATGTGTGGGGGGGATTTGCCCCGGCTGTTGAAGGGCATCAGGCTTCTTTGTCGGTAGATGGATATATGTATTCTCCGGAAACGAAAGAATGGTCATCGGTTGCCACCCCGTATGATGCGGAAGGTAATGAGATCTCTTTAGGTGGTGGAATGGGAACCTCTTTTGGCGAGGGTATGATATTGTGTGCCGGAGGAGTTGATAAGGATATATTCTTAAAAGCTCTGCAAGGTATTTATGCGGGAAAAGAATATTTGTCACATCCTGTAGAGTGGTATCGGTTTAATAGAAACCTGCTGCTCTATCATCCGCAGACGGATAAATGGACTACATTAGGCGAATATGAGCAAGGTGCGCGTGCCGGAGCTGTAATAGTTTCGCAGGACGGATTTCATTACATTATTAATGGAGAATTGAAACCGGGCATTCGTACTAATGAAATTAATAGAATTAAAGAAAAGAGAAGATGAGAAGATTGATTATATTGGCGGAAGTTGCATTGGGCTTGCTGTTTGCAAGTTGCACGAAAGAAGAGCAACGCACACTTTCTGTTATTCCCGCACCATTAAAGGTGGAATTACAGCAGGAAGTGTTTTCATTGAATTCGGAAACAGGGTTATATATAGATGCGTCTGAGGGGGACAAGAAGATTTTGGAAGATTATCTGGTGGCTTCTTCCATGAATTTGAAACCGGTAATAGCAGAAGAGGGACATAATGTTGTCTTGAAACAAGTGGCGGAACTGCCGGAGGTAAACTCTTCCGAGGGATATGTTCTGACGGTAACTCCTGATCAGGTACTTATTCGTGCAACTTCCGGGGCAGGATTGTTCTATGGAGTTCAGACTATGCTGCAAATGGTTGATGAAAAAGGATTGCCGGCAGGAGTCATTACGGATGAACCTCGTTTTGCTTATCGTGGCTTTATGATGGATGTTTCCCGTCATTTCTTCGATAAGGAATTTATAAAAAAGCAGATGGATGCTTTGGCATATTATAAATTGAACCGTCTGCATCTGCATCTTACTGACGCTGCGGGCTGGCGTCTTGAAATAAAAAAATATCCCCGTCTGACAGAATTTGCGGCATG
>PPYE01233950.1_pt1 | contig 11506 bp, 11 predicted proteins | sample 1559881 | NCBI WGS metagenome assembly PPYE01 (sample SAMN08240022, study PRJNA423297) | Human gut metagenome, whole genome shotgun sequencing project.
ATGCCAGATCTCCAGTTGTGAGACGGGTAACTCCGCCATCTATTTCTGAATCTTCGTCAAGAATCTGCCAGATTTTTTCCTGAAGTTCCAGATTGATTGTTGAATCTGCCGTTTTGACAGTTCCGGATTCCTGACTGCAGTTTTCACCATCTCTGCTGCAGATTTTAGAGAGAAACAGGTTTGCCATATGTGTGTAGCCCTCGTACATTCCGATTCCTTCCATGGGCATTTTGTCCGGTTCGTAGCGGGTATTGTCGCGATAGATCAGTTTGTCTCCTCTGTACAGCAGGACTTTTGAGGAAAATCTGCGGTACTGAAAACGTTCGTCATGAGCGTTTCGACCACAGGAGATGATCTCCAGCAGGAATAAACGGGAGGTTGCGTCTTCCAGATGGATAGTCATTTTGCTGTCAAAGGCTGACTGTGCGAAAGGAATCACCGGCTGTGGATAGTAATATAATGTGGCGTTTTTGTCTACCTGCACTTCAATGGTTCGGGCGGCTGAGCCTTCGTCCATTTTGTGGATTTTCTCAAAGGACTGGGACAGGACTTCCAGGTCTGCGCCTTCCTTTACATGATAGGAAAATTTCTGGGAATCACCTGCCATAATTCCGGCAGAAGCACAGAGAGGCATGATCTGGATCCCACCGTTTTCTTTTTCGAAGGGCATCATAATCTTGTATGGTGCTGTGAAAGACAGATCTTCGAGAATGGTCTTGCCGTCTTTTAAGGCTGCGCAGGCGCTGATACGGGATATCTTTCCGAATTTGTTATCCATAGGCATTTTCCTTTACATTCCTTCCAGGAGTACGTTTTTCTTGATCCACTCTACCACTTTATCTACGTTCTCATCTCCGCGAATATTTGTAAACTGGAATGGTCTGTCACCACGCATTTTTTTTGAGTCTCTTTCCATTACTTCGAGACTTGCACCTACATATGGAGCCAGATCTATCTTATTAATTACAAGAAGATCAGAACGTGTGATTCCAGGACCGCCTTTACGCGGAATCTTATCACCTTCTGCTACGTCGATAACGAAGATGGTTGCATCTACCAGCTCCGGACTGAATGTTGCAGACAGGTTATCTCCGCCGCTTTCGATGAAAAGAAGTTCAATATCAGGGAAGCGTTCCATCATCTCATCTACTGCTTCCAGATTCATGGAAGCGTCTTCACGTATGGCTGTGTGAGGGCATCCGCCTGTCTCTACACCAATGATCCTCTCTACAGGAAGAACGCTGTTCTTTGCAAGGAACTGGGCGTCTTCTTTTGTGTAGATATCATTTGTGATGACACCAATGCTGTAATCCTTTGCCATCTTTCTTGACAGTGCTTCAATAAGTGCTGTTTTTCCGGAACCCACAGGTCCGGCAACTCCGATTTTTACGTATGACATAACCGATTTCCTCTTTTCTACTTTACTTGTTGATAGCTTCTTATAATCTGTTTACTTACTTTCCACATATTATTTTTGAAGATTTCATATTATACACATGATTCTGTTTCTATCCACGCTTGAGTCTGGAATAACCTAATACCAAATTCAAGCTAAGACATATATAGCCTGGAATACAACTTCTCATGCTGGATTCCTCTGATATCAAATCCAGGCGCAGAAAGACATAAGTCCTCCTCGCTTCTGTTCATGACATCCTTTAATATCTCATCAAATTCCCCATAGCATCCGCTCAGAAGCTGCTGCCCGGATGTCTGGCTGAGGGGGATTGTTTTTACGCAGTTGGTGACGATTGCAGATGTCTGGGCATATAGATAATGTGTCAGCGCCTCTTCCAGAGGAATCTGCATTTCTGCACAGAAAACTCCGTAAATACAGCAATGATTTACTGCTTTTCCCTTTCTTGCATCCAGATATTCTCTGAAAATCCCTGTTTCGCCGATGGAAAGTCCAAGCTTTTCAATGGTCTTGGCAAAACGGGAACCCATTTTTCTGGCAGCTTCTCTCTGTTCCATAGGAATTCTGGATGCTTCCAGAAGTTCTTCCAGGTACAGAAGTTCCTGCAGGTCTTTTTTCTCTGCAGCTTCGTATGCAAGTCTGGCTGCCAGAAGTTCTGTATACGCAAGATTCCATTTGATTTTGTGAGTAATATACTCTCTGGCTGTGTCTACATTGTGGACAATTCCACGCTGAATATAAGTCTCAAGTCCCTGGGAGTGGGAATATCCTCCGATAGGGAACAGCGCATCATTTACCTGTAGAAGATAGAACTGTTTTTCTGACATGAAGAACCTCCGTTGTTATTAATGATGATGATTATGAATACTTGCAGAAATTCTCTTGTCAAAGTCCAGCTTCAACACTTCTTTCTCTGCCTGAACTCCATGGATTTTCTGAAGCATAACAAGCATTGGCTCGTTATAGATCGTGATAAACGTATCATTCTCTCCCCAGAAAAGCGGTGCATGTCTGTTTCCGATTTCGTAGCAGACTTTTGCAGACATTTTCTCATGTCCCGGAGTCAGAGAAACACGGATAACTTCGCATGGCGGTGTATTTACCACTACAAGCTTCTCATCATCTGCGTAGATCACATCATCCTGATACAGACCTCTGGCGAGAATGGAATCGTCCATGCGGATTCCCACTTCTGTTCCTTTGTCTGTTGTTTTTTTATGTATTTTCTTAAATGCTTCGTGCCATTCGATATCTACATATTCTATTGTTTTTCCTGTAGTATCAAAGTCATGAAGCTTTCCTAAAACCTGTTCACACAGCATTATTTTCGACCTCCTGAATCCGATAAAAATTTCTTATCAGATTTATTTTTTACCAAATCTGAAGTAACATCATAACTCCAGGAACCCATGCAGTTACGATTCCTTCAAATACCTGAAGATATGGAACAAATTTTCCCAGTTTCTTTCCGCAGATATCTTCTACGAAAGCAGTTCCCCAGAGAATTGCCCACAGATACCAGATTGCTGCCCAGCGCAGATCCGGTGTGATTCCCAGTGCAGTGCTTCCTGTAAATCCCTCGATTGTACCGAAGATCACCGCATTGATGGCTACAAAAGTAGAAAACCATGCAAATGGGATCGGGCTTGCTTTCAGGAATTTACTCAGGGCTACGAAAAGATAGGTAAAGCAGAACAGCAGTCCTGTTCCTGCTGCATAATAATTGCCCTGCACCAGATTGACAAAGTTAATAAATAAAGAAAGACCACCTGTAAAGATGTTCATAATGGCGGTTGATTTTCCGTCTACATTGTATAAAGAACACATACCGTTGTTGATCAGTACGATTCCTACGAATAAAAGACAAACTCCTAACATAATATTCTCTCCTCTCCTGTTTTTCAATATATCTTTCTGTTTATATTTCGTGAGCAAAAATAGTTTATTTAACACTCATAACAAGATGAATAAATCCTCCTTATTTTCATATAAAATCAGAATTTTATACTGACAGGACTGTCATTATATCGTTTGGTAAGTTCTTATAAAAGTTCTCACAAAACTCCATAAATAACAGTCCTGCGAATATCATTTTTATGATCAGATAACCAGAATGTAATGGTTTAAAGTTGTTTAGAACAGACTGTAAAGCTGTGTCAGCGGAAGTTTCTCTGCCGGTTTGGAAGTGATCTCTTCGCCGTCAACAGTAACCTTATATGTCTCCGGATCTACAGTCAGTTCCGGTGTTCTGTCGTTAAATACCATATCTTTTTTGCTGATATTTCTGCATCCCTTTACAGGTACTACAGTTTTCTCAAGACCGTATTTCTCTTTTACATTCTCATCCATGGCAGCCTGGGATACAAAGGTCAGGCAGGCTTCGTTCTTAGCTTTTCCATGAGCTGCAAACATTGGCTGATAGAGAACCGGCTGTGTAGTCGGAATGGATGCATTTGCATCGCCCATCTTAGATGCAATGATCATACCGCCTTTGATGATAATATCCGGTTTTGCACCAAAGAATACAGGATTCCAGAGAACGAGATCTGCGAATTTACCTTCTTCTACAGAGCCCACATACTGGGAAATACCGTGTGTGATTGCCGGATTAATGGTATATTTGGAGATATAACGTTTTACACGGAAGTTGTCATTGTCATGTCCTGCATCTTCCGGAAGTGCACCTCTCTCATCTTTCATCTTGCTTGCTGTCTGCCAGGTACGTGTGATAACCTCACCTACACGTCCCATAGCCTGAGAGTCAGAGCTCATCATACTGAAGATACCCATATCATGAAGAACATCCTCTGCTGCGATTGTCTCAGGACGGATTCGGGAATCTGCAAATGCAACATCTTCCGGGATTCTCTTGTCAAGATGATGGCAGACCATCAGCATATCCAGATGCTCATCCAGAGTGTTTACTGTATATGGCATTGTTGGGTTTGTGGAAGATGGCAGTACGTTCGGAGCTGCTGCTGCGCGGATGATATCTGGTGCATGTCCACCGCCTGCACCCTCTGTATGATAAGTGTGGATGGTTCTGCCGCCGATGGCTGCAAGTGTATCTTCCACACATCCACCTTCATTTAATGTGTCTGTATGAATGGCAACCTGTACATCATATTCATCTGCCACATTCAGACAGTGATTGATAACTGCAGGTGTTGCACCCCAGTCCTCATGAATCTTCAGTCCCATAGCTCCAGCCTTAACCTGCTCAATGAGAGGAGCTTCGTCTGAGCAGTTACCCTTTCCAAGGAAACCTAAGTTCATCGGGTATTCCTCGGCTGCCTTTAACATCATTTTTAAGTTCCGTGGTCCAGGTGTACAGGTAGTTGCGTTTGTACCGTCTGCAGGGCCTGTACCACCTCCGATCATAGTAGTTACACCGCTGTATAATGCACAGTCGATCTGCTGCGGACTGATGAAATGGATATGGGTATCAATTCCACCTGCAGTTACGATCATTCCCTCTCCTGCAAGTGCTTCTGTAGATGCACCCACTGTCATTCCAGGTGTGACGCCATCCATGATGTCCGGGTTTCCGGCTTTACCGATTCCTGCAATCTTGCCGTCTTTGATACCAATATCTGCCTTTACGATTCCTGTAGAGTCTACGATCAATGCATTGGTAATTACCAGATCCAGATCTCCGTCTTTGCTGCAGGTTTTTACAGACTGTCCCATACCGTCACGGATTGTCTTGCCGCCGCCGAACTTTACTTCGTCTCCATAGGTTGTATAATCTTTTTCTACCTCGATCACAAGGCTTGTATCTGCCAGACGTACCTTATCTCCTGTAGTCGGGCCATACATTGCCGCATATTTGCTTCCGGAAATTTTTGTACTCATTATTGTCCCTCCTTACAGAAATCCTTTTAATTTCGCAGTTTCCATGGATGCTGCTTTTGTATCGTCAGTTGCCTGGGCGCGGGTGAGATCATTCAGTCCGAATACTCTCTGTCTGCCGCCCATTTCTGTAAGCTGAACCTCTTTTTCTTCACCTGGCTCAAATCTTACAGATGTTCCTGAAGGAATGTCCAGATGATATCCATAGGCTTTTTCCCTGTCAAAAGAAAGGCATTTATTTACTTCAAAGAAGTGAAAATGAGAACCGACCTGAACCGGTCTGTCGCCTTTGTTTGCCACTGTTACTGTCACTGTTTTCTTGCCTTCATTAAGTGTGATCTCACGATCTGCGGCCATAATTTCACCGATCTTCATGCTCATTCTCCTCCTTACTGAATTGGATTATGTACTGTCACAAGCTTGGTTCCATCCAGGAATGTTGCCTCTACCTGGACTTCACCGATCATATCAGCAACACCGTCCATTACGTCATCCTTTGTAAGAATCTTGGTTCCAAGCTGCATCAGCTCTACTACTGTTTTACCATCTCTTGCAAGCTCCAGGAGTTCAGAACTGATATACGCAAGTGCCTCCACGTAATTCAGTTTCAGACCTCTTTCCTTTCTCTCTTTTGCAAGATTTCCTGCCATATGAAGCATTAATTTTTCCTGTTCTTTGGGATTCAGCCTCATGATATTCCTCCTCTCGAATTGTGCGGATTATAATATGCAAAAATCTGTTACTGTTCACTCCGTTCTCAGTAACGTAGCCAAAACACCTCGCGGGATAGTGGTGTGTGAACAGTAACAAAAATCTTCGTAGTACGCAAAAAAGAGCAGTCAATGGGATTCTTTCTCAGACCCCATTGTCTGCTCTTTGCACGAAAATTTTTATATAGGGGATTATAACTTGTGTTTCTTTGATGGTCAAGATGTTTTTTGTGAACTTTTTGTTTCTTCTTCTATTTCCATTATTCTGCTACAAGTCTGACCAATTTTCCAGATATCTTTGTTTAATTCTCCCCTTGACGATAAGCGCCCCCAAAGGTGTATCATAGTTTTGTGTTAAAGGAGGTAAACTATTATGTTTGAGACATTAGGAGAAAAGGCTGAAGAAAAAGCAATGGTGCAATTCCTTGAACGCTTTACAGACTATCCATTTCTGGTAAAGTTCAAGAATTCCGAATATCCAATCGGAGAGGGAGAACCCACATTTACAGTAAATTTTAAGGAAACAATTCCTCTGGCCGAGCTGCTAAAAAGCACCTCCCTGGCATTAGGCGAGGCTTATATGCGGGGAGATCTGGATATTGAAGGAAATCTTTACGAGGCACTGGATCATTTTCTGGGACAGATGAGCAAATTTTCTACCAATGAATCTGCTCTGAAAAAGATCATGTTCAGTTCTACATCCAAAAAGAATCAGGAAAAGGAAGTCACCAGCCACTATGATATCGGAAATGATTTTTATAAATTATGGTTGGACGAAACCATGAGTTATTCCTGTGGCTACTTCATTCATGACGATGACTCTTTATATCAGGCACAGGTCAATAAAGTAGATTATATTCTGAAAAAATTGCATCTGGAAGAAGGTATGAGTCTTCTTGATATCGGCTGCGGATGGGGTTTTCTGTTGATTGAGGCTGCTAAAAAATACAAAGTACATGGTACAGGAATCACTTTAAGCCACGAACAATATACAGAATTCCAGAAGCGCATCAAAGATCAGGGCCTGGAAGATTATCTTACAGTGGAACTGATGGATTACCGTGATCTGCCGAAACATAACTATCAGTTTGACCGGGTAGTCAGTGTGGGAATGCTGGAACATGTTGGCCGTGACAATTATCAGCTCTTCCTTGACTGTGTAGAGAAAGTTCTGAAACCGGGCGGATTATTCCTGCTTCATTTTATCAGTGCACTGAAAGAACATCCGGGTGATCCATGGATCAAGAAATATATCTTTCCAGGCGGAACCGTTCCCAGTCTGAGAGAAATCCTGAATCATATGGCAGAGGACAATTTCCACACTCTGGACATTGAAAATCTGCGTCTGCATTACAATAAAACTCTGCTCCACTGGGAAAAGAATTTCCGTGAGAATATAGAAAAGGAAAAGACCATGTTTGATGAATCCTTCCTGCGTATGTGGGAACTTTACCTGTCAGCATGTGCTGCAACCTTCCATAACGGAATTATTGATCTGCACCAGATTCTGATGACCAAAGGAATCAATAATGATCTGCCAATGACACGCTGGTATTAAAATAACTGCCTGGATTTTTGTTTTTGAAATCCAGGCAGTATATATATGATATTCCAGTACAGACCAGTAATCCATAGCAAGGGTTCTGAGCTGAATTTCTACCAGTTCCTTCTGTCTGCTCCTCTTCCTTTTTCCTCGGAACCGGCTTCTCACTCTGCTTATCCTGTTTTTTATTCTTTGATTTCTTTTTATTCATGATAGCCTGCACTTTCTGAAAATATTTGTATTTTTTATAATATATCATCTGCAGCGCATTTACATCAAAATCTATGTAATATGCAGGTAAAAGTTACTGGTAAATAAAGCCCGGTATTTACTCACTATTTTAAGTTTTAAGTATCAAGATTTATTCTATTTACAGGATTTTTGCCAGAAATTCTTTCGTTCTCTTATTTTCGAATCCGACGTTTTCAGTGAACAGTAATGAATCATCACAAAATTCATACAAAATGACACAGGATTCCATTGTTTCGCTGCATATCTACATGCTACACTAGCTTACATATCTTATGGGCATTTCGCCCGCAAACAGAAGGATTCAGGCCAGAAGGCCGGGAGGTTTTTATAATGATTATTTACGTTGATGCATCCGTGATCCAGACCGGAAACGGAACAAAAGAAAATCCATTCAAAACTATTCAGGAGGCCGCTGCAAAGGCACTTCCGGGAGATGAAGTCATCGTTGCACCGGGATTATACCGTGAAGCTGTTAATCCGATTCATGCTGGAACGACAGACAAGCGTATCACCTACCGTTCTGCAATAAAAGGACAGGCGCACATTACAGGAAGTGAAGCTGTCAAAGACTGGAAAAATGTAGAAGGCACTGTATGGAAAGCAGTCATTCCGAACGGAATCTTCGGTGACTATAACCCATTTACTACCCTGGTATCCGGAGATTGGTTTATCGCTACATTTATTGCTCATACAGGAGATGTATATCTGAATGAAAAATCCATGTATGAAGTAACCACTCTGGATAAAGTTAAAAATCCACAAAAAAGTACTATCTCATGGGATCCTGATTTCTCTGTATATACATGGTACGCAGAACAGGATGAAGCCAATAATCAGACAATTATTTATGCAAACTTCCATGAAAAAGATCCCAATAAAGAAAATGTTGAGATCAGTGTAAGAAGAAACTGCTTCTATCCAGAAAGTGAAGGAATCGGATATATCACTCTCTCCGGTTTCCGCATCAGTCAGGCTGCTACTCAGTGGGCTCCCCCTACCGCTTATCAGGAGGGAATGGTCGGTCCTCACTGGTCCAAAGGATGGATCATCGAAGACTGTGAAATCTATGAATCCAAATGCAGCGGTATTTCTCTTGGTAAATATCTGCAGCCTGAAAATGATAACAAATGGTTAAAGTGGAAATACAAAGACGGAACTCAGACAGAACGCGACTGCATCTGCCAGGCTTCCTATGAAGGATGGGATAAAGAACACATCGGTTCCCATATTGTGCGCAGATGTGAAATCCATGACTGCGGTCAGACAGGTATTGTAGGACATCTTGGAGGCGTATTCTCTGTTATTGAAGACAACCATATTCATCACATTAACAACAAGCAGAATCTGGCAGGAGCAGAGATCGGCGGTATCAAAATGCATGCTGCTATCGATGTTATTTTCCGCCGCAACCATATCCATAACTGCACCCGTGGTCTGTGGCTTGACTGGCAGGCACAGGGAACCCGCGTTACAGGAAATCTCTTCCATGACAATGCTCTTCCTAATGACTTCGAGGCAGGGGATGACGCTGTCACAAGCGTAGGAGAAGATATCTTCGTTGAGGTTTCCCATGGTCCGACATTGATCGACCACAATATCCTGCTGTCTGACCGTGCACTGAAAATTGCAACCCAGGGTGTTGCCCTTGTACATAACCTGATCTGCGGCGGCTTCGTTTCTGTTGGTATCGGTACAGACAACGGTGCACCTGATATTCCATCTCCCAGATATACTCCATATCACACCAAACACGGAACTCAGGTTGCAGGATTTATGACCATCCTTCATGGAGATGACAGATTCTACAACAACATCTTCGTTCAGAAACCGATCCGTCCTTGTATGCAGGATCTGGCTAATCTTATGGGTAACAATGGAAATATGTGGGATGACTGCAATGTAATCACAGGAACTTTCAAATTTAACGGATATCCAACCTTTGATGAATGGAACAGACAGTTCGAAGGTTACTGCGGAATGGGTTCTGAAACAACAGGCAACTGCTATTATGATCATCTTCCTGTATGGGCATCCGGCAATCTCTATTTCAATGGAGCACGTGCATGGGAAAAAGAAACAAATGCAGTCACAGATGCAGAACACACTGTAGATATCTCTGTTGAAGAGAAAGAAGATGGCTGGTATCTGAAGACCAACCTGTATGATATCATCAAAGAAGAAAACGACGGTATCATTTCAACTGAAACACTTGGTATGGCATTCGAACCGGAGCAGAAATACGAAAATCCTGACGGAAGCCCGATTATCTTTAATCAGGATTTCTTTGGAAATCACAGAGATGTCAAAACTGTCGCAGGACCATTTACGGATAAAAAAGCATCTGAGCAGAAGCTCTTTTAACCTGATATCCATATAGTCAATAGCTTTACCATATATAAACCATACATAAAAACAGCTATGAAGAGTACAGATATTTTTATCTGCTGCTCTTGCATAGCTGTTTTCTTATTTTGTCATACTTTTATTATAACAGTCCTAATAAATAATGCATTTAAGACAGTTCAGCAGAGTGCGAAAGACAAGGAAGATATCTGCAGGCGTGCTGACGCACGGCAAAGGTAGACTTTCGGATGCACCACAGGCATGTCGGAAAAATATAGCAGGTTGCTGTGATCCATGCGGTCTGGTCTGCGAAACAGATGGCAGTAAATCCAAAAGTCCCTACAAATCCAAGACTGACAATTGTTCTGGCGATCATTTCTGTTACGCCGGAAAAAACTGCTCTGCCTGAATATCCAAGTCCCTGAGTTACCATGCGGGCAACATTGAGAATACCAAGACTCCAGTAGAAAAATCCCATACATCTGAGGTATTTGGCAGAGGCATCCAAAACTGCCACCGCACTCTTTCCAACAAACAGCATGGAAAGTGTACGCCCTGCAAAAATCAGTAAAATTCCTACTGCAATACCACAGCGCAGACCTTTTTTAATCCTGTCAGACTGTCCTGCGCCAAGATTCTGGCTACAGAATACAGATGCAGAGGTTGCGATAGCATCGAACGGACACATGGTAAACTGCTTGATCTTCATTGCTGCCGTAAATGCAGATACATAAGTGCTTCCAAGTCCATTATTGGCAGACTGAATGACCATACTTCCGATAGCTGTGATGGAGAACTGAAGTCCCGTAGGCATTCCCATTGCCAGAAGCTCCTTTACTGCATCCCCCCTTTATTGCCCTGTTTTCTTTCTTGAGCCACAGAAGTTTCATTTTGCGGATAATAAAAACAAGGCACAAAATCCCACTGATCGCCTGTGCAGAAATCGTTGCAATAGCAGCTCCGGCACATCCAAGTCTCAGCACTATAATACAGAATAAATCCAGAAAAATGTTCAGAACAGCAGATAACGCCAGAAATATAAACGGTGTCCTGCTGTCTCCCACTGATCGTAAAATACTGGACAGGTAGTTATATAAAATCGTAAAGGGAATCCCCAGGAAAATAATCAGCAGATAGCTGTATGCATTGTCATAAATGTCCTCTGGTACAGATAAAATATGCAAAATCTGAGGACATAAAACACTGCATAATGCTGTCAGGATCACTGCGATTCCTGCACATAATACAGCTCCAGTGACATGCTCCCGCCACTTAAATCTTACAGATTTTGAAATGGGGCTTCCTGCTCGATTGCCCTTCAGGGCAAAGCTAAAACAGGCTATCCCCGCGTGTCCCGCGGTTCTTTTTTATCCGGTTACGGATCTTTTC
>PPYE01585896.1_pt1 | contig 11506 bp, 6 predicted proteins | sample 1559881 | NCBI WGS metagenome assembly PPYE01 (sample SAMN08240022, study PRJNA423297) | Human gut metagenome, whole genome shotgun sequencing project.
ATTTAAGCCTGACCCTGGCAGCCGCAATAGGTTTATCCGCCTGCTCATCCGGAAGTGCCGGCGGCACAGGCACTGCTGCCGGTAAGGATACGGCAGGCAAAACCGCCGCAAGTGAACATGCCGATTCCCAGTGGGACAACAGCGTTGCCATGATTCTGCCCGGCCTGATTACAGATGAGGCTTTCAACCAGTTTACATATGAAGGCATGGTCAAGGCAAAGGATGAATTAGGGATTAAGACGGCTTATAAGGAAAATGTAACCCAGGACGAGCAGGTAGAGGTGCTTCGCCAGTTTGCCCAGCAGGGTTATCAAATCATCATTGGCCAGGGCGGCCAGTTCGGCGAAGCCGTGTCGATTGTGGCCGGAGAATTTCCTGACCGCCAGTTTATATTCTCTGTAGGCACGGACACCTTTAATCTCCCTAACATGTCTGCCGCCACCATCAGCTACAGCCATGCCGGATTCATCGGCGGGGTTTTAGCAGGTCTGACCACCAAGAACAATAAGGTTGCCATGGTGACGGGCGAATTCTATGACACACACCGCATGATGGAAGCCAGCTTCTACAAAGGCGTGGCCTATGTCAATCCGGATATTGAGACCACCGCCATCACCACAGGCGACTGGGCGGATACCGTCAAGGCACGGGAGGCATGCCTTGCTGTCATTGCCCAAGGTTATGATGTCCTGTTCCCCTGCCTGGATGCCGCAGGCGCAGGCGTTGCTGCCGCTGCCCAGGATTCCGGAAATGTTAAGGTAGTAGGCGCTGTTGCTGACTACGCAAAGGACTACGGTGCAAAAGACGTCACTGCGGGAAGCGTTGTGTTTGCCTGGGATGAACTGGGATACCTGGAAACCAAAGGCGAGTTATGTGACGGCAAGTCCCATGTTCTTGGCATGAAAGAAAACGGCATCCGTCCGGTCATTAATATAGAACTGACAAGTGAACAGCAGGCTGTTTATGACGCGGCAGTTGCCGACCTGCTTGCGGGCAAGATTGACATTGCTGACTAGACCTCATCTGTTTCCACTTCCCATGCTCAGGAGGGTAAATTTATTTATGAACGATAATAAGTATGCACTGCAAATGCAGGATATCACGGTGGAATTTCCAGGTGTCCTGGCAAATGATCACGTTAGTATTGATTGTAAAAAAGGCGAGGTATTAGGGCTTCTGGGGGAAAACGGTGCAGGAAAGACTACATTGATGAACGTCCTGTACGGCCTTTATCCGCCAAGCAGCGGAAAAATCCTGCTGGATGGCAGGGAGGTACAGATAGGTTCTCCCTCCGAAGCGATTTCCTACGGTGTCGGTATGGTCCACCAGCATTTCAAATTAGTGGATACCCTTTCTGTCATTGAAAATGTAATTCTCGGCATCCCAACCAAAAAACAGAAACTGGATCTGGAACCTGCCAGGCACAGACTGCTGGAATTGTGCAAGGAGTATGAGCTCTATGTGGACCCGGATGAAATTGTATGGCGTCTGCCAGTAGGCAAGCAGCAGTGGGTGGAAATCCTGAAAGCCCTGTACAGGGACTGTAAGGTCCTAGTGCTGGACGAACCCACGGCTGTCCTGACTCCCGCGGAAAGCGACCAGCTCTGCTGCGCAATCCGGCATATCACGGAAAAGGGGCGCTCTGTCATTTTCATAAGCCATAAGCTGCGTGAGGTAATCCAGATTACCGACCGTGTGACAGTCATCCGCGATGGCAGATACATCGGAACCGTGGACACAAAGGATGCGACGCAGCTGACATTGGCCCAGATGATGGTTGGACGTCCAGTTTCCATCGAACGGAAGGAACGCCCCGCCTTTGCAGACAGGGAGCCGGTTCTGGTCATGAAGGATGTGAACGCGGTTGACGACCGCGGCATCCCGGCCCTTAAGAACTTTAACCTCACCGTACATGCCGGCGAAATAGTCGGCGTTGCCGGCGTCGACGGAAACGGCCAGAGGGAGCTGGCTGAATGCATCTCCGGAATGCGTAAGCTGACCAGCGGTTCCATTACCATTCAAGGGCATCCCGTTACCGGTGTCATCGCGGACCCGTCATTCCTGGGCTTTATTCCGGAGGACCGGCAAAAAACCGGTCTGGTCATGGATTTCAGCGTTGCAGATAATTTGATTATCAAAGATTATTACAATGATCCCTTTGCCCATAAAAATATTTTAAACTATAAAATCATTAAGAATCATGCCCGGAAGATGATTAAAAAATACCGTGTCAAGACACCATCCGAGGATGTGCGTGTACGCAATCTCTCCGGTGGAAATCAGCAGAAGGTTGTCATTGCCCGCGAACTGGATCCCGAACCTGTCCTGGATCTTGTTGCGCATCCAACCCGTGGTTTGGATCTGGGCGCCGTGGACAATGTCCTTGATATCCTGTTAAAAGAGCGCAACCGTGGTGCGGCCGTCCTCTTCATTTCCGCGGAGCTTCAGGAAATCATGGCTTTAAGCGACCGTATCATTGTGCTTTTCAGCGGTGGGAGTATGGGGGATCTGGACGGTGAAACGGCAGATCAAAAGATTATTGGCCAGATGATGTTGGGACAGGTTCCGGAGGTGCAGTAGATGAAAATGTTGAATAAAACGAAAATTGTAAGACTTCCCTTTCTGGGAGATCTGGCGGTGTCATTTGGCCGCACGGTATTCGGAATTGTACTGGGATTGATTGCCAGCGCTGTCTTAATCGGAATTTCAGGCGTTAACCCATTTGTTGCTTACGGCGCCCTCATAAGAGGAGCCTTTGGCAATGGTCAGGCCCTGAGCAATGTCCTTGTCCGCGCGTCGCCTCTTTTGCTTGGCGGTATCGGGGTTTCCCTTGGAATCAAGGCCGGTGTCTGGAATATCGGCATGGAAGGTTATATGTACCTGGGAGCCATCGGTGCTTCCCTGGCAGGTGTTTTGGAATTGGGTCTGCCGCCCATTCTTCATATCCTGCTCTGTTTCCTCTGCGCTGCCGCATTCTCCGCGGTCTGGGGAATAATTCCAGGCTATCTGCGGGCATACAAAGGGGTGAATGAGGTAACCGCAACCATCATGATGAGCTATATTGCTATTTATCTCACTAACTGGGTTGTCTCCTGCCTGCCCCTGGTTGCGGAAGTGGGCGCGTTCTATCCCATGAGCAAAAAATTTGCCCCCAGCGCCTTGCTGCCGATCCTGATGAAGGGATCCAGCCTTCATCCCGGCCCGTTTATAGCGGTCCTTCTGTGTGTTGTCTTCTATTTTATATTAAATTATACATCCTTCGGCTACCGGACCAGGATGCTGGGCGCAAATCCCAATGCCGCCAGGTATGCGGGCATTGATGCGAAAAAGCAGATCATGATTATTATCATGATTGGAGCCATCCTTGGCGGTCTGTCCGGCGCGGTCGAAGTCATGGGCCTGAAGCGGCGTGTATATATGGAATTTGTAACAGGCGTGGGCTATGAAAGCGTCGCGGTTGCCCTTCTGGCAGGCGGCGCGACCATGTCCATTGAAACCGGTGTTATTTCATCCATGAATTCCATCATTATTGCCATGTGCATGCTGTTCGTGATTGGCGTGGGCGTTGTTGACAGCCGCCGTTTTGCAAAGATTGTGGACAACAGCAAGGATGATGACGATACAGAAGGCGGATCCGCGTCTTCTGCCGCAAAGGAGGGGAACTAATATGGCAATTGAAATTATTATGGATTGGCTGCAGGCAACCTTGCGGTGGGCGGCGCCTCTGCTCATCGTTGCGGTTGGAGAGGTATATGCCGAGCGTTCCGGTGTGATTAATATGGGAATCGAGGGCATCATGCTTTTCGGCGCCCTTACCGGTATTGCCGCTGGCTTTTATTTGGACAGCCTGGTGCTGGCTGTCATTTTTACAATTGTAATCGGGGCTTTTATGGGGCTTATTGTTGCTTTTCTGACGGTTTCCCGGCGGACGAACCAGGTTGTGACCGGTCTGATGATTAACATGATATCCCTGGGCGCCACGGACGCGCTGTTTTCCCTGATGTCCGAAACAAGGCAGTCCCGTGTAGCCACCTTCCCAATCATTTTCCCCAAGGGCATGCAAAGCATACCGCTAATCGGTCCCCTGCTGTTTGCGCAGCCGGTAAGCACATGGGTGGCTCTGATTCTGCCTGTCTTTGCCGCTTACATCCTTTACAAGACACGGTGGGGCTTAAATGTACGGGCCGTTGGCGACAATCCCAAGGCGGCCGCTACAGCGGGCCTGTCGGTTATCAGGCTGAAATACCAGACCGTGATCCTCTCCGGCATATCCGCCGCTTTGGGCGGCTGTGTACTCACATTGGGCGAGGTTGGGTATTTCTCTGCCGGCGGCATGGCAGCCGGCCGTGGATTTATCGTAATGGCTGCCTGTGTGGTAGGCGGCTGGGATCCCATCCGGACAGCGGTTGTCTGCCTGGCATTCGGAGCGGCGGACGCGGCCCAGCTCCGGTTCCAGACCACCGGTTCTGTTATTCCGTATCAGTTCCTGCAGATGCTGCCCTATATCGTTACAATTATCGCGCTGACCATCATGGTAAAACGTTCCTGCGTTCCAAAGACCTGGGGTTCGGCGTATGACCCAAAGGATGTATAAGAAATGTCACATATTCACGAAAGGATGGATTTTATGTTGGATCTGATTGTCAAAGGCGGGACTGTTGTTACGGCATCTGAAACATTTAAGGCGGACATCGGCGTGGAAGGTGAAAAAATCTCGTATATCGCAGCGGCCGGGAAGCTTGATTACCTGGTAAACAAAAATGCGGATAAAGGAAACATCACCAAAGTGGTTGACGCCCAGGGCCGGTATGTAATGCCCGGCCTGATTGAACCTCATATGCACGTAATGGCCCCATTTAATAATACCATTGATATCCTTGATTTTTATACTGCCAGCATATGCGCGGCTTTCGGCGGCGTCACCACGTTTATGGATTTCAGTACCACTACAAAAGAGGTGCCCGTATTACAGGCAGTGGAGGAACGGAAAGCAGAAATGGCTGATTCGGTACTGGATTACAGTGTGCATGCCAAATTCATTAACGCAGGGGACAGCCGGGAAGACCTGCAGGGAACCGTTAAAAAACTGGTGGAGGACGGTATACCCACATTCAAGATGTTTACCATCTACCCCGGTGTCATGATAAACGACGCCGACATCCTCAAAATCATGAAAGCCGCAAAGGAGGAAGGCGCCCTGTGTGGTTTTCACGCTGAGAGCAATGCCATCGCCGATTTCATGAAACAGAATCTTCTGGATGAAGGCAAGCAGGACTGGGAGTTCTTTAATAAAGCCAAGCCCAATGCATGTGAGGCAGAAGCGGTGAACCGTATCCTTACATTTTCCGAACTGCTGGATGTTCCGGTATATTTTTACCACCTTTCCACCAAAGAGGCGGTTGAAATGGTCCGCCAGGCCAAAAAGCGCGGTGTCAAAGTCCTGGCAGAGACCTGCGGCCACTATCTGATGTTAACGGATGAAAAAAATAAAGGCGAAGATGGCATCAACTACCTGATGAGCCCTCCGCTGCGCAGCGAAGAGGACCGGATTGCCATGTGGGAAGGGCTGAAGGACGGCACCCTCAGCCTGGTTACCTCGGACAACGAGGTATTCTCCCGGAAGATAAAGGAACAGAATCTTAAGGAGGATGCCCTGACCAATGGAAAAATCCCGGACTTCAGTGTCCCGGTTAACGGTATCCCCGGCCTTGAAGAACGGTTTGGACTGCTGATGATTGGCGTCAACCACGGCATTATCTCCCTCAACAAGCTAGTCGAAGTGAGCAGCACCAATCCTGCCAAAGTGTTTGGATGTTATCCTGAAAAGGGCACCCTGGAGGTAGGAAGCGATGCTGATATCATCGTGGTGGATCCGGAAAGGACGGTTCCCTTGGTACGGGGAAACCTCCACTACCCCGCGGATCTGGATTATGATCTCTATGAAGGCTTTACCTCCAGAGGCTGGCCGGTGTGCACCATCCGCCGCGGTGAAATCCTGATTGAGGACGGCAGGTTCAAGGGTAAAAGAAAATCCGGCAGGTTTTTAAAATGCAGCCTGAAGCCCCGAAAAGAAGCTTAAGCATTTAAAAAAGTCCCCGCCGCATCCGTTCACCCTTCCAGGCATACCTTCAGCCTGTCCCCTGCATCCCGTATACGCTCCCCATCCCGGCTGTCAAGCGCTGCCTCAAATGCCTGCATCAAGCGTTCAATCCGGCTCCGCTGTTCCCCCGTACTCTTCTCGTAACACTGTTCCCCCAACAAAAGCAGGAGACGGTTTTCTTCCTGGTCCCTGGGAGGGACTTTCAGATAGGAAAGTTCCTCCATCCTGGCCTTAATCTGCTCATCCGTCATGGTGTTATGTCTCCCCTTAATAATCTGTTTCTTCACCTTTCCGGTGGAAACCACCTTCACCTCCACTTCCAGGATTGAATTGATGTCATAGGTATAGGTCACGTCCACTGCCTCCGCCCCTGCCTTGTTCTTCGGCACCTGGATATCCAGGCTTCCCAGCAAAAGGTTGTTGGCGGTAAGACGGCTCTCCCCCTGGTAAACTTCAATGCGTATCCTGTCCTGGTTATTGCGGATTGTGTAAAACCGTTCCGTGCGGCTGGCGGGAATGACCGTATTGCGCTCAATGATAGGGCAGAAATGCCCGGCCTCATAGACGCCCTCCCGGCGCTCCCTCACCACCTCGGTCCCCAGGGTAAAGGCACATACATCGGTCAGGATCATTTCCCTGACTTCCCTGTTCCTGCTTTTCATGGCCCCCTGTATGGCGGCCCCCAATGCCACTGCCTCATCCGGATGCACGGACACATCCGGGAACTTATGGAACAGCTTCACCACAAAATCCTTTATCACCGGCATGCGCGTGGCCCCGCCCACCAACACTACCTGGTCAATGTCCTGCAGCTTCAGATGTGAATCCGCAATGCTCTTCTGGATAGGTCTGCGTATGCGCTCCAGCAGCGGCAGGCAGAGTTCTGCATATTCCCCAGGATTCAAGGACAGGTCTTTTTCTTCTCCCTTTATCCTGCAGCGCATCCTTACCGTCCCATCCAGGCTGAACCGTTTCTTGGAATTCTCCGCCGCCTCATGGACAGCCGCCCGCTCCTCCCATTCCAGACCATCCTCATCCAGCCCGTTTTTATCGTAAAACTCCTGCTCCAATACCCTGGTAAAATCCTCGCCCCCAAGGTAGTTATCCCCGGCCACGGCCCGCACCTCCAGGATGGGTCCGCATAGTTCCAGGATGGATACGTCAAATGTACCTCCGCCCAGGTCAAATACCAGGAATCTTGTGTTCTCTGTTTTATCGTACAGGCCGTATGTGATGGCGGCGGCAGTGGGTTCGCTGATAATCCGCTCCACCTTAAGCCCGGCCAGTTCTCCTGCCAGTTTCGTGGCCCTTCTGCGCTTATCGTCAAAATACGCGGGCACGCTTATGACCGCCTCATGGACCTGACTGCCCAAAAAAGCCTCCGCATCCTCCTTCAGGGAACGCAGGACCATGGCGGACAGGTCTTCGGGCCGGAATTTGTGACCGCCCAGGTCATACTGGCGCTCACTTCCCATAAAGCGTTTAAATACCTCCGCCATGCGCTCCGGATGAAGGCGGCCGTATTCCCGGGCAGTCTCCCCCACCAGTATCTGCGCCTTTTCATCCACCGCCACCACGGACGGGGTCAGGTTCTTCCTCAGGCGGTTAGGGATGATGCACGCCCGGCCATCCTGAAAGCAGGCGGCCAGGCTGTTGGTTGTCCCCAGGTCAATTCCGATTATCATTGTATTCATGTCTCCTTTTCCAGCATCTTAACAGCCATCCGGGCATCTTTGTTGCATCCCAGCCAGATTACCTGGTCGGCCCTTAAAAATGCCTCCAGCGCCTCATCCTTCTTATGGTCCAGCATAAGCAGGAATCCTCTGGCTTCCATCAGTTCCGTACATCCATCCTCATCGCACCACCAGCACATGCCCCGTTCCCTGTCCATCAGGCGGAAATATTCCCGGGCAGCCTCAAAACGTCCTGTAAAGTAAGACCAGCAGAACAGATTATAAAGCACCTGCCTGGACTCCGTGCTGGGCCTGGTCAGCAGTTCTTCCACGGAAAGGCCCAGGTCGGAACACTCCGTATAGTCCGACTCAAGCCTGGTCCTGTATAAATCCCCGAATTTCCTTGCCTGTTCCAGGTCATTCCTCCAGTAATGGGTCCGAATGAGCATCTTGGTCAGGCTCCGGTAATATCCGTATTTCTTCATCTGGCTGGCTATTTCATAGGCCTTTTTAAGATATTCCAGTGCCTTATCCAGATTGCCAAGATAATACCATGCCTCCCCCACATTCTGGCACACCAGGGCCCGGCCTTCTTTGTCCCCTGTCCTATCTGCCAGGGCCTCCAATGCAATGCCCTCTGCCTCACGGCATTTATCCCAGATTTCCCTTCCAGGGTCTTTCCGGAATTTCAGCCAGATATTTAGTATGGCTTCAATCCGCTTACCTTCTGTCTCCCAATCACTGCAGCATCTTTTATCCAGGTCCCTGCTTCCATATTGCTGCTTTATCCAGCCAAGGGCATTGTCATGGCGGCCGGCCTCCGCTTCCAGGTTCATCAGGCTTTCCAGGCATTTTTCCCGGCCGTCCGGCGTAAGGTTCCTGCCCAGGGCTTCTGTAAAATATGCAATCCCCTGGTCAAACTGCTTTCTTCTCAGAAAGCACTGGAATACCCGCTTAAAGCATTCCTCTTCATCCGCCCCGAACTGGTCGCCGGCATCCAGGCTTTTCCCGCAGCATTCAATGGATTCCTCATACCTGCCCAGGACCCGGAGGATTTTTCCCTTTAAAAGCCACATGCCGCTGTCCCCGTCCATTTCAATGCCCTGTTCAATCTCCTTGAGGGCCTTGTCATATTCCTTCATGTGCAGGTAGATATCTGCGCGCCGCCGGAAGTTTTCTGCCCCAGGGCCGAACTTTTCTTCCAGCAGGTTGGTGTAATACAAGGCTTTGTCACCATATTCCTTCTGAAGGGTCCTGGTGTATTTCTGCTTGTAAAGCACGCTGAGCCTCCAATAGCAGTTGGAGGATTCCGGATTCTTCTGAAGCGCCTTATCATAGTATGCGATGGCCTTATTCCATTCCCTGAACCGTTCATGGCACCTGGCAATATAATAATACAGCCTCTCGTAATCCATTCCCTGCTTCTCGCACTGTTTTAAATGCAGGTACGCCTGTTTCGGCCGGTTCCCATATTCAATCCAGTATCTTCCCAGTGCATATCTGGCTGACAGCGATTCCCTGAGCCTCAGCGAGATTTCCGCATACCTGCAGTCCAGTCCCAGTTTTTTATATTTATTGAACTGATTGCCGCTGTCATTTAGGAATGCCCTCTTCAGATACGCCTCTGCCAATATCTCCCGGGGCTCCTTGTTCTGTTCCAGGTGCCGGATTACCGCTGCCGCGTACTTATCCGCCCGGCGCCAGTCCTCTGCGTCCTTTGCCAGCCGGTCCAGCACCCCGATCCGCTCTACCAGCAGCTCACTGCTGTTTACCCCTGCCCGGCCCGCATCGTCAATGATCCTCAGGGCATTTTCATATTTCCCGTATGCTTTAAACACCCTTACTGCCCTTATGTATATCTCCGGATGTCCGTCATATATCTCCCTGGCATGCAGGAAGGCGTCCACCACCTCCTGGTCCTTGCCCAGCTGCTCGCAAGCCTCCTGAAGATAGAAGATGGCCCAGTAGACATCCTCGTCCAGCCGGAGGATTTCCCTGCACTGTTTTTCCATTTCCCGGTAATCCTGTCTGTCCCGCAGGACCATGACCTTGTACAACCTGTAGTCCACATTGTCCGGATCCAGCAAAACAGCCTGATTGTGGGCAGCCAGCGCCCGGTCTGAAAAGGTCCCTGCCTGCTCCTGGCTTTTTCCTTCCCGCCTTATCTCCTGATGATAGAGGTCACGCCATACGCGGCCTTCCACGTGATAACTCCCGGCCAGGCCCGCTCCCTGTCCGCCATCCTCCTCTTTCAGGCACCTGCGCCACAGCCCTATCTCCTCAAGGGCCTCCCCGCACTTGCCGTCCAGCATATGAAGCATGGCCATCTGCTCATGAAAATCCGGCGTGTCCAGCATGCATTCCGGATGTAATCCAAAAAACTGCCTTCCCTCCCCGCCCTTCCCTGAATGGACAAAGCAGCGGGCAAGAAGCAGCGCCTCCTCTGGGGCTGGTCCGTCTGTTTTGGATGTGTAAAGCCGGATTATCTCCTGGTCCGCCTTTTCCAAAAGCCCGCGCACCTCCTGGGTCTGCTTAAGCTTCCCTGCATTCCACCCATGTTCCCGGGCATTTTCCCAGTGCCCCTCCTCTACCTCCAGCCTGGCCAGGCCCATAAGGGCTTCGTAAGCCCCATCGGACGTCTTCCTCTTCCCGCACAGATAGGCGGCATACAGCCCTCTGGCCTCCGTACGGCATCCGCAGCTTATGAGGATGGAAACAACCGGCATATAAACCTCTTCATCCTCCCGGTTTTCCATGAGCAGGGAACGGGCCATCCGGGCAGCCTCCTCTGTCTTCCCTGCCAGGGCCAGATATCCGGCCTGTTCCACGCCATACCATGGATGGGTTATGCCCAATGACGCCATCTGCAAAAGCGCACTGCCTCTTTCCTCCAGTTCCTCCGGGGTGCCTGGCTTGTCCTGATTGCGTAGTGTAAAAAGAGCACTGATGAAACGGTCATAGTCAGCCTCAGTGTCTCCTTGCAGCTTGTCCATGGGAAATTCCCGGCTTTCGTCCGTCTCCAGCCGCTCCAGCATAAAGTCCACGAAACCCTTCGGCAGATGTTCTTTAAACTCCTGCTCATTCCTTTCAATGTGAAAGGTCCTGTCCAATATCTTCCATATTTTTACAGGCAGTCTGAAATGCTCTGACAGATATGAGAACATGGCCCATTTGGCAGTTTCCCCGCTGTCCACGCTCCCAAGCACCGGCTCCCTTAAAAGGCTGTCCCATTCCGCAGGGTCCAGACGCCTGGGCAGGCAGGTATAAATGTCTGCCAGCTGTCTCAGGAAAACCCCTTCCGGCCCGCTCTCCTCCATCCACTCTGCCCTTTGTATTTCCTCATTGGCAGGTGTCCTGGCATACTCAACCGCTTCCTCATAGGCCCGCCTCAGCCGTTTAAAGCCCTCTGCATCATCCTCCGGATTAGCGGCCAGCAGAAGCTTACGGTAGGCTGCCCGGATTTCATCCTCATCCCTTGTCTCTTCAATTCCCAAAATCCCGAATATCTCCTCTACGTTCAAGCTGCTCCTCCTTATGGTTTCCCCTGACATTGTACTCCTTAAAATTATAACTGAGTTTTCCAGTATCTGCAAGATATCATGAACCCATGGACGGCAGCAGTTTTGCCGGACAGCGCCTTTCCCGGACAGACCCCAATCGAGTAGGAGGGAGTGATTAGCTCCCGTCCTCTCACACCACCGTGCGTACCGTTCGGTACACGGCGGTTTCAACA
>PPYE01047956.1_pt1 | contig 11505 bp, 11 predicted proteins | sample 1559881 | NCBI WGS metagenome assembly PPYE01 (sample SAMN08240022, study PRJNA423297) | Human gut metagenome, whole genome shotgun sequencing project.
GCCGTATACCGTCCAGGGTATAAAGAGCGCCGTCCTCTGCCACCAAAAATATTCTGTCGCCCTCATCGATCCGGGAATCATTTAAAAGATCCTCCAAATCAGAAAAGCTGTTTGGATTTGATTTCAGGATCGTGTGGCTATAAAGATGAAGCGCCGTCGTTTGCAGCTTCTTTTCTGTGTTGATATTATCTACAAGCTGATTTTTGATTTCAGAGACATAGGTGATACGCTCTTTCTCGATGGTGTCGCCCAGAGTCTTGTATTGGTTGATAAAGAGAAGCAGAAATACCAGAATCAGGAGAAGCAGCACGGATATTAACGCAATCTCTATTGTTTTCTTTATCGACTTTCCTTTCATCACTCCGCCCCTTTTCTGCCACGTATTTATAAAGGATAAACTGAACGCTCCGCGCACAGGTCACCGCCTTCAATTAAAACAGGTCGTCCAATTTCTCATAGACAACTTTGATGTCAATCGGCTTGGCGATATGGGCGTTCATCCCGGCGTCCCTGCTTTTTTCCACATCCTCCGCGAAGGCATTGGCTGTCATTGCAAAAATCGGAACCGTTTGGGCGTCCGCGCGTGACAGGGACCGGATATATTTGGCTGCCTCATAACCATTCATCCGCGGCATTTGTATATCCATCAGGATCAGGCTGTAATACCCGACAGCAGAACGCTCGAAACACTCTACTCCCTGTATGCCGTCTACCGCACAATCTACCTCCGCACCCGTGGCGCCTATCAGCGCCAGCGCGATTTCCCGGTTGATTGCGTTATCCTCAACGAGCAAAATATGCCTTCCATGGAAGTCGTAGCCGGGAAGCTGATTTGAAAGTGTGCTCTCAGGAAGCTCCCTGAGACTTGTAAACCTGTTTGCCTGATTTTTCAACCTGCCAAAGGGCAGTTCTGCAGTAAAAATGCTGCCTACGCCTACGTGGCTTTCCAAATGGATGCTGCCGCCCATGAGCTTACAAAAATGCTTTACAATTGGCAGGCCCAGGCCCGTGCCGCCGTATTTTTGAGTGATGCCGGCATTCTCCTGCTCGAAGGAATCAAAAATTTTCTCGAAGTTCTCCTGTGCAATCCCGCATCCTGTATCAATTACCTGAAAACGCAGACGAACGGTTTCCCCATCCTGCATGACCGGGGCCACCCGAAGCTGGACCGAACCGCCGTCAGGGGTAAACTTCAGGGCGTTGGACAGCAGGTTGGACAGGATCTGATTGAGCCGAAGGGAATCTCCCACAAGGCGCTCTTCCAGTTCTCCTTCTATGTGTATTTCAAACTGGATTCCCCTGCTTCCGGCTTGGATTGAGTAAATTTCATCCAGGGTTTCTAAAAAAGTACGGAACGGGAATTCCTCGCATCTGAGTTCCATCTTGCCGCTCTCGATCTTGGCCATGTCCAGCACATCGTTTATGAGGCTTAGCAAGTGCCTGGAGGAAAGGTCGGCCTTTTCCAAACAATCCATCACTTTCCCGGAGTCGCCCAAATTTTGCATGGCAATGGTGATCATACCGGTGATCCCGTTCATGGGCGTGCGAATTTCATGGCTCATGCGGGAAAGGAACTCACTCTTGGCCCGGTTGGCTGCCTCCGCCTTCTCCAGATTGTTCTGTATAACAGTCGCCCGCATTCTTGCGCGCACCACCATCAGCACTGCAGTCAGTATGATCAGCAAAGCAATGGCCACAATCAGAATGAACCGCACCGGGTTGCTGTAAATAAACTCGGAAACAGTAAATTCGCTCACCCCCATAGAAACCATATTATTGTTTTGAATGGCGGCTTTCTCAGCGGAGGTCAGGTTATTGATCGCTTTGTTGAGTATAGTGAGCAGTTCGGAATCTGCGGGCCTGGCCAGCGCAAAGCTGATCTTGCTTTGATCATTGGGCAGCGTAACCGGAATCAGATTGACGAACCGGTACTGCTGGATGGCCTGCTCCAGCCGTGCGGACAGACCGTAGATAAAGTCGGCTTCGCCCCGGTTCACCGCCTTCAGCGCTTCTGTGATATTGGGATAGGCGCGCACCGACTCCGCCGCTATGTTCCCGGGCAGGGTCCGTCCTTCGATTATTGCGGCTGTCAGCCCTTCCGCCGGGAATGGCGCCGCCTTATTTCTTTCCACGATGTTACTGATGCTCACATATGACGCGGTAAGCGCCAGGCCATGTTCAAGTGAACTGTTTTCATCGCCTAAATAAAAGCCCAGCATATCCGCACCGCCTTGCTGCACCAGACGGATTGCTTCATTGTAGCTTCTTGTATAAATATAGGTAAACCCGAGTCCGGTAAACGCTTCCACTTCACTAAGCATGTCAGGTACGATGCCCGGATGTGCTCCCTCATCCCGGCAATGCAGCGGATGCCAGTCCTCAGGGATAGCCACGGTCACAATGCCTTTCTCACGGATATACGCAAGCTCATGGTCGGTGATCTGGATATCCACAAGCTGATCCGGAAAATTGGCTTCATACCGCTCTGCGGCAAAGTTGGGATTGGCTTCCAGGATGTGCTGCAGCGCCATATTGAGTCCATCCAAAATCTCCTGGTTTCCCGGGGTGGTCACAATATAGTAGGGCTGTGAATCATAAGATGCCACAGCCCGCAGACCTTTGGCATCCTCCGTCAGATTGGCCAGCAATAAATCCACTTCCCCATTCAGTAGACGGTGATAGAGGTTTCCGTTTTCCATGTCTTCATATTGGTAGTAACGCAGCTTACAGTCTAAGCCGTTGATGGACAGATATTCTTTGAGGCGGCGGATATTCTCTGCAGCCCGCTCATACACACCGATGGTCTTGCCGTTCATGCTCTCCAGGTCATAGCTGTGGATGCTCTGGTCATCCCGCCTTGCCAGCAAAGTGGAACGGCTGTATCCCGTATTATAGTCGGGATAGGCGTAAGTTTCATCTAACTGGGGCAGATAGTAACTGCCGCCCATCAGTTCGTATTCGCCGGCCTTAAATTCTTCCAGCATAGCCGAACCTGTGGTATCCACATACTCGTATTCCCAGCCGGTGTATTTAGAAATCTCATTGAGGTAATCCACCACCATGCCGTGCCGGCTGCCGTCCTCCGCCGTCCAGCTAAGCCCTTCCACCTGGGGAAAAGCCACACGAACCACGCGTGGCTCTGTTTCTTCGGCAAACGCGGGGATACTCAGCGTCAGCATTATACATATTGTAAGGCACACAGCCCCGAACCGTTTTATAGAATCTGGTAAATTCGCCAACTTCCCCACCCTCCAACTTTAACTGTGTTCATAAAGTTTTTTTCCTGTTTTCCCCTGAACTGCCTGACTGTTCAACAGAGCTAACGATGCTGAGCACGTCTGTCCAATTGGGTTTTAAGTGTTTTTTGGATTTCCTTTATATCCACCGGCTTTGTAATATATCCGTCCATGCCGCTGTCATAGGCCTTCTCGATATCCTCGACAAATGCATTGGCTGACATTGCCACAATGGGCATCCGCTCCCGTTTCTTTTCCTTTTCCAACAGCCGAATTCTCCTGGTGGCCTCATATCCGTCCATATTTGGCATTTGAATGTCCATAAATATGAGTCCGTAATATCCGTTCTCTGCGGCAGTAACCTTGCGCAGGGCTTCTATGCCATCTTCTGCCGTCTCCACCCGGCAGCCGCAATGTTCTATGAGTTCCCGGGCAATCTCCATGTTGATTAAGTTGTCCTCCACTAAAAGGACGCGCCCGTCAAACATATCGGCCTCCGGTTCCCGGGGCTCCTCTTTCTCATGGAGAAGTCCTCCATCCACCAGACCGCGCATGACCCGGTATAAGCTTGATTTAAACAGCGGCTTGGCAAGGAAGGCGTTGATTCCGGCCTGCCGGGCTTCCTCCTCAATCTCTGTCCAGTCATAGGCTGTGAGTATAATGATGGGAACCTGGCTTCCCACCTGGCTGCGGATACGGCGGGCAGTCTCCAGACCGTCCATCCCCGGCATTCTCCAGTCCAGAATGACTGAGTGGTATTCCTGATTGGCACGGTGGGCGACGACTGCTTTTTCTACTGCTTCCGCGCCGGTCAGCACCCACTCGCTGCGCATTCCGAGCTCATCAAGCATCTTTGCAGTGTTTTCACACACATCCCGGTCATCGTCTACCACCAGAGCCCGCAGCTCCCGCAGAGCGCTGAAATCAAAGGATTCCTCCTCTACCGGCTGCAGCTTTAAGTGGAGCGTTACATGGAAGCTCGTACCCTTTCCCTCATCGCTTTGTACCGTAATCTGGCCGTTCATCATGTCCACAATGTTTTTGGTGATGGACATCCCCAGGCCGGTGCCTTCTGTCTTGCTGTTAGTGGAGGAATGAGCCCGCTCGAAAGGATCAAATATTTTAGTGATGAATTCTTCCGGCATCCCGATTCCTGTGTCACTGACAGTAAACTGATAGGTTCCATAGTTCTTGAACTGCGGCGGAAGTTCCCGAATCTTTACGGTAATCTTCCCTCCTGCAGGCGTGAATTTCAAGGCATTCCCCGTGATGTTCAGCAGAGCCTGCCGGATACGCAGCGTATCGCCCGTTACATGCTCATGTTCCACCCCACAAACACTGACCTCAAAATCCAGATGTTTCGATTTGGCCTGGGGCTCGACGATGGTCAGGAACTCGTGAACGAATTCGGACAATGTAAAATCCTCACTATTGAGGGACAGCTTCCCGCTTTCAATCTTACTCATATCGAGCACATCGTTGATCAGGCTCAGCAGGTGCTTTGAGGAGGCAGTTATCTTCCCGAGGCAATCCCTGACCTTATCCGGCTCATCGGCGTGGAGGGCAGCGATGGCAGTCATGCCAATGACGGCATTCATAGGCGTACGGATATCATGGGACATGTTGAATAGAAATTGAGACTTCGCCATATTGGCATTTTGAGCGGATTCCAGGGCTTCCCTCAGATTAAGTTGAAGCTGCTCCTCCTGCTGTCTTTTCTTTTTGAGAATATACAGATAAATATACAGTGCGATAAAGACGGCCAGCGTAAGTACGGTGGAGAATACGATTGTATGAATACGGGCGTTTTGTGCCATCTCCTCAAATTCAGCAAATTTCGACCGGGAACCGAAGGTCATGGATTCAGCCAGACGGTTCATCTCTCCGGTCCTTGGAGTGATCTCCTCCTTATAAAAGACCCGGGCCGCCTCGTCGGTAAAATCCGGATCCATACACTGGGCAAGCAGCCGGTTCTGTACATCCTTTAGCTCCAGATAGGTCTGCTGTAGAACCGGCGCGTCCTCGGGACGGTAAATATACCACTCCGTGATAAAGTCAAGGCTCTCGGAAATTTCCTTATCTATATCCTCATAATCCCGCTTAACCCCCTCCACCGCATCGCGGGTGCGGATATAGGTCAGGCGCTCCGCCAGGCCATCCAGACGGGCAATGTATGTGGTGACGTCGCCTACCTCAATGGCAATTGGATATGGATGCTTACCTATCATGTTTATTTGTTCAGTAATCCGATTGGTATTCACCAACGTGATTACGTAGTAGATAATGAGCAGCCCTGTTAATAAAACGGCTGTCCATTTTGAGATTGTCTTTGTATTTATAGCCACAGATTCTTTTGTCCCCTTCCCAACTAACAAACAGTGCGTGCAGTTTCTGCCGATTCGGTGATTGGCTCCCTCACGTTGCTTTTCTGCTGTAATGGAGACATAATGTCAAAGCGAACACACCTTGTCCATATTCACCTATCATTACCAAGTATAGTATAGCGAAGAAATAATTTCAACACTTTTGTAGTAATTATACAAAGCAAATGATAGAATAGGTGTTGGAAACTGAGGAGGTGGAAAGCATTGCAATTGGGCTCTGAAATGATATATGAATATTTGAAAAATTGTATCCGGTTTCAGTATTATAACTATGGAGATGTACTTCCTTCCGTTGAAGCTCTCTGCAGCAAATTTCTGGCTTCAGACCAAACGGTGAAGGCCGTTTTGCGGCGTATGAGTAAGGAAGGGTATCTCTTAACACAAAAGGGGAGACGTGCCAGGGTTATATACAGGCAGAGTGACATCCAGCGCGATGAGTATATTACCCGCTATCTTTCCGAACGTTGGACAGACTTTACAGAACTAATCAAAGTGACAGAGGTTGTGTTCCGTCCGATACTGCTGGAAGGATTTAAGCGGGTTGACAAGGATGGATATACAACGCTTTCCTGTTTCGCTAAACAGGGAGATTTAGACAGTTTGATTCAGTTTTATTGTTTTCTGATACAAAAGGTAAACAATCCTCTTATAATGAATCTGTTTTGGGAAATTGCATTGTTTTTAGGCCTGCCGTTTCTTGTAAAGAACACTTCAGGCAATTACGATGCGAAGGCAGTGGCACAGAGCCTGCAGGAGTTTATTTATATTGGAACTTTAAAGCAATGGGAGCGCCTTGATGCCGGACTGCTTGCTTTTTGGAGAAACACAACCGGTTCAATCATAAAATCGATTGAGCCATATATCCTTCCCATTCCGCCAGAGGAGCAAGTCTTCTTTATCTGGAGGATATACCGTAAGCATCCCCAGATTTGTTACAGCCTCGTAATCCACATCATGCATGAAATTTTTCAGGGATGTTATGAAAAGAATCATTTTTTACCTTCCTATGATAAAATGGCGAAGCAATACGGCGTGTCTGTCAATACGGTGCGGCGCACCGTACAACTGCTGACGCAGATTGGAGTTGCACAATCAATAAACGGAAAGGGAACCCGCATTTACTCTTTTGGAGAACAACTCAATCGGCCTGATTTTACAGTTCCTGCAATCCGGCGTAATTTAGCGCTTCTAAACCGTTCCTTTGAACTGTTGATGTACTCTTGTGAAAGTGCTGTTTATGTATTTATGTCAGCCTTGAGCAGGGAAGAACGGCTCGGACTGGCGGAACAATTAAAAGTATTGAGCCGTAGTGGCCGATGTGGGTTTACCCCCTGGTATCTGTTGCTTACTTTTTCAAAGCAGGCACCAACGCGTTGTCTGCGGGAAATATTTTCAAAAATATATGGACTTTCTCTATGGGGCTATCCTCTTTTGGTATCCGGAGGGGAATTTCCAAATTTTGAAAGTACTGTCTGCAGGCTGACAGAGTTAATGGTGGAGTACTTGGAGAGCGATCAAATTGAGCAGTGTGCAGCAGTGTTTAAAGAGTATGCCGTTAAGGAATATCCTGCAACTAAGAACTATCTCATCAGTCTTGGTGTAGAATTGGACGGATAAGAACCATATATAGCCAGAATAAAATGATATCATAATAAAGAAAGTGACTGCTAATCCATCAAAATGGTATCTTAGCAGTCACCTGAATAATTTATTCTGTCAGTCCAGCGATACCGGAACATAGTCTCAGTCCCACTGGCTCTTAACTGCAACTAAAGCGTCCGTTAGTTTTTTGTTTCATAGATATCCCCTACTACATTGAAGGCCGCGCTTGTATCCGGCGATGTATTGTCGCTGATCGTCCATTCCCCGGTTTCCGTGTCCTGGGTCAGATAAAAATACTGCTGCGTGTGGCCGTCGTCCATAAAGGTCTTTGTGTGGTCGTACTCCACATAATAGCTCGCCCATACGACAACAAAGTGTTCCGCAAGGTACTCGTCCGTCCAGCCCCGCGCCTGGGCAAGCTCGCTACCGGAATACATGGCAATGACACGTGCTGTTTCATCTTCATCCACCTTTATTTCATCGATACGCACACTGATCGTATATTCCTTCCCGGCCTGGCCTTCAATCGCGCTTTGGACGGTTTGCACCGGGTCGCGAGACGGCTTTTGCAGCCACGGATCGAACCAGCCTAACTGGTAAGCGGCAAATCCGCAAAGGAGCAGCAGCGCGGCAATCACCGCGACGAGAGTCTGCATCCGTTTCATGCTTCTGGAGCTTTTCATTATATTTATAAAACTTCTCTCCTTTGCTTCAACAATGTATTTATCATCAATCGTTTCTAGTGCATCAAGAATGTGACTTGCGTTCATACCACTCCCTCCTTTTTTAAATATGAAAGCAGCTTAGCCCTTGTCCTGTGGAGCATGGATTTTACTTTACTGGTACTAAAACAAAAATCTGTACTGATCTGCTCGATTGAATCCAGATACCAATAACGGCAGAGGAAAACCTGCCTTTCCGCAGCCGGCAGATTGGCAATAAAGCGATTGAGTGTTTTTGACAGCTCTGCCGCCATAATTTCATCCTCCACCATGACGTTTGAAGGAACACATTCCGAAAGCTCGTCAAGGGCAAGGGACACTTCGCCGCCGCCACGCTTGTCCCGGTGGATATCCCGCCATTTCTTCAGAGATACGCGCCGGGTGATTTTGCCGAGGAAAGCTCGCAGGATAGACGGACGGTGGGGAGGCATGGCGTTCCATGCGCCGAGGTATGTATCATTTACGCTCTCGTCCGCATCCTCTTGATTGCAGAGAATGTTATACGCAATAACATAGCAGTACTTCCCATACTTTGAGGCAGTTTCCGTTATTGCGCTCTCATTCCTTGCCCAATATAAATCAACAATTCGGTTATCCTCCATCTCTTCACCTCCTATGGTCTTTGTAAAGGCCCTTCACCTATCTACTTCCCGTTTTTTGGCTTTGGTTGCATTATTTCCAGGAAACTTGACATTTACCAAAAAAACAGCAGAAACCATGCCGGGCTTCTGCTGCTTACTGTTATTTCATTGTCAGCCATAAAGCAGGCCGCACGCCGCCTCTGTTATCACCGGTCGCAGGATGGAAACAGGAAGAAATATTGCAAAGGAAAATATTGTTACCCTGGATACCTATGTTGTCATCGCCATGAATATATACGGCTTTTAAATTATTGCGCCCGGGTGAGCGAAGCCACCACCACCATCTATGACCTTTAAATGCTGCTGTCCGATTACCGTTGTATGGCGGATCGTCCTTTATTATATATTCTTTCATCTTTTATCTCCAATAAATCAAACCTCATGTCAGACTCTGGGGACTGCCCTGTCTGCTGCCATTGTATACTTTATTTGGCGCAGCATGTCTTACTCAACGATAACCTGCACGCTCCGCTTACAGGTCACCGTCATCAATAAAAGCATGGCTCAAAATATAAAACTCTTCCTGACTCGGTTGATGTTTCTTTTCCATTTTCTCTAATGTATCGTCAAACTTCCGGGCCTCTTCCTCGGAAATTGCCATAACAGGGCTGTCATAATAGAACCATTTTCTGCCGTCTAACCGATTGGGTGCCAATTCCTTCACCATCATGGCAGCCGGATATCTCCCATCTTCCATGCAGACATTCAATTTCTTACAGCTTTTAAAGCCATGGCCCACATAGTTCATCGGGCTTCCCAGGATAACAATTACATCATATCCAAGCAGCACGGCCTGTTCAAAGGAATGCTCGATAAGCATCTTTCCATAACCCATTCTCTGATATTCAGGCGTAATGCTGACCGGACCAAAGGTTAAGATTTCTTTTTCTGTTCCGGCTTCATCAACCAGCCGGGCTTTTGTATACATTATATTACCAATCACCTGATCGTCCAGTTCGATTACAAAATCCAGTTCTGGTATGAAATCCTCATGTCCGCGCACGGTGTGAACCAGATAATGCTCTACACACCCCGGAACATAGAGATTATAAAAGGCCTTCCTCGTAATTTTTTCTACAGCCTTGTAATCGCTTTCTTTTTCATTTCTAATCTTTATCATTTCAACCTCTCATTTTACAGCAGGTAGTTATTTTCCCGATTCGCAACTTGCAAAGTAACTAATTTATATGTTGCATATCCGCCAATAACCAAAGGCTCCATTTTGCAAAGTTCTTCTGCTTCTTCACGGCTATCTGTTTTCAGAATATACATACCTGCCATTCCTGGATAGCCTTTAAACACACCACAGATTTCCAGTTTTCCTTCATCGTCCAGCTTCCTTATATTTTCAACATGTTCTGTAACTGCCTTCTTTGTTAATTTATTATAGGTCTTGCTTTTCTCAATCAGCATCACATACATCAACTTTTCCATTCTAATCTCCATTCCGCACGCCTTCAGGCCCATCATAAAATATTGGCTCTATAAGACTTATGCTCTTCATTTTAAGACTGCCGGTATTTCATTTCATACATCTTTCTGTCTGCCTCCCGGAGTAAATGTTCAATTTCCGACTGTTCATCCGGATATCTCGAAAAGCCGCAGCTGACGCCCGGATACAATGTAATGCCCGATACCAGATAGGGCCTGGCAATATCCGCAGGATGGTCCATCCCCCGTACACCAGCAGGATAAGCAGCACATCGATTAGCACCGCCGCAATACTTTCCAACATAATATTTTTACATGAAACCCACCCTGTTTTCGGCATCATTTTAAAAACCACGTTCCATTGGGAACCGATATGCTGCCTTCAATCGATCCCGACATATCGTCTTCTGTATTGGCGGATATGATTTGAATTTCATCTTCCGGCGTTATCTTATATATCTGATAGGCATAACCCCGGTTTGACAGATTTTTAAGTTCTGCTCTGTTAAAGATTTCCGGTACATTCAGAACGGCCACGCTGAAGCCCCAAAAAGTATGTTCCCGCCCTTCATTGTCTAAATAAATCGGTTTTCTGGCTACGAGCCCCAGACCTCCCTGGGAAAGCTCATATGTTCCTGACAGCGTCATCTTTCCGGTGTCTCTGGCATATTCAGCCTCTGCCCTTCTCTACGGGTGGTCAAAAAGACTGCCGAATGCATTTTCGTTGCCCTCTAACGGATAAACGTAGGTCACAATCCCATCCGGCGCAAGCTGTAAACTGCGGATTGCGGGATCATTTTCATATAAACGCTCTGCCGTCATTTCAAATTCCGTAATCGTGCCATGGTTATTGACGATAGAGTGAGCGTTTCATACAGGATGTTTACATCAATGGGCTTTGCGATATGGGCATCCATCCCCGCTTCCATAGCCGTTTTGACGTCCTGCTCAGATGCGTTGGCAGTCATGGCGATGATGGGAATGACTTTGGCATCGGCCCTGCAGTCCGCACGGATGGTCCGGGCAGCCTCATATCCGTCCATCTCGGGCATCTGGATATCCATCAGGATGGCATCGTAAGTTCCCGGAGCCGCGGCAAAGAACGCTTCGATAGCCAGGGCCCCATTGCTTTCCACCTCAGTTATTATACCGCACATACGCAGGATTTTGCAAATAATTTCAGCGTTGATTTCATTGTCCTCCGCTATCTGGATACGTCGCCCTGTGAAAAGTCCTTTCCCCGCTGTCTCCGGCAACTGTGGCTCCCGTAAGGGCCTCCTTTCGCCGGACGCCACGACTTCTCCTCTCAGCTCGACAAAAACACTTCGTTCCTCTGGAAGAACCCGTCCAATACGAAAGCTCAATTCTTGTGAAAGGATATACCGGGATACACCGCAAGCGGATTAAGTCGAAGATCCGGGAACTGATACGGGAACTTTCCGATGACTAAATATATACCCGCAAAAAATAACCGCCGGAAACGGTAACC
>PPYE01234072.1_pt1 | contig 11505 bp, 11 predicted proteins | sample 1559881 | NCBI WGS metagenome assembly PPYE01 (sample SAMN08240022, study PRJNA423297) | Human gut metagenome, whole genome shotgun sequencing project.
CGAAGAACCATCCCATAGAACATCTTCCACGCTCGGCAAGCCCTTCAAATGTCTTATGAATCAAGATTCTTTGGTTACGGCATACACGTAAGGGAGGGGAGTCAACGAAACTGATGCCGGTACAGGTTTCCAGCAGTACTTTTTTGATGAAGATGGTCATGAGAAGCAATACTTCCTTCTCCAGTTCCACAAAACGGTTATAGGACACCCGGTGCGGAAACAGGTGTTCCAAATGTTTGCAGACATACTCTTTGTAATAATGCTTGAAGCAGCGGAAACCACCGGAGTGGAACAGAATAAGAATGACCATCATCTCCGCATCACTCATCCGGTTAGGCTTATTACGATGTCCGATCTTCTTGTCTTCAATCATATATTTTTCCTGTTGAAACGAAAATTCCTTGCAAAAATCATCGGTCATACAATAAATCTCTGTAACTTTAGACTTTGGAAACATAGTGGTAATCGTTTAAATGTTATAATTGGACACTATAAATTTAATGATTTTATCGCTATGTTTCTAATTGTCAGAAAAATATATTTATTCTTATATCGAATTCACGTTAAACTACTATGAGTCATCTTTCCCGAAGTTTTAATGGAGTATTTCGATATCTCCGGTTGGCATGACGCCCCTGTAAAAATCGAAGTCTGGCTTGATGAAAAAACTACTTGGAACGTTCCGATTACAAGAGTGGAACTGTGATTTCACATGGTTTTACAGATGAGAAAGTTATTTAGGATTTTCCTCTTTGTGGCAAACCTGTTTATCTCTACGTAAGACATTGTCGAGGGTATGACAAAGTTTCCACAATCGTTGTTTCACAACTTCCCTTTGTCCAATGATATAACTATCTGGGAAAGCCGGCAACAATCGCTGATGCAAGCATAGACCGTTTGGTAAGCAATATCAACAGGATAGAGTTAAAGGGGGAATCTCTAAGGAGAAAGAAAGGAAAATAATATTATTTTTGTAAGACTCTTATATAGTTATAAAACAAGTGTCAACCATGGTACTGTTTAAGCACTATCATCAGCGATAACTGAATATGAACAGTACCTGAAGATACTATCAAATTTCGTTGAATAGAATAAATATGAAAAGAAGGTGTGCATTTTGACACACCTTCCATATCTACAAAAGGGATTGTCGGTTCACGACCTCATTTCAAATAAATAATAAGAGGAATTCCACTCCTCTCATACCTTCTCCTGTTTTCCCGCCTCTCTCTTTTTCTCCATATCCTTTTCAACCAGGGTTGTGATCACCCTGGAAGGGGCGCAGGGTTCCTCTATATATCTGACCGTCTCACAATCTTGTGACACCGCACTTATCTGTAGTTTTTCAGATGGTCTGGATATATACATGATATTGTCCGCACAGGCGCTGACCGCCGCATACCTGACCTTTTCCGTCGGGGAGCCGATATAAATGAAAAGCTCCGGATCGGCCGTGACAGCCCTTATCTGAACCTTCTCGGTGGGATGTTCAATGAATATGATGGAGCCGCAGTCACTCTCCACAGCCTGCATCTGGAGGTTTCCGGACGGGTTATCCATATAGATGATCTGTCCGCTGTCACTCTTCAGCACCTCGGACTTTACCTTTTCCGTCGGTTTGTTGATATACAGGAACACTCCTGTATCCTTCCTGACCGCTTCCAGCTGTACCTTCTCGGATGGCGCATCAAGAAGCATGATCAGGGAGGCGTCCTTTCTGACCACCTCCAGCTGCACCTTTTCAGACGGCGTGCTGATGAATTGTATCATCTCCGGATTTTGTCTGACAACATACAGCTGGGCTGCCTCGGACGGGCGTTCCATGCTCATTATCTCCATCGGATCTTTCCTCACCTTCCGCAAATCTGCTCCGGACAGATTGTCAATCAATCTTTTCAATATATTTTTTTTCATCTTTATACTTCTCTTTTCTTCAGTCTTTGATCATATTTCCTGAGCGGCAGCTGAATGAACCTGTTTGGCGATCTGGAAGGCCTTCAGACCGTAGCCCGCCGGTCCCTTGACAATAGCGAACACCGAGTTTCCCGATGCTCCGGGCAAAGCGGTCTTGTTACCTTTCAACATCTCGCTCATGGCCTTTCCGGATACCCTGCCTATGTCAACCCCGTGGGCCCTCATGTCTTTCAGGATATCCGTCGCGTCAAAACTCTCCCCGTTGGTACGGAGCACCGCACTTCCGTTCCTTATTGTCAGTTCACGGCGGCCGCCCTTGAACCTCATTTCTCCGGAGGATGGTTGCGCTTCCGTTGCTTCCGTTTTCTCCACGACAACAGTCTTTTCCGGAACAGCGGAAGTTTCCAGGACCGCCTCTTTCCTGAACGTGCCGACTGCCGCGGAAATTTTTCTTGTACGGTAGGCTTCCGCCTTTTCCGTCGCTTCGTATCTGGCGTCGTAGGTGTCCATATGCCCGGCATCCCGCATAAGCTCTCCATATCTCTCCTCTATTTCCCCGAGCCTGGTAAAAAGATTCTTTACCGCTTCTGAAATGTCCTCCTTGAAATGGATGCCTGCGGTTCCTCCGGGCATGACGGAACCGAGACATGACAGGCATGCCTGCCGGGACGGGTTCTTTATCCTCAGGATGTTTGCCGGACTGTCATGCACCGCCATCAGCTGGACTTTCTCCGTGGGATTCTTGATATGGCCTATCAGGGAGGAATTTCTGCCAACGGCCAGCATCTGTGCCTTTTCCGTGGGGGTTCTCACGAGTCTTATCAGGGAGGCGTCCCCGTTAAGGACAGACAGCTGTATTTTTTCCGCCGGTTCGCTGATAAACCTTATCAGTTCCGGATCCTGTCCGACCGCATACAACTGGGCCTTCCAGTCGGGTACGCTTATCTCCCGGATGAGATGCGGGTCCTTCCTGACAACGGAGAGCTGCGTGTTTGCGGAAGGGCTGCCGATGGCGGTGATCAGTCCGGAATCCGCCATCACAGCCAGCAGCTGCGCCCTCTCGCATGGATTTTCCAGAAGGGTGATCATTTCCGGATTCCGTCTGACGACCAGCAGCTGCATCTTTTCCGTGGGTTCATGGATATAGCGTATCATTTCCGGATTTTCGGCTATGGCGGCCAGACAGACCTTTTCTGTCGGCTCACGGAGCTGGAGCAGACAGTCCGCCTTTTGTCTGACAGCGGCCAGCTGTACCTCTTCCGTAGGATTGTCCAGAACCGAAACCAGATCCGGATTCTGCCGGACGGCGGCCAGCTGCATCTTCTCTGACGGATTCTCGACCGCGGTGATCAATTGCGGATTTTTTCCCAGTTCTCTGAGCTGGGCACGTCTTATAAAAAAATCTGTTATTCTCATATATGTATGCCCGTCATGCCGGTGGCTCAGCGTTTGGTTATCATAATTCTCTTTGAACTGATGAGGAAATTTTTCCGCTGATGTCCGCTATGCGCACACCGTAGCCGGAGGGCTGTTTCCGGATAGAGAACAGCATTTTCTGTTTTGCAGGGTTCAGGACGGTTCCCCGGCCCCGTAACATGCTTTCCCATTGGCTGCCGGATATGTTCCTGACATCTATTCCGGCTTTTTCCAGCCCCTTCAATATGCCGGTCGCGTCATATTGGTTCCCGTTGGTACGTATGACCGCGCCTTCGGATGTGATCTCTATCTCACGACGGCCGCCCTTGAAAAGAAGAGGGGGCGTCATGCTCTTGTCCGGCGCGGCTGCTTTCTCATAATGGTTGATTGCGACTTTGCTGCCTGCCTTGATTATACTACGGAGATGCGTATCCAGATCGACGTGACGGAACGAGGCTGTCATGACCGGCGTGCCGTCTTTTTCCGACACCGCTTTCCTTGCGCATACGCCAAGTACCTCATGGAGTCTTTCCGCATCCTGATTATATGCCTTGTATTCATCCCCCACACGGATGAGGGCCATTGTATCCGGATATTGTTCTTTCGAGCGGTCATACATATCGAGAATGCCGGAAGAGACCGTTTCATTGTTTCCTTCTTCTTTTATGGGAAGTGGGGATATGTCCTCTTCCCTGGCGGATGTGTCTGCCAGGGTGTGCTGTTTTTCCACACTTTCCTCTATCATGGCGGATGCCTTGCCGGCCTCCCGTAACACACTCATGACATAGCCGGGGTCCTCCTTCAAATTTGACAGCCAGCTTTTCAGATACTGTGCGTTCTCCTTTCTCGGAGTTACGGCTATTCCCAGATCCCTGCCTGTGACGGCAGCAGTGAATTCGGCGATGATTTCCTCCCGGGCATATCCGCACGTTCCGAACGGGTGATGCAGGCCGCGGTCCAGTCGTGAGGAATGCCCGGTGGAGTGGGCCATTTCGTGAAGGGCGGTCATCTGGAATGATTCCATGTCCTTGAATTGTCCCGGAGTCGGAAGAACGATCCTGTCTTTGGACGGGCTGTAATATGCCCTGTCCTGCACCTTCAGTTCTATGGGACAGAGCCATTTCTGTTCCTTTATCATTTTATCCAGCCAGGGGTTCCCGTTTCCTTTTACGTTGTCCACTACGGCAGGACCGGAGAATCTGACCCTCATGTCCTCATATCGCTCCGGATATTTTTCTTTGAAATCCGTCTGGTCTATGTTGAATACATAGAAATGTTTCATGAAGGGAGTCACCTTATATTCCTGCTTCTGAAGTTCCGGGAGGCTTTTGTAATCATCGAAGCTGATTTTTTCTCCCGTCGTCTTATGCTTCACGGTGATATCGTAAAAAGTCACGGGAAGGGCGTGCGATCCTTTTATGACCATCAGGTTCTCATCCTTCAGCTGACGGAAGGTCATGAATACCGGGAGGGTGTATCCCATCCTGTCCATCTCCATGTAGAGCATAAGACGGTTCATGCTGTTGTACGGACGCCCTGATATGTTCTGTGGCAGGCCGGTACGGGGGGTGAACCAGGGCTTCTGCCATTCACCGGCGGACATCTGCCTGATCTTGTCAATCATCAGTTCCGCATATCTTTCCAGTACCTTCCCGTTCATGGCAGCAGTTCCTGATAAAGTCTTTCCTCGTATTCCTTCAAAAAACGCACCGCATCCGCTGCTGTGGGACAGGTGATGCCATTGCCCCGGGCATAGTCCGAAAACGGTTCCTTCAATTCCGGGTTGAGCATGACATAACCAAGCATGTCCAATTCCCCGTTTTCCACTTTGTGTATCAATTCCATTTCTTCCATTGTGTATTTTTTATAATTGACGGGACAAATGTAAGGGCGGCCCAGTATAACGTTTTTATACTCTTTGTCATTTTTCTGTAGTTTTTTTGGCTGTTCCAAATATTATTTCCATATTTGCAGTGCCAAATAATCACGGAAAATTCGTGCCGCGAGCTTCGGTTAATGCTCAAAGTTCAAAGAAATACAATGGGCCTTTTATGCCCAGCACACTATCTTTTGCTTACAATAGCAAAATGATATATAAGAAATTGTAGAAGTCACAACTTATTGTGAACAACTGCGGCTGCTTTTCCCATTACAATTTTAGCTCTCGGGCGAAAATCTGTGATTGTTTGGCGACACGGGAAATGGCAGCCGTTTTTTCTGTCTAGTAAACGCCAAATAATCACAGTCATGAAACAAACAGTTTCTATTTTTGCTCCCGACATAAATGTCGCTAGTAAATCTTCAGCTATTCAATTATGGCTGAACCGTAAAAACCAATTCTTTTCTTCTGTACTTGAAGAGGATGTATCCAACCGCCAGGTCCTGCTGCTTGGTCATGCTTCCTTTGTTTTCTCTGCATTAATATGCGCATCTTTCGTATCACAGGTTCCCGCTCTGATTTGTCTGGCCTGGTTCATGGTGGCATTACGGCTTTGTGTGAAAGGAGGCTTGGGATGAAGTTCATTATAGAGCCTTCCGCGGCTTCCGGTATGATCCGTCTTCCTTTGAAAAAAGAAATGAAAATTCCTTCGTTATGGGAGATTATGGTATCAAAATATTTTAGTGTTAAAATATATAAATATTAAAGCATTAAAACATCAAAATATTGGAAAAGAGAATTATTTTCCTTAACTTCGTAACATACTAAAAAACAAATAGATATGGTGAAAATTATAGCAGTCCATAATCAGAAGGGTGGAGTTGGCAAGACTACTACCACTACCAATGTGGGGTTCGAACTGGCACGAAAAGGATACAAGGTCCTTCTTGCTGATTTGGATCCGCAAGCCACTCTGACCTCGGCTTTGGGGGTGACAGATCCGGAAGAAACGGTTTTCTCGGCCTTGCAGGGTGCGGTGGATGGCAAGGAAACGCGGCTTCCATGGATACGGTTGCAGGAGAATATATCCTTGTGCCCGTCATGCAGGAAAATGGCGGATGCGGAGTATCTTCTGCAGAACGAATACGGGAGGGAAAACTTCCTTAAAGAACTGGCTGCCAGAACGGATGGAGGGTACGATTTTGTGCTCCTTGACTGCCCGCCGGCTGTCGGACTGATCACGGTCAACGCGCTTGTGGCCGCTACCGACCTGATTATACCGGTGCAACCGGAAGTGGCTTCTTTATATGGTCTGGTTTCCATCCTGGATACGGTTGCTGTGATACGGAGGAAGATCAACAGAAGACTGAACCTGCTCGGCATGCTGGTGACACAGTATGACAGAAGGACTACATTGCATGCGGAGATATTGGAAGCGATGCGGAAACAGTACGGGGAAACGGTCTTTTCCACGGTCATCAGCCGTTCCATCAGGGTGGCAGAGTCCATGAGCAGAAAGACGGATGTCGTATCTTACAGCAGGAACAGCAGTGGAGCGGCGGACTACCGGTCCCTTACCCGGGAGATCCTGTCCAGATTGAATATGGTTGACAACAAATAAAAGTAAAAAAGAATATGGGAAAATTTATTGGAATTGACGAGATTCTGCAGGGCGGAACACCAAACCGTCCCACACACTCCACTCCGGAGGAGGGGAAGAAAGGGGAAGTACTGGCCAGAACCTCACTGGAGTATCCGTTGGAACTGCACCGCAAGGTGAAAAAATACGCGGTGGACGCTGGAATGAAGGAGAAGCAGGTCATAGCACAGGCTATACGGGAATTCTTCGAGAGAGTGGAGAAAGAATAAAGAACATAAAATTGAAGAAAATGAAGACATTCGGATATTTGTTGATGGCGGTCATGGCGTGCATGACATGTTCCTGCCGGGATGAGGAACCACTGCCGGACCCGGTACCTCCCGTAGTGGAGCCGGAAAATCCCGGAAACCCGGAAGAGCCGGATACGGGAAAGGTGTACCTCGGCATCGCCCCTATCATCGAGAACATGCAGGAACAGAGGGCCGTGGTGGAGAACTGGAAGGAGGGGCATTGCCTGGGAGTGACAGCTGCAGGGGATGTGAACATACCCTTCACTTTTGACGGTAGGCGGTGGAAAGCCGGAAAACAGGTGGAGGTGACGGCTGAGCAGAAAGTGTCCGCCTATTATCCTTATAATGTACAATATACGGACATGACCGCCATACCTGTGGACATCACGACACAGGAGGATTATATGTATGGAGAAGGAGGAGTAAGCGTTGAGAAGCCGAGCGCGGCCCTTGTAATGAAGCATGCTCTCTCCCTGGTCAGGATCCTGATAAAAAAGAATGATTATACAGGTGACGGGATGGTGGATGCGGTCACTTTTGGAGGTGTAAGGCTGTCTGCGTCCATGGATGTCACGTCCGGAAAGCTCCTTCCGACAGGACAGCCCGGAGAATATAAGGCCGGAGGGAACTACACACTGGACGATGCCTCTCCGGTATATGTGGAGGCAATCCTGATGCCTGTGGGTACGGCTGAGGGTATCACTGTCAATGTACATGTGGACGGGAGGGATTTCACCTATGCCCTGCCGCCTACCCATGTGTGGAATCCCGGCATGATCTATACTTACACTCTGAATATGAAATCCGGTTATAACTGTGAGGTGGACGTGGACCATGTGCCGATGGATGAGGAGTATTGGAGCACTTTCGGAAAGACCGACCGGATTGTCATGAGGGATTGCGGGACGGACAGGATTTATATATGGCCGAATTATACGGAATATGGCTATGACACCTATACCGGTGAGGGTAAGGTCTGGGGATTCTTTTTGCGGTATAGAAACCGTGGAGGTGGGGAAGACTTCGCCGGACAGGCACGGTTCGTGCTGATGGATGGGAACAGGATTGTGGAACAGTACCAGCCGTTTGATATCAAATGCGGAAACGGTGCATGGGACGGATACTGCAAGTATTGTTATGTGCAGGCTGTGCCGGGAACATACCGGCTGGCAGTGCTGTTCAAAAAGAACGGGGAGTCAGCCTGGTTCAAGCCTTACGGATACGATCAGAATTCCAATGACGGGGAATGGATGTATGAGGTGAGACCGGCCACTGATATGCCGGCACTTCGGATGATAACATTGGAGAACCAGAAATGCAATACGTTTCTGGTATATCCTGTACCTGATAATGACTGGTTCAATATAGTCTATACGCTTTCAAACAAAAGCAGGAAAGCCATGAAAGGGACTATAAAGGTTGTATGGGAGAGGGAGTTCAAACTGGAATCCAACTCCTACAGACCGAGTGATAAAAAGGAGAACAAGATTGATGACTATGAATGGCGCGATGAACTGGGAAGCTGCACTGTTGACATAGCGGCAGGAGTACGTTTCTGGAAAGGGATAGTGTCTTGCAAGTTCCCGGTCCAGAGAAAAGAGCCGAGAGATGCTACCAGCGGTGTCGGTTATTGCGCTTCAATGGTACATCTGTATTACCAGCTGGAAGGAAGCAGTGAGTGGAAGCTTCTGCGGTGTGACACGGAATACCTGTTCAATCGGAATTATCCGGGCTCCGAGTCTGCAAAAATGGATGAAGCGTTCAATTATCTCTATATCGCTCCGGAAAGTTGGAGTAGGAAACAGTAATATATAAACTTTCAAAAGCAGGAAAAATGGAATGGCATGGACTGTTTGACAGCCTGGCAGGGAGGCTGCAGGAAGGATGGCCGCAGGTTGTCCGGACTATACAGGACGGAAACTTCGGGGAGCTCCTGCAGCAGCCTGCAATGATCATGGCTGCGGCGGGACTGCTCCAGCTGGCGGCACTCGTGGTGCTGGTGAGGATGAGACTTCTGGGACCCGTCCTGAAATTCACCGGGTTTGTATTGATAGCCGGAATAGTCCGGCTGATGGTAGCAGCCATCAGGGATTCCATGCGCTGGTAGTACCGAAAAGGGGCGTATCAGAGCTCAGTCCTTGATAATATGAACCTGTAATTTGAAATTTGAACATCCTGAAAAGATTAAAAAAAGGATCGTATCATTACTCAATAAAGAGTCTGATATGGTCCTTTTAAGCGTTATAATTAGTAACCGTAACTTTTCGGAGCTGTCATTTTAGTTTTGAAGTACCTCTTTTCCTATCACAGGAACATGGTAAAAAACATACAATAAAAAGATTGTGCTCTTGCCGCTTCCGGGCTGGCCGGGAACAGGGTAGAATCTGGGTAGCAAATGTTTTCTCCACCCTTTTGAAGGAGAAAAAGTATGGACAGACGGTCTTGCAATCGCTCCGTTCCGGTGTTTTATCTTGAGTTTTGTTATGTTTTTTCTATTTTCTACCATTGTTCTACCAGTAGGGCGGGGAAAGTAATGATATCACACTTTTATCAAGGAATTACATATAGAATGCAGGGGTATATTGGTCAGATTTAGTATCTTTGCAAAAAATGGTACTGATATGGAGGACAAGTTGATTTCCCGATATGATATTTTAGTGAACCGGTACAAGGAACTTGTATCTGAGAAGCTGAGCAGGAAAGATTTTATAGAATACAATGAAATTCTATTCTCGGCGCATAGCTGTGCTATAGAGGGGAACAGTTTTTCAGTGGACGAGACCCGCACCTTGAAAGAAAAAGGGCTGGGCATGATCCCCAAAGGCAAGACCTTGCTGGAGGCATTTGAAATCCTGGATCATTTCCAGGCTTATGAATATCTTCTGAAGAATTTGGACAGGCCGCTGACCGAGGAACTCCTGAAGGAAACCCACCGGCTGCTGACGGAACATACCCTCTCTTACAAGACCCAATACGATGAAATACCGTCCAACCCGGGAGAATATACAACAGTGGACATGTGTGCCGGTGATACGATATTTGGGGACCATGAGCAGCTGATAAAGCAGGTTCCCCGCCTGTTGCAAAGCACCCAGCAGGTCCTGGACTCCGGGAAGATCCATCCGATGATCATCGCGGCAAGATTTCATGGATTTTATGAATATCTGCATCCCTTCCGGGACGGAAACGGTCGTTTGGGACGTCTGATGTCCAATTTTATATTGCTCAAAAAAGAACAGCCGCTGCTGATAATCCCCGGTTCGCAGAGAGAGGAATATATCACCGCCTTAAAATATATCAAAAAAGAGCGTACAGATGAATTTCTGATAGATTTTTTCTTCCGGACATCCATAAAACGGATGGAACAGGAAATAGAGGAAAAAAAGAATCTCACGGAGAATTTTATCAGGGGGATGGAATTTGTTAGAAATGTAAAATCATCCAATGATGACATTTCAGAAATCTAATATTACATTCTGACAGTCCGAACAGTACTTTGCAGGCGAACTTTTCAAAAGCCGGTAAAACGTTCTATTTCTCCATCCGGACAGGAAGAGGCAAACTATATGGTCAATATTTATTTACGTACAATGATTACAGCCGTTATCCTGATGGAAGCAGATTCGTATACGATTTCAAAGCGGACAATCCTATAAAGGTGACTATACAGACTGGCATGTGGAGTAACAATTCTTTCTCCTTGTATACGCACGGTGATTTCAGAATTGGCTTTTCTGCTACCGGTCTGAGTTCCGGTCAGCAAACCCGTGAGTTCTCATATGGAGACCGGGTAACAATATATGCGGATGGTGCGGATTATGCCGTACCGGGAGAAGGTGACCGCTGGAGATATAACTATCTGAGAGGTTTCTTTACTACCGGATGGCAGGCTTTGGACGATCTTGGGGAATACTCCCAGACATCAGCCGGTTCATATTCATTTACAGCGACAAAGGATATAACTATTAACATTGTATTCATGCCCACTATCAGATAAAATACAAGGGCTGTCTTAAAAAAATGACTTGACAGCCTCTTGTTATGATAGCCTTTATCTTGTCATACAAAATAAAAAAGGACCTGTAACAGAAGTTAATGTGCAACAGATTTTGGTTTTACGCACAAAATAGGCGGAATTCCTGCCTATTTTTATAAGTGTGGAAACATTCTACATCAGACCACACTATATGAGGATTATTTCCATTTTTTACATAATAAAAAAATGACAATTGACTGATAATCAGAATAAATATTCTTTTGGCATGGGAATTGTCCTATCATTATCGTAAAACAATAACCATTAAAAATATAAGATTATGAAAAAATTTTTTGTTGCAGTAGCATTGGTAATGGGATTAGGAACAACAGTGGCATTTGCCGAAAATTTGACCTCAGGTGTTGAAACA
>PPYE01682696.1_pt1 | contig 11503 bp, 7 predicted proteins | sample 1559881 | NCBI WGS metagenome assembly PPYE01 (sample SAMN08240022, study PRJNA423297) | Human gut metagenome, whole genome shotgun sequencing project.
CGGAGAAAAAGAAGCTGATTTTTGATCTTGAAATCCCGTATTCTTATAAGAAGAAAGACTGTGATCGCGTGATCGGGCAGATTGGGGCGCTGATGAAGGAAATGGATGAGAAGTATGAATGCGTCGTCAACATCGACAAAAAATACGTGGCGGGAGAGTGACAACGGCCGGGTTGAGCCGTCAAATCCCTTCCAAAATGTTCCAAAAGTCAGTTTTTTGAAAAAAATAAAAAAATTTCAAAAAAGGTGTTGACTTTTCTCTTGCGATAGTGTATTATACATCTTGTCGCAAGGCAATGGGCTATCGCCAAACGGTAAGGCAACGGACTCTGACTCCGTCAGTTCCTGGTTCGAATCCAGGTAGCCCAGCTCATTGAAAGGTCTCAGGTCTCGTACCTGAGGCCTTTTTCGATGCTCAAAAACAAATACAGCAGGAGGAACGAAACGATGAAGTATTCCTTTACGAGCAGAATCCGCTACAGCGAAATCGGTGAGGACGGAAATCTCACCCTGCCGGGGCTGATCAATTACTTTCAGGACTGCAGTACCTTCCAGTCGGAAGCGATCGGCGAGGGCGTTGCGGAGCTCAAAAAACGAGGCTGCGCCTGGGTGCTGTCCGCGTGGCAGATTCATGTGCGCCGCTATCCATCCCTCGGTGAAGCGGTAAAAATCACTACATGGGCGAGCGGCTTCAAAGGATTTCTTGGCATGCGTAACTTCACGATGGAAACAGAAGACGGCGAAATACTCGCCTGTGCCAACTCCATCTGGTCTTACGTCAATATGGAAACGGGTCATCCCGTCCGCGCACCGAAAGAGACGACAGACGCCTACGGCATTGACGATCCGATCAACGAGGATTTCGGCGAGCGCAAAGTGAAAATGCCGGAAGCAGATTTCATCGGCGAACCGTTCCCGGTGCGGCCGCACAACCTCGATACGAACCACCACGTCAACAACGCACAGTTCATTTCCCTTGCCGGTGAATGCCTTCCGAAGAACTTCACCGTGCACCGGATGCGCGCCGAATACAAACAGCAGGCGCACCTCGGTGACGTCCTGCATCCGCTGCGCGCCGAGACGGAAAACGGCTGTTTTATCTCACTGAACGATGAAAAAGGACAGCCATACGTAGTTGTGGAATTTCAATGATTGTGGTACAATCGGAAAGAATAAGATACGAACGTAATAAACACAATGAGGAAAGGGGAATTTGCCATGAGAGCGCAGAACCTTACACTGTTAACTGATTTATATGAACTTACCATGATGCAGGGCTACTACGAGAACCCGTCCGATCAGATCGTGGTATTTGATGCATTTTACAGAAAGAATCCATGCGGCGGCGCATACGCCGTATGTGCAGGACTTGAGCAGGTAATCGAGTATGTCCGCGATCTTCACTTTTCGCCGGATGACATCGACTATCTCCGTTCCCTCCATATTTTCAACGATGATTTCCTGGAGTATTTAAGAGGCTTCCATTTCACCGGAGATATCTATGCGATCCCGGAAGGAACCGTCGTATTCCCAAGAGAACCGCTCTTAAAAGTTGTCGCTCCGATCATGGAGGCACAGCTTGTAGAGACCGCGATTCTGAACATGATCAACCATCAGAGCCTGATCGCGACGAAAGCATCCCGCGTTGTTTACGCGGCAAAGGGCGACGGCATCATGGAGTTTGGACTCCGCCGTGCACAGGGACCGGATGCCGGTATCTACGGCGCGCGTGCTGCCATGATCGGCGGCTGCATCGGAACCTCCAATGTCCTGACCGGACAGATGTTTGACGTTCCAGTCAAGGGAACCCACGCACACAGCTGGATTATGAGCTTCCCGGATGAGTACACCGCATTCAAAACGTATGCGAAAATGTATCCGGAAGCCTGCATTCTTCTCGTAGACACCTACGATGTTCTCGAATCCGGTGTTCCGAATGCGATCCGCGTCTTCAAAGAGATGAGAGCAGAGGGCTTACCGATGAAGGGCTACGGCATCCGCATCGACAGCGGTGACCTGGCTTACCTGTCGAAAAAAGCATATCAGATGCTCGAGGCAGAAGGTTTCGGCGATGCCATCATTTCCGCATCCAGTGACCTCGATGAGTACCTGATCGACAGCCTGAAAACCCAGGGTGCGAAGATCAATTCCTGGGGCGTCGGCACCAACCTGATCACATCCGGTGACTGGCCGGCATTCGGCGGCGTTTACAAGCTGGCAGCAGCAAAAGATAAAGATGACGCAGAATTCACACCGAAGATCAAGCTGTCCGAGAACTCCGAGAAAGTAACAAACCCGGGCAATAAGACGATTTATCGTATTTATGATAGAGAAACCGGAAAGATCCGTGCCGACCTGATCTGCCTCGCAGACGAGACCTTCGACGAGAGCAAAGATATGATCATCTTCGACCCGATCGAGACCTGGAAAAAGACGAAGATCAAAGGCGGAACCTACACCTTACGCGAGCTCCTCGTTCCGATTTTCCAGAAGGGCGCATGCGTCTACACTTCTCCATCCGTCATGGAGATCCGCGACATCTGCACCAGAGAGAAAGATACCCTCTGGGAGGAGTCCAAACGTCTGGTCAATCCGCATGAGGTTTACGTGGATCTGTCCGACAAGCTGTACCACATCAAGAGCGACCTGCTCGAGGAGATGAGCATGAAGGCTCTCGGCGAGCAGTAAGAAAGGAAGTCAAATGTTAAATATAGGAAGAAAGCAAAAGCTGGTAGTAGTAAAGAAAGTAGAATTCGGTATTTATCTTGGGGAGACCCGGGAAGCGCTGGTGCTTGGAGAGCTGGCTGTCTTAAACGTAGCTGCTACCGGAAAGATCGGAGCATTTCTGGACTGGGGTCTGGAAAAAGATCTGTTTCTTCCGTTTAAACAGCAGACCCGCCGCCTCCATCCAGGTGATGAGGTTCTGGTTTCCCTCTACATCGACAAGAGCGACCGTCTCTGCGCAACGATGAAGGTTTACCATTTCCTGAAAACCAATTCTCCGTACGTCGTAGGCGATATCGTAAAGGGAAGAATCTACGAGATCAGCGGAAACTTCGGCGTTTTCGTTGCTGTTGATGACCGCTACTCCGGCCTGATTCCAAAGAGAGAAGCACAGGCAGACTATCATGTCGGCCAGGAACTTGAGTGCCGCGTTACAGAAGTCAAAGAGGACGGAAAACTCTCCCTGTCCGCACGCGGAAAAGCGTACGAGCAGATCGCAATCGATGCAGAGAGCGTTCTTTCTGTGATCGAGGAATTTGCAGGTGTCCTTCCATTTGATGACAAAGCATCACCGGAAGTGATTCAGAGAGAATTCGGTCTCAGCAAAGCAGCATTTAAGCGCGCGGTTGGCCATCTGATGAAAGAAAAACAGGTTGTCATCCGCGACGGTAAAATCTGGACGGCAGAAAAAGCAAAATAAGAAAAAATCGGGCACTGGACAGGAAGCACATCCTCTCCGGTGTCCGTTTTTTGTGTCAGACAGCAGATAAAATCTTGAAATTTTTTCTGCGCCCGGTTTGCGGTTGCGCGAAGAGAGGATTGCGCTTATAATATGATCTATATGACAAAAAATGACACAGGATCTGATGGAGAGCGATGAAGAAAAAGAAAAGTAAGAAAAAAACATCCTTTATTTCCAAAACCGCAATGACGGTTTTGACGATCATTCTGATTATTCTGTTTTTCTGCATTATGTCGATGGTCGAGAAAATACAGGGAACGGCCCGCGTTGTCAACTATGCCGGTCTGGTACGCGGAAAAACGCAGCGGATTATCAAGCTGGAGGATGCGGGAGAACCGCAGGATACGATGATTGCAGACATCAACGCTTATATCGACGGTCTGCAGAACGGAAGCAGCGAGCTGGATCTGGTGCGCCTGGATGACCGGGATTTTCAGGATAAGATGACTGAGCTGGCATCATATTTTGAAGAGCTGAAGGCAGAGATTCTGCTGGTGCGTGAAAAAGGATATGAGAATACCGCGATTATCGAAAAGAGTGAGACCTTTTTCAAAATTTGTGACGAGGCGACGGGCCTTGCGGAAGCGTATTCGCAGAGAATGGCGTCTTCGCTGAAGAAGCTGGAGCAGGTGGTAGTAGGAGATATCATCGGCCTGGTGTTTGTCATCGGCATGGAGCTGATCAAGGCCGTCCGCTATGCGGCGATGAACCGTATTCTGCAGAAGAAAGTCTATCTCGATGAGGCGACGGGCCTGCCAAATAAAAATAAATGCGAAGAGATTCTGGAGGGAAGCGACGGAGGAGAAGAAATTTCCGGCGTGTATGCGGTCTGCGTGTTTGACCTCAACAATCTGCGCACGATCAACAACAGTCTGGGTCACGACAAGGGAGACGAATATATCCGTTCCTTTGCCGTTCAGCTTCGAAAAGCAGTCCCGGAGGAGTATTTCGTCGGAAGAAACGGCGGAGATGAGTTTCTTGCCATTCTGCGCGGACTGAACCGTGAAGAAGTGGAAGCGTGCATGAATCACATCCGCACGCAGACGGCAGAATATTCCCGCCAGCACCCGGAGATGCCGATCAGCTACGCCGGAGGCTATGCACTGTCCACGGAATTTGAAGACTGTGATATCCGGGAACTGTTCCGCCATGCGGACCAGAACATGTATATCGACAAAAACCGCGCGAAGATGGAAGAAGCCGCCGCAGAGCGGAAGATCAGCCTGGAAGCGCTGGACGTCGTAAAGAAAAAGGGATATCATTTTTCCAACTGTATTTACTGCAATGCAAGACAGGACCAGTACCGGATTCTGCGCGCCGTTTCGGGCTTTTTCCTTGCCGAGGACGGCAGCTATACCGGTGCGGCCGAGCATATTGTGCAGGGAATCACGGATGAGGAAAAGAGAAAGGAAATGCGTAGAATGCTGGATCTTACCCATCTGAAGGAGTGCTATCAGAAGGGAGAAGAGAGCGTAGAAATTCTGTACGAGTATCGGGAGGGAAGCGAAGGGGAAGCGCTCTGCCGGGGAAAAGTCACCATTCTGTTCTACGACGCGGCCGAGGACGGCGGACTGCACCATTTTCTGATGGGCTTTGAGCGGTTCCGCTCCAATGAGGAAGCTGCTCGGAATGAAAAAGAACAGCTCGACCAATACTATGAACAGATGAAACAGTCGATCATTGAAAACAGCCACTACGCTGAGGCACTTCTCGAGACGGCCGAGGCCGTGTTCGCCGTTGATCTGACGAATGATTCGATGGAGCAGATTTTTTACCACAGCGGGCAGAAGAAATTTGACCTCAATATAGATCTGCCGTGTTCCTACGAGAAATACTGCGGGGAATGCAGTGCGTTTGTCGCGGAGGAGACATTGGAATCATACCGCATTGTGGATTCCTCGAAGAAACTGCTGCAGCGCTTTGAAAACGGAGATAAGCAGGTAGTCGTGGAGTATCAGGAAACAGATGAGTCCGGCAGAAGAATATGGTTGCAGAAGACGGTTCTTATGTCACAGGATACCGTCTACGACCGAAAGACAAAGCGGGAGAGCGTTGTGGTACACGGCATGATCCTTTTCCGTGATACGTCAGAGTTCCACAGCCGGGAAGAGAGGGAGAAGATACAGCTTCAGGATGCCTTTAGAGCTGCAGATAGTGCAAGTCGTGCAAAAACAGAATTTATGAACCGCATGAGCCACGATGTGCGCACGCCGATCAATGGCATTATGGGCATGCTGGATATCATCCGCAAAAACCGGCAGGATGAGGCAAAAGTGGACGACTGCCTCGATAAAATCAATCTTTCCGCAAGCCATCTGCTGGCACTCGTCAACGATGTGCTCGATATGAATAAGCTGGAGTCCGGAAAAGAGACGATCGAGAGCGTTTCTTTTGACCTGACGCATCTGATGGATGATGTGTCATCCCTTGTCAATGCGCAGATTACGGAGATGGGCATTACCCACCGTACGCACCGCGGTGAGCTGACGCACACGAGACTGATCGGCAGTCCGCTGCGCCTGCGGCAGATTATGCTGAATCTCTTCAGCAATGCAATCAAGTACAACAAGCCGGGCGGAACGATCGATACGTATGCGGGCGAAGTCTCCTGCGACGGAACCCGGGTCGTCTACGAGTTCCGCATCACGGACAGCGGCATCGGAATGAGCAGCGAATTTATCGAAAAAGAGCTGTTCCATCCGTTCACACAGGAGAAGTCCGGTGCGAGAACGCAGTACAAGGGAACGGGCCTTGGCATGTCGATCGTCAAAGAACTGATCGAAAAAATGCAGGGCACGATCGAGGTAACGAGCCAGCAGGGCGTCGGAACGACGTATGTATTCCGGCTTCCGTTTTACATTGACTGCGAGGGACAGCGGATTCAGGAAGTAAAGACACGGATCGCAGGAAAAGAGCTTGTCCGCTTCCACGTTCTGCTTGTCGAGGATAATGAGATCAACATGGAAATCGCCGAGTTTTACCTGACCGATCACGGTGCGACGGTGGAAGAGGCATGGAACGGCCGCGAGGCGGTCGAAAAGTATGCGGCGAATCCGCAGGAATTTGATGTGATTTTAATGGATCTGATGATGCCTGTGATGGGCGGCCTTGAGGCAGCGCGGCAGATCCGCGCCATGGAGCTTCCGGAAGCAAAACAAGTCCCGATCATCCCGATGACGGCGCAGTCTTCCGAAGAGAGCAAAGAGGGATGCCGCGCAGCGGGCATGAACAGCCATCTGACCAAGCCGATCGAGCCGGACAGCCTGGTGCAGACGATCTTGGAGACAGCGGAACATGCCTTTGGAAAATAGAGGAGAAAACGATGAGTTTTACGCATTTACATGTACATACCGAATACAGCCTTCTGGACGGATCGAACAAGATCAAAGAGTACGTTGCCAGAGTCAAGGAGCTTGGCATGAACAGCGCCGCGATCACCGATCACGGCGTCATGTTCGGCTGTATCGATTTTTATAAAGAAGCCCGCGCGCAGGGCATCAAGCCGATCCTCGGCTGTGAGGTTTACGTGGCGCCGGGTTCCCGTTTCGACCGCGAAACCAGCCGCGGAGAGGACCGGTACTACCATCTGGTTCTGCTGGCGGAAAATAATACGGGCTATTCCAATCTGATGAAGATTGTTTCGGCGGGCTTTATCGATGGATTTTACTATAAGCCGCGTGTCGACATGGAGATTCTGGAAAAGTATCACGAGGGCATTATCGCGCTTTCCGCCTGCCTTGCAGGTGAGGTGGCGCGTGCGATGGTGCGGAACCAGTACGAGATGGGAAAAGAGGCCGCACTGCGGTATGAGAAGATTTTCGGAAAAGGCAATTTCTTCCTGGAACTGCAGGATCACGGCATCTCGGAGCAGCGGATGGTCAATCAGCAGCTGATGCGCCTCTCGGCAGAAACCGGCATCGAGCTGGTGGCGACGAATGATATTCACTACACGTACGCAGAAGATGCGGATTCCCACGATATTCTTCTGTGCCTGCAGACCGGAAAGAAGATCACGGATGAGGACCGCATGCGCTACGAGGGCGGCCAGTATTTCGTGAAATCCGAGGCGGAGATGGCATCGCTCTTCCCGTATGCACCGCAGGCAATCGAAAATACACAGAAAATTGCAGACCGGTGTAATGTGGAGATCGAATTTGGTGTCACAAAACTTCCGAAATTCGATGTGCCGGAAGGATACACTTCCTGGGAATACTTAAATAAGCTCTGCTACGACGGCCTCGAGGAACGGTATTACCCGGCGACGGATGAACTGAAAGCGCGGCTGAAATACGAGCTTGATACGATCAAAACGATGGGTTACGTCGATTACTTCCTGATCGTGTGGGATTTCATCAAATTTGCGCGCGACCACGACATCATGGTCGGACCGGGACGAGGATCGGCGGCCGGAAGTATTGTTTCCTACACCCTTGGCATCACACAGCTGGATCCGATGCGGTACCAGCTCCTGTTCGAGCGTTTCCTGAACCCGGAACGAGTTACCATGCCTGATATCGACGTGGATTTCTGTTTCGAACGCCGCCCGGAGGTCATCGACTATGTAACGAGAAAATACGGCAAGGACCGCGTTGTACAGATCGTCACATTCGGTACACTGGCGGCGCGCGGTGTCATCCGCGATGTCGGCCGTGTGCTGGATATGCCGTATGCACAGGTCGATTCGATTGCGAAGATGATTCCGAATGAACTGAATATCACGATCGACAAGGCACTGCAGATGAACCACGAGCTGCGGGAGCTGTATCAGGGCAATGAAGAGGTTGCACATCTGATCGACATGTCACGGAGACTTGAAGGTCTGCCGCGCCACACGTCGATGCACGCCGCCGGTGTTGTCATCGGCTCGCGTCCGCTGGTGGAATTTGTGCCGCTCTCGCGAGGAAGCGACGGAACGATCGTCACGCAGTTCACGATGACGACGCTCGAGGAACTGGGACTTCTGAAAATGGACTTCTTAGGACTTCGGACCCTGACCGTCATTCAGAATGCGACAAAGCTCGCAGAGCGTTACAGCAATAAGAAAATTGATCTGCTTCACATCGATTACAACGATCCGAAAGTGCTCGGTATGATCGGCGCATCGAAAACGGTCGGTGTGTTCCAGCTCGAGAGTGCGGGAATGAAAAACTTCATGAAGGAGTTAAAACCGCAGAGCCTCGAGGATATCATCGCCGGAATTTCCCTGTACCGTCCGGGCCCGATGGATTTTATTCCGCAGTACATCAAAGGAAAAAACAACCCGGAATCCGTTACGTACGATACACCGCTCTTAAAACCGATTCTGGAGCCGACGTACGGCTGTATCGTCTACCAGGAACAGGTTATGCAGATCGTACAGGCACTGGCGGGCTATTCGCTTGGACGGGCCGATCTGGTGCGCCGTGCGATGTCGAAGAAAAAGGCATCTGTCATGGAAAAAGAGCGCCAGAATTTCGTTTATGGAAACGAGGCCGAGGGCGTGCCGGGCTGTATCAAAAACGGCATTGATGAGAAGACAGCGAACAAGATCTACGACGAGATGATCGACTTCGCGAAATACGCCTTCAACAAATCCCATGCGGCGGCGTACGCGTTCGTATCGTACCAGACGGCATGGCTGAAATACTATTACCCGGTTGAGTTCATGGCGGCTCTGATGACCTCCTGCATCGATAACCCGGGAAAAGTCGCAGAGTATATCTTGAGTTCCCGGCAGATGGGCATTTCCATTCTGCCGCCGGACATCAACCGAAGCGAAGGAAAATTCACGGTAGACGGCCAGGCGATCCGCTATGGCATGGCGGCGGTCAAAGGCATCGGAAAGCCGGTCATGGAGGCGATCGTGGAGGAGCGGAGTGCAAACGGACCGTTCCGCTCGTTAAAGGATTTCGCGGAGCGCCTGAGCGGAAAAGAAGTCAACAAGCGGACCGTCGAGAACTTTATCAAGGCGGGCGCATTCGACTGCTTCGGCGTGACGAGAAAGCAGCTCATGTTCGTCTACGCCAATGTGCTCGATGATGTGGCGCGCGAGAAAAAAGATTCGTTAAGCGGCCAGATGAGTCTGTTTGACTTCGTAGATGAGACGACCAAACGGTCGTATGAAACGGTGTACCCGGATGTCGGAGAATACGAAAAGAGTGATCTTTTGGCGCTCGAAAAAGAGGTGCTCGGCATCTACGTCAGCGGTCATCCGCTCGAGGAGCAGGAGGAGTGCTGGCGGAAGAACATTTCCGCGGTAACGACAGACTTCCAGCCGGATGAGGAGACGGGTTTCCCATCCGTCACCGACGGCGCGAAAGAGATTGTCGGCGGCATTATCACGGATAAAAAAATCAAATATACAAAGAATAACAAGACAATGGCATTTCTCACACTCGAGGACCTCGTCGGCAGTATGGAAATCGTCGTATTCCCGCGCGATTACGAGAAAAACGCACCGATGATGCAGACCGATGCGCGTGTCTTCATCCAGGGCCGTGTTTCCGCGGAGGATGATAAGCCGAGCAAGCTGATCTGCGAGAAAATTTTCCCGTTTGCTGGCATCCCGAAAGAGCTCTGGATCCAGTTCCCGGACAAGGAAACGTACGAGAGAGAAGTGGCGGATCTGTACCAGATGCTGCATGAATCCGACGGCAAGGACAGCGTGATTCTCTACATCAAATCGATCAAAGCGATGAAAAAACTGCCGCCGAGCCGCAATGTGCAGGCAGATGCCCGTCTGGTGGCGTCACTTCAGGCAAAATTCGGTACCGGAAACGTGAAAGTTGTAGAAAAGAGTATTGAAAAAAGGGCCTGAATGCTTTAAAATAAAACTGTGTGTGATTAATAAATAAAACTACTCGTTTATTAATGTGTGTGATGAGATGGAGGAATTCATATGGCAACGACTAACAAGGTAAAGACAATCGGAGTGCTTACCAGCGGTGGTGATGCACCAGGTATGAACGCAGCGATCCGTGCAGCCGTAAGAAGAGGTCTGCAGAAGGGCGTTCAGATGAAAGGTATCCTGAAAGGCTACGACGGACTGATGAACGAAGAAATCATCGACATGACAGCCCGCGATGTATCCGACACCATCGAGCGCGGAGGTACCATCCTTTATACCGCCCGCTGCGCAGAGATGCGTACACTGGAAGGCCAGAAACGTGCTGCAGATGTCTGCAGAAAACACGGCATCGACGGACTGGTAGTTATCGGCGGAGACGGATCTTTTGCAGGAGCGCAGAAACTGGCAGCTCTTGGAATTAACACCGTAGGTGTACCGGGAACCATCGACCTGGATATCGCCTGCACAGAATATACCATCGGTTTTGATACCGCGGTAAACACTGCAATGGAAGCCATTGATAAAGTAAGAGATACTTCCACTTCCCATGAGAGATGCTCGATCATCGAGGTTATGGGACGTAATGCCGGATATATCGCTCTTTGGTGCGGTATCGCAAACGGCGCAGAGGATATTCTTCTTCCGGAGAAATACGATTACGATGAGCAGAAGATCATCAACAACATCATCGAGAACCGTAGAAAAGGCAAAAAACATCATATCATCGTAAATGCTGAGGGCATCGGCCATTCCACCAGCATGGCGCGCAGAATCGAAGCTGCAACCGGCATCGAGACCCGTGCAACGATCCTTGGACATATGCAGCGTGGAGGAAGCCCGACATGTAAAGACCGTGTATATGCGTCCATCATGGGTGCTTACGCAGTTGACCTTCTTCTGGAAGGCAAAACAGACCGCGTTGTTGCATACAAGAACGGTGAGTATGTAGATTACGATATCGATGAGGCACTGTCCATGACAAAGACTCTGCCGGAATATCAGTGGGAGATCGCAAGAGCTCTTTCTTATAACTATACGAAATAAAAAAATATCACGAAACAGACTGTTTTTAGCAAGCAGTCTGTTTCATTGGTATAATAGCGGGAATAAAAATGTTTCCGCGGACGGAATAGAGAGACAAAATAAAAAAACAGGAGGAACTTAACAATGGTTACCTGGAACAATCTTGATAAACTGGCTTCTTTTGAGGAG
>PPYE01233807.1_pt1 | contig 11502 bp, 8 predicted proteins | sample 1559881 | NCBI WGS metagenome assembly PPYE01 (sample SAMN08240022, study PRJNA423297) | Human gut metagenome, whole genome shotgun sequencing project.
TAACAGGGTATTCACGTCTATATGTTTCATGTGATTATAAAACTCGCAAGAGTGAACACCTTTTCGAAATATATATAAATAATAATATAGGAAAAAAATTTCTTCATATAGGGGATAATCAATATTCAGATATTGTAAAACCAAGACAGTATGGAATTGACAGTTATGAGGTAAAAAGTGCCTATGATTTACTGAAAATATCGAACTTACATGGTGTTTTGGGCTATACCGACACCATAAACGAAAAAAATTTAATTGGCTTATTAATTTCAGAATTGTTTAATAGTCCATTTGCTTTATATGATACATACGGTATTGTATCAATTGGAAAATGGAGTTTATGGGGGAAATTTTTTTTCTCACCACTTGTTATTAATTACATGGTTAAAATGTTGGATTATTTGAAATTGCATCAGAATTATGATGGTATATTATTTGCGGCGAGGGATGGATATTTGCTACAGCGCCTATACGAAGGCATAAGAAATTGTCAGGAAGAGTTGCAGTTACCACCATCATATTACTTCCTGGTTTCCAGGAAAGCAGCTTTTCGTGCTTCTATGGATACAGATGAAATGTTTGAAGTACTTAAAGAATATGCGCAGTATAATAATTGTGAAGAGCTTCTGGAAAAGTACATGGGGATATCAAATCCATGCATAGCTATAACAGGAGAAACTGTTGATACATATATAGATAGGAATAAAGCGAAGTTAATTGAAAAAGCCCGGGTATCAAGAAATAATTATAAAAACTATTTGAGTCAGAATGGAATAAAACAAGACGGAAAATACTTGTTTTGCGAAATTTATTCGAAAGGAACGACACAGTATGCCTTGAATCATCTGTTTAGCAAAATGCTGGATGGCTTTTATTTAATGCGATATTATTTTGAAAAAAGCTATCAAATTCCCATTACTGCGGTATATGATATAGGATATTGCGAAAAAGAAACCAATTTTCTTGCGATTTATGAAAATTTATTGGAAGTATTTTTAACTTCTCCCTCCCCTTCTTTACAAGAAATTGATGAACATGGAAATCCGCTTTATGAAAAAGAACAGAGATCCAGACGAGAAATTAATTATCTGAAAGATGTTCAGCAGGGAATAGAAGACTTTTTTGAGGAGTTTAAGAAGTTGTATGTTGAGGGAAGTAATATTAAAAAGGAACTCCCAGAAGTCATGTTTATGTATCTCGAGGAGATTAATTATGTTAATGAGTGTAAAGCTATTAGTAAAATGCGATTCTATGATAATTTAATGGAGGTTTGGCGTAATATTAATATTGAAGGGATATAAATGAGAATAACAAATTTAATAAGATGAGGAAAGAAAAGATGAAGGTTTTATTTGGTGCGGGAAGGATAGGAATAAAGGTATTATCCTTTTGGAGAGAATGTGGATTGAATGTGGATTATTTTGCTGATAACAACCGAGTGCTGGCAGGAAAAAAAGTTGAGGGGATAGAGGTAATTCCCGTAGAAACACTCTTAAAACTGCCAACGGATACGGAGGTTTTTATTACCTGTAAAGATGATGAACCTATTATTGAGCAATTATTGAAACTGGGAATAGATAAAAAGCAAATTAAAAAATGTAATACATTAATAAATATACTCGGACAGGCCATGGCTCAGCCAGCATTAAAATTGCCAATGGAGGTGCCTAAATTAGCCTCAAATAGTTGTAAATCCAGAGTTGTTTTTGATTTGTCGTTTGGATTAGTTATTGGAGGTGTAGAATCTTGGAGCATTCAATCATCTGAGAGACTGGAGAAGATGGGCTGGTCAACGGCTTTGTTAGTGAATCATAATCAGAAGGCGGTGCAGGAAGTATCGAAGGGTATGGTCCATCTTGTTGAACTTAATGAAGATATGTCTGATTGGGACAAACTGGGCTGTTTACTGCCGTTTATGCTGAACACAAACTGTTCTAATCTGGTTTGTAACTTTACAGGTTATAATTTTGGTGCTGCATGTTTGGCTAAAAAGTGTTTCCCTAATAATATTAGAGTGATTGCGGTTGTGCATAATGATGAGGAGGACTATTACCAGCATTATATGCTGATGGAACAATATATTGATAAATGTCTTATTATAAGTGAAAAAATAAAATCCAAATTGTTAGAAAAAGGATTTCCGGAAGAAAAAATGGTATATTTGCCATTAGTTATTCCATTTGACAGGAAACTACGACGTATTTATTCATCCGAGGAGCGCGCGCTCCGTATAGGATATTCAGGACGTATTGTTATAAAGCAAAAAAGAATGGATTATTTGATATCCGTAGCGAAAATTCTGAAGAAACGTGGTATCAAGTTTATTTTAGAGTTAACAGGTACGGGGACATTTGAAGAAGAATTGAAAGCAGAAATTGAAAAAAGTGGGTTGCAGGAAATGGTATATTGTCTGGGTGTGATTGAAAGGTCAGAGCTAAAGCTTTTTTGGCAGCGGCAGGACATTATGATAAGCTGCTCGGATTTTGAGGGACACAGCGCAACCCAGTGTGAGGCAATGGCTGCAGGAGCGGTTCCGGTTATTACAGATGTTTCTGGGGCAAGGGATGATGTTACGGACGGCGAGAATGGTTTTATCGTTGAAGTCGGAGCAGTGGATCAGATCGCAGAGAAGATATGTTTTTTAGATGCGCATAGAGAATTGCTTCCTGTTATGGGACAAAAAGCATATAGGACGATTAAGGAAAAGAATAGCGAAGCGGAAATAGAAAAATTGTGGAAATCTATTTTGATTTGAGACAGAAGGATATATGCCGATAAGAATTATAATTAAGGAAAGCTCGAAGGGAGAGAGAGAGAAACTTATGATAAAGGTATCAATTATAATGCCCTCATTAAATGTGGCAGATTTTATCGAGGAATGTATCCATAGTGTCACGAATCAAACCCTGCGGGATATTGAAATAATTTCGGTGGATGCCGGCTCTGTTGATGGGACGGCAGAGATATTGGAGCGGTATGCAAAAGAGGATTCAAGAATAAAGCTTTTAACGAGTGGTGTGAAAAGCTATGGCAAACAGGTTAATATGGGCTTGGAAGCCGCTCGTGGAGAGTATGTGGCAATTCTTGAAACAGATGATTATGTTGACCAGTACATGTATGAAAAACTATATCATATAGCTGAGAACAATTCACTCGATTTTGTGTTCGCAGATTTTGACAGATTTTATGTAAATAGTGAAGGAAAAAAAGAGTTTCGTACTGTAGTTACCTGGCAGGAACAGCCGGAGATTTATAGGAAATTGCTGACATCTGCAGATTTTAAGGATTTGTTGAATCCAAATCCTAATCTATGGCGGGGAATATACAAAAAACAGTTTTTATTGGATAATTATATTCGGTTAAATGAAACCCCTGGAGCAGCTTATCAGGATATCTGTTTCATGCACCGGGTTACTATGAAGGCGGGAAGAGCCATGTTTGTACCGGAATCGTATTATAGATATCGCACGGACAGAGAGGGTTCTTCTGTTAATTCTGTAAAGGGCCTGCAATATGCCTGCCAGGAATATAAGTTACTGTTTGAATCTAATGAGATAAAAGCTGGATTTCAGAAGCGAGTGTATTATATGATGGTTTACGCATTTCTGGGAGAAATTACACAGATATTTCCCAGAATGGATGAACATTGGGTAGAGAATAACACCGTTTATTATGAGTGGTTCAAGCAACAGGTTTCTATTGGAATAGACAAGGGAATCATTACAGAAGATTTAATTGGAATCTGGACGATGAAACAACTGCGGATCCTTCTGGGTTCGATACAAGAATTCTTTATCCATATAAAATATCCAGGTAATACTTTGCAATTAGAGAAGCGGCTGAAAGGAAAAAGCACAATTATTTTTGGAGCAGGCATACGGGGGCAATTAGTGCTGGAGAAATTAGGAAAAGAGATTTCTTTTGAAGCATTTTGCGACAATAATGCGAAGCTGTGGAATACGGAATTAAAAGGGAAAAATGTGTTTTCGCTGGAACAGTGTATACGGATGAAGCCGGACGCCTATTACCTGGTTACTGTAAAGAATGGTTCGGAGGAAATAAAAAGGCAATTACAGGACAATGGCATTGATGCGGAGAGGATATGTGTTTACATAGGCGATGCAGATGAAATTGGAAAATCATGAATTAAGAGAAATTAGGATAGCTTCAATTGAAGAACTGTGTTCCCTCCTTTATGAGAAGCGGGCAGTCTATCTATATGGAGCTGGATTTTACTGTGAGCAGACACTGACTGGGCTTGTCTGTGATGGCCGGCTGCCTGATTTCCGCCAATATATCAAAGGGATCCTGGTGTCAAATAAGTGTGGAACGTCATTTGTCAGAGGAATACCGGTGCTCCAGCTGGAAGAGGCCGGTGTTACAGAAGATGATGTAATTATTCTGACGCTTGGAAAACGTTTCCATGAGGCGGTATGTGAAGCAATAAAGCCTTTAGGCGCTTCTGTCTGTATTCTTGATTTTAACATGTTTTCCAGGAAGGCGTATGATGAGGTGTATGAGGATTTACAACCGTTTATTGATACCTTTGAATGGGAACCATGGAACGGTCTGGTAAAGAATCCGGGGCAGAAGCATTGCGCATTTACTTTATGGTGGCAGGGGATAGAACATGCGCCGGAGTTGGTTAAAAAGTGTTTTGAAAGCCAGAGGGCGAATCTTCCGCCGGAAGTGGAATATGTGGTTATTACAGAGGACAATTATAGGGAGTGGATTGAGATTCCGGAGTATATTCTGCATAAGGTAAAGCTGGGAGATATTTCGATTACGACCCTTTCAGATATCATTAGAGCCTCCTTGCTGTACCAGTATGGCGGGGCGTGGTTTGACGCGACTTTACTTATTACAAGCCCTATAGAATATTCGTTATTTTCCCGGCCTGTTTATTCAAGAAATCTTATGGAAACACAATTTTGTACGAATACAATGTGGGCAGGGTGGTTTGTATTTACCAGTCAGGGATATCCGCTTTATCATTTTGTGAGAGACTCTTTTTTATGGTATTTTAAGCATTTTGACAGGATTAAACATTATCTGATGATAGATTATCTTACTGCGATTGCCTGTAATACGTCTGGTGAGATAGAAAAGGATTTGCAGGCAGTTCCTTATAATAATGAGAGGGCTTTGGAATTATATGGGCATCTTATGGAGAAATATGAGGCGGAGAGATTTGAAAAATATATCAGCGCTTCTTCCATACATAAACTGTCCTATAAAATAAAAGAGGAAGACTTTGAGAGAAAGGATACAATCCTTGCGCATCTTATGAGTATGGATTTTAGGAGGTCGGAATGACGAAAAAGATGAATCAGCCGGTTTTAATATACGGGGCAGGGTACAGGGGGAGAATGAATCTGCATATTCTGGAGGATGAAAATATACCGGTTTTGGGCTTTGCTGACCGTGACGCGGACCAGATTCCGCTGTACTGTGGGAAGCCGGTATTCACGGGCGGCGTTTCGGTGGAGCAGTACGGAGATCATCCTTTTATTGTATCGATCGATGATGAAAAGGCCAGGAATACAGTATTGGATTTTTTGAGAAATAATCATGTGGAAGCTTATGTATCGGTGAATGATTACTATACCGGAGCTGTTCAGCAAGAGAGGGATACCGTTTTATGCGGCACAAAAGCTGCTTTTCCAATTATTCCATCTATGCTTGATAAAAATGAAAAGGTCGTATGCTTTTCTTTTGGAATCGGGTATGATGATTCTTTTGAACGGGAATTGATAGAAAAGTATGGTGTGGAAGTTTTTGCGTTTGACCCGAGCCCGGAAGTAGTACGGGCTATGGAGGGACAGGTACTTCCCACCGGATACCACTACTTTCCGTACGCCTTATCTGATGTGGATGAGAAAAAGACATTTTACCGGCCAAGTTCCGGACAGGACTATTCAGAGTATTTTGCTTCCTGGACCAGTAACATACAGATTACTATGCAATGTCATCGATTAAAGACTCTGATGGACATGATGGGGATGAAGCGGATTGATATTCTGAAAATGGATATAGAGGGTTCTGAATTCATGGCGCTCCCGGATATCCTGAATTCCCATGTCCTGTTTGACCAGCTCTGCATAGAGACTCATGCAAGGATATTCCCCAACAGTGTAGAAAAAATGGCGTGGCTCAAGCGTCAGCTGAATGAGGCGGGCTATGAGCTGGTTGTGAATGGGATAGAAGAACAGCTGTATTGCCGGACTGAGGCCATTGTATCAATAAATGAATGAAATTGAGAGACTGACAGATGAAGAATGATTTAGAGTTAAAAGTAAGGGAAATTCAAAAAGGTATGCTGCGCTGGTATGATTTTAAACCAGCCGGCAGGGGGGTGTATATAGGAAAACAGGAAGATGCGCTATATGAGGAATTGACTGGACACCTGTTGGAGGTGATTTGCGTTTCGCTGGACCAGACCATGCAGGAGGAGTGGAGACAGACTTATAAAGGCTGTTTTGATTACCTTGTATCGATTGCTGATCTGGAGAAAATCCAGTGTCCGGAGCAGTTTCTTTCCTGCTGGAGATTTTTGATGAAGCCAGATGGCCATATGCTTCTTGGTATGAATAATCGTCTGGGGCTGCGCTATTTTTGCGGTGACCGGGATTTGTATACGGATCGCTGCTTTGATGGGATAGAGGACTATCGGAGGGCTTATGTAAAGCGGGAGGATACCTTTCAGGGGAGGATGTACGACCGGGCGGCGATAGCTCAGATGCTGAATGATTCAGGCTGGAAGTCGTGCCGATTCCTCTCCGTTCTGCCTGATTTGGAAAGTCCATCGCACATTTATGCAGAGGATTTTATCCCGAATGAGGATTTGGCCAATCGCGTATTTCCCGCCTATCATTATCCTGATACGGTTTTTCTGGAGGAAGAGAACCTTTATGATGGAATCATAAAAAATGGAATGTTCCATCAGATGGCCAACGCATACTTAATTGAGTGTTCTGTGGATTGCGCGCTGTCGGATGTCATCCAGGTGACGAATTCTATGGATCGCGGAAAAGAGGATGCGCTTCTGACGGTCATCCACCGGTCAGGAATAGTAGAGAAAATAGCGGCTTATCCGGAAGGGCGGAAGCGGTTGGCGCAGTTGGTAAAACATGGGGAAGATTTAAGAATGCATGGCTTATCCGTGATTGATGCGAAAATAATTGATGCGGAAATGGTTGACGTGGAAATGCCGGATGTGGAAATGGTTGACGGCGTATACCAGGTGCCGTATATGGAGGCGGAAACGGGGCAGCTTTATCTGAAACGTTTATTACAGTCTGATAAGGAGAAATTCCTGGAAGAAATGGACCATTTCCGGGATTTGATTTTACAATCTTCGGAGATTATATTGCCGGATCGTGGAGATGGGGAAGGCGCGGTTCTGCGCAGGGGATATCTCGATTTAGTTCCTCTTAATAGCTTTTTTGTGGATGGGGAATTCGTCTTTTTTGATCAGGAGTTTTGTGTGGAGAATTATCCGGCTAATGCGATTATCCAGCGGATGATTGCGACATTTTATTCCGGGAATATAGGATTCCAGAAGATTCTTCCTATGGAAAAGCTGTATGAGAGGTATGGACTGCTGAAATATTTAAAGCGCTGGCAGAAAGCGGAATGGGATTTTCTGGGGAAGCTTCTTCAGCAGGATGAGCTCCGTTTTTACTATGAGAAGCGCCGGAGAAACCCGGAGGTTGTCAATTCTAACCGCCACCGCATGAACTATTCGGAAGCAGAATACCAGCATTTGTTTGTGGATATCTTCCGAAATGCGGATAACAGGAAACTGATTCTGTTTGGTTCCGGTATATTTGCGGAACGTTTTCTTGCAATGTATGGGAAGGATTATCGTGTTTATTCCATCATAGATAACAATGAGCGGAAATGGGGCGGAGAATTGAGTGGGATCACGATCCAGCCGCCGGATATACTGAGGAAGCTTCCGCCCGATGAAGTAAAGGTTATCATCTGTATTAAGAATTATTTATCGGCTGCCAGGCAGCTGGAGGCGATGGGAGTGAAGGATTACAGTATCTATGATTCCGGAAAGGCGTATTCCGTGAAGCGGCGGGCGTTAGGCGCAGATACAAAGGAAGAAGGCCGCGCGCCGCGAAAGTACCATATCGGCTATGTGGCCGGTGTATTCGACATGTTTCATATTGGCCATGTCAATCTGCTTCGCAAGGCAAAGGAACAATGCGAGTATCTGATTGTGGGAGTAGTCCCGGATGAAAGTGTTTACCGTCAGAAGAAGAAATATCCAATCATACCGGAGGAGGACCGGGCCCAGGTGCTTCGTTCCTGCCGGTACGCAGACCAGGTGGAGATTCTTCCCGCAGACTATGAAGGTATCCGCGATGCGTACAAGATGTTTCAGTTTGACTGTCAGTTTTCCGGGGACGACCATGGTGATAATCCGGTCTGGCTGGCGGATAAGGAATTCCTGGAGAAGAACGGGGCGGATCTTGTGTTTTTTCCTTATACAGAAAAGACGAGTTCCACTAAGATACGGGATCATATACTGAAAGGACATTAAAATTATGGACACAATGGTATTCCCCACAGGAATGATGGATATAGACCACCCTGGTCAATACATCATGGACATTGCCAGGGCCGGTTTTACAGAACTGGTCTTGGATCTATCCTTATGCTGTACTCCATACGAGTTGGAACATGCGGGCAAAAAAACAGGATCGGCCGGGAAAGACGTTCATAAAAGGTCTGCGGTTAATAATCCCGAAGCCATATACGAGCGCCTGCAGCCCATGCTTGCCTGCTGCACCGCCGCTGGCATTCATTATTCTACCGCTATTGCCCCCTGTCTGTTCCATAATACAAAGCGCAGGGATTTAAATAGCCTGCTGATCCGTCTGGCAGAGGAAAGCATAAGGATTTGCGGGAGAACCGGCTGCAGGCATCTGGTAATAAGACCTTTGCCGGAGGGTGATCCCTCCGCTTCCCCCTCGTCCCCATGGGATCTCAACCGCCAATTCTACCTCCGCCTCCTCCCCCTCGCCAGGGAACATGACGTAGTACTATTACTCACAAACCAGTGCAGGAATATCAGCGGCCACCTGACCCGCGGCGTATGTTCCGACGGCTGGGAAGCGGCGGAATGGGTGGACAGGCTGAATGAAGAAGCCGGTGAGCAGCGCTTTGGCTTCTGCATGGACGTGGGCGTGAGCAGTCTCTGCGGCCAGAACATGTATGATGTCACCCTAACCCTTGGGGACAGGCTGAAAGCGGTAATACTGCGTGACTGTGACGGCAGTCAGGACAGCGCCATGCTGCCCTTTACATGTGTGGGCGGGGGACAGTCACGGACGGACTGGTTAAGTCTGATCCGGGGGCTGCGGCAGACCGGATTTTCCGGAAAGCTGATGCTTAATATGGCAGACACAGCGGCTGCATTTTCCCCTATCCTGCGTCCGGAACTTTTAAGGCTGGCGAAGTCCACTGCGGATTATTTCAGCTGGCAGATCGGAATCGAAGGACTTCTTAAGAAATATCCGTCCCGGGTTCTCTTCGGCGCGGGAAATATGTGCCGGAACTACATGAAATGCTACGGTGAGCAGTATCCGCCGTTATATACCTGCGATAATAACAGGAAACTATGGGGGACCGTGTTCTGCGGCCTGGAGGTGAAGCCGCCGGAGCAGCTTCGCCGGCTGCCAGAGGATTGCGCGGTGTTCATCTGCAATATTTATTACCGCGAGATAGAAAAGCAGCTTCGTGACATGGGAATCGGGAATCCCATTGAATTTTTTAATGATGAATATATGCCTTCATTTTATTTCGACAGGCTGGAGGAAGGAGGCAGACGATAATGCTGCTTACAGGCGTACAGACAAAAAATATTGTGCATGACTCCGCCCCGTCAGAAGGCTTCAAAGCACTTAAACAAGCCGGTTTTTCCTGCGCGGATTTCAGTCTCAACGGATATCTGCTGAATACAGATCTCTACCGGTCGGAAATTAATCATTTTTTTGACCGGTCCCTGTCAGAGCTGGAACATTTTTTTACGCCTCACAAGCGCGGGGCGAAGGAGGCGGGCATTACAATTCATCAGATGCACATGCCATATCCGGTTTATGTGCCTTCCGGCAGGAAGGAGGTAAATGATTATCTCTGGAATGTGGTGGCGCCCAGGAGTATGGAACTGTGTGCTTTTTTGGAATGCCCTTATATCGTGGTCCATGGGTTTAAGCTGGCGAGATTCCTGGGCTCTGAAGATGAGGAATGGAAGCAGACAGAGCGGTTTTTAGACTCCGTTGCGCCCATGGCAAAGGAGATGGGGATTACCATATGTATGGAGAATCTGTATGACAGTGTGGGCGGCCATCTGGTGGAGGGTCCGTGCTGTGACGCATGGAAGGCGGCGGAGCGCATCGACCGTATGAATGACAGGTATCACGGGGAGGTTTTGGGCTTTTGTCTGGATACAGGGCATGCGAATCTTGTGGGGATTGATTTTGAACGGTTCATTACCATATTGGATAACCGGCTGAAGGTGCTGCATATTCATGATAATGACGGAATTGCGGACTTGCATCAGATTCCATTTACATTTGCCAGGACAAGAGAAAACCGGTCGTCTACGGACTGGGACGGATTCGTAAATGGTTTAAGAAGGATTAAGTTTGACCAGGTGTTGAGCTTTGAGACCGCTCCGGTGCTCACTGCTTTCCCGGATGCCATGAAAATGGACGCGCTGGGCTTCATTGCCAGGATTGGCGAATACTTTGTGGGGGAAATATGCACGGTCTTGTAACATGCGAGAGGCAGGATATTCCGGAGCAGATCCCGGTTTCAGTTGAATTACATCACGAATCCCGGGAGTCTCCTCCTCCGGTATCATCCTCCAGAGTATTCTTACCATTCTGTATTTTCTCCTGCATCTTCAGGAGTTCTTTTGCCATGACAAGGAGATAGTCCTGTGTGTCCGGCAGCAGTCGGGAAAACAGATCCAGAAGCTCCTCTTCATGAGGCGAGGATGTAAACATTTCTCCCTGTCCATTTACCAGATATTGTTCTGACACATTGAATGTCATACAGATCAAACGAATATATTTGTTGGATAAAGGACGTATGCCTTTTTCGATCATGCAATAGGAGGTCTGTGTTATTCCTAAATATTTTGCAAATTCTGTCTGTGTGTACCCGAGGGTCTTGCGGACCTGCTTTAATCGCTGAAGCACAAATTCACCTCATTTCTTTATTACATATGGATCTTCCTGGCCGCTTACCATTCCCTGTTGTGGGGGAAACGGGTTTATCTGGCAGGGAGAGCATACTCCTATCATAAACCCCAAAAGCAAAATTGAACATACCAAAATAATGTTCTATTCACAATTGGTTGACTGCATAGCCAGTTTTGTTTCAATGTAATAGAATTTGTTTAATTACTTTATTTTACTTTATCATATCACAGGTTTAATAAAATTCAAGGTTTATAAATGTTCACAGTATACCATTTCTACC
>PPYE01515140.1_pt1 | contig 11498 bp, 9 predicted proteins | sample 1559881 | NCBI WGS metagenome assembly PPYE01 (sample SAMN08240022, study PRJNA423297) | Human gut metagenome, whole genome shotgun sequencing project.
CTTCGGTTCGCTGCATCCGCCACTGGCGGCGCTCACCTTTGCAGCATCCAGTATTATCTGCGCTTTTGGCTTGGCATCTACCGCACCTCGCTCGCCGTATCGGCACTTAGAATTATGCGGTATTGCCCTTATTTAATATTGGAAGCGATTACACAAGAGCAGCATAATTTATGTTCCGATACCGATATAAAAACTTTTTCACCATTCTCCGACTCAAGTACCTGTTGTCAATTCTAATATTGTTGTATGATATATAAAATAAAGAAGCCACAGGCACAATACCTGCGGCTTCTTTCTACCTCTTAATGTATAACCGGAGGTTTTCTATCCAGCGCTTCATTGTTCAGCAGCAGCCCCAACACGGCAAAGCGATAGGTTACAATTTGCCCGTGGTCCATTGATTTGCGAATATCCTGAATCCGGACAATTTTTTTCAACGTTTCAATCTGATCTTCCACCAGATAAAATGTAACCTGCTTATTGATCGGCTTTGCGCCCCGCTTTCCGGTTTGCTCCGGCAGATATTCTATAATATCTTTGCTTTCTGGCAACACATAATAGCTGCTTCGCTTGCCCTCCGGAATCGCAGCGTAGTCTTCCGATCCAAATACAACGCAGTGTTCTGGTTTCACGCTTGCTGCTTTGTTGAGCTCACTGATCAATAATTGATTGGCAATCGTTCCCACGCGAAGCCCCTGATAAGCGGCTTCCAATTCAAAGCATTCATATATTTCCGGCCGAAAACGAATCAGAACTCTTTCTTTTTTCATTGTGTCCACCGGCATCAATCGATCGATTCTATGATGTTTTTAAGCTTCATCGAAATCTCGATGATTTCATTCAGCGCCGCAACATCTGCATCACGGGATTCTTTGGATACACCTTTCAGCGCTTTTGCAAATGCCTTACTGCTGTATGCCTTGTTCAATTTTTTGACCATTTGGGGAACACTTTTCTGGATCATGCTGCTCTTGGTTTCTGTAACCTCGTGTTCCTTTCGCGCACGGTCCCTGGCGGCTTCTTTTTTGCCCTCGTAATCGATGGCGGAAATTTCTTTCGGTTGGCTGCTTACCTTAGCTTTGCCGTATTCATCCGCTTTCCCTTTCAGTTCAGCGAGACCATCATCAAAATAAAGAATCGCCTTTTTATAAGCAGCTTCGTATTCTTTGGTCGTTCCCTGCCGCTGTGCATCGTATAGCAGCTCTCTGAATGCGTCATGCAGATTGTCCCGAAGAACCTCTACATAGTTCTTTCCCGCATCTTCTGTATCGCTGCTATGGCAATCTACTTCCTGCAATTTGGCAAACCGCTCCGCGATTTCATCCTGTATGTCCTCTTCAAACCGCAGATAAGTCTCACATTCGCTTCTCGTTAAAAGTTTATCATTTAGAAGTTCTTTTAGTTTGCCCTGCAGCTTCTCTTCGATCCGCGCATCCCGCTCAATCGTGCGTGGATTTACGGTACTGACGCTTTTTGTCGCGCCAAGGGCTTCTTCTCTGCTCATATTATAAGGTTCTTTTTGCAGGCAGGTGATAAATTCCGCAATCGCCTGGCGGCGAATTGCTTCATCACTGAATCCGCCGCGGACCTGCAGGTTTGCGCTGTACAGTAGCACTTTTCTTTCATTTTTAGACAAAGGTGTTATCACAACATTGCAATTCACAATATTCCATGTTGCATCGCCTTTTTCCTGCAGGTAATTCAATGCACGAAACCGCCGTTCGCCGGAAAGCAAAACATATACCATTCCTTCTTCGCGCTGTTCAGGGAATACAACAAGGTTATGCATCAACCCATTGCGCTTAATATCTTCCGCCAAAATGCGGATGTCTTCATCGTCATCCATTACACGGAAAATCTGGTTATCCGGGTTGGTTCGGATATTAACCAACGCAATATGTTTATTATCGTATTCAACTTTTCTGTTTTTAGCGAACAAACTATTATAGATGTTGCCCGCCTCGTTATTGTTTACCTCTGCAAGAATACTTTTGCCGGGGAGAGCAGGGGACGTTATGTTCCCCTTCATCTTTTTTTTCATTGCCATTTCAGTTCACCCCCATCTTTGCAAGCTGAGCCTTTAGTTCTTCGTAAGCCTTGCCATAGGCCACCGCAACCGGCTGTGTTTTTGCCATATAGCATACGGGAAGATGCTTCGTAACCGACATATTCACACTAAGGCCGCTGGGAATCTCCGTTTTATAAAGAGAAGCCCCTAAAACCTGTTTGCACTGGTCGCGGATAATTTTTGTAGTAGCTGCCTTTTTCACTACCATCGTAAGAATTACGCCAACGCCTTTCAGATGGCTGCCGGGGGTATTCCGCAGCTCATTGCAGAGCGCATAAGTACGGAACGCCGATTCCTGCGAATTTGCCTCACAAAGAGAGGGAATCAGCACATAATCCGCCGCATTGATTGCATTCGTCAGCAAGAGTGAATCACGGGTCGGCTGGGTATCAATAATGATGTAATCATAGTCCTCCCGGACCTGATTTAAAAAGTAATAGAGGAATTCTCCCATATTCGTCAGGCACTTCGGGTCGCCCGGCTTGAAGTAGGTTTGTGCATCCTCAAAAATTCCCGGAATACGCTGGTTGATCCGCGGCGTCTGCGCGCTGCAGGGGATCATATCTACATTTTCGTATTCCGTTTCGGTGATATAGTCCTTCGTCTTGGTATAACGGAAGCCATCAAACATATCAAAAAGAGCTCTTCCATTATAAACGCCGCTGGTAATTCCATTGCCGCCGCTTAAAGCGCTCGTCAGGTTTCCCTGCGGGTCTGTATCGATGCAAAGAACTTTTTTACCCTCATCGCCCATCAGATAGGCGAGGTTAGAAGCAGTGACCGTTTTTCCTGCTCCGCCTTTCTCGATGGCGATCGTAATGATCTGTGCTGCCATTGGCGTTCCCTCATTTCGTTGGTTGATTATAAAGTGGAAAGACTTAGGGCAACATCGCACAATTCCCGCCTTGCGGCTTAAGCACCGCTCCGGCAGCTGCGGCACGGCATCTGCGTTGCCAAAATGCTCGATCTTTCCTGTAAAATGTTCATCTTAATAAGCTAATTATAGCATACCCGCTCGTCATGTCAACACGAATCCTGGGGATAATGCCTTCTTTTCCTCTTGATTTACCTGTCACGACTCAAGTACCTGTTGTCAATTTTTTAATTCGTTTGTTTTCGCGCTTTTTCTGAAACAAAAAAGAGGTCTGCTTTTTGCAAACCTCTTTTTCATTCTTATACTTCCTTACGTTCTATTACTCATCAAACTGCGACCAATCGAACTTGAAAAGATCCGTTCTATCGCCATCCAGTAATGCTGCGCGTTTTGTGCCGTCAGCGATGATTGCGGCAGAATTTTCTATAATGTCATTATAAACCACCGTGCGGTAATACTGCGCAGATTTTCTTTCCTCTGCGCGTTCAAGCATCGCTTTATATTTAACGCTCATTCCCAATGCCCAAGTTTTTAGCCCGTTATTATCTTTGATGATCCGGTTCAACGCTTCCAGCGTTTCCTCTGCCTGATCCCGCTTTTTTGTGTTGGTCAATATTTTTGACGTATATGTGAAAATATCGATGAAGATGTTTCGCTCTTCCGGTGTCAGCTTTTTTTCATAGGTCTGATATTGCGCCTTTACCGCCAGTTCATTGCGTGCCAGGCGATAGGTTGTCGTCAAAATGGCTTCCTTCAGCGGCTGATTGTACTGTTCCAGTGCTTCTTTGCTGACCGAGCTGCGGCGCTTTCTTGGTTTTCTGCTTACTTCTGTATCAGCGCCTTTATGCTCCTGATGGAACGCTCTGACGCTCTTCATTTCTTCCCGGTTTTTGTACTTGATGAAGATATAAAGGAACTCGTATTTCCGAACCCCGCGGCGGCGCACCGGCTCATAGTCAAACCACAGGTCTGTCATCTCATTGATCTCGCTTTTGACCATTGCTAGAACGTTCTTTTCAAAGTCGGAAAATACTTTGTATTTTTCCGTCAGCGGTTTATCGCGGCTGAACTTTTGCGCGGAACTGTCTCTGCTTTTGCCCTTGCTTCTATTGATTTCATCACGGGTAGGCATGGAAAGCATACCCTTGAATTCTTCCATATCAAACCGCTTATATTTGAACCCTTTCAGTTCTTCCCGCTTATTGGGGAATTTTTGCAGAACTTCTTCTGTTACAGGTTCAAAAATCAACCCATTGTTATAGGAATACTCTCTGTTTCCGTTGTCATATGACAAAATGATCTCGTACACACGCATAGAATAGGTGCTCTGCATCATCAGCAGGTATTCAATGCTATAGGATGTATAATTGCTTGTCAGCTGTGCAATGTCTTTCCAGATATCTGGGTTAAAGCGCATGCTGATCGTCTTTTTCTTCATATCGACGATAGAACCACGGTTCACCCACGACATCGTTTTGTACTGATCATTCCCAAGGGGAACCCAGAACATCCGGTTTTCCAGGTTTTCAATGGTTTTGCGCAGATAATTTGCATAACCGCTGTCCAACGCATTGACCCCGGTAAGCTTTGCAAAATCGTCAAACGAAATGGTATAGTACTTCGATGCATCCATATCATGGCGCTGATCGATCTTGGACAGCATCATAAAAAGGATTTTCTGTTCGTTACGGGGCAGGGAATACTTTGTCCTTTGAATTAAATCGTTGCTTTTCGTGATGAAAGAGCCAAACGCCACATTGTCACTTTTCCTGGGCACAAGCTGCTTTTTCTTGCCGTCCGCCTTTTCATCCGGCAGAACTTCACCAATGATAACATCCGGTGATTCTGTCATTGTATTCTTTTCATCTTTATTTTTCATACGCTATGATTGGACATTGGATGCCGTGCTCCGTTTTGTCCACGCCTTTCTTTAGGAACTAATAGCCCGCTTGTAATAAAACCATACATCACAGAACTGCTAGAATATTTAGAAGAAGGTACACTTACTCATGATAGTATCATACTACAGTATCTTCCTGCAAAAGTCAATCCTATGGCTGCGCTGCATGTATTACAGTGATGAATCCTCGCGCGTAAAGCAGGGGAGGGGAGAGGGCTGGCTGCACAAAATATGCACAGACAGAACGGCGCATTTTTGTATGGCTTTTCTTTTTATGGCCGCATTCGTGTTCGCTCCGCTATGCGGGCATCAATTCCGTTGTTTTATGCGCAATCACCCTTTTGTTCTTCTTTTTCTTTAGAATTATATATTTATAAATTTATATCTTATACTTTATTATATATAGAAGAAACAGAGGTTCTTTCCCTCCACAACAGAGGTTTCTTCTGGTGATAACGGAGGTTCTTTCATAGAATGGCGGAGATTTTTTCTTTTGGCGGCAGAGGTTGTTTCCTCTATTTTGCATGGAAAGAATCTCTGTTATACAATGAAAAAATCTCTGTTACCGTGTTGCGTGAACGGGCATAAGGAACAGGCTGGCAACCTGTAAGAAGCAATCGAAACGACAAGATCATCCCGATGGCACCTGAAAACGGCGGGAAAATGGCTGTGGGCGAAACATGAAGAGGCAGACAGAAGGACTTTTTTGCGGTAAAAACCTCTGGTTAGCTTTTATAGCAGGTAATTCCTTTAACTTAAGCAGCAGGGGAGAGGCGCAAAGGCCGTTTTTTGCGGTAAGAATCTCCGTTTGCAAAAGAATTTGACTGGAAATTGGTACGGTAGAAATCTCTGGATGGAAGGAAATGCCCTCTGCAAGCAGAAAAATAGAAAAAATAGATAAAATTTTCTCGGTAAGAACCTCTGCTTGGCGAAGCGTGAGAAAGCAGAAAAGAAAAAGAGCAGAGTTTACCGTTTTGTATGGGATCGTAGAAAAGTACGTTAAAAACCTCTGTATTAGGAGAAGGTGGGTGACGAGGGAGTACGAGAGAAGAAAAATGAGGGCACTATTTTTTACGGCGTAAGAACCTCAGGATAAAAGAAGTCTTGGATAAGAACATTTGGTAATGCACAAAGCAGCACGGTACTTCCTTTGGAGGCTGCAAAAAAATCGCCGTAAAAACCTCGGCTTTGGGGGCAACAATCAGGCTTTATAAAATAGGGGCGGGGAAAAATCACTTTTTATGTTCAGAAAAGTCAAAAAGCACAGTTTTTGACCTTGATAGGGAGACAAAGAAGAGAAAATACGCGAAAGAAACATGCCGAATATACATTGAGAAAGACCAAAATATGCAAGAGGAGAAAAAAGAAAAATATATAAACGGAGAAATTTACGGAGAAAAAAATCAGATAATAGTTGCAAACAAATCGACGATGATACGAGACAAAATGCGGAACAAATAGTGAGATCAACGATACTTAAAAGAGATTATTAACGCGAAAAAAATTAAAAATCACGGAAGAAATGTCCGAAAAAGTGTTGGACAGAACGGGATGATGGAGGGAAAGGAAGCGGCAAAGAAAAGGTGGCTAAAAACCAACCTATTATAAAGCAGAATGTGAAGAAAAAGGATGATAGGGTGGAGTAGATGGACTTTACGACACCAAAATTTTCTCGGTAAAAATCTCTGCTTAATTCCAGAGAAGCGGGCAGACAGGCAGCGCGAGAAAGCGATTCCTGAAAAAATGTGCGGTAAAAATCTCCGGTATGGGATGCTGCTTTATGAGGAAGCAAGAAAAAAAGACAAATGAAACGTTTTGAAATAGGCGAAAACAGAACAGCTGCAATAGAACTTTTAGCAACAGCGACAATGCTGGAGTTATAGGTATAGCAACAGGTACCGAAGTCTACAAAACTGTTGCCGTAAAACTGGGAAGCAAATAAAAAGATGTTTGTAGATAAGAAAAGGAAAAGCAGAGGGAAAAAGAATGAACTATACAAAGAAGGAGCCACCGAATTAGTCTTTTTAATAAATGATATGTTGGGGCAACACCGCACAATTCCCGCCTTGCGGCTTAAGCACCGCTCCGGCAGCTGCGGCACGGCATCTGCGTTGCCAAAATCTCTTGCTAAATCCTGAAAATAGTGTATTATGACTAAGTGTGGCGCTGGAATTTACAATCCATCAGTATCGGAGTTTCAGTATGATGAAAAATACAATGTTGGAAATGTCCCGTTATGCAGCGCTGGCTCGCCAGGCTGTGGCAGAGGGTATTGTTCTGCTGAAAAATGAGGCTGTCTTACCACTGGCTTCCGGCGGCAGAGCGGCTTTATTTGGGTACGCGCAATTTCACTACTACCAAAGCGGCACAGGGTCCGGCGGGCTGGTGAACACCGCCCATGTGCCGAACCTGCCCGAAGTGCTGGGCGGTCCGGGCGGCTACCAGCTGGATGCCGAGGTGCAGGCCCGCTATGCAGCATGGCTGGCGGAACACCCTTACGAGATGGGAACCGGCTGGGCACAGGAACCGTGGTTTCAGCCGGAAATGCCGCTGGATGAAGACTTTGTCCGCGCTGCGGCCCAGCGTGCCGAAACGGCGTTTATTGTCATCGGTCGCACGGCAGGGGAAGACCAGGACAATAGCAATACTCCCGGCAGCTTTCTGCTGACCGAGGGCGAGGAAAATATGCTGGCGCTGGTTTGCCGTCATTTCAAAAAATCTGTGGTGCTGCTGAATGTTGGCAATATCATTGATATGCAGTGGGTCATGCGATACAACCCCGGCGCGGTGGCGTACATCTGGCAGGGCGGGCAGGAAGGCTGCCGCGGTGTGCTGGATGTGCTGAACGGTACCGTCAACCCCTGCGGCAAACTGCCCGATACCATCGCCTGCACCCCGGCAGATTATCCGGCGGCTGACCATTACGGGGCGGATGACCGCAACATCTATGCCGAAGATATTTACGTCGGCTACCGCTATTTTGAAACGTTTGCACCGGAAAAGGTGCTTTATCCCTTTGGCTTTGGCCTTTCCTATACAAAATTTGAAGTTCGGCTGTTGAGCGCAGATGAAACAGCCGATGGCATTACCGCCTTTGCTGCCGTCCAAAATACCGGCAGCTGCCCCGGCAAGGAAGTTGTGCAGCTCTACTGCACCGCGCCGCAGGGGCGGCTGGGGAAACCGTCCAAAGTGCTGTGCGCCTTTGCAAAAACCAGAACGCTGGCCCATGGGGAGAGCCAGACCCTGACACTGAAAGCCCCGTGGCGTAACTTTGCCAGCTATGATGACAGCGGTGTGACCGGGCACAAGTCTGCCTTTGTGCTGGAAGCAGGCGAGTATCGCTTCAGCCTTGGCACCGATGTGCGAAGTGCGGAAGAAGCTTTTACGGTCACACTACCGTTGATGGTGGTGGAACAGTTGGAATCTGCAGCTGCTCCGGCTGTAGCCTTTGAACGCCTGCGCCCTGGTGCGGATGGAACCCCAGCATGGGAACCCGTGCCCACCGAGGAAGAACGGCCCGAGCCCCGCCGCGCCGCCCGCCTGCCGCGGGAATGGCTCCAGACCGGCGACAAAGGCATCCGCCTGCGGGATGTGGCCGATGGTACCACTGCGATGGCAGACTTTGTGGCACAGTTCAGCGATGAGGAGCTTTGCACCATTGTCCGGGGCGAGGGGATGAACTCTCCGCGCGTTACGCCGGGGACAGCTGGGGCAATCGGAGGCGTCAGCGATGCTTTGCAGCGCTATGGGCTGCCTGCCGCCTGCTGTTCGGACGGGCCGAGTGGTATCCGTATGGACTGCGGCACCGTTGCTTTTGCCATGCCTAATGGCACCTGCCTGGCCGCGACTTTCAACGAGGGATTAAGCGAGGAACTCTACTCGATGGAAGGGCTGGAGCTGCGCAAAAACCATGTGGATACGCTGCTTGGCCCTGGCATCAACATTCACCGCCATCCGCTGAACGGCCGCAACTTCGAGTATTTCTCGGAAGATCCGCTGCTGACCGGCAAAATGGCCTGTGCTCAGCTGCGCGGGATGCACCGCTGGGGTGTAACCGGAACCATCAAACATTTTGCAACGAACAATCAGGAGCACCGGCGTCACTTCGTTGAATCGGTTGTATCGGAACGTGCTTTGCGGGAAATCTATCTGCGCGGCTTTGAAATTGCCGTCAAAGAGGGACATGCCCGCTCCATTATGACATCCTATAACCCGCTGAACGGTTACTGGACGGCCAGCAATTATGACCTTGTTACAACAATTTTGCGCGGCCAATGGTGTTACACCGGCATTGTGATGAGTGACTGGTGGGCCGAGGGCAATGACCGCGACGGCGCAGGCAGCACCAAGCATGTGGCTGCGATGGTTCGCGCCCAGAATGATGTGTTCATGGTTGTGACGGACCCGGAGCATAACTCCGGCAGCGATGATCTGGCCGTTGCTTTGACAGAGGGACGGTTGAGCCGGGGCGAGCTGCAGCGCAGCGCGGCGAATATCTGCCGCTTTTTGCTGCAAACACCTGCGTTCCGCCGCAGCATTGGCCGCACCACGGCGTTGGATGCCCAGTTGGAAGCGATGGCCGAGCAGGATATGCAGCAGGCGGCGCAGAACGGCCAACCCCTGACATTACATGGAGGCGTAAGCATTGACCCGGCCGCGATTGATAATGGTTACCGCCGCACCACTGCGTTTTGTGTGATGGTTGAGCAGGGCGGCGCATACACGCTGCATCTGCGCTGCCGCGCAATGCCGGGCAACAGCCCGCTGGCCCAGATCCCGGTTTCGATTTTTGCGGGACGGGTGTTTGTGAAAACCATTACCATCACGGGCGCACAGACCGACTGGTGCGAGTTTACGGCGGCGCTGCCTGCCGTTGACGCGGGGGAAGTTTTCTACCTGCGTTTCTACTTCGGTCAAAGCGGTATGGAGTTGGATGCCGTGACGCTGGATCTGCTGTCATGACATTGACAAAAAATCTCGAATATATCAGGTATGCGGAGTAATTGTACGTACATCAAAAAGGGAAAAAATGGAAACAACACTGTTTTATGCCCGCGCCGCCTGCGATACAATGATGCACAAGTTTGCTGCTGCCGACCTGCCGCCGAAAGGCCATTTCTATTATCACCAGGGCGTTTTTCTTTCCGGGGTGCTGAAAACCTGGCAGCTGACCGGGGAACAGAAGTACCTGGACTATGCCGCAAGCTGGGTCCACGCCGTTTTTGACGAAAGCGGAAAAGTTAAACAGTACAAGCGCGCTGACCTTGACGATATCCAGGCCGGTATTTTGCTGTACACCCTGTACGATGCAACCGGGGATGAATTCTACCGCCGCTGTATCGAAAGCGTTGCCGCCCAGGTGCAGGATATTCCACGCTGCCAGTGCGGCGGTTTCTGGCACACCTGCGGCTCGTCGAACCAGATGTGGCTGGACGGCTTGTATATGGTCTGCCCGTTCATTGCGGAGTATGCCCGCCGCTTTGACCGTCCGGAATGGACGGATTTGGTTGTCAACGAGATTCGCTTGATGCGGGAGCACACCCGCGATGCCAAGACCGGGCTGTGGTATCACGCCTGGGACGAGAGCCGCAAAGCGGATTGGTGCAACCCCGAAACCGGGCTTGCACCGGAATTCTGGGGCCGCAGCATTGGCTGGGTGCCGGTGGCAATTCAGGATGTGCTGGAACAGATGGACCCGGATGATGAACGCCGCGCCGCTTTGGAACTGTATGTGCGAGACCTGCTGACCAGCCTCTTGCGCTATCAGAGTGCGGATGGCCGCTGGTATCAGGTTGTGAACAAAGGCAATCAGCCCGGTAACTGGTTGGAAAATTCCTGCTCTTGCCTATATGCCGCGGCGCTGGCTCGCGCTGCCCGCACCGGACTGATGAGCGCTGAGGCGATTGATGCTGCAAAACATGCCTTTGACGGCGTTGTGAACAGCCTGGAATGGCAGGGTGAGGATATCCAGATCGGTCATGTCTGCATCGGAACTGGTGTTGGCAGCTATCAGTTCTACTGTGACCGTCCCTGCGTCACAAATGACCTGCACGGTGTTGGTGCTTTCCTGCTGATGTGTACCGAACTGCAGGTGGCAGAGAATGTTTGTGCGCAAAACAGATGAGATGTGCCCAAATGTAAGGGCAACACCGCACAATTCCCGCCTGACGGCTTAAGCACCGCTCCGGCGGCTGCGGCACGGCATCTGCTAAGCCAAAATGCTCGATAAGACATCCAGTATTATCTGCGCTTTTGGCTTAGCATCTGCCGCACCTCGCTCGCCGTATCGGCCTGGCCGGTTTGCAGCCGGAGCATTCCTATTACGCCAAGCTCTGAGATAACCAAAAAAGAAATTGTGTCCTGCACTCTCAGGGTATCTGGAACGGCGATGCGATCATGGTGAATCCCATCGAAATTGAAGGGTTCCGTACACCAGGGCATACCATTCATGATGTGACCTTGAGGGATTGCACTTTACCGCAGGATGCGAGCATCCGTCTGGCCTTGTATGATGAGCTGACCTTGCAGAATATCCACAGCGCAGCTGAATAAGCAGAAATCCCGGTATGGTACGAACTTGAAGTGACCCCCAAAAGCTAGACAATATTTTGAAGTAAAAATTGTTCAAGCAGCTGAAAGGGCTTGCTGTCTGTGAA
>PPYE01210415.1_pt1 | contig 11497 bp, 8 predicted proteins | sample 1559881 | NCBI WGS metagenome assembly PPYE01 (sample SAMN08240022, study PRJNA423297) | Human gut metagenome, whole genome shotgun sequencing project.
CATAGACAGCACTTATATAAACAGTACTTATTTCTTATAATTCTTATTCTCCTTCGTAATACTCACCCAAAAACCAGCGAGCCACAAAATCCCAGTTTTCCTGCAATAACTCCTTTCCGTTCTCAAACGGGAACTGTGCTTCCGGCAACAAATCGTGTTCCATTCCATATTTCAGCAGATCGAACGGACACAAACCTTCTTCACAAAACAGCTCGTATGCTTCCTCTTCAGCCAGTTCGGCATTGTAGAGCGGATTACGTTTGTCTGCAAAATATTCGGCTACATCAGGACCGATCAACAACCCTTTCGGATTGGCAAAAACCACAAAGTTACCGAACTCCTTTAAGTCAGGCAACAAAGAATCCTCTTCATCTTCCCACTTCAACGACTGCACAAAGAAAAATTTTAGCGCTTCGTAAGAGTCAAAGTATAAAAGCGGTTCACCTTTGCTCGCTTCAAGGAAACGTTCTACGTTCGTAGGCATCTTTTCTCCCGGCAAAGCTACCGGCAGAGGCATCCGCTTCTTTTGCATCAGCTCCGTTTCCATCAGCCAGTCCGTTGCCAGATAATCGCTGATAGGAGCCAATTCGAACGCAGCATCCAAACGGTTGTAAAGCGTATCCGCAAACTCCAGCAAATCCGCATCCATCGGGTTCTCTACTCCATCAAAATCATCGCCAACCGGAGAATTGATGGCCCACAAAAGGAAAACAATATCTTCACGGTTAATTTCGTCCGGCAAATATTCCTCCGTCAGTGCGTAAAAAGGCAAATAACGTCCGTAGCTTTTCCGGTGCCAATGAATAAACTGACGCCAATTTCCTCCGTCTGCTACGCAATCTTCCAAATACAAGGCACACGTCAAAGCCACTCGCTTCTGGTCTTCCTCCCACTCTCTCCCACCGTATATAAAAGAATCTGCCACCAACGGCAATAGCTGGTTAGCGAAATCCAGATACCATTCATCCGTATCCACTGCTTTTGCACGACCATGAGCGTCCAGCCATGCTTTCATATATATCTTCTGTTGCTTCATACTACAAACGTTTCAAAGCCAGTTTGATAACCTTTTCTACCGGAGCATCCGGCTCCTCCTTCAAGATAGCCAACACCACCTTCTGTGAAGGTGCAGCAGCAAAGCCTAGCATCGTCAATGCAGACACCGCCTCTTCCTGCACTTCCGCATTGGCAGGTTGCAACAACAAACCTGCGGAAGCCCCTCCGGCAGCAGACATACCCATTGTTTTTATCTTATCTTTCAGGTCGACAATCACGCGTTGCGCAGTCTTCAGCCCGATGCCTTTCACCGTTTTCAACATGTTCGCATTTTCGGTGCTGATTACGTTCACCAGTTCGGCAGGCGAGAGAGCCGAAAGAATCATACGAGCCGTGTTCCCCCCGATTCCGGAAACGGAAATCAATAATAGGAAAATCTCCCGTTCCTGTTTCTCGGCAAATCCGTAGAGCACATACGCATCTTCACGAATCGCCTCGTAAATATATAGCTTACAACTTTTCTTTCCCTGAATAGCCGAATAGGTATTCAAAGATATATTGGCGGCATATCCCACCCCGTTACAGTCGATCACCGCGGTTGCCGGACTTAGTTCGGCAAGTTCGCCTCTAATATATTCTATCATAACAGGGACAAAGATAAAACTTTCTCACCACAGATTACACTGATTTTCACAGATTATTCTTTTGTACATTAGATATGAAGAATATGAAAAAAATAAAAATATTAAAGCAGATGAACCAAAGTTAGTAGTAATTTGTTTACTTTTGCAAGCAAAAGAAAGAAATTTGTTCATTAAAACCAAGAAAAGAATGAAAAAAGTAAGAGCTGCCATCGTTGGTTATGGCAACATTGGACATTATGTACTTGAAGCGCTTCAGGCGGCACCTGATTTCGAAATAGCCGGAGTCATTCGTCGTGCAGGAGCAGAGAACAAACCGGAAGAGTTAGCAAACTACGCAGTAGTGAAGGACATAAAAGAGCTGGGAGAAGTAGACGTAGCTATTCTTTGCACGCCGACCCGCAGCGTAGAAAAATATGCAAAAGAATATCTGGCGATGGGCCGCATGGTATACATCGAACTGAAAGACGGATATAAATTCGAAGAAGTAGCCGCTGCCATCAAAGCAGATCCTTACTTCGTGAACGATGAAACACACGTGAAACTCGTTCCGAGTGTAGACGCCCTGCTGGATATGGGTCATGGTGTAAATCTGACTCGCAAAGGTGTATCCGGCAAAACACAGAACCAGTTGTTCGAATTTAATATGCGTATCAATAACCCCGCACTGACCGCACAAGTACTGGTATGCGTGGCACGTGCTTCCATGAAGCAACAACCGGGATGCTACACGATGGTAGAAGTTCCCGTTATCGACCTTCTCCCCGGCGACCGCGAAGAATGGATCGGACATTTGGTATAATATATTTTATACATAAAACAAAATTAAAATAGAGAAAGGCGGTACACCTTTCTCTATTTTTTTTATCTTTGTGAGCATACTACAAAAAACACAATTATGAGAAAACTATTCATTCTCTGCGCATTTCTATTACAGCTCCTGTCGCCTGTCTACCCACAGCAAGCCACAACAGCCACCATAGAGCCCAATCTGAAATACGGAAAACCCTCCAAAGAAGAACTGTCTCTCACCTCTTATGCCCCGGACACCACCGCTACGGCTATTTATCTCTTCCATCAGGGACAAAGTGACTTCATCTACCATGACGGTTTTCAACTAACTACCGAGCACTGGGTACGCATCAAAATCCTGAAACCACAAGGAGTGTCATACGCCGACGTGTCCGTTCCCTACTACTCTCCTACCGATAAAGATGAAGGACAGGAAAGAGCCAGTGAGATAGAAGGCTGCTCCTACAATATGGAAAACGGGAAATGCATAAAAACACCCATGAAGCGGGAATCCATCTCTTTCGAACGGTTCAATAACCTGTATAAAATACTAAAATTCTCTTTGCCTGCTGTCAAAGAGGGCACTATCATCGAATATCACTACAAACTCTACTCCGACTATTTCTCACACATCGACAACTGGATGATGCAGGAAGAACTCCCGATGCTCTACAACCAGTATAAAATCACCATCCCTCATGTATTTGTCTACAACATCGAACTCCGGGGAAAGGACTACATACAAGTGAAGCAAAGAGACTCCTCCATTCATGCCACGGAACGTGAGGGATCCAGTGCAGGCGGAGTCAGCAAAGACTTCACCGTTTCGGCACAAGAAACCACCTTTACCTCACGCAACCTTCCGGCTATCCGTCAGGACGAATCCTACTGCTGGTGTCCGGAAGACTATAAGGTGCAAGTGAGCTTCGATCTGCAAGGCACTCAATTCACCCCCAATGAATACAAACCATACAGCCAGAAATGGGAAGATGTAGACAAGCAGTTGCTCAAACCGGAAAATACACAGTTCGGCGAACACCTCTCACTCACCAACCCTTTCCGCCCTGAAACCAAACAAGCCTACAACAGCGAAATGAATTTCGAGGAGAAAATCATCTGCGCCTTCCAGGTGCTCAAAAAGAAAATGGCCTGGAACGGACGGTATCAGCTCTACAGCAAAGAGCTCGAAAAAGTAATCAAGAAAGGAAGCGGCAGTAATGCCGACCTGAATTTCATCCTTATCAGCATCCTGAAAGACTTTGGACTGGAGGCCTATCCGGTGGTTATGAGCCGACGTTCATCAGGTATGCTGCCGTACAACTTTCCTTCTCTGCAAAAACTAAATACGTTCTTTGTTGCTATCCACGATATAAACAAACAAAAATATGTATTTTTAGACAGTTCTATGGACGTACCTGCCTTTAATATATTACCGCTTGAATTGTCTGTAAACAAAGCACGCATCCTTTCCCGGAAAGAGAAAGAAGAGAATAAATGGGTGAATGTGATGGCTCTTTCCAACAACAAAAGTTTCATGAAAATCGATGCCCGAATAGAAGGAGATCAGGTGAAAGGACATCGCAGCACAGTTCTTTACGGACAAGAAGCTGTAGAGTATCAGGCAAATGCAAAACATAAGCAGGACAGCCTCGTCTCGAATCCCGAAAACAAGATCAGTAGTCAGAAAGAGCAACTCACTGTCACCAACCTGAAAGTGAAAAAACAAGAAAATGACTGGGCACTGATAGAAGAAGAATTCGATTTCGTCTTGCAAGTCAACCGGACGGACAATCATCTTTATATCAATCCGATGCTCTTTCCGCAACTAAAGAGTAATCCGTTTATCCAGACGGAACGGGTGCTCCCCATCGAATTTCCATATCCGTACAAGTTCACGATGTTGTCTACGCTGACTCTCCCCGAAGGCTACGAAGTGGAAGAACTCCCCCAACCACAAGCCATCCGGTCGGAAGGAGACGGCCTGCAATGCAAATATATGATTCAGAAACAGGGAAATACAATCCTGCTCAATTATGTATTCCACTTAAAGGGATATATATTCCTTTCCGAACAATATAAACAACTACAAGAACTGTGGACTAAAGTGATCGAGAAAAATAATGCGCTGATCGTACTCAAGAAAATATAAACTTTACCTATCTATACCGATGATCCGTTCCAGCTATCTCATCCTGAAGCAAATGACACATCGGGCATTCAGCCTGTCCTGTGTCCTTATCTGCCTAAGTCTGCACATACAGCCGGCATGTGCACAGGATATTCTCAAGGATGCCAATTCCGTTATCGTTGAAGCACGCACAGAGGTTCTCTGCAAATCTATGACCCAATCCATAGAAAAAGAGAGCCTGACAATCACCATCCTCAACCGTAAGGGGTTGGAAGCTGCACATTTCTTCTGCGGATGTGATATGTTCCGTTCTTTGCAGAAATTCTCCGGGGAAATCATCAATGCCGATGGACAAAGTGTACGTAAGATAAAGAAATCTGAACTACAGAAAAGTGAATACAGCTCCTCGCTTAGCACGGATGATTATTTTTATTTTTACGAATGCAATTATCCTTCTCTCCCTTTCACGGTGAAATACGAATGGGAAGTGAAGTGCAACAACGGTCTGATCGGCTATCCCCCCTTTATACCGCTGGCAGACTTCAACCAAGGTGTGGAAAAAGCGACTTACCGGATCGAACTGCCCGCAGGACAAGGATGCAGATATCGTGAACTGAACACGCAAGGAAAAGGAATCCAGGTAAAAGAATCCACCGGAGCCAACGGACAGCAAGTGATTAAAGCCACCGCCTCCAAACTCTCTCCCATCATTAAAGAACCTTTCGGACCGGATTTTACTGAACTGTTTCCACGTGTCTATTTTGCGCCTTCCGCCTTCAAGTACGACAAGTCGGAAGGCGATATGAGCAACTGGCAAAAGTACGGAGAATGGCAATACCGATTGCTCGACGGGCGCGACCTGCTCACCGAACCTTTCCGCGCCAAACTGCACGAACTGACAGCCCACTGCACTACCGACCGGGACAAGGTGAAAGCAATCTACGATTATCTGGCCAAAACCACCCGTTACGTGAGCATCCAACTAGGCATCGGAGGTTTACAGCCCATTGCCGCCGCCGATGTTTGCCGCACGGGATTCGGCGACTGTAAAGGATTGTCCAATTACACCCGCGCCATGCTGAAAGAGTTGGGAATTGCTTCCACTTATACAGTCATCAGCACCACCAACGAGCGTCTACTACCGGACTTCTCCAGTGCCAACCAGATGAATCACGTCATCCTGCAAGTTCCACTTCCCCAAGATACGCTCTGGCTGGAATGTACAAATCCATCGCTTCCCTTCGGCTATGTCCACCAAGACATTGCGGGACACGACGCCTTACTCATCGAACCGACCGGCGGCCAGATGTATCGCCTGCCCACCTATCCCGACTCGCTGAACACACAGCACATCGTTGCCAACATCACCCTCTCCCCCACAGCCGAGGCACGGATAGAGGTGAACGAAATCTCCCGGATTTTTCAATATGAGAATGAAGCAGGCATCGTCTATCTGGAGCCTAACAAACAGAAAGACCGCATCCGTTCAAGCATCAACTTATCCCAAGCCGATATTCAGAACCTGCAAATCAGCGAGTGCAAGGAGCCCAATCCGTCTATCACCTTCGGCTACACTGCCACCAGCAATCAATACGGGCATAAAACGGGCAACCGTCTGTTTATCCCCACCAATGTGTTCCGAAAAGAATTCAGTGTTCCTCCTGTGACGAAGCGCACCTATCCCATTTACATCAACTACGGATACACAGATACCGACAGCATCCGCATCCAACTGCCGGAAGGATATGTAATCGAAGGACTTCCGAAACCGCTTGACGTGAAAAGCAAGTTCGGCAGTTTCCATTCCGGTATTCAGGTGAAAGATAAGGAAATCTACATCACTCACCGATTGTTTATGCGCAAAGGGGTTTACAGTCCGGATGAATATGCGGCATTCATTGATTTCCGCAAGCAAGTGGCAGGACAATATGGAGGAAAAATCATTTTAAAAAAAGAATAAGGAGGGAAACGCTTTACAGAAAATAAAGTATCTTTGCGACTCAACATTTTTTGTGACTTAACCATTCAAAAAAAGGAACATTGAAGAACAAACGATACAATCATATAGAAGAATGGGCAAATACCCTTAGCCACGGAATAGGCATCCTGCTTGGAATCGTGGCCGGATATTTCCTATTGGAAAAGGCTTCCGAGAATATGGAACCGCAGTGGGCAGTTGCTTGTGTATCCGTCTATCTGGCGGGGATGCTTTCCTCTTATGTCAGTTCTACGTGGTATCATGGCAGCCGTCCGGGGAAACTGAAAGAGTTGCTCCGCAAATTCGATCATGGAGCTATCTACCTGCACATCGCGGGCACCTACACTCCTTTCACGCTACTTGTCCTGCGGCATGCCGGAGGATGGGGATGGGGAATCTTCGCTTTCGTCTGGCTGTCGGCTATTGCCGGTTTCATTCTTAGCTTCAAAAAGCTGAAAGAACACAGTAATCTCGAAACGGCTTGTTACGTAGGTATGGGAGCCTGTATACTGGTAGCCATGAAACCTTTGTTAGATCATCTGGCAGAGTTGGGAGCCACTACTGCTTTCTGGTGGCTGATCGGCGGAGGAGTTTCGTATATTGTGGGAGCTGTCTTTTATTCATTGCGCAAACCGTATATGCATGCCACTTTCCACTTGTTTTGTCTGGGAGGCAGTATCGGACACATCATTGCGATCTGGCTGATTCTGTAAGGAATGGTAGGGACAAAAAAAAGGCTATCTATCCCAGACAGCCAATCTTTGTTAACCTTAAATCTAATACTATGAAAAACACAGTACAAAGAATTAACGAATCGTTTATTAACTATTTAAATGATTAAATGATCGGACCAAGTAAAAATTGTTGTTGGCGAGTTCCCTGCTAAAAGATAGTGACGCTATCCGATACAAATAGCGACGCTATATGACAATGATACCGTCACTATCCCAAGCATATACCGTCACTATCTTTTCTACGTCAATCGGAGGGCTTACGTCCACTTATAGCATATACCAACAATGATTGTTGCCTGATCCGAATTATCTCTAAAGCCTCTCTCTAAAGTTGAAACAAACAGATTCGCCAATTCGTTATATATAAAAGAGTAATTTAAAACAATTATAAAGCATAAATTTATGGACTGGGAAAATCATCTTATAAAGCACCTTCAATGGTCGGACTCCATTATCAACCGGGAAGCCAAAGAACACGTAGCCCGTGAAATTGCCGCCACGGCAAAAGACGGAGATATGATAGGAGCCGGCTCTGGCTCTACAGTCTATCTAACTCTGTTCGAACTGGCGCGACGGATTCGTGAAGAGCACTTGCATATTGAAGTGATTCCCGCCTCTCAAGAAATCTCGATGACTTGCATACAGCTAGGCATTCCACAAACTACCCTTTGGAACAAGCGCCCCGACTGGACATTTGACGGAGCGGACGAAGTTGACCCGCAGCGAAACTTGATTAAAGGACGTGGCGGAGCTATGTTCAAAGAAAAACTGCTCATTAGAAGCAGCCGCAAAACGTTCATCATCATCGACCCCAGCAAGCGCGTCAATCAGTTGGGAAATAAATTTCCCATTCCGGTAGAGGTCTTTCCGGACTCACTAACTTATGTAGAGCATGAGCTGCAACGACTAGGTGCATCAGAAATCGTCCTGCGTCCAGCCCACGGCAAAGACGGGCCTGTCTTTACAGAAAATGGGAATTTCATCCTCGACACCCGTTTTAACTATATTGATTCTTCGCTCGAAGAACAACTCAAAACCATTACCGGTGTCATAGAGAGCGGCCTTTTCATAGGTTATGATGTCGAAGTTATCATGGCAGAGTAAAACAACGTAAACTGGAAAATCGCATTTTGTAGAAATATGAATTAAATTGTTCTAGTACAAATAAATATAGTATAGCTCTGTATCTATTTCATTTAGCAGAATTGAGTTGTACGACACCCGGGTGTCGTACAAGTTATTATTACAGTATCTTGCATTCTTCTTTACTATAAGTCATAACTCCAATCACTGTCAGACTATAGCATTTAATTTATAACCCTTAAAACACAGATATTAAAACGTCATCAAACATATTTTTATTCAAAGCCGAAGATAGTTGAAAAAATAGGGAAAATACCGGGAAATTCATTAAAAATTCGGGTAGAATATTACCCCCCATCTCAAAATCAATGAGAAAAAGAGACTACTAAATAAACAAGAACTGATAAAGGAAGTTTCAATAAAAGAAACCGAAAGAACCGGCCAATTTGCGAAAACAGAAAGAAAACAATTGAAAAACAACAAGATAGGAGAAAAAAGCAGAAGGAAAGGAGGAAAGAAAAATCAATAAGTCTTAGCAGAACTTGGTACATTCGTGATTGTAAACTTACCGTCAATATCAGTGATAGTACCAAGGGTAGTGCCATTCACCAATATTGAAGCACCTACGACAGGTTGCCCATCTTCTTCAGAGGTAACCAAACCGGTAACTCTGGATGTTTGCGCTGTCACTAGACCTATACCTATAAAAAGGAAGGTCATTAAGAACATCAATTTTCTTTTCATAAATTCTCTCTTAAATTTAACCTATAAACAGATTTTTTGTCTCTAACAGGTTGCAAAGATAACACGAATTATGACAAATCGAAAAAAGTGTTACGTATTTAACTAAAAAGTATCGTTTTGAAAGCAATAAGTTTCTAAAAACTGATAGGTTAAAACAACTTCTTTCAAATTTAGCATCTTTTAAAAGATGATTTCTGTCATAAAGATAGCACCAAAATCAGGCTTTTCAAGGAAAAGTGAATATTATTGCCTCCAAAACGGTATCTTTTTATCATTTTGCACCTTCAAAAGGGTTAAAGAACTATTAACAATGATAAAGGCAGAAACTTCTACATACCAAGTTCTGCTAAAACTTTGCGCGTTTCTTATGTAGGAATGATTTCGCAGGACGTTTCCATCAAACCGGGAGTGATAAAAGTTGTTTTGAAAAGCGACGCGAAAGCACTGGATGAGGTTGTGGTGACAGCCATGGGTATCTCACGCGAGAAAAAAGCACTGGGTTACGCCGTCCAGGACGTAAAATCAGATCAACTGACGCAAGCTGCCAACTCTAATCTGGCGGGAGCATTGCAAGGTAAAGTGTCCGGTTTGGACGTGAAGCCTTCAAGTGGTATGCCGGGAGCTTCTTCACAGATCACCATCCGTGGTGCACGTTCTTTCTCGGGTGACAACACTCCGCTTTACGTTATCGACGGAATGCCGGTAACCAGTACGCCGGACGTTAGCACAGACATTCAGAACAATGGTAGTGTGAGCGGAGCCGACTTCGCCAACCGTGCGGTAGATATCGACCCTAATGATATTGAAAGTATCAACATCTTGAAAGGACAGGCTGCTTCTGCACTTTATGGTATCCGTGCTTCCAATGGTGTGATTATCATCACAACCAAGAGTGGTAAAGGATTGGAAAAAGGCAAACCACAGGTTAGCTTCTCTTCTAATGTCAGCTTCGATGTAGTCGGTCGTCTGCCGGAATTCCAGAAAACATACGCACAAGGTTCGGGTGGAGTATTCAGCACTACTTCGGGAACGTCTTGGGGACCTAAGATTTCCGAACTTCCCAACGACGCAACGTATGGAGGTAACACGGATAACGAATACACGCAGAAGTTCGGTAAGCAACAGGGAAAATATTATGTTCCCCAGCGTGCAGCAGCCGGTCTTGACCCGTGGGCTACTCCACAGGCGTATGACAATGCAAAAGACTTCTTCGACACAGGAATCACCTGGAGCAATTCATTGAATGTAGCGCAGATGCTCGACAAAAGCTCCTACTCTATCTCATTGGGAAATACACATCAGGACGGTATTATCTCAAGCACTGGTATGGACAGATATAATGTAAAGGTTAGTGCTGACACGAAACTGACTAACAACTGGAGTTCCGGATTTACAGCTAACTATATCACTACTTCTATCGACAAGGCAGTGACTTCCGGTAACGGTCTGTTGAGAACGGTTTACGCAGCTCCTCCCAGCTATGATCTTGCTGGTATTCCAAGTCACGTAGACGGTAACCCGTACACACAGAATTCTTTCCGTGGTAGCTTTGACAACGCTTATTGGGCAATGGAAAACAACAAATTCACAGAAGATACCAACCGTTTCTTCGGAAATGTATACGCAAGCTATCAGACTGATTTTGGTACAACCAACCACAAGTTGAACGCAAAATACATGGTCGGCGTGGATGCTTACACCACTCACTATGTAGACAGCTACGGATACGGTAGTAACACCGGTGGCGGTCGCGGACAGATTGAAAACTACGGCTGGACGAACGCTACATACAACTCTTTGCTGACCATCAACTATGACTGGCGCATCAACGAGGACTGGGGATTGAACGCTGTATTGGGTAACGAAATTATCCAAAGTAACAGAAAGAAGTATTATGAATATGGTACGAACTACAACTTCCCGGGATGGAACCACATCAACAACGCCACTACTCAACAGACAGAGGAAGAGACGTGGAAAAACCGTACGGTGGGATTCTTCGGTAACGTATCGGCTTCTTACAAAAATATGCTTTATCTGACCCTCACCGGACGTCAGGACTACGTATCTAATATGCCACGTAACAACCGTTCGTTCTTCTATCCTTCTATTTCGGCAGGTTTCATTCTGACGGAACTGGATGCATTGAAAAACAATGTTATCAATCATGCTAAATTGAGAGTATCTTATGCGGAAGTAGGACAAGCAGGGGATTTCCTCGAAAACTACTACTCAACTCCGACCTATGGAGGTGGTTTTTACACGCTGACTCCGATCATGTATCCGATGAAAGGTACTACTGCCTATACTCCGTACTACACAATTTTCGACCCGAAACTGAAACCGCAGAACACACGTTCGTATGAAGTGGGTGCTGACGTGAACTTCCTCGATAACTTAA
>PPYE01644180.1_pt1 | contig 11497 bp, 9 predicted proteins | sample 1559881 | NCBI WGS metagenome assembly PPYE01 (sample SAMN08240022, study PRJNA423297) | Human gut metagenome, whole genome shotgun sequencing project.
TTCTAATACCAAAATTGGACGCTTTACGAGCATACCGTTGGATGCCAACAAAGCTAATTTTTCCTCTTCGCTAAGACCTGGCAACTTATCCTTTAATTGTTGCTCACGATAAATCAAGCCAGACGTATTAAAGAACGCTTTCAAATCCTTACCAGATTGAGGATACCATGCAGCGATTTCCTCAGCTGTAGGATTTTCAGATTTAATATCACGGTCCGTATATTCAATGTGATGATCATCTAAGAACTTCTTTGCTTTTTTGCACGTTGTGCATTTTGGATATTCTACAAATAACATAGGAACTCCTTTATCTACATATAACATTAGGAATCATTATTCATATGTATAGTGTAGCAGATATATCGATTAATTTCAATTTATTGTTTTATATATCATCTGTTGGAATAGCGCTACACTGTTCTATTGACTGTAACGTTTCAAGTAAACGACTATTTGTTTGAGCTTCACGCAAATCAAGATCCATTTGAACTCTCAAGAAAAAGCCATTAGACATACCAAAATATTTACAAAGCCGTAAATCAGTATCAGCAGTAATTCTCCGCTTATCATGTAAAATTTCTTGAATTCTTGATACAGGTACTTTAATATCTTTGGCGAGTCGATACGCCGTCAAGCCAAGTGGTTCCATAAATTCTTCTTTTAACATCTCACTAATTGTTGGAGTAGGAATATAATTTTTCATAAGTGTAACTCCGCTAATGATATAGTGTCCTTATCCTTGAAACTAATAATCATAGAATATTTCTCCTTTATTATACCTGTTATACAGGTATAATTCAATATCACTGCATATTTCACAGGTAAATATATAAAACTAAACTACGATGATTTATTCTATAAAGATTTTCTACACGGATAATTTCAACACCTGCCTATGACACTAATAGTCACCACCTCTTATAAAAAATCGCTCAATTATCGCTTACTATAATCTTCGTCACCTTGCTACCATTATGTTCAAAAAAGCAACAGAACTCATATTACCCGCCAGTAATATAGCAAGACCTAAACTAAGTGCTAAAAATTTTATTCTCATTATTCTCTCCTAGTCGCTCAAAACTATAAATTAATATAATCTTACTGATTATAAAGTGCTATTTTCTTCATATACGAAGGAATATAAACCGAATTTGCTTCTAACTGCTTCTTATAGGTCTCGTCTACTCTCCATTGCGGTTCCTTTTGAAGTGTTCTTGTATTATCAAAGTCTACATATTCAATCATATCTCTCAACTGTTTATGATTATATAAGGACATACTTTCATCATAAAGAATTCGATAACTATAACCATATACTGAATCTTTTATATAGTGTCTCAAGTACGAGTTACCTTTGGTTATTTGACGATCAATCAAGAATCCTGGCAAGCCATTATTCCATACAGTAGCATATTGTGTAGGCATATCAAGGTCGCCATATTTATCCAAAAACCACAGTATTTGAGGTCTGGCGCTAGAACGATCTATATTATCTTTCTTAAATACATGACGTATAACACGAATCGTGATTCCCTTATCTTCATAGGTTCGCACCTCATACCGACCTTCTTCTATAGTTTGACTAATCAATTTAGCGGTTTTGGGAATACGATACGTAAAATTACCCCAGCTTTCAGCCTTAGAATAAGAATCCAATCCCACTAGCGATTCAATAGACGGAATAATATAATTACTCATAACTACTTCAGCAGGTCGATTTTGAAACGGATCATTCTTCGTCACAGAACGACCATATGTAATGCCATACGTATGGTTGGAATTAGACGGAGTGAATTCAGTATACATCACATGTTCTTTAGCATCCGACACGAATTTCCAAGAGGTCTGTTTTAAATTGTCATATATATACTTTCCATGCTCATAACCCTTTATTTGCTTACTATGAGGAGGACCTACAAGCAAAAATCCAGTAAGACTCCGAACAGCATATAATGGTCCTTTTTCTGTATTCGACGTAATTACATCACCTCGAATACTAACATCAGGCACAGAGAAACGAATCGCATTGGCTTTGTCATGCACCAAAACAACAGTAGATTGTGAAAACTCTGCTAATCTAACAGCTTTATCATATCCAGGTTTCTCTTGATTAATTTTTGCTATCAATGAATCTGAGGCTCTCGGATGAGACTTAACATACGCCACATATGCGTCTACCTCCTTAACAGCCGGCTCATTGATATGTGAATAATTTTCATAGGCATTTGCAGAAATTTTCCTGTCTGCACCAGGTACAGGAGGTTGTCCTACCGGTACCGCTATCTCTACGGCATTAACATTCGTAGTGAAAGCTACTGCCATCGCCATCATAAATAAACTACGCCGCATCATACTTTATCCTCTTCTCTCAACATAAAATAAGCACAATACTTCTTAGTATAAGTATACTATGCTAAGAAGCATTGTGCCTATTGTTTTATGGTTTATTCGTATTTGACGATATATACGCTCTTTTTATGCCCATACACATGGTGTTTTCAGTAAGTTCTGAATGATATTGTGCCCTGCTATGACGGTCATGACTGACGGAGCGCAATAGGTAAATTCTGGGTCTGGCACAATCGTTTTGATGTAGCAATCTTGTGTTTCCATAAATGATTTGTATGTATCAAGTGAAAACAGTCCATAATTACCACACAATTCCCATCTATCTTTAGCGAGAAGGGCCAAAAATTCATCGGCATGTGGGTCATATGCAATGTTAGGTAAGGTGCTGGTTGTTAGCCCCGTATCACTATTTGTACATGGAGAAATATGATACATATACCCTCTTGGTGTGATACAAAGCATCCAGGGAATTGCTCTAGACATAAGGGTTCGTTTAAAAACGCCAAATACTTCTTGTAATCTAGATTTTCGCACATACAGAGCATAAAAGGTTTCCTTATATTCCGTTGGGTCATCAGGCGTATCAAGATATGTTTGCTCCACTACATCAATGGGTACATTACATATATTGGCGAGGTCTTCAATCGAATGGCGCCATATTCCTCTACGAACTAAACTAATACGCCTTTTGGGGAATAGTAAAATATATTCACTGCCAATATAGTCAGATAACGCACCAAAATGAATGCCATCTTGACGATTAAACTCAGGGAATTGTATACGCCGATAATCAACGTCAATGCCCGTACAAGCGTAGCTTTCACCTAAAACAGTGCTACCATAGGTCTCAATCTGATGAGGGTCCCAGTCCCCTAAGTTATCGCCATACCGCATCTTGCCATGATCATAACGAAGCATCTTGGTATGCCCCGTAGGAGACACGCAGAGCACGCAAGGATACCCATACCGCTGCGTATACCAACCGCCCACGCTGTGCCAGTCCGCAATCCGATTTTCAGGCCATGCAAACAAGGTCATTTCCACCGGCTGCTGTCCATGTACACCATTCACGGACGCCGTGCCATGAATCGTATGCTTATACCAATTTCGGCCAATCATATACTGCCATGCCAACGGTGGCGTCGGACCACTTTGGCCAACAGGATTGCTAATCACAATGAGCAGACCCATCCGCGCTTTGCGATAGGGTCTAACGATATCATTAATTTGGCGCACTAAACCTTGATTCATAGGACATCCTCCTTTTACCTTACTAATCTTGATGAAAGCTAACGCTATTTACACCTTTAGTATAAATGAGTATATGTGTAAAATTTAGTGCATAGAGGCATGCAAACTTATTACTGCTTAACATATAGGAAAGTTATATAATTATACTTAACAAAGAGAATCTATGTATTGTTATAGCTCCTATAAAAAGGAGCATGTAAGCAGGAGAAGCTATTATGCCAAAATTACCACTCATAGTGGGTGCTGTCATCATGAGCACTGTACTATCACCAGTAGAGGCCATCGACGTCAACATTCCTGGTGCGGATGCGAAAATTCCAAAGAATGCGTATATAAATTATCAAGCCACAAACCAAGCCATTGAACAGGATGTGGCCAATTATGTAGAAACCTTAAAGAGTACTGATAAAGCCAACGGTATTAGTAGAAACGAACTAGCCTATGCAAAGGAGGGCTCTATATATCGCGGAGAGCATTACCACAATACAGTGATTTCCGTTCACAATCGATACAGCCAAATCCGGCTTTCATTCCCCGTAGCAGGCATAAAAAGCGAATATAATATTGGCCGGTATAAAAATCCAGATCGCACCATAGAGGATTATCGCATTATAACCGATAATGGCAATCTTAATCTAGAAATCGACTATGCAGATTACAAAGATCAGGATTGGCGCAACACTAAAATTGCCTATGAAAAACTAACAGACAAAGACGTTCGTAAGTTCTTACAAGATAAAGCAAAGAAGAGTCCAGAAAAGCATATTTCTGATATAAAGGCGACTGTATTTTCATACCCTACTGTTAGCTATAGCACCTGGGACAGCATGAAAATGCCTTACCTCAAAAACGGTCAAAAAACGACGATGACCGTGGATACCATCAACTTTAAACATATGGGCTTTGCCATACGGTATCCTCTATATCATGCAGGTATCGCCTATTTCGATAATAAACCGGTGTTGAATAAGGTGCCTACTGACAATCTACTCGCCAATTACGTGCTTCCATCGGTGAAAAATCTCAATGAGTTGAATGAATATTCACGCATAGAAAATCTAAATGGCATACAGTATCGCGTACCTAAAGATGCCCTATTCGAAGGTGAAAGTAAAGAAGATTATCAAGATATTAGATATTACAAAAAAGGATCCATAACCTTTTTTGTTTCTACTATCAATCTTACTAATAATCCGTATACTCGTAATCTTATCATTGATGGGCATTACAATTTCAGTAGGAATTTACATTCATTCTGGAATATATACCGGTACCACCCAACACCAGAGTATATTAATTACGCTGTTGTATGGAATAATAATATACCTGGCCTATCCATACATAGTTATGAACCATATAGTGATATTCAAATCCTAAACTTTGAATCCTATGATGGCACCTATGGTTTTATCTATACCATCTTTTATCCGAATTTTTTAAGTGCTGATGAAGTTCAAAAATTACGGAATATGATTGAGTTCTTTGATTCTACGAATAATCCGGAGTTTAAATTAAAAGAACATGTAGTGTTTCCAGATTCATAGTATTCATACACATTAAAAGCACTATACAGTTATTGTGAATATATACATTTAATTAAAAAAGAGACTCGTATCATCTAGATAGAGTCTCTTTTAGATATATTCACTTCACAAAATATAAATCATTAATTATGCTATTCAACTATAAGAGAGGAAGGTAATAATTGTTCAAAACTTTCTCCTAATATTAGTTGACGGATATTTTCTTCCGGAACCATTTCAACAAAAGCATTCCATGTAACATCATAGTCAATAGGCTCTTCATAGTTGGTATGCGGCCAATCACTGCCCCACAGCAATCGCTCAGGTCCAAAAGAATCTAACAAACTAGGTAACATCATACTTGCTAATTGCTTACATGTATTAAAATCTCCACCTTTTTTCAAACGGTACACACCAGATATTTTAACCCATACTTGTTTTGTAATCCCTATTGAAAGCAAATAGTTAAATCCTTCGTCTTCTAATGGGTTATCCGCTGTTGGTTTCCCCCAATGGTCAACAACAACCTTCACACCTGCATCCAAAATAGGCTCAATAAAATTTTTCAAATTAATAGCATCAGTATGTAATTCCACATGCCAATCCAATTGTTTAAGATAGCCTAATAACTTTTGATACTCAACAGATAATAAATCTGGAGCATCTACACCATATAAGTTTAAGCGAATACCTACAATATTATGAGTACTGAGGGCTTGTAATTCTTCAAAAGAAATAGTTGGCTCTACAACTGCTACACCATACAACTTTGTAGGGTATGCATCAATAGCTTCAATCATAAATGAGTTATCTGTACCAAGAAAACTAGGCTGAATCAACATTCCCGCGGTTAACCCTTTGCTTTCAAAATTTCTAATAAACTCTTCTTTATTGGCTTCATAATTTGGTGCATAACGACGAACTGCAGCCAATTTTAAACCTGGTTTAAATACATGTGCATGAGAATCTACATATTTCATAAGGATAACCTCATAACTTTCACAAAAATATAGCTATACTAACACGGATATTATAAATGCATAAACAATAGCTGCTACAAGACAAATTGGTGCGCCCTTAAACATAAGCTCTGTAAACATTCTTTCACGTTCAGCATCAGAAACAGCACTTAATAATAAACTACCACCAGTGGAGAATGGAGAAATAGCGGTTGCTTGAGCACCAATAACTATAGATGAGAACAATGTAAATGGTGCAATATTGGAAGCATTAGCTAAGTCAGGTACAATTGGGAATAATGCAGGAGTAACGACTCCTGTAGTACTCGAAAAGAATGACATAAACCCAGCAATTACAGCCATAACTGCCGGTACAATTGACGCTGGAAGAGCAGAGCTAACAACACTAGCAATCATAGCAACAGTACCAGCTTTAATTGCTACAGATATCAACATACCAATACCACAAATCATTATTAGAGTTCCCCATGGAACATTTTTTACAATGTCTTTCTCATTTCCCAATTTCATCAATAAACCAATTACAGCAAAAATGATAGATACCAATCCTACATCAATCGATTTATCCATTGCCTTAATGAATGGGGTTCCAGGGAATATGCTATCTAATAATGGGAAAGTAAGTACTATAAAAATCATGCCAAAAATAAGAGATAACGTTTTCTTTTGTATTGGTTCAAAAGCAGTTGGTCTTTCCATATCTAGCAAGCTATTTTCAGTACTATTCTTCTTATTGAACAATCCTAATACCAAAAGAACTAAAACTGGAATAATCATAGATGCTAAAAAGATAGCCAACTCATAACCATAAGCTTGAGTTGTAAACCCCGCTTGTGACATTAAACCAACAAATACAATGCCACCAGGACTAATCATAAAGTTATGCCCACACAAAGCACCATAGTTTGCAGCAAGAGCCCCTACTAGCAGATTTGTATTGGTCTTCTTACAGAGTAAAATCGCAATAGGTGCAAAAAAAGCCAATACAGCGAAGAAACCCGCACCTAATGCAGACATAATTGTAGCTGCACCAAAGATAGCAAATGGCAACAAGCTTGGAAACTTACGAATTCGATATAACAGATGTTGAGCCAGTTTCTCTAGTGTTCCATTTCCAATAGCAAAATTATAGAACAAAGAAATTGAAAAAATAACAAAGAAAATACTAATAGGCCACATCTTGATAACATCACCTGGTTTTAAACCCATCATGAATGTTCCAATTAAATAGGCAAAAACCATACCAAATAGGCCCGTATTGATTTTTGTCTTATACCCTAATGCAATGGCTAATATAATCGCTAAAACAATAATTAAATTGATCATATCAATCCCTCCAAATCTACAAACTTACTTGAAACAAAAACTAAAACTCATATACAATAATCTAAAAGCTATAATACTTAGGAAGGTATCTTAAGAATGAATGAAAAAGATTTATTATTAATTAAAACATTATTTGAAGAAAAAAATATTACTCACACTGCTAAGAGATTATTTATTTCTCAACCAGCCATTAGTGATCGTCTCCAACGCTTAGAATCAGAACTAAATTGTGCTCTTATTGTTCGACAACCAAGAGGAATCTCTTTCACTAGCGAAGGAGAAATACTATATCAATATGCTCTAAATCACCTTCAGGACTATGAACAATTAAAGGCAACGCTTAGCTCAGATAGAGATACTACTAGAGGGGTATTAAAAATTGGGTGCTCTAATATTTTTTCTAAATATAAACTACCTCCTCTACTTTCAAAATTTATGAAACTATATCCTCAAATAGATGTATCAATGCGCAGTGGGTATAGTCATAACCGCTTTAAAGACTTTCTTGAAGGAAATATACATGTATGTATAGCCCGAGGTAATCATAATTGGCAAGAAAAGAAAACATTCCTTTGGAAAGAGCCATTATGTATATTTTCTAAAGAAATAGTCGAAACATCCCAACTACTCAATATGCCATATATTCATTACATTACGGATCCACTATTACAAAACGTTCTTGATGAATGGTGGTATAGTCTATTCAACACCCCCCCTAAAACAATCATAGAGGTGGATGCAATGGATACTGCCTTAAAACTGGTTCAACAAGGTATTGGATACACACTTTTATCACAAAGTTGTACTACAGACGCTCCCAACCTATATGCATCACCACTATTCTATAAATCAGGTCAACCAGTTATGCGAAGCACTTATATGTACTACCGTAACAACTATATCCAGTTTGCGGCTACTAAAGCGTTTGTTGACTTTATGAATATACATATACAAGATACTTCTGAGGAAATACTTTCTATAAACACTACACTATAATCTCCTCCTAATATGCATAAAACACAATTCTTATATACCATTATGATATATATCACAAACTAATTTCACAAATAATAAGTTCTTTACATCAGGTATAAGGAAAACTGATTGCTATCATATAAATAAACTTTATATTTCATCTAGTAGCAGAATTATTAACTAAAAAAAGCTAATCTAATACATATTAGATTAGCTTTTTTAGGTATAGAATTTTCCGATATCAGATGCAAAGATTTTTATCTTTGTTAATTTTCAAAAAAACAAATATGATAGTGTCAATTAATTAGATTAAGAATTATTAATTCATTATTCAATCAAACTAAACATAAATATTGTTATATAGGTTATAGCAAAGGAGTTTATTATGGTTACATTAATTCCAGGTGGTGTATATCTACAAAATGGTGTGGACATTATATTACCTACCGATACGATGGCACGAGAAAATCCTGAACAATTTAATCCTGAAGCTTATAAAGCTACAATGGCATACTCCATTATAATGGCCCATCAACAAGCAGAAGGCGACTCTAATCTTCGATTGAAGTTTGATGCTCTTACCTCTCACGACATTACTTATGTAGGTATTATTCAAACTGCAATTGCTAGTGGCTTGGATAAATTTCCAATTCCTTATATTTTAACCAACTGTCATAATACATTAGCAGCTGTAGGCGGTACCATCAACGAAGATGACCATGTATTTGGATTATCCGCTGTTAAACATTTTGGTGGAATCTATGTACCGCCACATCTTGCGGTTATACATCAATATATGCGTGAAACAATGGCCGGTTGTGGAAAAATGATTCTTGGATCCGATAGCCATACACGCTATGGTGCCCTTGGCACTATGGCCATTGGTGAGGGTGGACCTGAACTAGTTAAGCAATTACTAGGACGCACATATGACATTCAGCGCCCTAATGTTATTGCTATTTATCTTGATGGTAGCCCACGTCATGGTATAGGCCCTCAAGACGTAGCTCTTGCCATTGAAAAAGCTGTATTTTCTAATGGTTTTGTAAAAAACTGTGTTATGGAGTTTATTGGTCCTGGTGTCTCTAACTTATCTCAAGATTTTCGTAATGGCATTGATGTAATGACAACAGAAACAACTTGTTTAACCACAATTTGGTGCACCGATGAAATTACAAAACAATTCCTTACCCTTCACGGAAGAAGGCATGACTATAAAGAGCTTAATCCAGGTTCTATCGCTTACTATGATGGATTGGTGAAAGTCGATCTCAATAAGATAGAAAGTATGATTGCTATGCCATTCCATCCGAGTAATGTATATACAATAAAAGAGCTTAATGAAGGGGGCAAAGAATTACTTGCGCATATTGAACATGAAGCTGTTGAACAATTGGATAACAAAAACCTCAGTCTTCTATTACCTGAAAAATATTTTGATGGTAAAGTTCATGTTGACCAAGGTATTATCGTGGGTTGCTCTGGTGGCTTATATGAAAACATCGTGACAGCTGCCAATATTGTAGGAGGGAAAAGCGTAGGAAATGATCGTTTTGCATTCAGTGTTTATCCTTCAAGCCAACCTATTTATCTTGAATTAATGAAAAATGGTGCCCTTATAGATTTAATTGAAGCAGGCACAATTGTAAGAACAGCATTCTGTGGTCCTTGCTTTGGTGCTGGTGACACACCAAACAACGGCGGTTTATCTGCACGCCATGCAACACGCAACTTCCCTAATCGCGAAGGCTCTAAACCAGGCAACGGCCAAATCTCTTCCGTAGCTCTTATGGATGCACGCTCTATCGCAGCAACAGCAATTCATCATGGAGCTTTAACACCAGCTACAGAAATTGACTATGATGATACAATTCCAGAGTATCACTATGATGATAAACCATATGTAAACAAAGTATATTCTGGGTTCCAATCAGCTGATAAAAGTGCTGAAATTATTTATGGTCCATCCATCAAAGCATGGCCGAGCATCGAAGCCTTGACTGAGAATATTTTATTGAAAGTTGCAGCTTACATAGATGATCCTGTTACTACTACAGATGAACTAATCCCTTCTGGAGAAACATCTTCTTATCGCTCTGATCCATATGCTTTATCTGAGTTTGCATTAAGCCGTAAAGTACCAGAATATGTGGGTCGTGCAAAAGAGATACGTGATTTAGAAAAAGCACGTCAAGACGGTACAATGCCTAATGAACTAAGACTTGCTTATGAATTGGTAAATGAGCAAATGGGGTTGAGCCAATCTGTTGAAGATTTAGCAAAAACTACTAGTATTGCTAGCATGATTTATGCTAATAAACCAGGTGATGGTTCCGCCCGTGAGCAAGCTGCTTCTTGCCAACGAGTACTTGGTGGTGGTGCTAACATTGCACTTGAATATGCTACTAAGCGTTATCGTTCTAATGTTATTAACTGGGGTATGCTTCCATTCATCACTAGTCAAGAAGATGCTAAAAAAATTGAAATCTTTGACTATATTTGGATTCCAAATGTACGAGAAACACTACTTGGAGATTCCGATAACTTTGAAGCATATGTACTCAATAATGATAAAAAGGAAAAAATTACATTACACCTTGGTTACCTCAGCAAAGAAGAAAAAGATATTATCACCAAAGGTTGCTTAATTAACTTCTATGCATCTAAAAAGAAATAATATTTATCAAATCCATAATTCTCCTTGAAACTTAACTAAAACAGCCAGTACTGCAATTACAGTACTGGCTGTTTGTATATTCATTGTATCTAGTTGTTAACTCAATAGATTTTGCTAGCCTATTCGCTTTCGTTTTTCTATTTTGATTTTGTCTTGCCTTGTTTTTCATGTTGTTCTACAAGAGCAAGAAATTCTTTAAAGTTGTTGATTTTAACGGCTTGCCATGTGCCATCATCAAGTTTCTTCATAGCAAGGTTAAATGTTACGTCTTGGTTAAGTTCTTTGGAGTTAAATGTAACAGGCACAACGGCGCTATTACCATCAACAGTGGCAGAACCAATGCTTTTGAACTCAAGATCTTTAATACCAGTTTTTTCTTTCATTTCATCAGCTGCTTGTTTTTCACGAGCATTTTG
>PPYE01721685.1_pt1 | contig 11494 bp, 11 predicted proteins | sample 1559881 | NCBI WGS metagenome assembly PPYE01 (sample SAMN08240022, study PRJNA423297) | Human gut metagenome, whole genome shotgun sequencing project.
TAATTAAGGTGGACGGTGTGGATTCCGCCGACGAGAAGGTCATCGGAAAGCGTTTGCAGGAGATAGCCAAGAACGCCACTACGGGCGGGCTTTACACACAGGTCGGAGAGCTTTACGGTTTTCCGATAAAGGTGGTGAGCGAGAGGATACTCAAAGAGGGATTGGAGTTCACCGACAACCGCTTCGTGGTAGAGGGGAACTACAAGTACACCTACAACAACGGACATCTGGCAATGGCTGACCCGTTGGCCGCCGCCCGCAACTTCCTGAACGCATTGGAGCGTATCCCCTCCATCATCGACCAGTACAAGACTAAGAATGAAGTGCTGGAGAGGGAGATACCGCAGTTGCAGGAGATAGCGGGCAAGGTGTGGAAAAAGGAGGAAGAACTGAAACAGTTGAAGTCCGAACTTGCCGCCCTCGATCGCAAGATACAACTGGAGCTTGCGCCGCCCACCCCCGAAGTCGCCGACAAGGAGAACGAGGGACAACAGGTCAAGCAAGAAGCGGAAGATGAGCGAAACAGACAGACGCAATATCCCGAAGATACACCGCCGCAGATACGCAGTCCGGCAAATGAACGAAGTCCCACGGGCAACTTCATCACCGACCATATCACAATCGGGCGTCCGGGGCTGTATGTCAAGGACGAGAACCGTCCGAAAGGGATGAAAATATAGTATAAAAATGAACGGTCTTAAATTGTTCTATTTCTAAGACCGTTCATTCTTCGTTTAATAATTATCTGCTATTAAGTGGATTCTAACTTTATTTTTATGATAATTTTATATTGGGAAAGATTGATTGCAGGAAGATGCATTTTGAGAATGTTAACTATTTTTATTCTCAACTACACGTGTTGTCGTTCAGGTAGCAGGCATTCTTCTTTCGATGTAAACAACAAGTGAGAGTAACCGATATGAATGACAAGTGGAAAACCCACTTTCAGAGTGTTGCAAATTTGAGTTCTCAGACATACTGGAGGCAAGATGAGATTATTTTCCCCTATATCTATTTAGGCATCAAGGATGCCCGGTAACGTTTCGGTGACATTCCGAGGTATCGGGAAGCATATCGGGTAAAGCTGGCCGGATTCCCGAACTTCATTTCGTCTGATATTTGTGCGATAGACAAATTAGGATTGTTCAGATATTCCTTTATTATCGGAAGCGTATAGCGAGCAATGAAATAAGTGACATTATGCCCTGTCTGCCGTCTTACTGTATCTGACAGGTATTTGGGGGTTACATTCAGTTGCGCTGCATAATAGCTCACTTCCCTGTAATATTTAGATGTACCAACCTCAAGCATTACCATCAGCTCCTTTACTACATACATGCTACGATCGGAAGCATATATTGAAGTTCTGTCCTGTGTATGGAATGCGAAAAGGTCGTACATCATCGTCAGTGCAAGACTGCCAACCAGTTCACGGTAAAACGGATGTTCCGTATTGTCAAGTCGTTTTCTGATGGCATGCATATCATCCAGCAATATTTGCGTGTTTTCATCACTCAAATGAATTATCGGGTTGTCAAATAAGCTTATCGCACCACCTATCCCGAAATTATTGGCTGGTAACTGATTAACCAAAAAATCATTTGGAGCAGCGATAATTTCCACACTTAAATCATCTGTTTGACCAATATCGGTAATTTTTTGCGGTTTAGTTATAATAACAACATCATTACGACTGATAGAAAATTTCCTGTCGTCATATATAAACCAGCCCTTTCCTTCCAGACATATCACGTGTATTATCCAATCACTGAAATCTACAGACCTTATCAAATGGTACAGTGTGGAATAAACAATTTTTGCTTCTGTTTTTGTATTCATATTGCAAAGGTACAGATATTTTTTTAAAACTACGCAATTTCGATAATTTCATGCGCAATATAGGTAATATACATAAAACGAATCCTACCTAATTTTGCAACATAAATTCAATTAACTAAATTTTTTATCAGATGAAACCTTATATAATATGTCACATGATGTCATCGGTGGACGGTCGGATCGATTGTACGATGACTGCCGAGATTGACAAAACGGATGCTTACTACCGAGCCCTTGACCGGCTACAATTTGATGCGATGCTCGAAGGGCGGGTGAGCAGACAAATGCACTATGCATTACCGGAACCGTTCAAAGCAGATGACATGACTCCCATTGGAGAGGAAAAATATCATATGGCTCACTCGGCTGGTCATTATGATATTGCTATTGATACTCACGGATCGTTAAAGTGGCCGGAAAACGCATCGAACAACAACTTGTTGGTAATCACAGACGAGCAATGTTCGCAAGAATATCATAAATATCTTACGGTAAACGGAATTTCATGGATAGCCTGCGGTAAAAACGGCATAAACCTATCCCGGTCAGTTGAACTGCTTGGAGAAAAGTTCGGAGTGAAGCGTCTCGGCATCGTTGGCGGCGGGCATATCAACGGAGCGTTTCTCCAAGCCGGGTTGCTCGATGAAGTCAGTCTCATGATTGGCGGTGGCATTGACGGCCGAGCAGGAATGGCTGCTGTGTTCGACGGTATCACGCAAATGAGTTATCCTCCCACGATGCTAACGCTTAATGATGTGGAGCGGATAGGCAATACCGTATGGCTGAAGTACAGTGTCAACAAATAAATCTCGGAGGCATGAGTAAAATTCTGATAGCCTATTATTCACGGCGAGGACAGAACTATGTGGACGGTGTTATACGTGACCTTAAAATAGGTAATACGGAGTTTCTTGCCCGCAGGCTTGCCGAGAAAACAGGTGGTATGCTGTTTCATATAGATACTGTGAAATCCTATCCGGTTGATTATCATGAGACCACAAAACTGGCAATGACGGAGCTCCAGACTGATTTGCGTCCGGAACTGACAGACATGATAGAGAACATGGAGGAGTTCGATACAGTTATCCTCGGCTATCCGAATTGGTGGGGGACTATGCCGATGGCGGTACATACCTTTCTTGACCAATATGATTTTTCAGAAAAACGTATCATTCCTTTCTGTACCCATGAAGGTAGCGGTGCAGGGCACAGCGAAAAGGATATACAACGCCTGTGCCCTTCAGCCGAATGCCTACCTTGTGAGGCGGTCAAAGGTAGTGCGGTACGATCCGCGGACTATTCAATCAACGAAATTATCAATCGAATAGATAAAAAGAACTGATTATGGAAAATGTGAAATTATACAATGGAGTGGAAATGCCTGTCTTAGGCTATGGGGTGTATCAAGTGACACCCGAAGAGTGCGAAAGATGTGTTTGCGATGCCTTGAGCGTAGGTTATCGCTCCATTGATACGGCACAAGCCTATTTCAACGAGCAGAACGTGGGCAATGCCGTTCGCAAAAGCGGTATTCCGCGTGAAGAAATCTTTCTCACAACCAAAGTGTGGATCAGCAATGCCGGCGAAGAAAAGGCGGCCCGCTCTATCGAAGAGTCGCTGCGCAAACTCCAAACCGACTATATTGACTTGCTGCTTATCCATCAACCGTTTGGAGACTACTACGGCACTTGGCGTTCCATGGAGGCGGCATACAAAGCGGGTAAGGTACGTGCCATAGGTGTGAGTAACTTTTATCCGGATCGCTTCATCGATCTTGCCGAGCATACGGACATAAAACCGATGGTCAATCAAGTGGAAACACACGTGTTCAACCAGCAGGTGAAGGCACAAGAAATCATGAAAAAATATGGTACGCAAATCATGTCATGGGGTCCATTTGCCGAGGGGCGTAACAACTACTTCTCCAACCCGGTGCTTACAGAAATCGGGATGAAATATGACAAGAGCGTAGCTCAAGTCGCTTTGCGCTATCTTCTACAACGTGAAGTCGTGTTGATTCCGAAATCCACCCGCATTGAGCGTATGCGCCAAAACTTTGACATCTTCGATTTCACGCTCTCTGACGAAGATATGACCGCAATTGCCACTCTTGACAAAGGGGAAAGCCTTTTCTTCTCCCATTACGAGCCAGATACCGTTAATTTTCTGTTATCATTCAAGGTGTAAACCATATATTGCATGACAATGAAACGTATATTAATACTATTTACATTTTTGCTTTCAATCACTAATACGCATATTATTATGGCACAAGAAAAAATAACTCAAACAGCAGGTCGCACTACATTGGGTGATTTTGCTCCCAAGTTTGCCGAACTGAACGATGACGTTCTCTTCGGGGAAGTGTGGAACCGTACCGGTCTTTCGCCCCGTGACCGTAGTATGATTACCATTGCCACCCTTATCGGCAAGGGTATCATCGATTCCTCGCTTACGCATCACTTGCAATTTGCCAAGTCTAACGGCATCACCCGACATGAAATTTCGGAGATGCTTACCCATATAGCTTTCTATGCCGGTTGGCCCAATGCGTGGGGGGCTTTTCGTCTCGCTAAAGAAGTTTGGGCAGAAGATATTGTAAGCCATAACGAATTGAACGAGTTCCAGCGGGGAATGATATTTCCCATCGGAGAGCCGAATACGGCATATGCCCGTTATTTTTCCGGCAGAAGTTGGTTGGCTTCCATCTCCACTGAGCAAATCCCATTCAGCAATGTTACTTTTGAGCCCGGATGCCGAAATAACTGGCATGTGCACCGTGCTGCAAAAGGTGGAGGTCAGATGTTGGTTGGTGTTGCCGGACGTGGCTGGTATCAGGAAGAAGGAAAACCTGCGGTGGAGATACTACCTGGCACGGTTGTCAACATTCCTTCCGGTGTGAAGCACTGGCACGGGGCAGCCAAGGATAGCTGGTTTGCACATCTGGCATTTGAGATTCCAGGCGAAAATGTCTCTAACGAATGGTTGGAACCCGTATCCGAGGAACAATATGGGCAACTGCCATAGTGATAGCGGTGAAAATTTATTTATCTGAATTGCTTATGAAAATACTGGCAATCTTATTATGCGCTTTTATAACATTTCCAGTTGTAGCGCAGAACTCAAATCAGAAAACAAGTGAAAATATGAAAACATTGATAGTCTATTTTTCTTTTACGGCAGGCAATACAAAACGCATTGCTGAAAAAGTGCATGCTGTTGTAGGGGGCGATTTGATTAGGCTGGAAACAGTTAAACCATATCCTAAAAATTACGCTCAAGCAGTCAGCCAAGGTGAAGATGAGGCAAAACGTGGATATAAGCCTGAACTGAAACCATTAGGTGTGGAATTAAGTAATTACGACCGGATTATTATAGGGACACCAACGTGGTGGTATCGTATGTCTCCTGCGGTATTGTCTTTTCTGTCAAATAATGATTTTACCGGTAAAACCGTAATTCCGTTTATGACCAATGCCGGTTGGCCGGGTTCCGTTCTCAAGGATATGACAGCTTTGGCAGAAAAGCATGGCGCGAAAGTGGAAAACGGGCATGAATTCAGGTTTAATTCCAATGAAAAGCAATATGACCAAATGGAAACACCTGAGGAAGAACTAACCGAATGGATTGACAGTTTGAAATAATCTGGCAGAAATGGGACCTAACAAACTGAAAGGGCATGCCACCATTCTGCTTGCCAATGTCATATACGGCCTGAACATACCGGTAACAAAAGCTCTGCTTGACAGATGGATGACACCATTGGGATATATGGCAACACGCACGTTGGCCGCATTGCTGATTTTTTGGATAATACAATGTTTTATGCCAAAAGAGCGGGTGACACACCGTGACCTGCTGATTATTGCCATAGGCGGCTTCATGGGGTTTATTGTTTCACAGTTTCTTACGGCTCTCAGTCTGCAATACACCAGTCCTGTCTATTTTTCATTGATTATAGCTCTAAGTCCCCTGTGTGTCATGCTGCTCGCTGCACTATTGCTAAAAGAGCCTGTAACCAAACGAAAGGTGACCGGCGTGGTGCTTGGGATTGCGGGAGCAGTACTGCTGATTGCCTATGCTGACAACGACACGGCCACCGGCAGTGATAATTTATTAGGAATAGGATTAGCATGTGTAAGTATTTTTGCCTATTCTGTTTATTTGGTTATCATGCGTTCGGTAGCACAAAAATACAGTGCAGTGACTCAGATGAAATGGATGTTTCTTTTCACAGCAGCCATACTGGTACCGTTCGGTGCGTATGAATTTCCACAACAAGCCATTTACAGTTCGGAATATGATTGGAACGGCGTATTGGAATTGGGGTTTGTCATTCTCTTCTCCACATCGCTCGGCTATTTTCTTATGCCTTTCGGCATGAAATATCTGCGGGCCACAACCGTCAGTGTATATATGAATTTACAACCTATTGTGGCTTCATTGGTTGCAATTTTCGTAGGGCAGGATGTGTTTTCGTGGGACAAGCCATTGGCTGCGTTATTTGTATTGGCAGGAGCTTACATTGTAAGTAGCAGCCGAGTAAAACAAGAATCAATAAAAAGTAATGTATAGAAACAAGAATCAAAAAGGATTATGGAACAGATAATAAAAGATGAAAACGGAGGTTATATTACTTCGCTGAACACAAATATGGAAAGAACTGCTGTCTCGTTCAAAAATCGTTTCGGCATGACACTTTGCGGGGACTTGTATACGGCAAAGATGTTAGACAAAGAGAAGAAACACCCGGCATTGATTGTTGGTGCACCCTATGGTGGCGTGAAAGAACAAGGTCCATGTGTCTATGCCAATGAACTGGCGCAAAGAGGTTTCGTCGTGCTGACATTTGACCAGCCTTATATGGGTGGGAGCAACGGAAAACCGCGTCGCGTGTCGAGTCCGGAACTTTTTACAGAAAGCTTTAGCGCGTGTGTGGACTTTCTCGGTTTAATGGATTATATTGACCGTGAGCGTATAGGTGTTCTTGGCATTTGTGGTTCTGGTGGTTTCGCTTTGTCTGCGGCACAGAGTGACACACGCATCAAGGCAATTTGTACAGCAAGTATGTATGATATGAGTGTTGCTGCACGCTATGGACTCTCCCCTGAGCAGATTGAGACAGAGAAAGACCGTCTGTCACGCCAACGCTGGACAGATGCGGCAAACGGTTATCCGGAATATATTCCGTATTTTCCTGAAGCACCTTTGGATGAAGTGCCTGTTGAATTGACAGAACCAACTGCGGAATGGTTCCGCTTTTATGCTCTCAAGCGCGGACATCATCCGGAGGCACGTGGAGGTTTTACAACCACGAGCAACCTTTCATTCATCAATTTCAACCTGTTAGATTACATTGATGAGATCTCGCCACGCCCAATCCTCTTCATAGTGGGTGACCGTGCGCATTCCCGTTTCTTCAGCGAAGATGCCTGCGATGCTGCATTGGAGCCCAAAGAACTATATGTGGTAAAAGATGCCGAACACATTGACTTGTATGACCGTACAGACCGGATTCCATTCGGCAAAATAGAGGAGTTCTTCAAAAATGCACTGAAATAAACCAAAAATAAAAAATATAATAATATCGGCTGGAGTCGGTCAAATAAGTACCGCCATCACCCCACCGAATGGGGTACGGGATAAAAACCGTTATAGGCGACAATAACCAATTAAAAGAAAGCGCAATTGTAAAAATAGACGAGGCTGATTCTAACTCTGTCCCCATGAAAATGTATACCTCTTCTCCGATCTTCCATCATTAATATGTACCCATATCAGACGTGTTTCTAATCTCGCTTGTTGCACTACCAATATGGGCACTATATGAAATGAGTATATGGATTGTAAAAAAATAAAGGTGAATGAAGATACTTTTGCAGCATAAGATATTTGTGGGATATTTCCTTTTAATGGCGATCATCGGGAGCATGGTCGCTATTGTTCTGCATGAACGTAACCGAGTACAGAAGATAGAAGATGAGTCAATTTCTATTTTCCAGACCCAGCATGACATCAACACTGCCCACCGTTATGTAACCGCATTGGCAACTTATGGTGAGTCCGTCTTGGTATGGGATAATGAAGATACTTTGGCTTACCGGAAACGTCGTGTGCAGACCGATTCCATGCTGCAAGTCTTACGCGTACAATGCGAGGATTTCATACGACCCGCTCAAATTGATTCGCTCCGCACATTGTTAGCCAACAAAGAAGAGCATCTGTTTCAAATAATGGAAGCCTCACGCAAACAGAGGCAGACCGACAGCCTTCTGTTAAATCAGAAACCGACCGTTACCACGCACACGACAACTAAGACTGTTACCCGCAAGAAGAAAGGCATAGCCGGACTTTTCGGCGGAAAGGAAACCGTGCAGCTTCCAGTCACAACCCGGCAGACCACATTAGACAAGAAACTGATTTCACAGATAAACAGACAGCAACGTGATATAGAAGCCTATACGGACAGCTTACGATTATGTAATAAGGAACTCAACCGAAAACTACGCTTGCTGATTACAAGTTTGGACGAGCAAACATGGAACGCATTCAGGAGCAAGGAAAGTCGTCTGAAAACATCCTATGAACATTCGACTTTTGTCATTACCGGCTTGATTATATTCTCAATCGTCATGCTGGTTGTCTTTTATCTCATCATACAACGGGATATAAAGAAGAAGGTGCAGGCAAGGGAAGAAAAGGAACGACTGATAAACGAACTGAATCTGAGCGTTGAACAAAACAATGTTTTGATAGTTTCCCGAAAGAAAGCGGTGCATACCATTACCCATGAACTGCGTACACCGTTGGCGGCAATAACCGGTTATACCGAATTGTTGCAGAAAGAGTGCAACAACGGCAATAATGGACAATACATCAAAAGCATACAGCAATCTTCCGCCCGTATGCGGGATATGCTCAACACACTGCTTGATTTCTTCCGGCTGGATAACGGGAAGGAACAGCCCAAACTGCAACCTTGCCGGATTTCAACAATCATACATACCCTTGAAACGGAGTTTATGCCCGTTGCCATGAACAAGGGACTTTTCTTGATCGTGAAGAATGGAAGCGATGTTGTTGTATTGACCGATAAGGAGCGCATCCTGCAAATCGGGAACAACTTGCTGTCAAACGCCATCAAGTTTACAGAAAAAGGCGGTGTGTCGCTGACAACGGATTATAATAATAGTGTTTTAACACTCACGGTTGAGGACACGGGTACAGGTATGACCGAAGAGGAACAGCAACGTGTATTCGGTGCATTTGAACGTCTTTCAAACGCCGCTGCAAAGGACGGCTTCGGGTTGGGGCTTGCCATTGTACATAACATTGTGACGATGCTTAGCGGAAAAATCCGTTTGGAAAGCGAGAAAGGGAAAGGCAGCCGTTTCACGGTAGAGATACCGATGCAGAAAGCCGAAGAATTACCGGAGAAAGAGTTACAAACCTATGTCCGCCGAAAGGACAGAAACCTCAATATTGTCGCCATTGATAATGACGAGGTGTTGCTCCTGATGTTGAAAGAGATGTACACCCAAGAAGGAATACAATGCGACATCTGCACCAATGCGGCAGAACTGATGGAATTGATACGCCGGAAAGAATACAGCCTGCTACTGACAGACCTGAATATGCCCGATATAAACGGCTTTGAGTTGCTGGAACTGCTGCGCTCTTCCAATGTTGGTAATTCTCAAACAATTCCGGTAGTCGTGGCTACCGCTTCGGGCAATTGTGATGCGGAGGAACTTTTGGCAAAAGGCTTTGCCGGATGCCTGTTCAAACCGTTCTCCATATCGGAGTTGATGGAAGTTTCCGACAGGTGCGCAATAAAAGCGACACCAAACGGTAAGCCGGACTTTTCAGCCTTGTTGTCTTATGGAAATGAAGCCGTTATGTTGGATAAGCTGATAATAGAAACCCAAAAGGAGATGCAGGCAGTACGGGATGCGGCAACGCGAAACGACCTGCAAGAACTTGATTCTTTGACACACCACCTGCGCAGCTCGTGGGAAATACTCAATGCCGACCAACCGTTGAGGGAACTTTATAGATTGCTTCATGGCGATACACTCCCGGATGGTGAAGCGTTGAGCCATGCTGTGACTGCCGTGTTGGACAAAGGTGCAGAGATAATCCGGTTGGCAGAAGAGGAAAGGAGAAAATACGAAGATGGATAAGACAAAAATAATAGTGGTTGAGGACAATATCGTGTACTGCGAGTATATCTGCAATATGCTGGCACGGGAAGGATACGATACCGTGAAGGCTTACCACCTGTCAACAGCGAAGAAACAACTGCAACAAGCGGCAGATGATGATATAGTCGTTTCGGATCTGCGTCTGCCAGACGGTGACGGAATAGAACTGTTGCGCTGGATGCGCAAGGAAGGTAAGATGCAACCGTTCATCATCATGACCGACTACGCCGAAGTGCATACCGCCGTTGAAAGTATGAAACTTGGTTCGATAGACTATATACCTAAAAAACTGATAGAGGATAAACTCGTCCCACTTATTCGTACCATACAGAAGGAGCGTCAGGCAGGACTAAATCGAATACCCGTGTTCGCCCGTGAAGGTTCCGCCTTTCAGAAAATCATGCACAGGATAAAGCTGGTGGCGGCTACCGACATGAGCGTGATGATATTCGGAGAAAACGGAACGGGCAAGGAGCATATCGCCCACCTGTTGCACGACAAGAGCAAACGGGCTGGCAAACCATTCGTGGCGGTGGACTGTGGCTCACTTACCAAAGAGCTTGCACCGTCGGCTTTCTTCGGACATATCAAAGGAGCATTTACAGGTGCAGACAGTGCCAAGAAAGGGTATTTCCATGAGGCGGAAGGCGGCACGTTGTTCCTGGACGAGGTGGGCAACCTCGCGTTGGAAACCCAACAGATGTTGCTCCGTGCCATACAGGAAAGGCGATATCGCCCGGTCGGTGACAAATCGGACAGAAGTTTCAATGTCCGTATTATCGCTGCCACCAACGAGGATTTGGAAATAGCGGTGAGTGAAAAGCGTTTCCGACAGGATTTACTCTACCGCTTGCATGACTTCGTGATAACCGTGCCACCCTTGCGTGACTGTCAGGAAGACATCATGCCATTGGCGGAGTTCTTCCGTGATATGGCAAATAAGGAGCTGGAATGCAATGTGAGCGCATTCAGTTCCGAAACCCGAAAAGCGTTGCTGACCCACACATGGCCGGGCAATGTGCGCGAACTCCGGCAGAAAATCATGGGAGCGGTATTACAAGCGCAGGAAGGCGTTGTCACGAAAGAGCATCTGGAGCTTAGGATAGCTGAAACAAATTCTGTTGTCGGCTTTTCCCTGCGTAACGATGAGGAAGATAAAGAGCGGATTATACGTGCTTTGAGGCAGGCTGACGGCAACCGGAAGGTTGCCGCAGAACTGCTTGGAATAAGCAGGACAACACTTTATAATAAACTTGAAGAGTATGGACTTAAATATAAATTTGAGCAATCATAGCCCGCAATTCGCTGAAAATGGCTATCTTTGCATGACATATTAGAAGGTAACGGCGATTGGAAGAACCTTTTGCCGCCTATATATAACATAAGACCGCAAGGCGTTTCGAGCGAAAATCTGGTAAATTGACACTACGGAGACGATTGCGTGATGCTTA